>PR_CR_10_Liq_1_inCRDRAFT_1000048_pt1 | contig 61129 bp, 50 predicted proteins | sample PRCRCaboRojoPR_3_FD_10241 | JGI IMG/M metagenome (IMG submission 10241) | reverse complement strand
TTTGCAATCTTTCCATTATTTAACTTTGAATTTACTTAGAATTAATTTTTCTTTGTAAACAAGTTTTAAGTAGAGCCACACCAGCCATAGTTATAATTTTGAATTAGGTTTTATTATAAACTCAATCCCTAAGCCATTTTTCAAGGTAATCTAAGATTTGTTGTCTGGCTTCTTTCAGTTCTTGTGGGTCATTCTCACTGGGAGTTTTCAGATCCACACTGTGGGAGCAATCAGTGCAATTAATCCTTATAACTGGACTAGAACTTGAAAGCTGTTGCAAGTGCCCTGCATGCTTCCAGGGGTCTTCTTCTCCATAAGTAAACACTATTTGTTGTCCAGTGTGGTGCAAGTCCGCAGCTGAAACTTCTGTGTCGGGCATGTCTATGCTGCCTGGGTAGTCAAAAATATCATTGCACAGATTTTCCCAGTAAGTTATGTTGAGTAGTGAAGACCTCATGTTGTATTCAGAAGGAGTTTGGAACCACCCTAATTGAGTGCACTTTTGCCAGTACCACTGCCTTCCGTAAACTTCGGGGTACCACAGCAAGTTCTTCAAAGAACTAATTGCGTAGTTCGAGGGTGAAGTTAAGTTGCGGCTTTTGCCTAGCTCCACCAAGTTTTTGAGTTTCTGCCAGTCGTTTTCTGACTTAGTGACTTCACTGCATAGCTTTGTTCGGGAACCTTCCACAACTAAGTTAGCCATGATGTCTGTTATGTAGTAAAGCACAGAAGTCATGTCTTCCGATTCCTGAAACTCTTGTGTGGTTCCTGTTAAGTCTGTGACTTGAGTAATTTCTCCGTCTAAGAACTTTTTCTCAACCAGCGCGTTAACTTTTCGAATAGCTTCTACACAAGAGTCTCCACTTTTTAAAGCAGCTTCGTAAACTCCTTTGTCAAAGTCTTTGAAATCAAGAATAGGAACTACTGTTGCCGAGGAAGCCCATGCTGCAACAATTAAGTCAGGGTACCTTGTCCGCAGCCAAGCGCTCATAGCCCCTGCGTAGCCTCCTCCAATTGTCACCCATTGGACTTCTCCTCCGCCAGACTGTCTCCTTTGGGCTGTGACTTCTTCGTTGACTTTGAAAATAAACTGAGCTACGTCAGTCATGGTCTGTTGGACATCATGGTAAAAGAAAAGCTGTGGAAGCATTGAAGCAAAGAAATAAGGAAGAGAAGCCCCATAGTATCTGTGCTCAAGAACTACAACTCTAGCACGCAATTCTTTCGCTACCTGCAGCACGTATTGCTTGTCTGTGTGAAGCCCGTTGCAACTAGAAGCACCGCAGAGGTAAAGAAAGATAGGGCCATTAGCTTGGTCCCAGTGCTGGTCAATCACCCAATAGCGCTGAGTGAAGCTACCTCCTTCTTGGTAGGGCAAGTGAAAGTGGTTTCGGGTTTGAATAAAGGACTTCTGATTAGGATCCTCACTGGAGCTAACTACTGCAAAACAGGAAACCAAAAAGTATATTGCTTTCATATTTATAAACCTTCAGAACTTACTTAGTGAACTCCTTCATAGACTGAATTTGGGAGTTGAGCAGGTGAAGATTCCTTTCAACAAGGTGCATTCTTTGAAGGTCAAGTCCTTCTTTTTCCATTAATTCTTTTTTCTTCTTCTGAATCATCATTTCTCTAAAGTTGTCCATGATAAACTCTTCTCTGTTTCTCATAAAAAACAAGTAACCAAGTATCGCCCATCCCGACCCTATCAAGTAACTGACCGGCTCCATAACATCCCAACCGTACTTCACGAAAGTAAAGTAAGCGATTCCTGACCACTGGCCCAAAAACACAAACAGTCCTGAGTTAATCCAAAAGTCAGCATACTTCTCAGCAGCAGTCTGAATTTCTTGAAGTTTCTCTTGGAAAGAAGAGAGTTCTCTTTCGTAAACAGCTGCTTGAGACTCAAGCACTTTAACTTCTTCTTGGGTTTCTTTGCTTACTCCTTCTAAGGACTTATGAATTGCTTTGTGCAACTCTTCTTGCGAAAACTCGTCCTTAAGGTCCTTTTTGAGCAAGGTTGCAAACCTAATAGCTTTGCGTGCTTCATTAAAAGGAACTCCACTTTCAAAGGCTACAGTATAGAGGTTTTCATTTTCTCTAATAAACTGGTGCACTCCAGGAAATACTTCAACAGGGGAGTTGTTTATTAGTATTTGGAACTGGTCTTTCATAACTTCTTTCAAGTGAGTGTTGGGACTAAGAAGACTGTTTCCTTTTTTGAACTCAACAGAAGACACCTGGGAGTCTTCGTTTTTAATGTCGAGGACAAGCTGTTCAATAGTTTCAGCGGGGTTGATTGTAAACTCTGAAGTGGTTGTAGGGAGTTTTAGTTTAAGTTTAGGAGGAATGGTTGCGCTGAGTTCAACTGTGGAGAACCTCTTTGCAATAGATTTCATCATTTTTATGGGCGTTATACTTAAATCTTGCTTCTTCTGGAGCCTGGAATTAAAACAAAGCATATAAAACTCCCAAGCAACAAAAACACCAGTGCTCTGAGGGCTAGCTGTTTAAAAGAGTCCTTTGAGTTAAGAGTTTCATTTAGCTGTGAGCACACTTTTTCTTTTTCTTTTTGTATTTCGCTTCTTTCACTGTACACATTTTCAAATGCTGAGTTGATTTCTTTTAGTTTTTGGTTGACTTCGTTTTCTTTTTGAGTTACGTCCTCTGTGAAGGAGTCTAGTTGCCACCTTCTAGTTCCAAACACGTGGTCGATGGTTTCTCTGTATTCTCTGTTGATTTTCATCAGACTTAAGTTTTCTTCTTGGACTTCTTCTAGCACTGAGTGGTAAGCTACTTCAATACTAGAGAGTTGCTCGTTTTCGTTTCTTAAGCAGTCAAGGGCATTTTTCAAAAGCAAACACTCCGAGTAGTACTCTTCTGACTTCAGTAACTCGGCCTTTTCGGACTGGATTTCTTGAAGCAAGTCTGCAATTGTTAAAGAGTCTTTTGAGGAAGTTCCAGCGTTTCCTGGGCTGCCTGAGTCTTTGCTTCCAAGCATAGTTGCCCTAATTATTAATGTCAGACAAAATAGTGAACAAAAAGCAACTAGAACAACTATACAGAACAGACTTTACTGTAGAAGAAGACGCAGAAGAGCTTTTACTGAAACTGGGGGAAGACTTTGTTTCAAAAGTAGTTGAAATGGGGTGTGAAGCTGCAATAGCTCGCGAAGGCACGAGTTTAGACTTAGAAGACATCAAACTGGTTCTAGAAAGGTACTGGGACATCAGAATTCCAGAGTTCGAAAGAGAAGAAACTTACAAACCTTCAAGACAAAGTATGAGCCGAAGTAAAAGAGAAGCCCTTGTGAGGAAAAGTCAAGCAACACGAAGAACGAGCTCTTAGTATAAGTTCAAATTAAGATTAATTCACTAACTAATTTTTGAAAATTGGCATGTTTTCTTTATCACACACAGGTGTGAAGCTTTTAGCAAGGGCATTAAACTTAGTAGTTTTTTTGAATTTTTCTACTTGTTTGAAAACGTCTTTGAAAAACCCTTCTTGTTTTAGTTCTTCAAAAACTTGGACTTGCTTGTTAATGAAGTTTACTACATGTTCAACTTCAGACTCAAAATTGAGTTCACTGAACAGAGTAGAAATAGTTAGGGTTTGTTGGGTGTGCTGGGTTTTTCTTAAAAGGTAAGAATGAAGTCTGGATTCGAGAGGAGGAATCTGGGGTGAAGGAGTCATTGAACTCGAAGTGAAGTTTCCAGGAGAAGTGCAGTTAGAAGTTGTTTTTTCTGCAACTGGGGAAGAGTAGGGAGTTGAGTTGAGGCTTTCTAGTAAGCTAGAAGGCAAGTACTGAGATAAGTTTTCTGGTAGTGTTTCCATTTGAATAAATTTTAAATTTTGAATTTCTTACCTGAAATGAAGTAGTGGTTAAGTGTAAGTTTTAGTTTAAGTTTTGAAACAGTTAAGAAAACACTTAGTCTGGAATTTCATGAACTTAAATTAAATTTGTTATGGCTTTCATAACCCAGCATGCTGACTCAAGTTTTCCTGACTATCAACCTAAGCGTTTCGGACTGAAATTTGACCCACCTACTATAGTTCTTGAGTACTTAGTTCCTTCCACAGGGAAACTCTACCACCATAGAATGCGTTTAAGAAGCATGACACCTGATTCTAGAACCCTCGATTTACTCAATCATCTTAAAAAGCGTCACTCCATGTACCTCAACACTTCCAAAATATCAGAAGACCAACTTAAAGACCTCATAGAAAAGCTTAAAAAGAGACTTAGTGAAGAAAAAGAAATTAACCTCAACAAGTTAACACCTGAAGAGGTTGCTGAGTACAAGAAGAAAATGGATGTGGACTTTGAAAAAAACCTAAAACGCCCTGGGGACGAAGACTTCGAGTATGACTTGCGCAAAGATTTCAAGCCAGTTGAAGATAGTGGCTGGGACGACGAAGATGAAGAAGATATAGTTTTATAATAACAACTTTACTGAGGGTCCTTTGAGTGTTCAGACTCTTCAGAGTTTTCAGAGTTGTCTGAGTAGTAGGCCGTGACAGGTTGGATATCTTCAAGTTGAAGGGCAACTTCTTTGGGTCTTTTGCGTGGCAGTTTGGCCGAGGGAGTTAAGTCTTTGGCGTAGTTGCAAAGAATGCTTTGGATTCTTTTCTCTTTTTGGTGGTTTTGCACAAGCTTAGTTATCAATGACTGGTTGTGGAGGAATACCTTTGAGTAGTGCTGTTCAAGTGACTTAACTACTTCATCCATGCTGGCTTGTTCTTCTTCTGCAAGGTTCACTCTTTCTTTTAACCTGTTTTGTTCTGCAAACTCGTGTTTTTGGGTGTTTTTCCTCTTGATGTTTGAAAGAAGGCTTGGTCTGTTTCTTTTAAAGAACTCATGGAAGAACACAATCTGACTTCCGCTTTTTTCTTTATGGAAGTCGTACATGTTGAGCTGTCTTACAAAGCTGGAAAAGTTTTTGTGTTTAAAGAATTTGGGCAAAATGCTTTCTGTGAAAGTGTTAGGGTCAGTAATCACGAAAGCATTTCCTTCATTAGTCCAGCTAATTATGTTGTCTTCTGAGTGGTCGTCAACTATCTTATAAGCTTTTTTTAAGAAAGAAGTTGGCTTATTAGGCTTTCTGGCATTCATATTTATTGAGCCACTCTAATTATTTACATTAGTAGTCATCCAAGTCAAAGTTGCCTGAAAGAGTTTCGTCACTCCAAAATTCAATGTTCTGCTCAATGTTTTGGTTGCAGATCTTTACAGCTAAGTTGGAGTCTTCTTCTTCATCATTCTGCTCAACAAAATCCGACCAAGCCTCAAATAAGGGCTTCACAAGTACTTTTAAAAACCCTACTTGGGAGCTACTTACAACTACAGAGTCTCTATCAAATAAAGGACTTACAGGAACTCCTTTTTCTTTTTCTAAGTCTCCTTGATTGAAAAACTCTTTTTGGATCTTTGCTGTCCAATTTTTATGGAGGCTTAAAGTTTTAGCACCGTGTCCAATGTCAGCACACTTCAAACAAATCTGCACTGCGAGTATTCTGAACTTGTCGTCTTCCAAAGAAGCCTTTTGTTCCAGTTGGTTTTTGAACTCACTAATTTTGTTGAAGTGGATCTGCAAGTCAGTAGCTAGGATTGCAGCAATGGCAGTTTTTCTGAACCTTTGGAAGTCTGGAGACTTGAGTGACTCTAAAATGTTGCAGTTTTGCTTTTCAAGTATCCTAAAAGCTTTGTTCGCATGCATGTTTTCTAGTACACTTTGGTCGTTGTACTTAAACGCGAGGGAATCGTTTGTAGCTACTAAAAACGAGTTGTTGACTCCTGGATGTCCAATGTCATGACACAAAGCTGCTACCACCAAGGAAAACACGTCTATTTCTAAAAAGTTCCCTGACCTTTCCAGTCCGTTTTGTATCAAAAAAACAGTAGAAGCTGTTACGTCTGCTGCGTGCAAGGAGTTGTGGTAGTGGTTTTCCTTAACGTAAGACTTTTCTACTAAAGTCAGGAACCCGTGGAGCTTTGAAACGTCAATGTTGAATTTTTTGGGTAGTTCGAGTGTATTGAACACGTAATTGCCTACTTCAAAAGCTGGGTTGTTGGTGTGCTTGCCTAGTGAAATAGTGTCAAAGTCCCAGTCCCCAATGTTCTCTAGTATTTCGCAAAGAACTTCAGATTCTTCCACGGTGCTCCTTAGTCTTTTCAAGCCTCTTTTTCTTCTGCTTCCTGAAAAAGCTTTTTGAGTGATTCCAACAATCGAGTCAAAAGACTGGGTGTAGACTCTTTTTGCTTCGTACCCAATAGCTTCGGATCCTGAATTTTTATTGTCTTTGTGCCAAAACACGTCTTCTTGGTTCAGTAAAGTGTGGATGATTAGTTTTAAGTCGTCATTTGTAAGAGAGTTGGAGTCTCTGCTACTTCTTGCACTTAGAACTAATCCACTGTCTGCTGAGTCTACTTCTGAAGTAAGCGAGTAGTAGGGTTCTTCTTCAAACTCTGAAAGACTACTGTCCATTTCAACCTTACTTCCATCTGGAGTTTTGAGTTGTCTGAGCTTCTGAATCAGTGACTTCATCCTTTTAGAAGACGAAAAATGACTTTCCGCCTTTTGAGACTTTATTTGGGATTCCAAACCCTGAATCTGGTCTTGCAGAAACGAGTTATCTTGCCAAAGTTGAGTATACTTATCGTAGATATCTTCTTTTTGTGACCTCTGAATACTGTCAGTAAAAGAAAACCAACTGACACCCAAGACAATTGCAATATCGTAAATGGACCTTTGAAAAAGAACTCCAGCCAGCAGCCAGCAAATGCTAAGACAAAGTAGTGCCTTTTGAGTTTCTGAAGCCTTTAAACTTGCAGCAGTCGGGCCTAAATAAATAATTGTGCACAGTAGCAGTAACCACTCACTGTTCTCAAAAATAATTGAATTCAAGAAAACTATTAACAGCATTCCTGAGTACTGGAGCTTCTTACTAAAAAAAGCCAAGCTTCCTACCAGAATTAGGTTAACGTAGGCTTGTTCATAAACGCTCAACCCAATTGCAGCAACTACCAGTAAATAATAAAGGTTTTCCATTTATTTTTATTAACTCTTAAGAAGGCAGAACTAAACTAACTGGTTTAGAATAAAACTACCTTAAGTCTAAAAGCAAGTAAACTGTTGTTTGTATAAACCGAAGTAAGCAATACTCACTACTCATTTTTAGAAGATAACTAACACCCTCTATCAGAAGTTAAGAGTAGAGGACAAGTTAAAAGCTTGTTGGACCCAAAAGCAAGTTTCCCAGAACCAAAAGTTTAAAGTAAGAAGAAAAACCAAAGTAGTGTTATATGCGGTCCATATTAATAGAATGGCAGAAAGTGGAATCGAGGAAACAGCCCCAGTACCCCAAGAAATAGAAGAGCAGGAAGAAGTCCAAGAATACGAAAACGAAGTCAAGCTCTTCGGAAAATGGTCTTACAGGGACCTCGAAGTAGCTGACACAACTCTTGAAGATTACATTTCCATCAAAACAGCCCGCTCCAGGCATTTCCTTCCACACTCTGCAGGACGCTGGCAAAACAAACGCTTCCACAAAGCAAGCTGCCCTATTATAGAGCGTCTTGTGAACTCCCTCATGATGCACGGCCGCAACACTGGCAAAAAACTAATGGCTATGAGAATTGTGAAGCACACCCTAGAAATTATCCACCTCCTCACTGGTGAAAACCCCATCCAAGTAGTGATTAACGCTGTGAGCAACTGCGGACCACGCGAAGACTCAACTAGAATTGGCACTGGAGGTGTAGCCAGAAGGCAGGCTGTGGACGTGTCTCCCATGAGAAGAGTGAACGTTGCAATTTACTTGATCTGCTGCGGCGCAAGAGCCTCTGCTTTCAGAAGCTTGAGAACTATTTCTGAGTGCCTTGCTGACGAAATCATCAATGCTTCTAAAGGCTCCTCCAATAGCTATGCTGTGAAAAAGAAGGATGAAATCGAAAGGGTTGCTAAGGGTAATCGTTAAGTACACATACTTTCACTTCAGTAGCTTTAATAAAGGGTTGTAATGGAAAATAGCGCACTGCTTGAGGAAATACTAAGGATAGTAGACACGCCCCAGCTCTACTCCTCTGACGTCTCAGTGAACACTAGTACCTTGGGTTTGTTGTTGGTTCGAGTTAGGCACCTCAGCGAAAATAACTTGCCTGAACTAAAGCAACTAGAAGACATGAAATACTTTCGGTTCATAAGGCCTTACTTAGTTGACAGAGAAAAAGAAGTAAGGATCCTTGCTCTAAGGGTTCTTAGGCACCTTTGTTTTTCTGCTAAAACTTTTGAGTTACTCAAGAGTTCAGGCATAGAGCACTTTGTGGTAAGGAGCTTTGAGCTCGAAGGAAGGGCTCAAGAACGTATTGAAGCTTGCAAGCTAATAAGACACTGGTTGACTCGCTTTCCCAAGAACTTTCCTAAGTCGTTTATCAACGCACTAGTAGCTATAAGTGAAGTAGAAAGTGACGAAATGAAGGAACTAGGTTTAGAAGCTATTAGGGTTTTGAGCATTTCAGCTACAGAGTTAGTTGCTTTGAGTGGCGGGTTTAAGGTTTTGATCAAGAACGTACTTGACTTAAAGTGTTCAAGGCACATGAGTGAAAACATCATCCTGACTCTGCTTTATCTTTTAAACGAAGAAAAAACCAGAAAGTACCTTAAGGGCGAAAAAGAAATGTTCAGAATCCTAGCTCCTTTTACAGAGCACGACAGTGGATTGAGAGACAGTGAACTAGAACCTATGATAGAACTAGCAAGGCGAGCCCTTGTAATGATGAGTAGGAGTTGGGTGGGGCTAATTTTTTTGGCTTCCTCTGGCTTAAGAGAAGTTATTGACAACTTGCGACAGCCCATTAAACCTTTAATAAAAGAAGGCATACTCGTAACTATAACTGACATGCTTTCTGTTCCAATTGAAACCTCTGCAAAGCAAAACAACTTACTTAACAACTACCTTGCAATGCTGCTTAGAGCTCTTCTGCACTGCAACCTCTTTCCTTCACTCACTCAACTTGCAATTGACCGAGACGACCGGATTGCCCAAAAAGCACGCAAGTTACTTAAACTCATAACAAAGTCAGCTTCGGACTTGCTGCCTGAAGCACCTCAGTTCCCTATTATACTGGACTCCACAAGTGCAGGCAAAGCTGCCGAGTTAGTAGCTGACATAGACTCTTCTACACGCCTGCAAAAAGAAGTAGGGTCCAAGAACTTGCTGAATGCAGCGTGTGAGTTTGTGAGTTTTGACAACATGGGGGGAGTTTCTTCTGTGAACTGGGTGTTGTCAGGCATTTACAAGCAACATGCTATGAACATGGTAGACGACAGCATGTTTACTGCTCTTTTAAATAAAAGCAACGTTAGACAAGACCCTTCTAGGTGGGACTGGGACACCATATACGAAATCTTGGCAGGACCTATTTCTACACCTCAGAGACTCCAAATTGCCCATAAAACTAAGTTCTTGAAAAACTTGTTGGGGTTCTTTATGCCTTCTAAAAGACTGTTTCCGGACCTGCACTGGCACCCTTCGAACTTCGTTAAAGCCAGAGTAGGTTCTATACTTATTTCACTTTTGCTTTCTCAGGACGAAGGAGTTCAGTTACTTACCCAGACTTTTTCTGAAAGCTTTTTTGTAAGTAGAAGGAGCTACATGGGAGAACTTGCTGATGCCATAGACGAAGAAATCAGTGTTTTGGAGTCAGGAAGGCCCTCAGTAGGACGTTTGTTCACTCCAGAAATGATGAGAGGCCACATGGCTCGCGAGTACTTTAAGTGGATAGGCCAGTTCACTATGTTTAGAAACGGAAGGAAGTTGATGAAGAACTTTGGCATAGACACTAAAGTTATGAAGCTAGCACCTATTGAGCACCTAAGTCCAATTCTTATGTCTAATTTGGACTACAAAGAGGAGTCCTCCAGGATATTTTTGTCGTATGCTATGCAGTCAAAGAGTTTGTTTGTGAGGAAGCACGCAATGGAACATCTGAGAGTTCTCTTCAGGGCAGGAATATACAACCTAGGGTGGGCTGTTACTGAACTAGTTAATAAGTTGTACTCCCCCGATAAGGAAACCATTAGTTGTGCTTTGTCAGTGATTGATGAACTGTGTCAGGAAAAAGAAAACCTTTTGACCTTCATTAAAACAGGTCCCCAGACTCTAACTAGACTTGGAGAAGAGGGCAACAAATCACTCATTCGCTTTTTGTCTAGTTCTTCAGGGGTTAATTACTTGTCACACTTTGACTTTATAGAAAAAGAAATGGAAAAGTGGAAGCAGGGTGGAAACCTAGAGTACGTTAAAATGGTAGAACAAAGAATCGAAGCAGGCCTTTCTGGCGCCAAAAAACCCTACGCACTTACCTTGCCTACACCTATTGCTTACATGCACTCTGAAAGACTTGAAGCAGCTTGGATTAGAAAACTTCCTTTTTCAATTACTTTACACGTTTACGGAAGGAACTCTGTAACGGTGTACGTTGATACTACCATTGAAATCGAAGGGGACGATGTGTACATGGTGGGGAAGTTCGAACCTGAGACCTCTGAAGAAAGCCTTATCACCAAAAAGGATACAATAGCCGTTTGCTTGGTTTTGGGGAACTACTATATAGACTCCCGTGGACAAGAAAGCGGAGAACCTGACTGGATTAACTGCACGAAAGAAGACCGCGAGGTAGACTCTCAAGACGAAGTAACTATTGAAAAAGACGGAGTGCTTTTTGAACTCAAAAGAGAAAGCCACAAAACCTTTAGTTTACTGGGAGTGAGGTATAGACTTTTGGTTTTGCCAAGAGCAGCTCCTACAATGCTTTTCCCAAGGCACCTTTACGGAGAGCTAGTGAAAACTAAGTTAGGACTTAACAAGTTAAAGGAGTCAGGGGATGTTGAGTACCTTTTGGAGAGCCTTAAAAAGCACAGTCCCATTATAGAAAAAAGAGCAGCTTTATGGGGTTTAGGACACATAGGGTGCACGGAAAGAGGAGTTAAGTACCTTATTTCTCTGAATGCAGTTGACAACATGATAGAAATAGCAGAAAAAAGTCCTGTTCTGTCTTTGCGCGGCACAGCTTTCCAAGCAGTGTCTTTACTCGCACGGACTAACTTAGGCAAAGCAGAACTGAGTAAAAGGGGCTGGGCCTGTTCAGAACCCATCCACGCCACCATAGCGATGCCCGAAAACCCCAGCAGTATATTTTGGCTAGAAAACCACTCCTACAACGACCTATTTAGTGAAGACATCAGAAGGATCGAAGCCATTATAGACTCTGTTGAACTCACAGAAGAGCAAACTGAAGTCCTAAAAAACATAGTTGCTTTAGGAGGAGTTGTGAACCGAACAGAAGCAGAACAGTTCTTAAGGAACAAAAGAATGGAGTCTCCCCAGATATTCCAAAGTGTAGAGTTGTTCCACGCAGTCATGAGCTTGCTGGCAGCCTACAACTTTAAAGTGCCCTCTCGAAGACTCATCCATAAGTTATTTGAAAGAATTTACAGATCGCAAAACAACTTGCAAGAACTAGAAAACTTTAAGTATATATAAGCCATAAATCATAATTAGCTTAATCGACGCTAACTTCGGCCTTTGTCCACTTCTGTCCTTTCTTTTCGCGCAAGCCCATAGCTTTTCTTTCAAGCAAATTCTTTCTATCCTTGTCAATCTTCAACTTGGTGATCATGCAGTTGCTGGGGTGGATAGGGATGTGCACGGTTTGGCCGTTGGTTTTTTCGCGTGTCACACGTTCCACGTTGATGTAGAATCGTTTGCGGTAGACTGTGATGATTTTTCCAGACTGAGATTTGTTGACTCCACGCATGACTGTGACCTCGTCCCCCTTTCTAATTGGTACAGCCCGCACTCCGTGCTTTTCACGTAGTTCTTTGCTGAGGGTGCAGCTCATCAATTTCCTTCTAATATGTGAGGGAGCTGTGAAATGAGCCTTCCTGGACTTCCTGCGCGAGCTAGATACTTCAGGGTTTTGCTTCATATTAAATGGCAGCCACTCTTATTTAAGTCAAATAACTAAGTTAGCGAGTATGTTACTAAGAGCTCCTTAGAATACATTAAGCCTTATACCAGGAAGGAGTGAGTCTCTGAATCAATTCAGGAGAGGCTGTTTGGGTTTCTTCGGGGGACCAGTTGAATAGAGGAGGCAAGTCGTTTCCATTAGGCAAACGAGTTTCTTCTAGTCTCAGTTCGTCAAAGAAGGGGTGTGCCAAAGCTTCCAAAGGCGAAGGCCTTGTTGAAGGACAATAAACCAATAGGGACTGCACAAGGTCTATTGCGTCAGGTGGAGTCCTTGACCTAAAAACCCTGTTCCAGGGGTGAGGCCTGATTTGTGGAAACCGGAACTCCGTGTAGTTGGGGTTCATCTCTAGAATTTGTTCACGAGTTGGAGTGCCTAAGACCTTAATGATTTCTACAAGTTGGTCCACTCCACTCTCGCCAGGAAACAAAGGCTGTCCTAGCATAAGCTCTGCTATCACGCACCCAGCAGACCACACGTCTATAGCAGAGGTGTACTCTGTTGCTCCAAAGATAAGTTCAGGAGCCCTGTAGTACCTTGAGCAAATGTAGCTTACGTTTGGTTCTCCCTTTACAAGTTTCTTAGCCGACCCAAAGTCACAAAGTTTCAAACTGTGGGTGCTGGTGTCAACAATGAAGTTTTGGGGCTTGATGTCTCTGTGAGTGACTCCAGTTGCGTGGATGTAAGCTAGTGAACGCATTATTTGGTAACTGTAAAGTTTCACCAGGAGGATTGGAACTCTTTCGCGCATTCGGTTGTAGTCTTTAATAACTCGGTAAAGGCTCTCGGGAACGTACTCCATAACCACGTTGAGATAAAGTTCCTCTGGTTTATCTCCAGTGGTGTAGAAGGCATGCCGCATTTGAACTACGTTGGGGTGGTTCAGTTCCTTCATAATTTGAAGTTCACGGTTCTTATAGCGACGGTCCTGGTACACTTTCTTGATAGCCACTGTTTCCCCGGTTTCGGCCACAGTGGCCTTGTAAACTACACCAAAGGTGCCGCTTCCGATCACGCGGTCAGCGTTATAAGTGAAGTTTCCTGAGCGCCCTTTGCGTTCTTCTAAGCTCAGTCGACTCATGGAGTCAGATAACTCGCCTCCCCGGCGCATCACTGACGCAGCTGACACATTGTGAATGGCACTTTTTCTGCTGCTATTTGATTTGTTTTGTTCCTTCATTAATTATATAACGGAAATGGTGGCCAAGCAAAAAATATTTGGCAGTCCAACTCGCTTCTGCCTGGTCTAAACTGTGGTTCTTAAACTTTAAAACTTTTGAAAGTACTTAGAAAAATGAACAATTATGTCAACTACATTTTTAACTATCTATGAAAGTGTTGTCGTAAAAAGTCCCTGAAACCTTTTCTTTCGAAACTGAAGAGAAAAAAGTACCTTCGCCTGAAATCTCTCCGTTTTCGAAGTTCCCAAAAAACCAGTCTCCGTTGCTGAAGTACATCTTGCCTAGTCCGTGCAGGAGTCCGTCTTTAAAGTTCCCTATTGCTACTTTTCCCTCTCCAAAGTCAAATATTCCAACTCCATTTGGGTAGTTATTTTTCCAACTCCCTTCGAACTTCCCTCCTTGTTTCAGGTAAAGCACTCCGTTTCCTTCCCTTTTTCCTTCCAGCACTTGTCCTATGTACTTGTTGCCTTTAAATATTTGTTCAGAATACTCAAAGTTACCCTCGTTTCTGAGTAACTCTAAGTAAGAGGGCATTCCTTCTCCTTCATCGATTAACTTTTCGTTTCTTCCGTTTTGAAAAAAGCCCAAACACCAAGTGTTCTTGTCTTTCGAGTAGGATATTGCGTAGCCGTGCAAGTTTCCAGCTTTGTATTCCCCCATTTGCACGTCCCCGTTTTTGTACACTGACTTGCCTAGGCCGTCTAGCAAGTTATTTTTAAACTGTCCATTGAACTTTCCTCCACTTCCTGTGTAAAGAACTCCCCATCCGTTGAAGTTCCCTGCAAACCATTCGCCTTCATAGCAACTTCCGTCAATCCACTTGCAAATTCCAAACCCTTCTCTCATGCCATTCACTACTTGGCCTTCGTAAACACTTTCGGAGTCCTTTTGTGTTTGCATTAATTATTAAAGAAAGGGTAGAAGTTAAACCTCGTAGGTGCAGGGAAGTAGTACCTCACTACTGGGTATGAGTAGTAGTCGTAAAGTGGCACGTAAGGGTTCATTGCTTCGTTGTACAAGTAACTCAGAACTTCTTGGGTCTCGCTGTCCCACTCCAGTCCTACACTTGCATAGTGTTTCCTAATCCTAGAACTCCTAGCTCCTAATGTGTTTTCGTTTAAAAAGAAGTACTCAAGGTCTTCGTTGTCAGTTCCTCCTTGTGTTGAGGTTTCAGAAAGGTCCAGTACCAAGCAATCTTCTTCTGTTTGTTTTGGCTTCTTTTTCTTTTTCTTGTTTTTAGGCTGCATGAGTTTTTGTGCGGTTTTCTGGGAACTTGCTTCTAGTTTTTCGAAGTGGGCCTTTAGAAAGGCTTGTTCTATGACTTGGCAAATTCTGGTTTGGAATTCTTCCCAGGTGTCAACTCTTTCTTTTACTATTTTGACCCAGTCTTCCTGGTAAAACATCAGCTCTTTAGTTCCTTTCAAGAACTCTGAGTAGTTTTTTTCAAGCAGCTTAAACAGCCTGTCTGACTTCAGGTAGTTTGTTTTGAGGTCTATGTAAGTCTCTTCGCTCCAATTAGTTACAAGGCATTCAAGTACCTCGAATGTTGCTTGAGATTCGCAAGTAAGCATCAAAGCTATGTTTACATAGTTTATGCACTTCACTAAGTCTTTGTTGCTGATTGTGGTTAGTTCTTTTCTGCGGGAATTTGGGGTCTGAAGCCATGAATTTAAAACTTCTGATTTTTGGTAGTCCACTTTTATCATATATAAGCCATCTTATAAGACTGAGTGAATGGCGGGATTCTATTTAGAATATTGGTGGTTCTCAGTCAATAAAAATTTTCAGCAAACTAAGAGTCAGAGCTAGTTTGAGAGTTAAAACAACAAGAATCTGAATAATTCAAAAAAGTTATGAAATTCTATATGCTCAAATATGCGGACTGTATAAACTAAAATGGCCCAGTCTCTTAAGCGAATGAAGTTTGACGAAAAGGTTTTCAGCTACATTGAACAACACGGATACAGGTTCAACGATATTAAAGAAGCCCTGCTTAAAGAAACTGTTGAAAGATGGCCAGAAGTAAAAACTATGAGCACACAAAGACAACAAGCTGACATGATGGAAATGCTTGTCCAGGCCATGAACGCCAAGAAGTGCTTGGAAGTAGGAGTGTTTACTGGAATGTCTTCATTGTGCATTGCAATGGGACTTCCTGACGACGGAAAACTTTTGGCTTTGGATGTGAGTGAAGAGTGGGCTTCTGTTGGAAGGAAGTACTGGCAAATGGCTGGAGTCGATTCCAAGATCGATCTAGTAATTGCACCTGCTACTGAGACCCTTGATAAACTGATTGCTGAGGGCCAGGAAAACACTTTTGATTTCGCTTTTATTGATGCTGACAAGCCTAACTACATCAAGTACTACGATGCCATAATTCCTTTGCTGAGACCCGGAGGCGTCTGCTTAATTGATAATGTTCTTTGGGAAGGCAAAGTTGCTGACGAAACTGACAACGAACCCAATACAGAAGTCATGAGGCAAGTAAACGACCATGTCAACAACGACCCTAGAGTCAAAGGAGTCATTTTGCCCTTCTCAGACGGAGTTTACTTCGTTACTAAGCAATAACTTAAGGGTATTAAAAAATCCTGCATCCGCAAACTTGGGTTTGTGTGTTCTCTTTGTCTTGGGTTTTTTCTTGGAGGTGCTCGTCTGTGTTTTTGGTTACTCTAGGCTCTACCTTAAGGTACCTAATGGGGTGGGTTTCGGGAAGCTGGTAGTCAAAGTCCATCATGTTTGGAATTGAGTTTGAAGAGGAACTGCTTAGCACTGAGCTAGAATCCGATTGTTTAGTCAAAACGCAATCCAAACTACGACTAATGTAATCAAAGGTATCAGAAACTTTGAGAGAAGACTCTGGCTCTTTGGAGTCTATTTTGAGAACTATTTCTGTGTCCTGGTACTGGATAAAAGACCCTTTGGCAATGAGGACTTCGTTTGCCAGCTGAGTCAGGATTTCTGCTAAAGCTTCCAAAAGTATACTTCTGGCTATTTTCAATTCAAACTGTATCACGAGTCTGGCTTCTATACACTCTATATGGACCTGCAGCCATATGTCAGTGGAAGTTAATTCGCAGTTTAGGTGGTCTCCTGACTTAACATGATCTCCGATTCTTCCTTTTTTAGGCAAAAGAGCATTGTTTTTCTTGAGGTTGATAGCCCGCAAGTTGGTGAGACCTGAAAAGCAAGAGTACCTTTCCATAGCTTCGCCAATCCTTACTCTTAAGTAGCTCAGGGTGTCGCTGCATAAAGCTTACTTAGCGTTGCACGTTACCAAGATTAACTTCTGAGGCGCAATATTCCAATGCACAGTGATTTCTACCCTTTTTTGGGCTTTTCCGTCCTTGTCTAGGTATATGTAGTTTTCATCGTCTAGAGAACCTAATTCTTCAAGAAGATCAGTCATATTTTAGTAATAAAATTCTGAAAAGTTAACAAGCCTGCCCAGTACACTGCCGAACTTAGCGTGGTGCTCTTAGAACCCCTTAAATTCAAAAGGACAAAGGGAGAACACGTAATCAATATGGTTGGCTAATAATAAAATGGCCGGTCCGAGCTTCGAAATGTCAGATATGCAGAAGCAGCGTCAAGGGTTTGTGCCCACTTTGCCTAAGGGATTGCAGCACGTTAACTCAAACTTTAAATTCCAAGAACTCCCAGTTCAGGACTCAATCAGAGAAAAGTACCCCAGTATATCCCGAATCAATTATGTGGAATTCACTCCGAGCGAAGAACAGCCAAAGGACGTTTCTCCCCTGCGAATTGGAGTAGTGCTTTCAGGAGGACAAGCTCCAGGGGGCCACAACGTAATTATGGGAGTGTTTGACTACATTAAACGCCACCATCCTTCATCCCAGCTCTTTGGGTTCCTGAATGGTCCTAAAGGAGTGTTTACCAACAACTTTGTGGAAATTGACGAGGAACTGATGAACAGTTATAGGAACCAAGGCGGGTTCGACATGATTTGCTCTGGAAGAGACAAAATCGAGACTGAAGAACAGTACGCAAATTCTCTGAAGTACTGCGAAGCCCTTAACCTGAATGGACTAGTTGTAATTGGAGGCGACGACTCTAACACCAACGCCGCACTTTTGGCGGACTATTTCATCCAAAAAGGTTCAAACATCAAAGTCATTGGGTGTCCTAAAACTATTGACGGAGACTTGAAAAACGAGTTTATTGAAATAAGTTTTGGGTTTGACACTGCAACAAAGGTTTACCAAGAAGTTGTCGGGAACGTTTGTTTAGACGCGCTTTGTTCCAAAAAGTACTACCACTTTGTGAGACTTATGGGTAGGTCTGCCTCTCATATTGCACTAGAGTGCGAACTCAACACAAGGGCAAACTTAGTTTTGGTTGGCGAAGAAGTTGAAAAAAAAAACATGACTCTAGAGCAGATTGTAGATGACATGGCCCAAATGATTACTCGCCGCGCTGAACTAGGCAAAGCTTACGGAGTTGTGCTGGTGCCAGAAGGTTTGATTGAGTTCATTCCTGAAGTGAAAGTACTCATAACTGAACTAAACGAAATCCTTGCTGGAAAACAAGTTGGAGAAGACCAAGCTGAAGCTTACGTGAACGAAAAGCTCACAGAGTCGTCCAAACACTTGTTCAACTTATTGCCTGGAGCTATTAGGAAGCAATTACTTTTGGACAGAGATCCTCACGGTAATGTGCAAGTTGCAAAAATCGAAACTGAAAGACTGCTTATGCTTTTGCTTGACTCTGAGTTGCAAAAAAGAAACTACCCCTTCCCCTTTTTGCCCCAGTCACATTACTTCGGTTACGAGGGAAGGTGTGCCCTTCCCAGTAACTTCGATGCAAGTTATTGCTATGCTTTAGGCGCCACAGGAGCCGCTCTTGTAAAGTACGGATTTACAGGGTGCATGGCTGTGTGCAGAGGACTCCAGAAGGAACCCAGCGAGTGGGAACCTGCAGGGTGCCCCCTTGCTGCTATGATGGTTGTGGAGCGTCGCAAAGGAAAAGACGTAGCTGTTATTGAAAAAGCCTTAGTGGAGTTGGAATCCCCTATGTTCAAAGCCTATGAGCAAATGCGCGAGCACTGGAAATACAATGACTGCTACAAGTCCCCGGGACCTATTCAGTTCGAAGGTCCAGGAAGTGGCTCAGTGCCTTTTATGGTTAAACCCCCAACTGCAGAGGACCTTGCTAGTTCTGCAGACGACGCTAGTTCTAAGTTCCCTTACCACCCCCACAGCCCCGACAACATGAGTGTTTTAGCCAAAGCTCTTATGGAAGCCCCAGTAGAAGTGCCCAAAGTTTTGGAAAGAGGACTGGAAGGGTGTTCACTGCATCCTGGAGACATTCTTCAAGCTGAAACTGAAGAAGCTAGGGAAAGTGTTCACGAACAGTTTCCTGAGCTTAACGAACCAACTCGCAAAAAGTTCATTGAATTAGTTGAAGGAAGTGGAATCAAAACCCAACCACTTAAAGTTGGAGTAGTTATTTTGGGAAGACAGGCTTCTGGAGTGCACAACGTCATTGATGGACTCTTATTTGCTTTAGAAAGCAAACCTGGCTCAGAGATCTACGGGTTTGTGGGTGGAAATGAAGGCCTTTTCAATAACCAAAGCTTCAAGATTACAAAGGAAAACTTTGCTCCCTACAGGAATCAAGGAGGAATTGAGTTTTTGGGGAGAAGTGGAGACTTTATTCGTGGGTCAGAACAACAAGAAAAGACCAAAGCAACTTGTGAGAACTTAAGTTTAGACGGACTAGTTATAGTGGGGGCATCGCACTCACTCACTGATGCAGCTGCCCTTTCTGAGTACTTTTTGAAAAACTCAGTTAAAACCAAGGTGATTGGTGTGCCTGCTACAATTGACGCAAATATTTCCCATAGTCTTTTTGAAACTACTATTGGCTTTGACACTGCCTCCCGAGTAAACGCCCAACTAATTGGAAACATGATGACTGATGCTGCAAGTGCTACTAAGTACTTTTACTTCATAAGACTTATGGGAAGGGAACCCTCTCACTTAGTTTTGGAAGCTGCACTTCAAACCCACCCTAACGGAGTGTTAATTAGTGAGTACTACCAAAGAGAAGGACTTTCACTAAGTCACGTTGTAAGTGATGCTGCTGACATTGTTTCAGACAGAGCAGCTAAAGGCAAGATGTTTGGAACTTTCTTAGTGCCAGAAGGGCTCTTAATGCACTTAGCTCACCACAGGGAACTCATCATAGAGGTCAACTCTATATTGGCCAATAAAACTAAACAAGAAAGGAATCAAATAGCAACAGCTATTTTGGAAGACGAGTCTCAGATTGAGAATTACTTTTCCCACTACTCTGTTCCAGTGCTCAAAAGCCTTCCTAAGTGGTTCCAAAAACAAGTTCTTACAAGAATTGACTCCAACGGGTACGTGCAACTTTCCCTTTTAGAAACTGAAAGGCTTCTAGCTGACCTTGTAGCTGACGAAATGAAAAGACGCAAAAACGAAGGAACCTTTACAGGTGCATTTTCGCCTGTATGCCACTTCTTTGGGTACCAAGCTAGGTGTTCATACCCTTCCAACTTAGACTGTTCACTAGGCACCACCTACGGAGCAATAGCAGTGGCTTTGATAGCAGGCGGAGTGACTGGTTACATGCCAACAGCCCGTGGACTGACAGGACAAGCTTCTAAGTGGCGAGTAGGAGCAATCCCCTTAACTGCAATTATGAGAGTTAAAGGTAGGTCTCAGTATGGCCGCAACAAAGCTGTAGTTCCTTCTTCAGAAGTTGACTTACGGTCCCCAGCATTTACTAAAACCCGGACTGAAGCTAGGAACTGGGAATTTGGAGACAGGTTTACCAATCCCGGGCCTATTCAGTACTTCTCAGCTGCTAAGTACCTTCTAAACCTTACTTTGCAATACGATCACAAGGACTACTTAGAACTGCTTCAAAGAGTCAACCTTATTTGCGATAGGATTCAGCAAATCTGCAGATTTGGAGTTAATCAAGAACTGCTTAGAACTGCTGCTATTGGTCTGTCGTCAGTTGAAGGCATCCTTAACCTTCATAAATCTCAATAATAAGGTTAATCTTAGGTTATAAAATGAACATTCCTAAAATGGAACCAGAACAGTTCGAGCTTATCCAAGCCAAAAACGTACTTTCTTCCAAGGACCAACTTGCTCTAACTTACACTGAAGGAAACCCACTCACAGCTGCTTCAAAAGAACCTGAAATCCAAAATGTCGTAGCAACTGCAAATCTTAAAGTGCCTCTGGACCTTAAAAAGATTGCAACCAGTGCCCGGAACGCTGAATACAACCCTAAACGCTTTGCAGCAGTGATTATGAGAATTAGGGACCCTAAAACTACAGCCCTTATCTTTTCGTCGGGCAAAATGGTTGTCACTGGTGCCAAGAACGAAGAACAAGCGAGAATAGCTGCGCGTAAGTTCACCAGGATCATCCAGAAAATTGGGTTTGAAGCAGAGTTCTCAGAGTTCACTATTCAGAACTTGGTGGCTTCCTGTGACGTGAAGTTCCCAATTAGACTGGAAGGACTAGTTCTTAAGCACTTCAACTTTGCTAGTTACGAGCCAGAAATATTCCCAGGACTGATTTACCGCATGATAAAACCCAAGGTGGCTTTGCTGATCTTTGTGTCAGGAAAACTAGTTTTGACTGGAGCCAAAACTATAGCAGACATTCACAGTGCTTATGAAAAAATCTACCCTGTTTTAAAAGAATTCAAAAAAGAAAGCGACTTGCAACTTAGTAAGTCTTCCTAGGTGTTAATTTAAGAACCTTTGCATAAACTTATGAACTTCAGTTGGATTTTAATTGGAGTGAGTTGTTTGATGAACTCTTCTAAAGAAGCATCTCCAGAAAAAAAGGAGTTCAGAACTTCACTTTCGGAGTTCCTGAGTTTCTGTTCAAGGCTTCGGAACTGATTAATGATTTCTTCTTGCGAAATGCTTTTTTTCTGCTGTTCCGCAATGTTCATTTTTTCTTTGAGTTCGCTGCTGAGTTCATTGAGAGCTACAATGTCTTCTTGGTAGTTTTCTAAGAGTTCGTCGTATTCTTGTTTTTTTTCTAACAGAGACTCTGCTTTTGCAGTGTTTAGGGCAAGAAGTTTGTCTCTTTGCTTTACAAGTTGTTTAACTTCGTCTATTTGGGTGTAAACGAAGTCAAAGTAGTCGTCCTCTTCTACAAGTGGTTCAGATAGCCTAGCAGTGTAGGATTCTAAGTTAGTGGAAGGAGTTTTTTGAGCTTGTTTGACTTTAGGAGGGTTGGAGTAAAAGGAGTAGTAAATGTTCTGCACTACTTGAAGAATAGGAATGTTGGGGCTCCAGCAGAACTTTTCCTTGTAGTTGATAACCTGGCTTTCGCCCACTAAGGGGTGAGTAACTAGTGAAGCTACATAGATTTCTGGGGGCAGGGAAGGAAAGTTGCTTCCAAGTTTAATTTCGATGAAAAGGGGTCCTGGAGGGAGTTGCAGTTTTACTTCTACAAGTCCTGACTTGTTTACTTTAACTTCAGGGAAGTACTGCTTTAGTTGCCCAACTATAAAGTCTTTGGGGTTTCTTGCTTGCACGGAAGTTGGTGGTACGTAAGACATTTATTAGAATTTTAAAGACACAAACTGATCAGGACACTGAAGACTACTTATTTCCAAAAGATCTTGAGTTGCTCTTGAAAAGTCAAAGTAAATATTAGCTCTTATGTTTTTTTAGTCACTTATAAAGATGTTGAAGAAAATAGCTATCGCACTTTTTGTAGTGAGTTTGAGTTCAGCAGGCAATTGTCCTGAGTATAAGTGCCATGAACAAGGAATAGACTACGGAAACACTTGCATGCATCCCTCAGACGGCAACTTTTTGCTTCAGATTTGCCAATCCAAAAGTGCCCCCCACTGCCAAGTAGACTCTGACTTTTCCCAGAACTTTACTTGTATTGCAGAGCCTAGACCCCAAAAAGAACTTGCATATCCTGGGGAGTTTTGCAAACACGACTCTGACTGCGTTTCTGGAGCCTGTATTTTCGGTCGCTGCTCTGCTTCTTCCTTAGGAGAAAAATGCAGTTACCAAAGAGACTGCAACGTTGGCCTTTACTGCAGTAATGAAAAAGTTTGCAAAGTCCAGAAAACAGAGGGTATGGACTGTGGTTCTGACTATGAATGCCAAAACAACCTTGGGTGCGACAGAACATTTTTCACCGAAGGAAAGTGTGTGAAGTACTTCAGTGTTCAAAACTTCGATAATGTTGGGCTATGCTTATCCACTTCTGGTGGAGGGATCAGCAACCTTTGCCAGGAAGGCAGTTGTGATGTTGTGGATATTGGAAAAGGAACAGGTTCGTGCATTTCTGCTTGGGAAAACGTTAACTTTGGTCTAAGTTGCGACACCGATGATGAATGCATGGGTGACAATGGTTACTCTGTTTATATAGGAGTTTGTAGTTGTGGAATGAGCCAGTACGGCAATAAGTACTGCAACTCCTTTACAGGGGACTACTCAGCTAGAAAAGCCCGTGAAATTCTTCAAAAACACTTTAACACTGCAGCTATTCACAACTGCCATACTGACAGAAGAGTTGACAGGTACTGTTTAATGCAAACTTTAGAACCCTACGAAGCATTCCAGTACGAAATTCACAGAATGTACTCAACTGACCTTCCGAGGTACCAAAACAACGACGAGTGCACCAAAACTATTTTTAACTCGGACTACTGGTACCTTTCAGGTGAGGACTACTCTTGCCAGGCTTACAGCTGTGAAAACTCAACTGACTGGCTAGACGGAGTGTGCATATCTTACGGAGAAAAAAATTCTACTTTTGGAATTAAGGAGTGCCCTTCTGGCCAGTACTGCAACTACGAAATGGCTGTTCCAGACAAGTACTTAAACGTTTCATGTGGAGGAAAAAAGCCCCCAGTGCTAGCTTACCCAGGTGAAAAGTGCGACTCAAACACTCAGTGCATGCACTCGCAATGCATTAACCAAGTTTGTTTAGGAACTCAAGAAGGTCAGCCCTGCAGCCAGTCAGAGGAGTGCAACCCTGGACTCTACTGTGGCGAAAAAATAGTAAACGACAACGTTCAGTTCCAGTGTTTGCCTCTTAAGAAGAAAGGCGAAAAGTGCAATTCGGACTTTGAATGCCAAACTAACTCTACTTGCGACGTTACTTCCTGGGACCAGAAAAACACCAGCCAGCATGGAATTTGTGTTGAATACTTTTCAGTTAGAAACGGGAAGCCTGTGTCTTGCCCTGTATCAGGAACTAACTTTTTGTGTGAATCTGGAACTTGCTACACAATGCCCAACAGCGGAATAGGCTTTTGCACTGTAGCTCCTTCATACGAAACTTACCCTAAACAGTGCACTACTTCAAATCGTTGCATTGCCAAGAACTGGATAAATGAAACCTTTATTGGCCAGTGCCAGTGTGGTTACAACGCAGATGCTAAGTCTTACTGTTCACCTTTCTTAGGCGAAGAAGTGGGCCAGACCTATCTACACCTACTTAAAACCTACTTAAGTCGTTCTGAAATGGCTGTTTGCCAAACTACCAGACGCTACAGCACAGCTTGTGCCCAGATGGTTGCAGAAAAGGTTGGAGGAGACCCCTTGGACTTCTACACTAAAATTCTGAATTTCACCAACAGCGCTAAGTACATAGACAACGACAAGTGTGTAAAAGACACCTTTACCTCAGACTTTTGGAATCACCACCCCAAGCCCGAAGTTCCCAGAAACTTTAGTGTAAGTGGACTAGGTGCTGGAGCCAACATGGCACTTCAGTTGCACATTGCTTATTCTGAGCACATTGAGGGTTCTGGATTGATAGCTGGCAGTCCTTACTACTGTGCTCAAAACTCTTACAGCAAAGTCCAAGGCTGCGAAACAAAACCTTCAAGTATTAACTTGCCTGCACTTTACAACGCAACAAACCAGTACGCTTCCCAGGGACTCATAGACAATCCCCAGTACCTTACAAGTACTAAAGCTTGGGTGTTTTCAGGCAAGTACGACTTCAATGTTTACCAAGACACGGTTAAAAAGTTAGAAGACTACCTTAAGCACTACTTGGGCTCCAACAACGTTGTTTCAGTTTACAACGTTTCTGCTGGAAACGGGTTCATCACGGATGACTGGGGACAGCCTTGCGCAATAACAGGATACCCTTGGATTAACGACTGCGGAATTGACACAGCAGGTGAAATACTACAACTTGTTTACGGGAAACTCAACAAAAAAAAACCAGAAAGGTCAGACAACCTTTACAGTTTCGACCAAAGGTTCTACGTACCAGTAGACGTTTGGGAAAAGGCCAGTATGGAGCAGTATGGCTACATTTACATTCCTAAAACTTGTTTAGTTCAAGAGTGCCGAATCCACGTTGTGCTTCACTCTTGTGACCAAGACTATGACGAAACCCTTGGAGTTGTTGTCCGTCACACTGGCTACAATCAATGGGCTGAAAGCAACAACCTAATCATAATATACCCCCAAGCAAAAGCAACAGTGGACGAAAACTTGCAGGCCTGTTGGGACTGGTGGGGGTACACTAACTCAAACTACGCAACCAAGCAAGGAATCCAAATGAAGGCTATAATAGGAATGACAAGAAGGCTGCCAGTTAAGCTAAGCCAAACATTCTTTAGTTAACCATTTATCCAGCGCACTCTAATTTAACTTATGCAAAATATATCCAAGATTTAGTCTTGTTGCGTCTAGGAACTAAGTAATTTAGGTTTGGAATAAGTCGTCGACAGATTCACTCAGATCCCAAAAGATAGTAGCTTGGGAAAAAGAGTCAAGTGTGGTATGTAATTGTGAAGTGGAAAGTTGGTTTGGAAGTTTAGAAGAAGCGTTGGGAGGGTCAGGCTCTTTCTGAAACGATAACTGTTCCGAAGTAATTGAAGGCCCTGAATCAAAGGAGTAAGTGGAGTCTGTGGACTTCCCCGAACAAGTTGAAATACTAAGCTTGGCAGAGGGCTCCCGCCGGACTTTGCGCTTCGTAGGAGGCGGAGAGACAGTATTCGCCTCGCATGGTGGCTTATGTACAGGCGGTGTGCTCTTGGACTCTAAGAGCTTGAGGTGTTCTTTTGCAGACTGGAAGTTGAAAAACAACTCAGTTGGATCTTTACTTGAATAATCTGTCCATCTGTTTTCTTCTTTTGAATAAACTACTAATAAAACGTCCACTCCATGAGAACTCACGAGCTCTGCTGCTTTCTTAACTAAGGTTTCTACACGCTTTCTAAGTGACTTCTTATCGTTCTTTGTACGTAGTGAACTCTTACTTATATTGGCGTGCATTTATTACTAAAAGTAACTCCATAGAAAGATGAATTTATCTTTTAACTCAGTGTTTCGGATTAGCCAGACTTGAGAATTAATGGTTTTTAGTTAAATGCTTTACGACCTAATAATATTTATCCTGCTTGTACTTAACTAGTTTCTCCCACCTTACTCGGAAATACTTGGCCCTCAACATGTAGGCTCCCCATAAAATTAGCATAATTTTGTAACTCTAAGTAGCACTTACCAGAACAGGAGGGGGGGCTTCGTAGTGCCTGTAGATTATGTCGTTGCCGTATATCCTTTTGCACTCTTTAAGTATTTCAGTGTCACTCCAGCCCTTGCTTGTAAGTTTGTTTATCGTTTGGTGCACTTTGCGACACATAAAAGAATCTGCTTGGTCTAGTGGAATCTCCCCTTCGCAGTCGTAGCACCGCATAAATCCCAGAAGTTTTCTGTGTTCGAAGTAGTCTTTTTCATGCAGCAAGTACTTCGGAATAGCCTTTTCGACGTTTAAAACAAAGTTTGTAGTCCCGTGGATGTCTTCCATGATAATACACTTAAATTATTCAAAATTGGGACTTAGGTGAACTTGACGCACTTGCCTTTGATCCACTCGCCTTCTCTAGGCACGCCTAGTTCGTTGATGTAAGTCCCTTTTCCGTTTTGAACTCCTTCGCACCACTGCCCAATATACTTTGTTCCGTTTGGCCAGGTGAATTCTCCATAGCCGTGTTTCTTGTCCATGTAGTAGTCACCGATGTAGCACCTTCCGTCAGGCCAGATGAACTTGCCTCTTCCGTGCATGCGGTTGTCTTTCCAGTCCCCTTCATACTCCCTGCCGTCGTTCCAGATGTACTTGCCTTTTCCATTGATGTTGTTCAACAAAAACTCTCCTTTGTACGCTGACTTGTCAGCCCAGTAAAACTCCCCAAACCCGTGTTTGAGTCCACAACTGTAGTTTCCTTTGTAGTAAGCTCCGTCGTTCCATATTTCAAATCCATACCCGTGCTGTTTGTCTTCAAACCACTCTCCTTCGTAAGAGGACCCTTCGAAGTGGATGTAACGTCCTTTACCCTGTGCTTTGTCGTCCACCCAGTCTCCTTCGTAAACGTCTCCGTCCGCGTGTATGAGACGGCCCCTTCCGTTAGCTTTTCCGTCTTTCCAGTACCCAATATATTTAGACCCGTCCTCCCAGAAAAAGACTCCAGGCCCAGAACGCTTTCCTAAACCATCTAATTTTCCAATGTAAGTCCATCCTTCGTTAGATTTAACAGGCTTTCCAAGTTGTTGGTCTTCATCTGAATCCCAAACGAACCTGCCTAACTTTTTTTCAGCAATTTTGGCCTTTTCAGTAACACTTGGCCACTCGCATTTGTAACTTTCTTCAGTTAGCTGGGATGAATTGCCCTGGTTCTTTTTGGCGTCCATTTGCTCATTTTCGATATTTATAATCTCAAGTTCTTCATTAGACCTAGAAAGCCGGAACTTACCATAGCAAGAGCAATTGGAACCCATAAATTATTACTTACCCAAGAATCCTAACTTAACATTTGAATATTTGGCGCCACCTTATTTTAGTACTAAGTTTACTATTAAAGTTGTAACCAAGAGTCATCTTCCAAGAGTTCCATAACATCACTTTCGAAGGTCCTGGGGGGGTTTTCTTTGTAGCTCTTAGCCTTCCTCACAGTTTCTTCAAAGATCTTCACTACGTTGGTTCCGTCAGCTGCACTCACAAAGTGGAAGTCCAAGCCATGCGTTTCGCTGAACTTGAACTTTTTCTTGGTAACTTCTAAGTTCACGTCGATCTTGTTGGCAATCAACACACAAGGAATGTGCGGGCAGTAGGACCGCATTTCTTGGTACCAAGTTTTTAGGTTGGTGTAAGTAATTTTGCGCGTGATGTCGAAAACAAGAATGCATGCGTGGGCTCCAAAGTAGTATGAAGGGTGCAAGCTCTGGAAGCACTCTTGTCCTGCAGTGTCCCAAATGTCTATTTTTAGTTCTTCTCCGTCTAAGTCCAGGTTGTGTCTGAACATCGTCAGTGCGTATGTACTTAGTTGCCTTTCAACGTAGTCGTTGATCAGAAAGCGCTCTACTAGTTTAGTTTTCCCAACTGCAGAGTCTCCCAAAAGAATTATTTTTATGTCTGCTGGAGGCAAGTCTGCTGCTTTTTGTGCTTCTTGTTCTATTCCTGGATCCATTATAATACTCACTTAAACTTATTAAGTTTCTAGAAGTTTGAATTATGAAGGTTTGTGCAAACTGTGCCATTTGCTTCCATAATGATTGTGTTTTTAGTTTTGGTCAGCACGGTTTCTTCAATAGACTGCGGAAATTACGGAAAACCTACAAACATTACTGGAGTGAGGTACACCTGCCAGGAAGAAGAAGTAACTAAGGAGCAGTACGAGGAAAGAGTTGAAACTCAGCCATGCGCAGAAGAAGATGTGATCTCAGAAGCTTGCGTGTGCCCAGCTGACTTTTACGGAGAGTTCTGTCAAGTCAGGAGGAAAATAGAGTGCCTTCTAGAAATGATTTCGCCTTCCCAAAACTCCTGCCCATCTGCTCAAGACTACAATCCCCAGCTGCAGGGCTACCCCAAATGCACCTTTAAAGACTTCTCTAGTCAACTCCAAATAGAGGTGCTTGCTAGTTGCAGGACTCTAACTGAAGGTCCCTACATAGACCAAAACTACCTCAAGTACTCAGAGTTAAACTCTTCAGATGTAACTTCAAACTTTACCTTCGAGTACCAAATTGACACCGGCGAAATCATATCTTCGGACGCCCTAGTTGCAGAGTCCAACGTTAAGTTTTTCAACTTCAACAAACTCTCAGACAACTCCGCAGTTTTCACAAGCAGTTTAGGCACCGAACCCATCTTAGGGAACGAACTAATAGTTTCCCTGATCGACTTGAGCAAACTGTCCAAAAACTTTATGGTAGGTGGAAGAACTTACTTTGAATTCAAACTTACAGGAAGCAATATCCAAAGCCAAGTGTTGAGAAAGGCAATTGACCAAGAAGGTTACGAAGAGCCAGGAACAAGCCAAGAGACCAACTACGTGTTAATTGTGGTGTTAGTAATTCTGGGGGTGTTGCTCTTAGGTGGAATGGGTCTTTTCGGGTTCTTAAAGTACAAAAAATACCAGAAAAAAAAACTCCATTCCACCTAGAGTTTAATCATGATTTATACAATAAAGATGCAAAAAAGTGGCTTAGCCAAGCTTTTCCAGTTATGCAAGTCTTTGGCAAACGACAAAGCACTTCTCTTGGAGTTGATAGGAGAAGTGGAGGGAGAAATCAAAGATAATGCTTTAAAAAGTATTTTAGAAACTTATATAAAAAAAATAAATCCTGAAGATTTGGGAGTTGGCGAAGAAATCACTTTAGAAGATGGAACCGTTGGGGAATCCAGCATTTACGATTCACCAGAACTAGGGTTAAAACTTTTCTTTTTGGGCAAAGGAGGGGCCTTTCCGCTTCATGACCACCCTAAGATGTTAGTGATCACCTGTGTAATAGTTGGAAGGGTTGACTACAGGTGCTTTGACGCCACTCAAAACCCAGAAATAGCAGTACTAGCTAAAAAAGGTTCTGGCAAGAAAGGTTGCTGTCTTTACTGCACACCTAGACATATGAACCTGCACTCCATTGTAGCAAGCCAAACTAGTGTGATTTTGGACATTTTTCTTCCTAACTACATCGAAGAGCAGCACTGCAGGTTTTACGAAATCGAAAAGCATAAAGGGAAAATGCACAGAATCAAGGAAACCAAAAAGTGTTTTGACGTTGCGCAGTTTCCGTATTTGGGCCTACCTTTGGAATCATTAGCGCTAATCTAACCAATTAATCTCTTAGTTGATATTCATCAAGTTAAACTACTTAAATAATTAGAGGAATGCGGAATATGAGGAAACTAGTAATTCTAGAAAGACACGGCGAACGGAGTGATGAAGCTCCTCTTCACCGCCAAATTGATCACGAATTCAAGTCTGACCCTCCTCTTACAGAGCTAGGCCACGAAATGTCTGAGTACGCTGCCAAAGCTATTCTAGAACTTGTTCCACCAGATTCCTCCATCCACTTAGTTAGTTCGCCTCTAATTCGCTGTATTCAGACCTGCTCTAAATTTGCTAAACTAGCAAACGTGCCCATTCACCTTGAAGAGGGCTTTGGTGAAATGTTCACTATGAATGATTTTCCCTACAATCCTTATGAACATCTTCACATCCGAGTTCAGCCAGAAAGGTTCACTGGAACTTTGGGAGGAGTTCAGTTAACAGAAAACCAACATATCTGCCGGCCTAACTACCCTGAAAGCCCTGAGCAACTCAGAGACAGAATTCGTAGAGTTCTTGTCCCTTACATCGAGCAGGTCAAGGAGCCTGTAGTAGTTATTTGTTCCCACCAACTACCCCTTGAAGAAATGCTTAGGCAAATGGGTGCAGACACCCAGAACTTAACTACTAACTACACCTTAGTCTCAGCCGCTTACTACGACGGGAACTGGCAGTTAGTGAAGATTGGAGATTACTCCCACTTGCCTCCAAATATGGTCAAGCCAGTTAAATTCTAATTTACATAGTTGCGACTTAACTTAGAGTTTCATTATTATTCTTGGTCCATCATTCTAACTAATTCTAAGGGAGCTTTGTATTGGCCCGAACTGGAAAGCCACTCCCTGAAATGGCCTTGAATTGCAAGGTGAAGCCGCCTTTCTTGTTCTTCTGTTAAGTTGGAGTTGGCTATCATAGCTTGAATGCTACGGAAGTAGTCTTCTCGGATTGCAATTGCATTCACAAACTCTTCAGGTGTAAAGGCTGGGTTGGGGTTCTGGGGACTCAAAGAGTTAGGAAGAACTATTGGAAAAAAGTCTTTGGGCTGCAGAAGCGAGTACGAAAGTCCCTCAGTGTTCATTTGTATAGGAGTGGCCCAGGAGTGTAGAACCTTTTGGTTAGTGGAAGACCGAGGAATGTTAGCTGACTCTACGATGCTTGCTAGTCGCGGGTAGCAGGCACTGTAAGGCCCTAGTGTTAGGCCTCTGTTGTCTCCGTAAAGCACTGGCGGGAAGGGGGAGTAGGTGTGGAGCGTGCAGTCTACTGAGTTCCCTACCCTTACCATGTTGCTGCATAAAACAATTGAGCACAGTTCGCACTTGTCTATGCTTGCAATTTTTCTGACTGCCCCAATAAATATGGTAACTTCTCGGCAGTTCACAATGGAAACCTGCTTTACGTTTGCGTTCAAATATATATAACTTTCTTCGCAAGTAGTAATGAAAACGTCTTTTTCTACACACTCTTGACTTTCCTTAATAATCACGCTGCCTTTAAGGTCTGAAAGTACAAGGATGTTTTCCATACCGGAGAGGGACTCTGTAGAAGGGCAGTTGAGTTTTCTGTTCAGCCAGTCAACTAGTTCTTCGTAGTGCACTTTCAACGCAGAGGAAAACATAGGACAGGCCCTGCTTAGAGGCTTAGCTCCTTCAATCACCAAACTTAAAGCGTTAAAGTCGTCCGGCGACAAAGCAACTTCTTGTGCCTGGGGATCACCACTCACAACCTTCAGCAGTAGCTTGAGGTTGCCTTTCACGAACTGGTGCGCCATTTGGAAGTCAGATGCAGGTTGGGTAAAAAGAAAGCCTCTTACAGCCTTAGAGCGAGGAGAAGCTTGGGGGTTGGGGAAAGTTCCACTTCCTGTGAATCCAGGGTACTCGCTGTTGAACTTAGAAGAAAGACTAGAAGCGTTTTCTAAACTTATTCTAGTGGTGGCGGCTGTATAGAGTTGCAAGCACAAAAACAAAGCGAACAACTTGGCGTCTATGGAGTTGGGCTTGTTTTCGTAAGCTAAGTTGCGGAAGGTCTCGTAATATACTTCTGCTTCTTGCAAAGATAGGGATAGTTGCTTTATTGCTACCTCAGCCCATTGAGAAAACTGCACTTTTCCATCTTGGCCTGCAACTAAGTATAGTGATTTAATCAAATTAATAATGCTGGACGAATTCAAACGCGAAGGACAGGGGTAGATGCAGTGCTCAAATATATCTGTCCTTATTTGCAGTTTGAGTTTTCCTTGCGCCATTTTGATTTACAGTCAGGATTACTTTGAGAGTTTATTTTTTACTCAACTCAGATGTTAGTGTTGGCTTTAAAACTTCCATTTACAATATTAACCACGTGGTAAAATGGCAAAAGGAAATCAAGGATCAAGTTCAGGCCAGACAGCCAGTGCTATTCAAAAGGCAGCAGGAAGAAAGTCAGGAAGAACCACTGCCAAGTACGGAGCCAGTGCTGGAGGAAACAGGTCGGCCGGAGAGCTAAAACTCTACACTGAAGACGCCCCTGGACTCCAGATTGGCCCCAGCACAGTGCTTTTGCTCTCACTTTCGTACGTTGCTATTGTAGTGGTGTTGCACATTGTTGGCAAGCTTAAGGGTTAAGTAACCAAAGTTATAGTTGTTTATTTAAGTGTTATATTGGTCAGAAACTTGTAATTTGCCCTAACGTCAAGCAGACTCAGTCAACTTAGTAAGGGTCTAAGGCTCTCGCTCGAGTTCAAATACCATCAGTTGCATCAGAATTACTTAATTGATATAAATCTATGGCGAGTTTTAATTGGAGTGTATCCTGAAAGAAAAAGTAATTGCTTAGCTAATTGACCCCTGTAAAGTGATAAGCTTAGAATCTAATTCCAATTCAAAATACTAAGAAATACCAAGATAAATGGTAGAGAAAAAGCCAAGCATAGCCAAGAATTTTGCAATTGGGGGCTCAGCGGGTATGTTCTCAACTTGCTGTATCCAACCTATGGACTACCTAAAGGTTCAATGCCAAATACAGGGTGAAGGCAAAAAAGGGGCTAAGCCTAACCCTTTGCATATCGCCAAGCAAACCATAAAAGAGTATGGATTTAGAAGGCTATATGCAGGTTTGGACTCTGCCTTACTGAGACAAGCTACCTATACTACAGCAAGAATGGGGATATACAGGACTCTGATGGATAAAGCCGGAAGTTCTTATTCAGAAGGAGTGCCTTTATGGCTAAAGTGCGTATTTTCTCTTACAGCTGGAGGAATAGGAGCTACTATTGGGAATCCCTGTGACTTAGCTTTGGTAAGGATGCAAGCCGACCATACTCTTCCTGAAGCCCAACGCCGCAACTATACAGGAGTGTTTAACGCTATTTCGCGTATTATAAAAGAAGAAGGAGTTATTAGTCTTTGGAAAGGATGCACGCCTACTGTGTATAGAGCAATGGCCTTGAATCTAGGGATGCTGGCTCCCTACGACCAAACTAAGGAGTTACTTACAAAGTACTTCGGGGACTTCAACGGAATTCGGCCTACTTGTTCATTCATAGCAGCTTTTATTGCTTGTGTGCTTTCTATGCCATTTGACAACGTTAAAACCAAGTACCAGAGGATGGCTCAACTACCAGACGGGTCTTGGCCGTACAAAAGTTTCTTTGATTGCTTTGGGAAAACCTTTAAGCAAGAAGGGTTTAGGGGGTACTACGTGGGATTTGGAACTTATGTTTTCAGAGCAGGACCCCACGCCTTGCTGACTCTGCTAATAACTGACTTCCTGAACTCTATTTTCAATAGGCCTAGTTAACTAAAAAATAAGCATGCTACCTAAAGCAACTAAAGTAATCCTAACTTAGGGAATTAGACTCTTTGACATTGCTGCAAACCTTTCTGACGGAAGGTTTTTTGGAAAGTACTTCGGAAAGGTGTGTCACGAACCTGACGTGGAAAATGTACTCCAAAGAGCCCGTGAAGTAGGTGTCAGAAGGTTCTTGTTAGCAGGAGGCAACTTAGAAGACTCTCAAGAAGCTTACAGACTGGCGTTGCACCACGAAGACTGCTATGTCACGGTAGGAGTGCATCCTTGCAAAGCCAATGTAAGCTTTACTTAGACTGTTCATGGAGAAGACTATTTTGAAAAGCTGCTTGAGTTTGTGCACGAGTCCAAAGATAAGTGCTTAGCAGTAGGAGAATGTGGACTGGACTACGACAGATTTGAGTTTGCTGACAAAGAAACCCAACTTGCAGTGTTTCCCAAGCACTTTGAGTTGGCAGAAAAAACAGGACTTCCGCTTTACCTCCACAGCAGAAACACTGGGGGAGACTTTGCACGAATAGTAAGGCAGTACCGCGACTCTTTTTCGAAAGGAGTAGTTCACTCCTTCACAGGGGACTTGATAGAACTTAGAGAGCTTTTAGACTTGGATCTGTACATCGGTGTGAATGGGTGTTCTTTGAAGACACCTGAAAACATAGACGTGGTCCGTGCTATACCTTTGGACAAGTTGCTGATTGAGACTGACTGTCCTTATTGTGAAATAAGGAAATCCAGTTCTGCTTACCAGTATGTGAAAACTCACTATAGTTACAAACACAAAAACAAATGGGACCCTGAGTACCTAGTCAGGGGGAGAAACGAACCCTGCAACCTTTTGCAAGTGCTTGAGGCAGTTTCTGCCATCAAAGAAGTTCCCCAACACGAACTTGCAAATCTCACCTTCGAAAACTCTTTAAGTTTTTTCAACTTGGCTTAACCACTTAAAAATATGAGAACTTCAGTGGAGTTCTGGTTTAGTTTATCGGTTCCGATACTAGTAGCTATGATGTCTGTTCACGTTAAAAACCAAATTGAGTACCCAAACATTTCAAAGGCTCGAGAAATGATTTTCAATCCAGAACCAACAGATACCATTACGGAGCAAGACTTTTATCCTGCCTATAGAGCTACCAAGATAAGGAATTACCCAAGCTACGTCAAGGCTACCTTGATTCTGGAATCAGAGGGCTACCAACTGCTAGGGCCTTCAATTCCCACTCTTACTTTTGAGGCTTACTTCAACCAACCTGATGCTTTAAGAGTGATCATCAAGGACGTCAACAACAACAGATTTGAGCCGGACGACTACCCCAACCCCCAGAACTACCACAACAAAAACTACGAGTTCCACTTAAACAAGTACCCGTTTTCATTCAAGGTGACCAGAAAGTCCGACGGAGAAGTAATTTACGACACTTCTTTCGCAAGTGGGGCACCGGGGTTTTTCTTTGCAGAGAAGTACTTGGAAATCGGAACAAGGGTGCCCAAAAACCCGCATATCTATGGACTTGGAGAAAGAACCTCTTCTTTCCGCTTAGACACCAACTCAACTTACTACACCTTGTGGACCCTAGCCCAAGACTGCCTTTACGACACAGGCAAAGGAGACAGGGGCAAAAACATGTACGGCCATCACCCTGTGTACTTAGAACTCCGTAAGGGAAAAGCCCACGGAGTGTTTATGCACAACTTTCATGCAATGGACGTAGTTTTTGGTGAAGAAAGGGCAACTTTCAAGATGATTGGAGGAGTAATTGACCTGTTTATTTTTACAGGCCCAGACCCTGAACAAGTCCTTAGGTCTTACCACAAAGTCATAGGTTTCCCTGCTTTAGTTCCTTACTGGTCTTTAGGCTACCACCAAAGCAGGTGGGGTTACATGCAACTTAGTGACTTCGTGAACGTAGTAAGTGGTCACGACGCGCACAAGATTCCTTTGGATGTGCTTTGGGCTGACATTGACTACATGGTTGAGTTTCAGGACTTTACTCTAGACCACTCGCGCTACCCGCCTAGGAGTTTTAGGGCTTTTATTAACTCTTTGAAAAAGAAAAACAGACACTTTGTTCCCATTATTGACGCTGGCGTTTCAGCAGTGCCTTACTTCGGTTACTTGGAAGGGCTTGAAATGGACGTTTTCATCAAAAGGCACGAAAACACCTCTGATCCTTTCATTGGTTTGGTTTGGCCCGGAAAGTCTGCTTTTGTGGACTACTTCCACCCCAATGCAACTAAGTACTGGCACAAAATGCTTGACATTTTCTATGAAGAAGTAGCTTTTTCAGGACTCTGGCTGGACATGAACGAAGCTTCTAGTTTCTGCGACGGCGAATGTGCAGGGTACTACTCCGAACCTCAAGAAAGAATGAACTTAACCTACCTTCCTGGAAAGCACTCTTTGGAAGACCAGCTTCTTCCTTTAAGGGCTTGGCACCACGGAGGACTCTTGGAGTACGACGTGCACTCCCTTTGGGGAACTATGGAAACTGAGTGTACCTACAACTATCTCAGTGATAAGCTGCAAAAAAGACCCTTTATTCTTTCAAGAAGCAGCAGAGCAGGCCATGGAATGTTTGGGTACCACTGGCTAGGAGACAACTACTCCCAATGGGAACAGCTTCGCTACGCTCTTTCAGGAGTAATGAGCTTCCAAATATTCGGAATCCCTATGGTAGGTGCAGATGTTTGTGGGTTCCATAATAACACAGAACCAGAGTTGTGTGCAAGGTGGCTCCAAAGTGGTATATTTTACCCGTTTTTCAGAAACCACAACGACATAGGGTCAGAGCCCCAAGAACTATTTGCACTAGGCAAAGAACTGATGGAAATAGCTAAGGACACTATAAGACTAAGGTACTCTTTTACTCTGTACCTTTATACACTTCTGTTTGACTCCTCGCACTACGGAGGTTCAGTGTTCAGACCAATCTTTTTTGAGTTTCCAGAGCTCCAAGAACTCTACTACAACCAAGAAATCTTTTTGCTAGGCAAGTCTATGTTGGTGTTCCCAGCACTCTACGAAAACCAAAGAGAAGTCAGGGGTTACGTTCCGCCTAAAGCAAAGTGGTTCGACTTCTACTCAGGAAAACCTGTTTTAGAAAAGGGCTGGAAAAACTTTTCTGCACCGCTAGAAAAAGTGAATATTTTGTTTAGAGCAGGACACGCTATTCCTTTGCAAGACCCCAAAGACGCCTTAACTGTCAGTGAAATGAGGAAAAGACCTATTCAGTACTTGATAGCTTTAGACAAGGACCAAAAGGCTTATGGTTACTACTACGTTGATGACGGAGAAAGTTTAGATACAATCAAGAACCAAAACTACACCAAAGTGGTTATTGAAGTTTTCCCTGAAGACGGAAAACTCAGAATAAGGATTACGCCCGAGTTTAACAACTACCAGGAGCAAATGATGAATGTAAATCTGATTAAAATCTACGGACTAGAAAACCAGGTGGATTCGATCGAAAGCCACCAAGTTCAAGGAAGCGAGTTCATAGAAAAAGTGCTTTATATCTACACTCAGTTCCAGACCACGCAGAAAGTGGACATCTACCTTAACCTAGTTAAGCAATAAATATGCTGCGGATCGCCCGGTCGCTAAGGTGCTTTTCAGTCTCAAGACAGGAAGTCGAAAAAAAGATCATAGACTTCATCAAAACTTACGAAGTAGACACTGCAAAACTCACTCCAGAAGCTGACTTAAAAGAGATAGGTCTCTCCGATATAGACATTGTGGAAGTTGTGGCTTCCAGCGAGTACATGTTTAAAGTTGACTTTAAAGAAGAAGAAGCCATGGCTCTAAAAACTATTCCTGAAATAGTTGACTTAGTTCTAAAACATAAAGAAGAGACTCAGAATTAACCTGGTAAAATAAATGGACTTGAGTCTTGTGGTAGAAATAAGGGCTCCTTTGCTAAATGGTTTGCAAGAATTAGCTAACACTGTATGAACTACTTAGATTGGCTCAAACCAGGTAAAACCTTTGCTTTGCCAGATAAAGCAGTGTTTAAACAAGTACAACCAAATCACTGTAAGAATTACTTAGAACAACCCCCCTGGCAACTTGACTTCTGAAGAAACTTGCAAAATAATTCTGAAAGTGCATCAGATTCTAGTAGACTGTCTTGAAAACTACGAACTTTTAGTTTCTAACAACACTTACGAAGCCCACGCTCTTTATCACGTGCTTGAAAAATTAGACAATTCAGAATGCCTCGACAGCAACCCTTTGGACTTCAAAGTTGTTGTTTGCAATGAAACCAAAGCTGACGGAAACAACATTTTAATCAGCAAAGACTTGCTTAAACTAGGAGTGTCTGCAAGGGGTTCTTTCAATCCTTACATCAACGCAGTTGTAGGTGGACTTCTCCAAGAAATTGGGCAAGTAACTAAACCAATGCCAGACAGAGAAAACCTTGCTAGGACTGCTCACAGACTTTTGGAGGAAAGCAAAAACCACACCTTAGATGAGTCCTCTTACCAAAGCTACTTAAACACTTTTGTGTGGGGAACCCCCGAAAGCATTTCAGACTCCTTGAATGACTTAACTAGGGACTTGTGGTACTGTGTGTTGAAAAACGACAAGTCAAGTTTGGACTACATAGAAAAACTGCTTGTAGGCTTGCTAGGACATAACATTCCACTTGTGAGGGACCTTGCAGTCAAGCACCTAAATGTTTTTTATGATGACACTCACTGGCAACTTGTTACTCCTTTCGAGCCTGTGATTAAAACTACCAAAGACGAGTTTCTAGTTATGGAACTAGTTGACAACCAGGCTGACCAACTAGTTCTAGAACTCCACGCACCTGGTTTCTTCCCTGAGTCCTCTAACTACGTTTTAAGTTACCACGAACCCGAAATGCGGAACACTCCTTCTGGAGTTTTGCTTAAAGTGAACTTAGGGAAGTTTCCTAGATGCGGTTTCTACGACTGGCGATTCATCAAGTACAAAAACGGAACTTTAGAGCACTTAGTGAAGCACAGCAAAAGTTCTGACGTGGAAACAGTTCCAGTGCAAGGAAGGTTTATAGTGCACCCTTCGGAAGTAAGAGACTTGCAAGTCCACGAAATCTTCATTGACTTCCAAGACGCTAAGTTTGACGTGAAAACAGGTGCTATCCAAGAAAGAGGGAACTTCCAAACAGTTAAGGAAAGCTTGAAAGAAAGAGCTAGCAGTGGAATAAACTGTCTGTACTTAATGGGAGCTCTTGAAAGAGACAACGGCAAGAACTACGAAAACAAAGACGCTTCTCCTTTAGCTTTAGTTTGCAGAAGGACTGCCTGCAGTATGTTGGGAGGAGGAAAGGAATTTAAGTCACTTTTGAAAGAAGCCGACGAAACCGGAGTCAGAATCATTGTGGACTGTGTAGCAAGGATAAGTTCCAAGCACTACCACAGAAGGTACAAAAACAAACTCCTGTACACCAGAAACCAAGACGACCTGCCTGTAGTATGCTACGGAACTGATGGAAGGTCTATTAAGTACGAAGACTCCGCAATGCTTAACTACAGACTCAGTGAAGTTTGGAAGATCCTGGTTCAGGACGTAATAGAGTTTGTGAAACAGTACCAAGTAGGAGGAATCCACATTGACAACGCACAAGCTTGGCCCCAAATCATGGAACTAGACAAGGACGAAATGTACTACCTTGACTCAGACGGACAACCCCACTACACCACTCAAGAAATATTTGACGGGCAAGTGGTGCAGCGCAACGAGAACTTTGCGTACTGGGCTAGCTCACTCAGGGAAAAGTGGGCCAACCCTATTTTCGTGAAGCTGTGCAAAGAAATTTGGAGACTGTTTCCGGAGTTCTTGATTATGGCAGACATTTGGCACGGAACTGGACTTGAAGAAAGAGATAAGTGCATTGCAAGGTCAGGTCCTATTCCTCGACTCTACGACCTGCCGATTAAGTTGTCTTCTATCTTTGGAAAGCGCCTCCACAAAAGTGGCAAGTTTAACGCCACTGAAAACAAAGATGTGGGCGTTTTAAAAGACTGGTACGAAAGGACTCAGAAAAGACTGCCCGAAGGCTCGATCACTGTGCAGAGCTCCACAGGTCACTTTCTACCTTACCCTGCTTTGTTGTACGGGAAAGGAGCATGGGCAGCTATAGATGTGCTTTTTATGCTGCCTAGTATTCCTATGACTTTTATAGGCGAGCAAGATGGACACGCATACAGAGCTCCTATTTCCAGTCTTTACGAGTTCGAGCAAGGAACTTCTTTGCCTAGACAACTGTCTGGAGCAAATCTGATTGAAGCTGAAAAGGTGGAGTCTTCTGTTCCAAGAGTGGAGTCTGCTGCTTCTTTGAGTCTGATACCTGACTTGAACGAACTAATAGCTCAGGAACAAAAGTTTAAAGAAGAAGTGGGCTACGATATGAGTAAAATCAAGCACCACTACAAACACAGAAGACAACTCAGACACGAAAAAGACGTCCTCAGGTACGGGGGACTAGTGCCACTTGTACTAAGACATGATCATGGCTGGCATAAACAAGTGCTGGCCTTTGCTAGGTATTTGCCTGAAGAAGTTGCAGTTATCACCATAAACCTAAATGAGCACCCTGTGAAGGGTTACTTGGACTTAAGGAACTTGGAAAAAGTGCTGAGTGAAGACAACATTGTTTACAGCATGGGCGAGTGGTTCGACCCTGAGTCTGACGACTTTTACTTCAGAGAAGAACTGCTGAACGAGTTCCACGAAATAAACCTTTTGCCTTTCAGAACAGACATTAAAGGAATTTACCCCAGCGACAAGCAGTCTGACTTTGTGTTTGAAAGGTCTTTGGCACGGCTTAACAAAAAACTCCAAGAAGGAAAGGACACCTACGGGAACTATATAGTCATTAAGCTGCTTGAGTGCCTGAAAAAAGATGACTTTTGGCTGCACTTCAACGAAATCGCCAACTCTATGGGAATAGCCCACCAGGAGTTCCTAGCTCCTATGGAAGTTACTGCGCATCAGTTAATCAAGTCAGTGTCTTCACTAAGTGACATTTTGGCAGGCAGGCTATTAGGGATTTGCGACTATTTAAGTTCAGTGAAGCAAATAGTTCCTCCTGTGCAGTTTGCAAGGGAACTAAGGGACTCCAACAAAATAGGACCAATAGTTTTTACTTGCCCTGAACTAGGCCGGTTTTCCACAGTAGGGGGACTGGGGGTGATGGTTGATGAACTTTCTCAAGGACTTGTCAACTTAGGGGAAGAAATCTGGGTGATTAGTCCTTACTATGACAAAAACAAAAAAGGAGTCACTGGCTACTTAGAAAACGACGCTGCTAATGTGCGCCACATTGCCAACATTGAAATCCAGATAGGAGATGAGAAGTATATTTTAGGAATGCACAAAGGCTCGGAAAAAGGAGTCCACCTGGTTTTTCTGCATAATGCTTACTTGTTTCCGCAAGTCTACGCAGACGGAACTCAAAGCTGGAGAATGGCCCAACTTGTAGCTTGGGGAAAAGGCACTTTGGAAGCACTGTGCTTTTTAAGACTTATTCCTTCTTTTTTGGTAACTAATGACTGGTTCACAGGACTAGTGCCAGCATACGCTAAAACTAGTTTTGGAGGAGTTTTCAACGGAACTACCCTTTTGCACGTAGTTCACAATCTAGACCCTTCTTACGAAGGAAGACTGTATCCCCAGAAGCCAGGTGACTTCTTCCAGGAAATCCACGGACTGGACTGTGACTTTTTTGTAGACTCTTACTGGTCAAAAACCATTGTGAACCCTTCGAGGTGCGCTTTGCTGTGCAGTGACCAGTGGGGAACAGTTTCTCCTTCTTATAGAAACGAACTCCTGGCACTTTCGCCTTTGAAAGAACTGCTTAAGCAAAAAGACAAACCCTTTGCTTTTCCCAACGGAATTCCAGTCAAAGAAAGAATGAAGCGACTGGAAGGAAAAGGCACTCATTTAGACGCTAAAAAAGCACTCCAGAAAACCTACTTCTCTATGGACCAATTCGACAACAACCTGTGCTTGATGGGATTTGTAGGAAGAATCACTGAGCAAAAAGGAGTCCACCTTATCATAGAGGCTGCTGAACAGCTGATTCCCCAGTCTAACTTTAAGGTGCAGTTTTTAGTAGGAGGACCCATTAACCCCGGAGAAAAGTACTCAGAAAACTGTGCAAACAGAATGAGAGCCTTAAGGCACAAGTACCCTCACCACTTTTTTGCAGATCCCGACAACTTCTTTTACGAAGGACCTTTAGTTAACTTGGGTTGCGACTACGGACTCATGCCTAGTAAGTTCGAACCTGGAGGCATAGTGCAGCACGAGTTCTTTGTTGCAGGAACTCCAGTGATAGCCTACAAAACAGGGGGACTCAAAGACACTGTGCACGAGTTTAACCCTTCTACTAGAGAAGGCAGTGGGTTCTTGTTTGAAAACTACAACGTAAGGGAACTCATAGACGCTATCAACAGAGCTATGAACTTGTTTTTAAAGGGAGACTACTCCACCCTCAGGAAGAACTCTTTTAAAGCTACCATGGATGGGGCTGTTGTAAGTCGTGCTTGGAACAAAGAAATTTACCGTCTGAAAAACAAGATTTACTTTGAAAACACTGAAAGAAAAGAAACCTTTGAAAAAGTAAGCAACTTGAAGTGGAGGTACTTAGACTACGACGATTCTCTTCCTGAAAACAAGTCCAAAAAACCCAAAATCAAAAGAACGCCCTCAGGAGCTTTGCTAGCTCAAGCAGAAGAAAACCTTAAACAACTCGAAGAAGCCAAAAGCTATTCTGTAATTGCATTTAGGTACCCAGGAAAAATTAACTCTGTCCACCTTACAGGCAGCTTCGACAACTGGGAAGTCAGACACCCAATGGCTTACGACCACGTTAAGCACCAGTGGCAAGTTACTTTGCAGCTTCCTAAAGGCAAGCACTTTTACAAGTTCGTAGTTGACAACAAAAACTGGATGACTTCAGAAGAGTACCCTACGGAAAAAGACCCTGCCGGAAACACGAACAATTTCATAGAAGTTAACTAGTAGATAAATATGTTCAGCGAAGTAGTCAAGTCGAAACTAAAGAACTTGGACATATACCGCAAAACTCCTAAAGACTTAACAGAGGGTACAATATCAGGGGGACTTGTGTCGATTGTAGCTTGTGCTTTTATGAGCATACTTTTTCTCACAGAACTCTCAGTTTACCTACGCACTTCCACCTTTTCAGAAATGTACGTGGACACTGCCAGGGGCGGCGAAAAACTCATAGTGAACCTAGACATTACCTTCCACAACTACCCCTGTGCACTGATGAGTTTGGACGCACAAGAAGTAATAGGCTCCCACACACTTGAGTACTCAGGCCGTGTGAAAAAGTTAAGACTTAATCCCCAAGGAACTATCATAGGAGGGTCGGACTTACTTCAAAAAGGAGAGACTTCAGAAGAAGAAGTTAAGAAACAACTAACTGACAGCGAAGGCTGCAGACTAATGGGTTACCTTTCAGTCAGCAAGGTCCCTGGAAACTTTCACTTTTCCAGTCACGAATTCTACCACAACGTTCACAACTTGGTTGAGGGAAACATGGGCCGCCTTGACCTTTCACACACTATTAACCACCTTTCTTTTGGAGACAACGACGACATAGTGTACATTAAAACACACTTTTCAGAAGGCGAACTCAACCCCCTTGACAACTTGAAAAAGATCAGACCTTCTAACACCCAGGAACCCTTTTCTTACGAGTACTACTTAAAGGTAGTGCCTACTACTTTCAAAACTTTGCAGGGCAAAGAGTTTTACGTGCACCAAATCACAGCAAACAGCAACGAGTTCAGAACTAACGGAATGCCAGCAGTGTACTTCAGGTACGACTTAAGTCCTGTCACAGTTAAATTCACACTTACTCAGCAGTCAATATACCACTTTTTGGTGCAGGTTTGTGCTATAGTTGGGGGAGTTTTTACTGTTGCAGGACTTGTGGAGCAGTTTCTGAATGCGTCTGTGCAGTCTGTTTTGAAAAAGAAAAAAACCACTGACTTGGGTAATTAAGAGTTAATTTTCTTTAATAGCTTGCACAAGGAATTTGATCAGGTGCTTACTGAAGCTCACTTTTTCTCGGATCTCTTCTCTTGAAGTTAGTTCTTTAGTCAAGAGTTCCCCACAGTCTAACTATGCCTTACTTTTAATGGCTTCTTGCAAGTCAATAGCTCTTCTCCTTAGAGTTTCTAGACTGTACTTAGCCCCTTCTTCATAGTTATTTATCAACAAAGGCAGTTCAAGGTCTTCTGCAATAGAAGGAGAGTACATATGCATTCTTTTTTTGTTCAACTGAGGGCTCAGCCCTATGGGGTTCTTTTCCTGGTAAAGAGTCATAGAAAAGTCATCCTTTTTAATAATGCCACTGAACTCCAAAACCCCTGTTTGGAATTCCTGGGACATTTCTGAAGGAACCTCGTTTTCAGAAATTGCTTCTTCCAAAGAAACATTGTGGGGCTTCATAAACACTTCGTCTTCGTCTTCGTCTTCAGGTTCACTGTTTTCACTGAGTTCGTGTTTTACTTCTCTGAAAGTACCCAGCATGTTCCAGTCAGGCTCTAGAGTGTCAGAGCCTTCAAAGTCCTTGAAGTTCCTTTCTTTTAGTGCAACAGAAATTCTAGGTTGTTGCTGGGGAGTTTTGTACAGGGCTTTTTTTTCTTGGATTTGAGGAAGCACCTCCATAGGCACTCTCCAACCCTTGAAGTCGCGGAACCTTCTTTGAATTACTGTGGCTGCCCAGTTTCTTTCAAGTTCTTTTTGCCGAGCCAAGAACTGTTTTTCTTTGATCTGTTCTTCTAGTTGTATGTTTTCGAGTTCCAAAAGCCCTTCTTCCATGCGTTTGAGTTCGATTGACCGTGACTTTTCAAGCTCTTCTTCATATAGTTCGTACAAGAGGTCTTTATAAAGTTGCCTTGCTTTATAGCCTTTGTAAGTTTTTTGAATCAAAATTGCCGCTTGGTTCTGGGGGTCCTGTTTAGGGTGTTGGTTGAATACTTGATTGGCAAGTTCAGAATTGAAAGATTGCAGTATTAGGTAAGTTCTTCTCATTCTGTCTGCGTACTTGTCTTTAACTCTTTTTTGGGCAGCTGAAATAGTATCTATACTCTTTCTAACAAAAGCTACTGAGTCCATTTCCTTTTTATCTAACACTTTAAGCTTTAACTGTTGCGACTAAGAACCTTTTGAGTTACTATGAGTTAAGTTAAAATATAAAACAGTTTCATAAATGAAAGGGCAGGAAGAGTCAAAGCACCTAAGAGTCCAACTACCTAGAAAAGCAATTAAAAAACGCGCTCCAGTTATCGACCACCGAAAAGGTTCAAGGATCGGCATTGATGCGCCTAACGCTCTAGTAGTTTCAAAGCCTAAAACAGACAGGGATGTTGAGTTGATTACCTCAGCACTCAACAAGCACTTCATTTTTACCTCACTTACCCAAGAAAACAGAACCCAACTGATCAACTCTATGAAGCACTTCACACTTGCTTCCAAAGAAATAGTTTTCGAACAGGACCAACCTGGAAATAATTACTTCGTAGTGGCTTCTGGAAAATTAGAAGTTTTAGTTAACACGCATCCAGTGAACACTCTAGAGCCAGGTGATTCTTTTGGAGAGCTGGCACTACTCCACGACTCCCACAGATCAGCTACTATCAAAACCTTGCAAAAAACCACCATGTGGGGTCTTGACAGAAAAACCTTCAGAACAGCAGTGCAGAGTTTAAACGCCCAAAACTACCAAGAAAACAAAAGTTTCATTGAAAGTGTTCCTTTGTTCAAAGTGCTCACAAGTCACCAAAAAGAGACTTTAATAGGAGCTTCTTCGACAATGAATTTCAGAGCAGGCGAAAAAATAGTGAAAGAGGGGGATTCTGGCGACCTTTTCTTTTTCATAAAGCAAGGAGCAGTTTCTTGTACCCAAAACAAAAGCGAAATCCGCAAAATGTTTAAGGGAGACTTTTTTGGAGAGCAAGCTTTACTTTACAACAGTCCCCGGACAGCTACTGTTACTGCACTTGAAGACTCAAAGTTGCTTTCTATTGGAAGGGAAGACTTAGCAAGGGCTTTAGGAAACCACCTGCAAGACATTATCTACAGGAACTCCCAACTTATGGCTATGGAAAAAAACAACGTTCTGAGCAAGCTCAATTCAGCACAAAAACACAAACTTTTAGATGTAATGCACGTGAGGTGTTTCCCAAGTGGAGAAGTTTTGATGCCCTCGGGAACAAAAAAAGACAACTTGTGTATAGTGCTCAGAGGGAGTTTGAAGCAAGGGGACTCTGAAGTTGCACAGGTCCTAGACTGCCTTGGAGATGTAACTAGTGAAGAATTGTTTGAAGAAGACGTGATTACTCAAGGAGAAGTTGACGTAACTTTTCTGTCTAAAGAAGAATTCGAAAAAGCTTTGGGGGGTTCTTTCACTGAGGTAACAGCTAACAACGAAGCTTTGGAACTGCTTAAAAGAGTCCAGTTGTTAAGAGGATTGACTCAGGAGTCGTTCCTTGCTTTACTCCAAGTACTTAAGATCCAAGAATACTCAGACAAGGAAGTCATTGTGCAGCAAAACAACCCAGGAGACAGCTTTTTCATTGTAAAGAAAGGCAAAGTGGAAGTAGTTAAGGACGGAGTCAAACTAAGGTCCGTCACAAAGCATGACTACTTTGGGGAAAGGTCTGTGCTCTTCAACGACTTTAGAAGCGCCAGTGTAATAGCGAATGGAGATGTTACTTGCTGGGTGCTTTCAAAAGAAGACTTCCTCAACATACTTGACGAGTCAGTCCGTTTCCAACTAATTAAAAGAATAGAACTGCAAGATGACAGCATTGCTCTCGAAGACCTTTGTATAGTGAAGACTCTAGGAAAAGGCATGTTCGGCAATGTTTTTATGTGTGTCCACAAAGAAAAAGGCCAGTTATATGCACTGAAAACAGTAGATAGACGCAAAATTGAAAGGTACGAAATCCAAGAAAACTTGGTGCAGGAAAGAAGAATCATGCTGGAACTAGACCACGTGTTCATTGTGAAACTAATTAGAACTTTCAAGGACGAAAAAAGAATATACCTTTTGATGGAACTAGTAAGGGGCATGGACTTATTTGACGTGCTCAGACAACTAGGTCTAGTTACTGAGCAAGACTCTAGGTTCTACACAGCGTGCCTTCTAGTGATGCTTGAACACCTCCACGAAAGAGACATCATCTACAGAGACCTTAAGCCCGAAAACGTGATGGTGGACGAAGAAGGCTACCCGAAACTAATAGACTTCGGCACCGCAAAAAGAGTCCAAGGAAGAACCTACACAATAGTTGGAACTCCTAATTACATGGCTCCAGAAGTTATCTTGGGAAAAGGCTACAACTACCTTTCAGACTACTACACTGTGGGGGTGATGCTTTACGAGTTCCTTTGTGGAGGAGTTCCTTTTGGAGAAGACGAAGACGAGCCCTACGCCATTTACCAAAGAGTTCTGGAACACAGACTTGTGTACCCTTCTTTTGTAAGTCCCAACCTCTCTGCCAAGCCTTTGATAGAACAACTCCTTTCAAAAAACCCTTCGATGAGACTTGGAGGAGACTTGCAGAACCTCAAAAAACACCCTTGGTTCGGAGACTTTGACTGGGACAAGTTGCTATCTAGACAACTCANCACACCTTACAAGCCTAAGGTTTCTAACGTTTCTAGGGAAGTCAGCGCAGTGCTGAAGAACTTCGAACACATCGGAAATCTAATCACCTGGGAAGAGGCCCAAGAAAGTATTCCTCAAAGCAGAAAAAGACGCCCGAAGAACTTTATTCCTGAAGACTGGGACGCAGAGTTTTAATAAAAATGCTGAGTAAAACCCCAAACTTTAGTTATTGGGTTTGTTGAAGAGGGTTTTCGGACATTTGGCGGTCCATTTCTCTCCAAGTGAATTCGCGTTCTTTAGCCTCAAGAATAGCTACGGCTTGTCTTCTGATTTTCTGTTGTTCGGTAAGTCCATTGTCACTCTGGTTCTTAGCTATGTTGAAGGCAGTAGGAATGGACATAATAGAGTCGAGCACAGGCAGTCTGTGGAATCTGACTTCTAAGTTAGCAAGTTTCTCGAGTTCTTCGCGTGGAAGTGAGTTGAGGGTGTTGAGTAAGTACTTCAGAAGTTCGGGGGTAGAGAACTCTTCCAAGTGGGCTTTTTGCTCTTCAGGTGTGCAGTGGTCCAAAAGGAAGTTGATTTTGTTAGTAGTGGTCTGCATTCTGCAGAAATCCTGGTAGCCCCCTTCGAGTTTCTTGACGCGCATGGTCATGTAGTCTTCAAAAGACATCCCCATGCGTTCGGCTTGGTAGTCGTGGTAGGACTTGAAAAGACGTCGGCAGCTTCTACGGAGCATTTTTATTAAATTAAATCAAAGTCAGAAACTTCAAGGTTAACTTTTTGCTTCTTGGTAGGCTTCGGAGTAGAAAGGAAAGGAGAAATGCTGCAGTCTTCGATTTTCTGGCCGCTGTTTAGCGGTTTGAACCAGTGCGGACTGTTCGGAAAGGGCGAAAACAAAAACTCTTGAGGCAGAGGAGAAACAAAAGGTCCTTTGTCTGAACAAAAACTAAACATAGGTTTGGGACTGGGTCTTAGGACTGAATGGGGCTTAGATGCCATGCTGTGATTGCAAGGTCTGGTTTCGAGAAGCACTCCTAAGTCCGTTTGGGAGTTGTAGTCAGTGTAAATCACAAAAGTCACTCTGCTGGTCAGTGCTCTTGAATTTTGCAAAAAGTAGCTAATCACCCTGTTTTTGTTTTCATCTGCTATGGAAGTTCCATACTTTTTGAACAAGCGCTTTTTGCTTTCAGCAGACAGCAAACCAAAGAAGTTAGAAGACTTCAGTTCACTTTCTGGAACTCCAAACACTGACTCTGCTGAGGAGTCCCACCAAATGAATTTCCCTTTAGTGTCCAAAAGGGACTTGGAAGTCACTGACAAACAACTTGAAGAAGTGTTTAAGATAGTTTGGATTTTGCTGTAAATTCTAGCTTTGATCAAGCTGTCTTGGAACTGCGATCCTATTTGGTTGAACAAAGCACAAGTTCTTTTATTATAAAGTTTTAGGGCAACCGGAGCAGAAAGTATTTGTTCCAACTTCAAAAGGTTTTCCCGAGTCTCTAGGTTTTGGGAAATACCTAGTAGTTGGTTTTCCAGCAGCTGGATATTTGTATCTTCCATTAAAATGTATTTAGCTTTCTAAGTTATTTAAGCTATNCGAGAAGCCCAATCTTCAGGGAGGACTGAGCGAGCGGTGNTAACGTACTGAGCACGGGCTTCGTCTTGGTTCATTCCTTTTCTGGTGTTCCAAGCATCCCACTTAGCTCTNGCAGTNTGACTGAAGATTCCAGGTCTGTCAGTGTTGACATCTCCAACGGTGGCTTGCTTGTAAAGACCGTAGAGCTCCAAAGCCTGATCGTTGGTTAACTTTGATCCGCTTTCCCCGAACTCACTAACTACTTTAGAGGCTGTTTCAAAGAGCTAACTAGGACTTACCTCTGCCATTGCTATTTTTTCGACTATTATTTAGTTAATATGGAAGTGGTTAAATATTACTGTTTTGTAAGAGTTTGAGCTCTTCAACTACCTCTAGGTCTTTGTCGCTGCTGTTAGCCTTTTCGAAGTATTTGTTAACCTCTTCGTCAGGGACTTCGAAAACGCTTTTATGTTTCCACTGAGGGTTTTTGTCCTTGTCAACTAAGTTAGCTCTAACTCCTTCAAAAAAGTCAGTGTCGTTCATAAAGTTCTGGGAAAGCCTGTACTCCATTTTAAAAACTTCTTCTAGGCTTAGTTCTTTTCCTCGTTTGACTTGTTCGAAAACTACTTTAAGGCTGAGTGGAGATAGTTTCTCAAAGGTGGCAAGTTTCTTTTCAGCCCATTCAGTTTGGTCTTCGTCTAACTTGTGGTAGATGTGCTCTATAGAAGTCACTTCTGAGAAACACCTTTGGATGTTATCCAGTTCTGCCAGGGGCTCAGTGATTTCTTCACTGTACTTCTCAACCATGTCTTTGATTTCTTGAACTGTCCTTTTAGCAGTCATTTCGCTAATTAGGTACTCTTTGAGTTCTGGCAGCTTTTCTTTAGGAACAAAGTGAGTAGCCACTCCAGCTTGGACTAGTTGTGGCCCTGAAATCCGAGCTCCAGTCACTCCTAAGTACAGTCCTAAACTGTTCGGCAGCCTTGACAAAAAGTAAGAACCCCCTACGTCGGGGAAAAACCCTATAGCAGTCTCAGGCATTGCAAACACGGCTTCTTCAGTAGCAATTCTCAGAGGAGCGTGGACTGAAATTCCTACTCCGCCCCCCATTACAATCCCATCGTACTCACAAATTTGGACAGGGTTCATCTTAGCAAGGCCGTAGTCTAGGATGTACTCGTACCAAAAGAAATCTTTCAGCACTGAGGGTTCGTGCGAGCCGTGCTTGGCTTCGTAAAGAGTGCGGATGTCCCCTCCTGCGCAGAAGGCTTTGTTTCCTGCTCCCAAAAAGTAAGCTGCTGTGACTTCTGGGTCTGCGTTCCATTGAAAAAGTGCGTTTTGAAGTATCTTGATCATAGGCAGGTCTAAAGAGTTAAGGGCCTTTGGCTTATTGAGTTTGACCTGGCAAAGTTGGTTGTGATTCGAGATAAGAACTGGGGGTTCTTCGGCTGCAAAAAGGCGAAAGATAGGCCTGCGTAGCATATTTTTTATTGGCTGGCTCAAAGTTGCCTAGAATAAAACTTAAGTTAAGCCCTGTCTTTGCTGAGGTAAGTTCCTCCAACAGGCAAGAAGTCCCTGACTTCGTAGTCAGTAATTAAGTTGTTTTTGAAATAAGGGTCAGACTCTGCAAACTCCTCAACTAACTTTCTGTCGCTCACGTCAAAAACTAGAACTCCAGTGTCTATAGGGTCGAGACAAGCCCCTGCTAACAAGAGTCCTTTGCCTTCATGGTCTGAAATGTGCTTTAAGTGGGCTGGTCGCACAGGTTCTCTTTTTTCTTTCATGCCCTCTACGTAGTAGTACCTAAGTAGGTAGTGCTTGCTTCTATTAACTACTTGTCTCAGCATACTCAAATATGGAAAACAGAGTGCTTAAAAACCTCAACAAAAAGATTCCACAGACTTCCAGCATAGTTGCAAGTGGAATTTCTAAGTTGTATTTAAACGAAGACCACAACGACACTTGGAGTGATCCTGAGTTAGAAGGGTTGCTTACTTTAGTGATAGACAGAAACTTACAAACAAGTTTTGTAAAGTTGTTTGACGCCAACAACTACGACTTGTTGTTTGAGACTGAACTGTACTATGACTTCTTCAGTCACTACAAAGCTCTTGAGCAGAACTTTTTTTGCTTTCCTCTACAGAACTGCCAAGTTGGAGTTTATTTCAAAGACTCCCAAACTGCCCAAACTTTTAGTGCCAAATTAAACCAGTTCTCTCCAAATTTGCCTCAAAAAAGAGACTCAGAAACAGAAATTAGCCAGCCCTACGCAGCACAGTTAATTTCAAGCTTAGTTTGGGATCCTCTGAATCAGTCCTTTAACTTAAACTACCTTTCAGACCAAATCAAGCGTGTTTTTAAAAACGCAGGAATAAAAGAGAACGAACTCGAAGAAAGCAAAACAGCTACAACTATTTTTTCAGAAATAGTTAAACATGGAAACTTCAGAACCTTTTCTATTGAAAAAAACACTCCCCAAGCTAGTCCCCGGAAGTCTTCGGCTTACCAGCTCCAAAAAAGCTTTGTGGAAGAGCTTGAAAAAAGCAGCTCTGTAGAGGTTCCTGAGGAACAAGCTCCTACTCAAGAAGAAGTTACTTTCACTAACCATTTAGAAAACAAAATAGCCGAAAGAAGAGCTGAGCTCACTAAGTACGACCTTTCTGACGAAAGTTCTGACTACTCTTCAAGCGATTAATAAACTTAGGATAGCAAATACTGATTTCTTTTCACAAGAGTTCTGAGATCTTTGAGTTCGTTCTTCTTCTTTTTCTCTTGGGTCTTTCTGTCCTCGTAGTTTTGGGTGTTGAATAGTAGCAATTCTGACTTTTCTTTTAAGTAAAAGTCACCTATACTAAAGTCTTTTCTTAGGGACCTAATGTTTCTACGGGACTCTTCACAAAAATTGATAACTCTATCCAAGTCAGTAATAAACTTCTTCTTTACAGGGGATAAGTTGATGTTTGAAATTGAGTCAATTGTGGAGAACCTTTTAATGTTTTGGTTGCTTTTTCCACAAGTTCTGGAGTAGTCTATTTTCTGGTTGCTGCTCCAGGCAAACAGATCAGATGTAGAACTTGATTTTTGGACGTCTACAAGCCTTTTACTTCTTTGTGGGCTTACTATGGTGTGGCCTCTTGTCATGCGGGTTCTTACGAATGGTGCTGGGAGTTCTACCTTTTTTTGTGCCGAGTTGTTTTTGGAATTGCTTCCTTTGAAGTAACTCGGACTAGAAGTAAAAAATTCTTTCTTGCTTGTGGAACGTTCCTCATTTTTCGAACATTCATGAGCTTCAAGAATTTGTGGCAATCTTACATTCATATTTTATAATTAAAGTTTATTCGGGTTTTTTCCGGACTGAACAGCATGGAACCTATTTCTCAGTTCTTCGAGTTCCTGGTCAATTCTATCTAGTTCTGGTTCGAGTTTTTGGGCTTGGCTCCTTTCGCCTCTGTCAATAGCCCAGTCTATGTGGTAGATGAGGTCCCTTCTCATCCTTCTTAAAGCTTCGTACCTCTCTTCTATACTGTCTAACTCCCTGTTTCTTTCTTTCCTTTGTTTGTAAACTGGGTACAAACTACTCCACAGAAACCACACAACAACAAACAACACTACAACTAGCGGCCCCAAAGTTAACAACTCTTCCATTTTATTACTTACTCTTCGAAAAGGTCCTTTCCTCTGTCAGCTTCAAGTTTTTCTTGGTGGACTTCTCGGAGTTCTTCTGCTTCTGCTTCGTTCACAGGTTCCAGTCTGTTGTACTCCATTGAAAACTCTCCTTGTCCTTGGGTGTTGGATCTCAACTCACTGGCGTAACCAAACATCTTTGCCAAAGGACCCTCTGCTTCTATGACCAGTGTTCCGTCTTCTCTAGTTTGGCTGTTCTTAACTGTAGCTCTTCTTTTAACTAGCCCTCCTATTACAGTAGTTTGGAACTGAGAAGGTATAGTAACTTCAATGTTCATGATGGGCTCTAAAATAATCGGACTTGTTTCTGGAAAAGTTTTCCGGAACGAAGCACGTGTAGCTATCATAAAAGCGTTTGAACTGGAGTCCACTGGGTGAGTCATTCCGTCAGTAAGTACATATTGTGTGTTCATCACTGGGTAGCCAACTTGGGGTCCTTTCTTCACGCACTGGTTAAATCCTTTTTCAATGGCAGCTTTGAACTCAGGACCAATGTTCATGCCTACAGTTTTGTCTATGAATTTTGAAGGCACAAACTCCCCTGGCTGCAAGTCAGGAATAGGCTCTATGTAGCCCACCACTCCAGCGTACTGTCCAGCGCCTCCAGTTTGTTTTTTGTGCAAGTAGTTAAACTCAGCTTTTGCTGTGACACTTTCTCTGTAGTTAACAGTAGGAGCTCCGAGCTCCACTTCAACTCCGTACTCTCTTCGAATTCGTTCAGCGTAAACTTGGAGGTGCAGTTCTCCCATTCCTGAAATAACAGTTTCGGAACTTTCATCGTCCACCCTGACTCTGAAAGTAGGATCTTCTCTCTGGAACTTGCTAAGGGCTTTAGTGAACTTCATGGACTGGTCTTTCTTTAAAAGGCGAATAGAAAAGGACATCACAGGGTCAGGCACGTACATACTGCTCATAGCGTAGTTAATTGATCCGTCTGTGAAAGTGTCTCCACTGTTGCACTCTACTCCAAACAAAGCGCAGATGTCTCCGGCTTCTGTTTCTTGAATTTCAGTCATTTCATTAGAGTGCATTCTCACCATTCTTGAAATCTTAACTTTCTTGCCAGTAGTTGTGTTCGTGATGGTGTCTCCTCGTTTGAGTTTTCCTTGGTACATTCTTATGTAAGTTAGTTGTCCAAACCTACTTTCTTCAAGCTTGAAAGCCAGGCAAATAAGAGGCATTTTAGAGTTGTTTTCAATATTTACGGGGGCTTCATCTTTGCTTAGGTCTAGTGCCGTGTAGTTGACTTCTTTTGGAGAGGGCAAGTACTCTCCTACAGCGTCGAGTGCAGGCTGGACACCTTTGTTTTTGTAAGCAGACCCCATGAAAATAGGTGCGCACTTCAGCCCAATCACTCCTCTGCGAATAGCTTCTTTGATTTTTTGTTCTGAAATTTCTTCGCCTTCCAAGTAGGCTTCAGCAAGTTCTTCATCAACATCAGCAATGGCCTCCAGCATGTTTTCGCGGGCTTTTTCAGCTGCTTCTTTGTATTCTTCAGGGATTTCGTGCTCAACTGATTCAAGTCCCCACTTTCCTTCGAAGTACAAAGCTTTCATTCTAATTAAGTCAATGACTCCTTTGTGTCTGTCTTCAAGGCCCATAGGAATTTGGACCGGGAAACTGTGAATTGGCAGTCGTTCTTTAATCCCTTTGACGGTTAACTCGTAGTTAGCCCCAGCTCTGTCAAGTTTGTTAATAAAGATCAGTCTTGGAACGCCATACCTTCTCATTTGTCTGTCCACAGTGAGGGTTTGGCTCTGTACTCCACTTGCTCCGCACACTAAAAGAATAGCTCCGTCTAGCACACGCAGAGCCCTTTCTACCTCAATAGTAAAGTCAACATGGCCAGGAGTGTCAATTAAGTTAATTTCTGTGTCTTTCCACTTGCAGAAGGTTGCTGCACTTTGGATAGTAATTCCTCTTTCTCTTTCCAGTTCCATCGAGTCCATCTTAGCTCCTACTTTGTCGTTTCCTTTGACTTCGTGGATTTCTTTTATTCGCCCTGTGTAAAAAAGCACCCTTTCCGTAAAGGTAGTTTTCCCTGAGTCAATGTGAGCTGAGATTCCAATGTTCCGCACTTTATTGATGTCTGTGTAACTTCGTTTCAAGATGCTGTGAAAACCCCTACGAAGCCACATTTAAATTGTAATGAAATTACTGGAATTCACCCAAGTATTTCTAGGCGTGCTAGGCATAACATACCTTGGAATAGTGAGTTATTTCTATTTTTCAACTGAAGCTCCTAAAAGCCAAGCACTTCAAATCGACCAAGTGCATGTTGAGTACAGTTCAGCTTCTTCAGTATTTGTAACATGGCTCACTCGACCTCTTCCTAAGTCCTGTTTTCTGTCTGCTAACGGAAAAACCATCGCTTTAAACAACTACACCCACCAACTTTACTCTAACTACGTTTACAAAGCTGAACTAACTGAACTAAAGAACAGCCAAGTTGTAGATTACGAAATTAGGTGCTTGTATCAAGGGAAGGAGTATAAAAAGCAACACAAGTTCTTGAGTCACCCTGGATACACAGACGGAGTCAAGATGCTGATTTTGGGAGACTGGAGCACTTCTGGAACAGGCGACTGGTACAACAAATACCACACTTTGGTTCCCAAGCCTAACATTCTTTCACCTTTGTTAGCTGAAAAAAACTACTCCAGTATCTGGCAACTGGGAGACTACGCTTACGACTTGTTCAGCAACCAAGGCATGAGGGGCGACAGGTTCTTCAAAGACATAGAGCAACTAGCTTCTTACTACCCCTACATGCCTGTAGTAGGCAACCACGAAATTCCTAGGATCTTCAGGGACTTTAAGTACAGGTTCTCAAACAGCCTTTANTACTCAATGCCTATGGGCAAAGCTATGGTGGTGGTTTTGTCTTCTGAGTTTGACTACTACCACATGAAAAGCGCTTTTCCTGAGCAACATTCTATTTTTGAGCACTTAAAGTACAAACAACTAGACTGGGCTGAAAAAACTCTTTCTAGCATTGACAGAACTAAGTACCCCTGGGTAATAGTGATGTTCCACAAGTGCTTGTACTGCTCTTTGAATGTAGAGTCAAGCATGATTATGGAAGTTTGCGGAAAGCAAGCTTCAGTCATGAGAAGCACCTTTGAAAAGCTGCTGAACAAGCATAAGGTAGACTTGGTGCTTTCAGGCCACATCCACCTTTACGAGAGAATTCTACCAGTTTCTAATGGGGTAATAGTTGGGAACTACAAGAAACAAGACAACTTGTTCAACAACCCAGGAGCTCCCATTTACGTTGTGAACGGAGTAGCAGGGAACTTAGAAAATGAAAAAATAGTTATGAGCATTACCAAAGAACCTTCTCACTGGAGTTCTACAATGTTTGAAAGCTTAGGCTACGGAATCCTTAACGTGGTTAATGAAACTCACCTGCACTACGAACAGTATGGGTTTGGAGAAACTCAGTGGGATGATGTTTCAGTTCCTTTGCTCCCTACTAAGAAGAAACTGGATTCTTTTACAATTACTAAAAGTAAGCCTAACTGATGTTTTTAACTCTGTATCCAAGAACCCCAGTTAGATTAGAAGAAATTCCCGGAATTTCTGATCAGAAAGAGTGTGGTGAAGCATGTAAGTCGACTGATGTGGACGAAGGCTTCCTAGGTGACTGCAACATGAGGACACAAAGAAGTGGGATGATGCATGGCGCTAGCACTGGTAGCAAGGTGCTTTCTGACACACATCCGCCCGGACTCCTATACTCGTATGCTTGCGGAGGCTTAAGCGGGATGAAGGTCTACGGACTGTTGGAGTATCCATGAGACGTAGTTAACTTAACTTAACTCTGTATCCAAGAAGTACATTATAATATGTTATTGGCTTTTTTAATAAGATTAGCTTTGGGTTTGGAAGTTGCAAGGATTCCACAATCAGGAACACCTCCCCAGCCTAGATACCAAGCTAAGGCAGTTCCTTGTCCAGAGGGACTGATTATATTCGGAGGAAGTGATTTTCTAGAACAATTCGATGACATGTGGAAATTCAACTTTGAGGCAGAAATTTGGGAAGAAGTATACTACTCCACTTCAGAAGTGCCAGAATCCAGAGACGAGCACTTATTTTTCTACTTAAGGGACAAATACTACTTAGTAGGGGGCAAAACCTTAAACGGAATTGCAGGCGATATGTGGAAGTTCGACTTAGACACTAGGTCTTGGAGTAAGTTCCAAGACTTAGTTCCACGCTTAGGAGCCACTTTTGCGCAAACTGAAGACAAAGCTTGGATTTTTGGAGGGTACACTGACAGGGGGTATTCAAACAGCTTGTTTGAGTTTGATGGAACCACTTGGAAGGAACTCAATACGACGGGAAACACTCCTTCTGGAAGAGAAGGCGCTAAAATGGTTTATTGGAACAACAAACTAGTAGTTTGGGGAGGCATAGAAGAAAAGGGTTATTCTGACACAACTTTGCACTTTTATGACTTAACTACAGGAGTCTGGAGCGAGCTTAGAACTAGTGAAACACCTCCAGCCAGGAGTTACTACGAACTTTATGTCCATGGGAACTACCTTTACCTGCTTTTCGGGTTCCTTCGAAGTGAGAACTCAGACTTAGGAGACATTTGGCAGATAAACCTTGAGTCTCCCCAAAAGTGGGAGTTCTTAAAGAACAGTTCTTTTCCAAGGGACGGATTTGCAGTACTCAAGGACTCTTCTTGGGCTTACTTAGTGGGAGGGTTTGCTGAGAACAAGCACACCAACCAGGTGCTTAAAATGGACCTTGAAACACTTAACTTCACAGAAGTTACTTCTCATTTTGAATACCCAAGTCCCAGAAAGCACCATACAATGACTACTATTGACACAGGGATTTGGCTATTTGGAGGGGAGTCTTCAAACTAGTAAGCTATATTTAGTTTAAATGACCTTTGGAGGTTCGACTTGATCGAAGAAACCTGGGAAAGAGTCAATCCTAAAGGACAAAAACCTTCCCCCAGAAAAGGTCACTCTATGGTTAATTACTTGAATTACTTTTTGGTTTTTGGAGGTCAAGGAGAGTCAGGCTACTACTCAGACCTCTACAGGTACAACACCATCACTAACAACTGGCAGCAGATCTCTATTTCTGGGCCTAGTGGTCTTAAGGGAGCGTGCATTGCAGTTAGCAAAGCTTATTTAGTTATATACGGAGGAGAGTTTGAGGACGGCACATATTCTGACGAAACGTGGGTGTTTGAGTTCTCCAGGGACAACATTTACAAACTGGGTAAATTTGGCCCTAGGAAACTAAAGTTTCCTGTTTGTTTTTTTAGAGGAAGTGACTTTTTTGTAATGGGAGGACTAGATTCTACTGCGGCAAGTTCTTCAGAAGTTTGGAAGTTAAACTTAACCCAGGGGTTTTGGACCAAACTAAGTGACCAAGGGTACTTGGAGTTTTTGAACGCTGAATCTGCAGTTGCACAGGTAGACCAAGACACCTACATAAGCGTAGGAGGTTATGTTTGGGGTTATAGCACAAGCAAAACTGTATCTTCTTACTCTTTTGAAAACAACTCTTGGAGTAGAGTGGGAGCTGTGGACTTTTACTCTTACTCAGGGGCTTCAGCCTACTTCAAAAACTCAATTTACATACACGGAGGAGGCACTTCTGCAGGAAAGATTCTAAGGTCAGGAAAGAACTCAGCAGATTTCTTTAGAGTTTCTGAAGCTTCTTGGAAGTGCAGTACAGGAACTTACTTCGACTCAGAATGCAGACTGTGCCCCCCTGGAACTTTTAACCCAAGGATGGGTTCTCCTTTCTGCTTTGACTGCTCTGAAGGAAAATATAGTCCTAACTATGGAGCTTTTATATGCAGTGATTGCCCAGAAGGCACTTACAGCGACGAAAAGGGCTCTAAAGAATGTAAGGATTGCACTTTGGGGAAGTTCTGCCCTCCAGGAAGTGCTTTTGAGCAAGAGCCTAAAGAGATTCCTCAAGTAGTTGTGGAGCAGCCCTCAGCTTACTCTGGAAGAACTAGTTACAGAATTATGAACTTGCTAAGTATTCTTATGATATGCTTAGTGTTTGTTGCTTTGCTGCTTCTAGCTTCAAAGTTCCAAAAAGCCAGAAAGTTTCTGCCTTACTTCGACATTTACACTGACAAACATACCAACAGACTTGGAGAACCTGTGGTTCACAAAAAAACTTATACCGGAGGAATGTTTTCAATACTGTTTGTAGTTTTGGCTGTTTTGTTCAGCATAAACACTATTTTAATTTTTTACATTGAAAACGTTGAAGAAACTAAAGGACTTGTGCCACTTGTGACTGTTTTCGAAGACTATAAGTTCAAGGCAGAGGTCTTGGTGAATGCTAAGTTTTCTGATTATGGGGCTGAGTGCCAAAAAGACTTTGATGTGTACTTAAGTTACCAAAACATTAACTCAGATAGCCTTGCTATTGAAACTTTTAAAGAGGCTGGAGACTGCCTGGTCAGTGTAAAGTGCACTGAATGCGAAATAAAAACAGGGGCACAAATAAACCTCGAACTAAGTAGTTTTCAAAGCAACACTCCTTTAATTCAAGTCACAACAAACTCAAGTTCCTCAATTCCCGAAGAAAGAAGTGCAGTTTCAGTAGTGCTCCAGCCTGAGTCCAACCAAGTTTTCATCGGAAGGGAACCCTCAGTAGTTAACTTCAGAATGACTCCTTCAGTTTTTGAAAGCGAAGTGTCTTCTTCACAGGAAACAGGGTACCATGTTTCACTTGGCCAAAACCCTACTTTAGGCTCTACAAGTGACAACTCAGAAACTAGCTTCATCACAATGATTAAGCTCCAGTTGCAGTTTGACTATGATAATGTAGTGTTGAACACACAAAGAAAATACAGACAAGATGTTACTTTGCTAATAAACAGCTTAATGGGGTTTGTTTTTGGACTTCTAGAAACAGTAGCTATTGCCATGAAGTACTTAGAAGAAACTAACGAAAAAGTGACTGACTACTTGCTTAAGAAAAGGAATATGAGGAGAATATCTAAGGGTTTCCGCAACTTGTTGGGAAACCTAGCAGACGTTAACTCTAAGCTGGAGACTTTCAAACCTAAAGAAAAAGTTAAACCATCCCAAGTAATGACTGTTCAGGACCTTGAATGGTCCGCTGATGTAAGCACTAATTCCCAGCTTTAATAAAATGGTTGAACCAAGTTGCGACTCATGCCGGAATCAAAGGGGAACGTTGGGTCAGTTGAGAACTATGAGTATTTGTTCAAACTGCTCTAGGAACTTTAGTTTCAATCGGGCAAGTTTGATTTGGGAACTTAGTGAAGACGAAGACTATGACAACGGAACACTAAGTCAAATCATAGGAGCTTCATTAGGAGTCGACCCGCACGAGACACTGGCCTACACCAGGGCTTTCAGTACCGAAGAAGAGGTTTCAAGCCATATTGCCCAAGACATGAGGAAAGAGTGTTCTGGAGGCGCGGACTTATTGGTGGTCAAGGTTTTAAGTTTTTCAGATGTTCTTTTGGAATCCTTCCAAAGCTTAATAGATGAGTACCGAGTTAGAATTTTTGTAAACAGCAGTGGAAGCAATGCTTCTGGTTTTAGCTGTGTTATTGGACAGGACTTTTCAGTCATCAGAAACAGCATCGAAAGAATGGCTATGAGGGGGTTCATTTTGGTGTCCTCAAATAAATTGGCGCGCGAAATGGATCAGGATGAAACAACAGTTAAGAGGATGCTGAGAGATGCAGAAGCAGCAGGAGTCATCAGGGGATTTAATTTCTCTTATTCAGGTGGCCATCACTCCGAGGTATTTTCCTATCACTCCGAGGTATTTTCCCCTAGATTCGATTTTGGCTACGACTGCGTTTACTCAGTTTTGCAGTGCTTAAAAAGGTCGAAACTAAGAGCCTATGTGCACAGAATAAAGTCAATTCTAGAAGAAGTGTTTGAAATAAACAAGAGTGAACAAGAGATAGTTAGGGTTCTAGACACTGTAAGAATCGGCAGTGTAAGTATGGATTCCAATGGAGTTCAGGAGTTCCAGTTGCATTGCAGAGTAGACTTTCCAGGAGTCAGAAATATAATTCAGCTTAGTTATCCTGGTTTGATCAAAAGTTTCTTAGATAGAGAATCACATAAGCCTCAAGGCACTTACCTAAGGGCACTTTATGTGCTATTTTCCAGAAACAGAAGTCTCAGAACACCATATTTGAGTGAGGTGTACCTGATAATAGAGCAACTAGATAACCAATCAAGCGAGCAACTAGATAACCAATCAAGCGAGCAACTAGATAACCAATCAAGCGAGCAACTTAACGCTTCTGAATTGAGAAATATAGTTACTGATATAGTTAGTCAGTTCGGAGAAGAGGGAATGGATATTTTACAACTAAGAACTTTCCTTCAAATACCTGAAATAAGCTCAAGGTCTTTTAGAGAGGTCCTTAGTAAGATTCCTGAAGTAATAGTCAGAGGAGAAAACGTTATCTATACAAAGAATTCAGAACAAGAGAATGAGTGTGTCATTTGTCTCGAACCAATGACTGATCCCTTCACCATTAGCTGCGGCCATAATTATCACCATCAGTGCATCAAGGATGCGTTCAAGAGAGACTTGTCGAACGGAGTGAAGGTAAGGTGTCCTGAGTGCAGAAATGCTTTTGATAGAAATTATGTAGAGAAAGTTTTATCGAAAAGAAGAGAGTTACCTGAGCGATCCAAGCCTCCTGAACCATCTGGACCTCCTGTACCTCCTGAACTCTCTAGATTAAGTTCTTTGCCTGCTTCCAGAGCACATAGAGCACAAGCTCATCCAGAACGGTCTTCTATTTCTCTTGGGCATCCAATCCAACCTCCCCCTTTAGTCCAGGTTGCTCCTGTAAGACAACCTCCAGTTAATCAACCAAACCATCAACTAAACCATCAACCAAACCATCAACCAAACCATCAACCAAACCATCAACTAAACCATCAACCAAACCATCAACTAAACCATCAACTTCACATTAGCAACCCATCACTCTTGACTCCAACCTTATTACCAGATGGAATTCCTATAAGTCAACCAGCCCAACCCCCTCCACTTCTAGTGCAACGTAATCCCAACCCCATTCCAAGCCTTTCTGTTTCAAGGAATCTTCAAGCTATGCCAAGTATCTATT
>PR_CR_10_Liq_1_inCRDRAFT_1000046_pt1 | contig 62557 bp, 57 predicted proteins | sample PRCRCaboRojoPR_3_FD_10241 | JGI IMG/M metagenome (IMG submission 10241) | reverse complement strand
AAAACTCCGAGGCCGGGAATTGAACCCGGGTCTCCAACGTGACAGGCTGGAATACTCACCACTATACTACCTCGGATGTTAGGTGTTTTGGGGAATCTTGACTTATATCTAACTTGTAGGGTTTCTACCTTCTGGCAAATAATATGAGCGAAGGGGAGTACGACTTTATATACAAAATAGTTCTAATAGGCGACTCGAACGTAGGAAAAACCCACCTTCTCTCTAGGTACATCAAAAATACCCTTCCTAAGCCCTCCACCAACACAATTGGTGTGGAATTTGCTACGCGAATAGTGCCACTGTTGTCGGGTGTCACAGTAAAAAGTCAGATTTGGGACACAGCAGGACAGGAAAGGTACAGGTCTATAGTGACAGCTCACTACCGCAAAGCTGTGGGGGGGATGCTGGTTTTCGATGTTTCTAGTGAAGAGTCATTTAGGCACTCCAAAAAGTGGCTGGAAGAACTAAGACGGGGTGCAGAGCCCAGCATTGCAGTTTTGCTAATAGGGAACAAAGTAGACGTGGAGCGCCAAGTGACTTTTGAACAAGCGCAGAGTTTTGCTGAATCTGAAAACATCTCTTACATGGAAACTTCTGCACTGACAGGAGTTGGTGTTCCTGAAGCCTTCCAACTGCTTTTAGAAGAAATTTATAGCAAGTCCAAAAATAAACCTAAACTCGATGTCAAGGAAATGCTTATTACTAGAAACGATGTGCCTAAAAAAAGTTGGTACTGTTGTTGTTAATAAGTTAGTACTTTAAGTAGTTGGAGTTGTATAATAAAAACGTTAAAATGGAAGACAAGTTATACGAACTAAAACTCCGACTAAAAGAGGTCCAGGGCTCCAAAAGTCAGGTGCACTGCCGAGTAGAGATAGGTGAGGAGTCAGAACTACTTGACGCAAAAGAAGAACTCCGTTTAGAAGTAAACAACGCCAGTCCAGAGATGCAGTTAAGCATTATGCTTCTAGTTGCAGGGCGTCATGTAGGCACTTCCAAAATCACCCTCAAAGCGCTTTTGGGGTCAGTGCCTGGGTCAGCTGAAAAGTGGATTCGTCTCAGAAGTGAAGGAGGGGACATCCGCATTAAGATAGGAAGCAGCATCCAACCTATAGAAACTAGCAACGTGGGGTTCCGCGAAAGGAAAAACGAAGAAGAAGCTAGGTGTCCTTTCTTGGAAGGAGAAGTTACTTCCGAAAAGCCTTCAGAAGAGCACTTTAAAACCAGTTCTGAAGACGGAAGGATCTTGATCAACATTGAAGGAGACTACCCAGGGTCTGTAGACACTACTAAGTACAACCTACCTCCTATTGACGAAATAGACTTCGAAAACCTTTCCAAAATGACCGGAACTCAACTAAAAAAAGCTTTGAAGGACCTTTGCACTGACTTAAAAGGGATCATCAACAAGCCTGAAGAGCACCAAAAGTACAAAGAACAGATCAACCAAAAAGTAGCTGAGCGCCTTCAAGTTCAAGAAAGTTCAGAGGAAACTACTTTGGGGTTGAAGAGTCTGTGGCAAAAAGAAGACTCCCAAGCAGATGAACTTCTTTTGCAAAGGCAACAACTAGTCTCTGAGTTCCTTTCTGAACAAAACCTTGCACGGGAACTCCAGTACCAACTAACTGAACTAAGGGCCTCAATTGCAAAAGCCAGCCAGGAAAAAATAAGCCTTGGGGCCCAAGAACTCAACTTTGAAAGTGTCTCTAAAGCAGCTGAGACTCTAAACCAAATGGTGAAGGAAAGTACCTCCAGAAAAGAGCACCTAGAGAAAGAAGTCCAAGAAGCAAAGAAGTCTATGGAGTGTTCTCTAAACAAGTTTTTGGAAAAGAAAGAAGAACTCCTTTCAGCCAAAGTGCAGTCAGACAAAGACCTAGAATCCCTTAAGTCCCAAAAAGCCTCTATAGACCAAGAAAACCAGCAACTCAAGGAAAAACTCAACCAACTGAAAGCCAAACTTAAACAAGAAAACCTTTTCCAGTTAGCCCAGAACTCCAAGTCAGCTTTTGAAGACCAAGAAGCTAAAAGACAAGAAACCCAGAGCAAACTAGAAGAACTAGAAACTCTAGTGGAAACCCAAAACTCAGAGTTCAAAGCAAAAACTAAGGAACTACTTTCAGAAAAGAAAAAAGCCTCAGAAACTATTGGACCTCTCGAAAAAAGCATAGAAGCTAAAGAACAAGAAATCCTAGAACTGCGGAAAGACATCTACGAAAACTCTAACAAACAAATCACTCTTGAACAAAGTTGCTGCATCAAAGCTGACCTTGCACAGCTAATTGATGACTTAGGCAAGCTCCACAGACTTCATAGCACCGGAAGAGACCTTATCATGCAGTCACTTAACAACGGAACTGACTATGTCATGAACGAGTCACAAGTTGTGCTGGATGAATCAACTAAACTCAACTTAATGATCAACAGCATCAACGAAAAGGACTTCGAAGTAGAGAACCTCAAACAAATCATGTCTGAAATCAAACAAAGAGTAGCTCCCTACTACCCCGTTCAAGACGACCCTATTGACGTAGCCCTTTCAGAGTACCTCAACACCCGAGAAGAGCCCATACACGTAGGGTTCAAAAGGACACAAGAAGGAGAGTACTACTTCGGAACAAAAAGAGTGTTTATTGGACTCGAAAATGGGAGCATAAAGGTAAGAGTTGGGGGAGGCTACACTGGGATAGAAGAGTTCATAGAGGTGTACACTCCTTTGGAACTAGAACGCCAAGAAGTTGCTGTGGGAGAAAGTAACCCTATGAGCATGAGGACGCTTTCGAGGTTCATTGGTTCCCCCTCGCCCAGCATGACTCCTGTTAGGGCTTCCCGCATCATCCACTCAACTGTAGAAAGCATCAGTCAGGGCTCCCCGCCTAGGCCTGTAAACGGTTCTCCTAAAAAGCTAAAGTAACTTAAGTAAAGCATTGTCTGTGTGTTTCAATTTCGCGGATAGGTTTAAGGGGCTCTTGGGAAGGGCGTTTGTTTACTGCTTGCATAGTGGACCTGCGGTTTTTGGACTTTTCCTTCCACATTTGGAGGTTTTCTTTGAGTTGGAGGTAGCAGTTGTTGTAGATCTCTTCCGAACTTAGGTAAGTGCACCACACTTCGAAAAGAGGCAAGCAAATGTTTTTGATAAACCCAGCTTGACTTTTCGGAACGTCTGTAGTTTCTCTGTCGCAGTACATCGACACAGGGAGTCCTCTTGACTTTTCTATGTCGCCTTGTTTGAAGAACTCTTCACAAACAAGTTCTGTCCACTTCTGGTGGAGTTCTTTGCACTTAGCAGAATGGCCTAAGTCAGCACACTTAACGCCCATCGACAAAATGGAGTTTTTGTCTTCGCTGTCCTGGGAGTTAAGGTCCCCTAAAGTCAAAACCCGAGTTCGGAACTTTCCCAGGATTTCGAAATGCTTGGACATGTCTGTGGCTAGGATCATTTCTATGATGAGTTTGCGAGACCTAAACCAAGACTCTTCGTCAAGGCCTTCGAAAATGTTGCACTCTTTGATTTGCATGATTTGGTAAGTTTTGGCACAGTGCATGTTTTCGAGCACAGAATTGTCGTTGTACTTAATGGCAATGTTGTCTCTAGTGCTCACTAAGAAACGGTTGGTCAGGGCAGGGTGAGCCACGTCGTGTCCTGAAGCTGCAAGAATGCAAGATACTAAGTCAAGAGGACCTAAACTGTTGAGTAGGTCTCCTTGGTTCAAAAAGTACAAAAGGGTGTGTAGGACGTCTGCAGCGTGGCACTGGTTGTGGTAAGGGTTGTCTTTGTACTCCTAAGTAAAACTTACTTTTTCGAGTGTTTGGAAGTACCTGTCAAAGGTGTCTTCAGGGATGTCGAAGGCCTCAAAAAAGCCCCACTTCTGGAACAGGTACTTGCAAACTATGAAGATGCTGTGGCCCGTAGCGTTGTACACAAACCATATGTCGAAACTCCAGTTTTTGCCAACACTGAACAAAACGCTTTCTAACTCAGCGACTCCGTAGTTGGAGAAGGGGAAGGAAGGCTTACGTTCCCCTATTTCGTTCATAGTCATTTTGCGAGAAGAAGATCTTCTGTGGTTGTTGCGGGAAACGTCCATAAACATCTGGGAAATAAAAGCTTTGTCTTGTTCGTCAATGTCTCCACCAGGCTCAAACTTAACTTCTGAAACAACAGTGCCGTGGGCTATTCTGCGCTTGACCTTTTCAAGGTTGTTGAGTGCGCACTTGAGTTGTTTTTTAACGTCTTTGAACATGATTACAGAAGTGGCAGCTTTGACATCCCTTTTGATGTTGTTGCAAGTTTGGACCAGGATTTCGACTTCGGTGTTGATGTCAACAGAGTTGTCTACTTGCTTTTTTTCAAAGGGTTCTAAAGCTTCTTCTTCTTTTTCTTTGCGCCAAAACAACTGTCGGTTCCTCAAGTCCTTTTTTTGGGCGTCAACTATCAACAAAAACACAAACCCAAACACCACAAAGAACTCGTGTAGAGTTGAAAAGTACGACTGCGGACTTAGCACTAAGAAAAGCACGAAGTAAACTACTGCTGCTGAAATCCCTACTCCTAAAGTATGTACAAACGAGTCAAACAGAACCATTCTGAACATAACTATAAAGCAAGCCACTGCAAACGAGTGCAAAAGGTAACTTCCTTGCAACTCTTCCCCAGTTATCCCTGCAAGTACTCTTTCGTCACCCAGCACTAAGTAAACTGAAACTGCTACTCCTAAGGCCGAAAACAAACCCTGACTTCTAACCAAAGCTCCCTTTTTAGTTTTGATCCACAGAAGCACACCGTAGCTGAACACCAAGAGCCCACTTATCCACATTAAGTGAAACACCAAATGGGTTTGGCTCAGACTGCCTTCTGAGTTGAGTAAGAGTGCAAAGACTCCAGTGAAAACTAAGTAAGCAGTTAGGAACAAGTAAAACACCAGAAGGTTCTTGTTGAACTCTTCAGAAGGCACAGAAGGATTTTGTTCAGAACAGAAAAGAGCTTGGGTGAACCTTAGTTCTCTCCCAGGTTCTTCAAACCTCAGAGTGTTTGGACTTACTGGAATGTACAGGTTTTCGTTGCGGGAGTGCTTCAAAATGGTGTACACGGCTGAGTCACTTTGCTTGTGCAAAGCAACTTGGCTGTTGCCTGGTTTTGACATATTATGTAACTGATTAGTTATGAACAAAATTAAGTGTTTTGCAAAATCTTGGTGGCTGTATTTAAGTCACTGTTTGAGTTGATGAGTGCTTTGATGATTTGGTCTTTATTTACAAATCCGAGTTTCTGCAGAGCTTTGGCTTTTTCGTAAAAGTCTTTGCCACAGTGTTCAAGGGAGTGCACTTGGTCTGTAGAAATCACTTTCTTCCTGCGGTTTCTGCAGATCGACTTAAGTCTTGCAAACAACGAAGGCTTTTTGGGGGTTTTGATTTTGTAAAGAAGGTGCAGGTGCTCATCTTCTTCTTCGCACTTACTGCAGAAGTTAACTCTGCATTCAAAGCAGTAGTACCTCACTCCAAGTATAGGTTCTGCTTTGCACTTGTCACACATCACTCCTTCGTGCCTTGCTGAGGGCATTGGTTTAGGTGCAAGGTCTAGTTTTTGCACCTCTTGTCTAACTACTTGACGAATTCCATCCATAATTGCTGGTGAAATGTTTGAGTTATAGCTAAGTTCAGAGACTTTCCAGAAGTCTTGTGGGGAATCCTCTGAGAGTTTGCAGGATTTAACTGTTCCGTTTGAAATGAGTTCCCAGTTGTTGGACTCTGCAGAGTTTACTTCTTCAGCTGGCTTTACTTCCATTTTATTAGCAGAAATTTCAGAATTAAGTACTTTTATGGCTTGCAACAAACTCTTCAAATTCTTGTCTCCACTCGCAAATGTCCAGTACTTGGCCTAGTATTTCGTCACAGTCTCCAATTAGGGCTACGTCTCTTTTGTCTCCTTTCTTTTTGAACTTAAAAGAAGAAGACACACTTTTGCCCAGGTCTTTACTTAAGTAAACTCTAGGGCACTTCTTAGAAACCATGTCAGCAAGCGCTGCAAATGGGTAAACCACTAAACTCGTTCCAACAATCACCAGTAAGTCTGCTTCGTCTAACTTAGCAACTCCAGAGTGGAAACTAGGCGGCAAAGCTTCCCCAAAAAACACAATATCAGGCTTAGCGGGGGAACCACAACTGCACCAAGCCACCTCTCCAGAATTGATGCAGGTTTTCATTTCTGCAGTGTCAAATTCTTTTCCGCACTCAGAACAGTGAGCAGTTTCTAGGTGGCCATGGGCTTGGACTAGTTTCTTAGAAGGGACTCCAGCTTTTTTTTCAAGGCCGTCGATGTTTTGTGAGTAGCACATGTGCAGTAAATCTTTTTGAGCCAAAAAGGACAAGAAGTAGTGAGTTAGTGTAGGTTCATAACCCTCTGGGGAGAACTCTTTTGCGAACTGGAAAAAGAACTCTGGTTTCTTTTTGAAAAAAGAAATGTCAAAAATAGCTTCAGGCTGTGGAAGGTCTTCCTTGGCAAACTTGGCGTAAAGTCCTTTTTCAGACCTGAAATCTGGAATTCCAGCATTGACACTTATTCCTGCTCCTGCCATCACAGCTACTTTTGTAAACACTCCTTTTTTAAGTTTTGTAGCAAGTTCTTCAACTGTTTTAAGGTTGAAAGCAGTGTCTTCTTCTTCAATAGTTAAACCACTTAACTGTTTGGATATTTCGTCAGCCTCAGAACCGAACTTTAAGGTTTGGAAGTGCTTGAGAACTGGAGTGAATTCTGGACTCGAAACGTAGGATTCGCAGTGGTAGCACCAAAAAGACAAGTCACTGAAAGAAAGTACAAGGGCGTGACCTGACTCCACTGCGTGGAAAAGCATATGCTCGTTTACGTAACGTGAACACTTTACAGTTTTGCACTTCAAACACACCCAGTTTTCGCCTATGTTTTGGCAATCCCCGCATGGATTTTTAAGGGACACTTCTTGGAAGAACTGAGGGTCTTCAACTAAGTGGTCAGAGATGTGTGGACAGTCATACTTGGGCGACACAGCAAAGAACCCACCCAGATCTTTGGCTTCCTGTTTGGTTTCCATGTTAGATTATTAGCCTGCATCAGAACTAACTAATAAGATTCACATTTCTGTAAAAGGCTATGATGCAAAGATTCCACTTCGGAGAAAACCTAAACGAAACAGAGTCGACCAACCCTTCTCCCAACAAAGTTCCACTTGAAAGTAGCTACTCTAGTTACACCAAGTCCAAGTCTACAGACATAGACTTTGTTTTCCAGAAACAAGACACTTTTGGAAAAAGCAAGTCCGTTAACCCAGAGAAAAGAAATTTATTGGCGGAGTTGGACAAACAAATGCGCCGTTTGGACTACTGTTTAGCTCCTGACGAAGAATTCACCCTAAACAAGTGCCTCACTAAAATTAAAGAAGCTGTTGACTACATTTTGACACAGAAAGAAAAACTGGAGGAGTTCTGTCCCTCTTGTGGACAAAACAGAGACCAAGCACTCCAGGAAGAACAACTGCAACTCGTTGAACGTTTGCAAAAGAAGTCCCAGGAACTCTCTAACTCTGAAAAGAAACTCAAAGACAGAGAAAAACTCCTCTCGACCCAAAGAAAAGAACTCCAGGAGCTAGCTGAAGAAATCCAGCACAAAAAAAACCAACTGTCCCAAACACAGAAAAGAACCTTTGAAGAACATGAACAGAGACTCTATCAAGTCAAACAAGACCAAAAGCATCTAGAAATCAGAAGAAAGGACCTCGAAGACACTATAAAACTTTTCAACGAAGAACTGAACAAAGTCCAGTTCATAAAAGACCAACTCGAAACACGCAGACTGAAAGTTGAAGAGGAAGCTGAAAGCCTGAAAGAGTTCTACAAAGCCAAACTCCAGGAAGTCATGGAAATCAATCAACAAGCTCAAGAAAAACTCAAACTCATTACTGAAAAAGAAGCTTACGTCCAACAAGTTCTGGAGTTCATGAAAGAAAGTGGCAAACTCAACACTTCAGAGGTACACCTTTACCTCCAGAACCTTAATGAGTCCTTTGGAAGCACAAAACGAACTCTGGACTTCGAAGACTCTTTTTGCAGGTTTGAAGACTCTCCTTTGCAAAACAAGAAGTAATGCTAAATTGGTTCTGATGGTTAGTTACTTATTAAGCTTCTTTCTCTTCTCTCTGAGTTTTTGGCGTCTGTGCTTTTTCATTTTGAGCTTCCAACGGTAATATGTTGAAATCGAAGCGTTTGGCACTTTCAAAAGTGGCATTGTAAACCGCAAGCCTAGCTTTGCCAGCATTTTTATACAATGAAATACATAATCTGCTGCCAGTTAGTAGTGCCTACACTGATAGTTCTGGTGAGTTACTTCTACTTGAACTTACCCAACTACGAAGGAACTCTCAAACTAAGTGGAGTGTGGTCAGGTGCCCAAATCCTAAGAACCAAACAAGGAATTCCCAGAGTAGAAGCTGAAGGAGTTGAAGACACCTACTACGCACTTGGCTTCGCGCAGGCCCAAGACAGACTCTGGCAGATGGAAATGCTCCGCAGAGCTGCTAACGGACGCCTTTCAGAAATTTTTGGGGAGGAAACCCTTCAACTAGACTTATTTGCAAAAAACATTGGTGTGTCTCGCGAAAGCCAAAAGACATTCAAGCACTTGTCTGCAAAAACCCAAATTAACCTTAAAAGGTTTGCGGAGGGAGTCAATGCAGCTGCAAGGTCTAGCCAGCTCCCCATTGAGTACACCTTAACTTGGACTCACTGGGAAGACTGGGCTCCTGATGACTCCATAGCTATTATTAGGCAAGTAGCTCTAATGCTTAATCCTTACTGGGGCCAAGAACTTTTGAGACACCAATTGAACCGCTTGATAGGAAACGCTACTGACATTATTCTTCCTTATGATCTAAAGAATTCCCCTAAACCTACTTACACAATCAGCGATTACGAAGTGCCTATGGAACTTAGAGCTCAAAAAGAAACCCAGGGAAAAAAACCTCCGGTTAACTCAGAACAAGTCCTTACTGAGGCTTTTGAAACCTTCAATGAAGTCCACTCTTCGTTTAGTGCTGAGATGAGCAATGGCTGGGTGGTTTCTGGGAAGTTCACTGAGTCAGGAAAGCCAATAGTGGCGGGGGACCCTCACTTGCCATCTCAGTTGCCTTCAATATTTTACCCAGTTTCAATGAAGAACTCAGAATGGGAAGTGTCAGGGATAGGAATTCCAGGAGTCCCAGTGGTGGTTTTAGGAAGCACTTCCCATATGACCTGGACAGTCACTGCTATGAACTCGGACACCATTGACACTTACATCCACAAGTTCGACCAGGAAGGAAAGTACTTGTTTGGCGGAAAGTGGGAAACTCCTTCCTTTGTGGAAGAGTCTATAAAAGTCAAAGGCGAAAGCCAACCAAGGAAGTTCAACATAACTATTACCAAAGTAGGCCCAGTTCTTGAAAACGCTCCTAAGGGAGCAATGACAACTACTCCACTTTTGTTGGAAATTCCTACTAAGCAAAAGGTGTCACTTAGGTGGGTAGGCAACGAAGTTAAAGATACTTCGTTTGATGCTTTGATGGAGGTCTACAAAACCAAGTCAACAAAAGAATTTAAAAAAGCACTTGAGCCAGTTAAGATTCCAAACATGAACGTTATTTATGCAACAGAAAGCGGAGACATTGGCTATCAAACAGTCGGAACGCACTTTAAAAAGAATATTTATTCCGTGGCGCCACTTGAGGCCTGGAATTCTTCTTACTACTGGACTGAGTTTGTTCCTTTTGAAGAGATGCCTTACCTAGTAAACCCCAGAAAAGGCTACATAGTTTCAGCTAACAACCTACCTGCAGCTCCTAACTACAAACACTTCTTGTCTTTAGGAGGAGAGTTTGCTGACTCAAGGGCAGAAAGGATCTCTCAGTTACTTGAGAACTACTCTGCTAAAAAGAAGCTAACTGTAGACGACATGATAGACATCCAGCTTGACGAGTACAACCTTTATGCAGAGAAGCTCCTCAAAGTGTGGATTCCTTTGGTGAACCAAACTGGAAGGTTCCAAAAAGAGCTCAGGGAACTAAGTAACTGGAACTACTACATGAAAAAAGACTCTTACTCTGCTGGAGTTTTCCAAATTTGGTTTTGGTCTACTTCCAAAGCTTTGATTGAAGACAGACTAAATGACGAAGGGCTGCTAAGAACTTTACTCAGGAGTATATGGTACAGAGCCTTTGTAGTTAAAACCTTCAGTGAAAGTCTAGACTACGAATGGTGCGACGACTTCAGAACTCCAAGTAAAGAAACCTGCTCAGAGTTGCTTTCCAAAACTCTTGAAGAAGCAATTGCTCTTGCAGGCAAAAGGACCTGGGGAGACATGCACCATATGCACCACATGCACATTCCTTTGACCAAAACAGTGCTAGGGAAGGTTTTTGACAGGTGGGAACCTGTAGGGGGTTCGGACGTTTGTGTGCATTCAAGACACAACAAATGGGACGGCAAAGACTTTTCAGCTTTATACGGAGTAGGAGCAAGGTTCATAGTGGACTTAGGGAACCAGTTTGCTAGTAAGTGGAGTGTGAGCACTGGTGTAAATGGACACCTTTTTAGTAGGTTTTACTACAACTTAGGTCCTGACTTTAACTCGAAGAACCTACAGAAAATACACTCTGAAGACCAAGAGTTCCAACTGAGTTTGAGTAAACTAGATAGTAATTAAAATGAGCAGCATTCTAAGATGGGCTGAAACTAAGCTAGAGAAACTAGACAACTTTGCATCGGACGCCTTAGGACACAACCCAGGCGAGGACTCCAACGAGTACATAGAAGAACTCCAAAACCACATAAAAAAACTCCAGTCAGACATGAGGTCACTGAGGACATTCTTCACGCAGCAAGCCCAAGAAGTAGAGGACAAGTACTCTGCACAGATCGAAAACCTCCAAAACGACCTAAGAACGATGGAACTGTCACTTAAGCAACAAGGAGAAGAAAACAAACTTCTGAAAGAAGAACTGCGTTCCTCAGAACTAAAACAGGGCCGACTTAAAGAAATGAACGACCAGTTGCTCAGTTCAATGCAGAGCAACTCTGAAGAACTCAAAGGTTCAGAACAAGAAGTACTTGAACAGCAAGTCACTAGTCTCAAAGGTCTTTTGGGAGCTGAGAAACTCCGGACTGAAGATGCTTTGCGAGAAAAAAGAGAACAGAGAGACATTATGGAACTAGAACGTTCCAACTTAGAAGCTAAGATCAAAGACCTAGAAGAACAACTGTCTATAAGTTGCAAAAAACTCAGCAATGTGCAGACTGAAAGTTCAAAAGAAACCCTTAAAAGTGAAAACCAAGACATGATGGCCCTTTCTGAACACCTGCAAAACAAACAAAGAACTATAGAAGGACTCATTAGTGAACGGGCAACACTGATTTCGCAACTTGAAGCTGAAAAAAGCGAGAAACTCCAGTTGCTGGAAGGAAACAGAGTCAGAAGTACAGTTTGGCAGCCCCTCTCTTCGATTCCAGTGCTTAAAAGAAAAAGACTAGTGAGGTGGGTAGTTAACACAGTTGACGAAGGTGTGAAAGAAGTAAGCGACACCTTGCAAGAAGTTGCTTTGGCCAGACTAGGAGTTATAGTGTACTTAGTAGTGATTCACCTTTTGTTAGTGGTTTTTGGACTCCAGAGCTCTGGCCACGACGAGTTTCTTTCAGGTAATTGATAATTATATATGGACAGTTCCCATGTAAGGAGTTTGAAGTCTTGGAACGGGTACTTGAACTTAGCTGGGACTCAAGAAAACAAACTTTCAGTTTTGGCAGCTTCTAACTTAGGTTTGAAGGATCCCCAAAACCAAAGGTCCCGGATTTGGATAGAACTAGTAAGTAGGGAGTACGGAATGGAAGTGCTTTACTTCTACAAAGAGATTTCAGCCCAAAAAAAGCTGTCACTTCCTACATGGAAGTACGAGAAACTTAAACAAGAAGCAGCTAACAGTTTCTTAGGGCCTTTGGCTCCACTTGAGGTCCCTGGAAGCCAGCAAAAGGTAGTAAACCTCCTAAGTATATTTTGCCAGAAAAGACCTGACATTGACTACCACCAAGGGATGAACTTCATTGCTGTTGTTACTCTTTCAGTGTTTAGTCTAGAAACTGATGCCTTTTTGATATTTTGCCACATTGTTGAAAAAGTCTTTCCTCAGGGGTTCTTCAGCAGTGAAAAGAGACAACTAGTGCTTGAAAGGGAACTAACTGCTTTGAGTTTGATGGCTAAAGACTTGCTGCCAGAACTAGTTACTGCCCTCCAAGCTGTTTTTGTGCCTGAAAACTCCAGCAAGAAACAAAGCGACATCACTCCTTTCACTACCACTGTCAAAAAACTAGGAGAAGTGCTTTTTAAAAGTTTGTTTAGCACTGTTTTGATGCCGCAAGACTTACTGCGGGTTTGGGACAACTTGCTTATTCACGGGTTTGAGTTCGTCCACAAGTTCTGTTTGGTTTTAGTTACCAAAAACCAAAAGTTTCTGAAGAACTGCATCAAGCAAGAAACAAAAGCTTTAGGAGTAGGTCCTAGTGTAGATGCATTGGTGGCAGCAGGCAACTACTCACTCAAGATGCTAGTTTGCAAAGTTGAGAAGTTCGGAGTGGAGTCAATGATTAAAAAAGCCATTTCCAAAAAAGAAGTTAAGTCGCTTATGTACAAGTCTTATCTTGAACAAGCACAAAAACTACAAAAAAACAACTTCGAGCGGATCGAAAGACTGAGAAGAACTAACTACCTTCTCGAACAAAAGGACTTTGAAACTGTTCTGGAAATTTGCAGTTTGCTAGACACCATCCAGTCCAACAACTACGTTTCAAGGGAAAGCTTTTTAAATTCAGTTAAAAAACACATAGAAGTGCCCCTTGCTTTAAACATATTTGTAACTATAGACCAACTCAATGAAGGCTGCATTGAGCTTAAAAGCTTCAAAGTAGGAATCATACTGCTCAGCAGTCAGTCGGTTTCCAGGAAACTCCAGCTGTGCTTTGAAGTATTTGATGAAGAAAAAAAAGGAGTTATTTCAATACACTCGGCAACAAGCATGATCTTCACTATAGAGAGAAGTTTGGACTTCAGGTCAAACACACTGCGTAAGAACCAAGGAACTGTTTTTAGAATACTAGAAGCGGGAAACCGTGAGTGGATTTCCAAAGAACTCCTTACTCAGGTTATTATAGAAGACAGTTTGATTTCTCAAGTTCTAGTGCTTATAAACTGTGTCCACTACGAACAACCAGAAGCTGGAGGACACTACGAAGAAATTCACTCGCCTGTAAAAACTAACTCTGAGAACTATCAAGAAGTTTCATCCTCAGAAACCGAAGAAAGCCAAGAAGAACTTGAAACTAGCATTAAGGACATTGAAGACAAAATGCTTGCAGTGCTTGAAGACGCTAGTCTAGACACAGACAGTTTCCATGTAGAATTTGAGCCCATTTACTCTTCGGAAAAGGCTTCTACCGTTTTGGACCCTATAGACTTGCACCCAAAAGTTCCACGCAGTGGGTGTTCGCGAAACTGTTCGCGGGACTTTTGTTGTGTATTTTAATTCTTAATATTTAAATGTCAGACGTGATACGCAAATACATAAAGAAAGACCAATACCCCGTAAACCCCAGCTCGATCAAGTTTAAAACAACTTTTAAGAACTGCATTTACGAAGCAATGAAAAGAAGAGGCTGGCGAGAAACTGAAGGTGACGACTGGGATTTGATTTGGGCCGAAAAAGACTGGATCCATGAAGTAATGGACCATATCCACCTCAGTGCCAACCAAAGAGTCAACCACTTCCGGAACTACGGAGAACTCACGCGTAAAGACCTTATGATCAAAAACCTCAAGCGTTACAAAAAGTCTCTTGAAAAAGAAGGCCGTTCAGAAGAAGCCCACGAAATGGATTTCTTCCCCATAACTTACAATATGCCTGGGGAGTACTCTTTGTTTGTGGAAGAGTTCAAAAAGTACCCCAATTCAGTGTGGATCATGAAACCTATAGGAAAGTCCCAGGGCAAAGGAATCTTTCTTTTCACAAAACTCAATCAAGTGTCTACTTGGAAGTCCGACTACAGGTGGAAGCCAGACAATCCCCAAGCCGAGCCCTATGTAGTCCAGAGGTACGTAAACAACCCCTTGCTTGTAGGAGGCAAGAAGTTCGACTTAAGGATTTATGTCTTAGTGACAAACTACTCGCCGCTCACTTGCTACTTGTACAGAACTGGGTTTGCAAGGTTCACCCACCAAAGGTACTCAGGCAACCCAGAAGACATAGCAAATAACTACATGCACTTAACCAACGTAGCCATCCAGAAAAGCAGTAACACCTACGATTCAGTTACAGGAGGCAAGTGGGACTTGAGGCTCCTTAAGTTGTACTTGATGTCTAAGTACGGCCAAGAAAGGGTTTCCCAGTGCTTTTACAAAATTTCGCGGATCTTCATTAGAACCTTGATGGCAGTGCAGAAGTGCATTATTAACGACAAGCACAGTTTCGAGCTTTACGGATTCGACATACTTATAGACGACAACTTAAAACCTTGGTTAATCGAAGTAAACGCTTCTCCCAGTATGACAGCTAACACTCGAGAAGACTACGAACTCAAAATGAACCTTTTGGACGACGCTTTAACCATAGTGGATGTGGAGAAGTTACTTACAGGACAAGAAGAACAAGTGGGGGGTTTTGACTTAATTTGCAGAGGAACTCCTGTAAGTACTCCGCAGAACTCAGTTTACTCTACTTACTTAGGCTGCCACAACCCCCGATTCACTCAACTGAAAAAGCTTGCTAAACAAATATCCCAGAGACTCGAGAACCCTAAAGCAACTTAAGGTTTAGGAGCTGTATTATTGGGACTTGAAAAACCTTTAAGGTAAAACTGGAACTTTTTGCCGAGTTTTTTGAACTCTTGAGTTTCTTGAGCGAACTGTTTGCTGTTTTTGTCGAGTTTAGAAATGATGCTGGAAAACTGGGCGTTGTTTTGGAGTTTCCTTTGTTCGTAAGGGTTGAGTTTTACTTTAGGGAGTGAGTTGCTTTTCTGGACTTTGGAGTAACTGATGGGGTTGAGTTCTAGTTGCAGTGTGAGGTCTTTAATTTCTCTTTGGAGGTTCTTTAGGGTCTTTTCGATTTCTTTGTTTTCGTTGCGCAGACTGTTGCACTCTTTAATTAGGAAAGCGTTTTCGCGTTGTTTTTTCACGATGGCTTGTTTTTTTTCCTTTTGGAAGTTTTGGGTGTTTTTGGAAGCAGACTCTAGTTTTCCTTTTATGGACTCATGGTAGTTAAGTATTCCTTTCTGGGATTTTTGGAGGTTAGCTTCTTCAATGTTGCCTTTGATGTCTTGAGTTTCTTGGGCAGAGTCAGTGTCGACTTCTTGAAGTTCGGCGTGCTTTTCGTAGAGTTCTCTGAGCTTGTATATGAGTTCTTCTTTTTGGGTGGTTTTGACTAAGTCAGCTAAGTCACTTTTAAGCATGGTGAGTTTTTTTTTGCTTGCGAAGATTTGGCTTTTAAGGCGGTTGTTGTAGGTCTGGACAGACAGGTTTTTTTCTCGGTACTCGTCGTTTTTAGAGAGGTACTTGTTTTTTTGGTTGACTTTTTGAACTAACTCGTTGTAGATGTTTTTGATGGCTTCTTCTTTTTCGTCTAGTTGATTTTCTAAGGGGTTTCTTTGGCTTTTTAAGTGCTGGATTTTTTGGTTGAGCACGAAGTGGAAGTTCATGAGGTGGATGTTAGAAGCCTTGAGTTCTTGCACAGTGGCTTCCTTGCGGCTGATGACTTCGTCTCTTTCTCTGAGTTGTTCTTCAGTTTTGTTCATTTTTTCCCTTAAAGACTCTACTTGGTTGATCAGCCAGTTGTTCCGGCCTTTTAGTTCTTGATACTTTGTTTCTTCGGCAAGTTTGAGTGCTTTGGTTTGTTGCTTTATTTTCTTTTGGGATTGCAGGTCTTCCCACTTCTGTAGGCTTTTTTGGTGTTCTTTTTGCTTTTCAGAAAGCATTTCGTTTTGGACTGAGCACACTTCTCGTTCACTTAGGTTTTCTAGGCTTTTGAGTTGTGCTTCGAAGTCTTTGGACTCAGTTTTGGCTTGTGTTAGAAGTGCTTGGTAGGTTTCTTGGTCTGAAGTTAGCTGTTCCTTAAAGTCTTTTTGTAAAAGGTCTAGTTGTTCTTGGTGCTTTTTAAGCATTTCTTCAACGTAGGTTTCAAACTTGACTTTTTCTTGCTGGATGTACTCACGCAGACTGTAGTACTTAGAAATTTCAGTTTTCAAAGAGGCTTTTAAGTTAGTTTCCCGTTTTTGGTAGTCCAGGTCAAGGGTTTCTTGGTACTGACTGAGTTCTTCTTGGTTGAGTTTGTCGTACTCTGACTTTTCTTGTTGGAGTTTCTGGAGTTTTTGCAGTTTTTGGTTTAGAGTGGCTGACTGTTTGATGTTCAGTTCTTCGAGTTTGACGCGGTTGTTTTCTTGGACAAAAGCTAGTTCATTTCTTTGTTCAGACTTAAGTTTTTGTTTTCTTTTTTTAAGCAACTCAATCTGTTCGTTGTAGGTTTTAACTTGGTCGCTTAAAACTAAGCACAACTTTTGGGGGACTTCGTTTTGTCTGTGGTAGAACTCTTTTTCCATTTATTAGTATGTTACAGATTACTTGTGCTTACTTCTTTTAAGTTTCATAGACTCAGTGTCTTCAGTGTTTTCTGAACTAAGTCTTGACCGGTTGTGGTGCTCGTTCCTCAGAGTGGTTTCTACGAGTTCGTCTACTAGTTCGTTGTAGTCTACTTTTTGTTCCTCATCAAATATTACTTCGGTCTTACCTAGCTCAGTATACTCTAGGTTAAGCTCTATGTAGTTAAGGTTCACCAGTCCTACCTTTTTTGAGTACCAGCTTCTGTACTTTTCTTCGAAGTTAGGAATCTTTGCACTTAAAAGAGAGTCTAGTTTGCTTGTACTCTCGTTCAAAGTACCTTTTGAGGCATAAGCACTGAAAATTAGAGTTAGTTTAGGCTCTTCAACAAAGTCTCTCCAGCCGAACCTTTTCAGCAAAATGCTTAAAAAAGCTATTTCCACGTCTGTGATCTGAGTCAGTAGGGCTGACGCAACTAGTTGTCGGAAAACTTCAATCCGAGGCACTTCAGTGATTGCTGTTCCTGTCTCTGCCATTGCTTTTAAAAATTGGTAAGACTTGTAACTAAGTCCTATTTCTTGGAATAGCAAACTGTCTAGTTCATTTTCTCCGCAACTCACTTTAGTTGGGTTTTGACTGCGAGTTTTGTAGTGGTACTTGGATAAGTCTAGCTTCAAGTTGTCCATTATTATCAGAACTCCACTTAACTGTCCAGTATCATAAAATGGAGTTACCAGAGCACATTTACTACTGGCTTAAGGACGTAGGAACTATTTCGAGCTCTGAGCCAACAGGGCCTCCTTTTGAAATCTCTGAACAAGAAGCACAGTCACTTGAAACAGGACACCCTTTTTCTAACTTAGTGAAGCGCCTCAACCAAATAAAAGTAACTTTTAAGCAGAACAACTTAGAAAGACTCAGAACGCCCATTCCTGAAGTAAACACCCTCAAAGACGCCAGTGCACCCTCAGGAAAACTTTACAACTGGAACGTGATTTCCCAGGCACTCGAGACTCTTGGAGTTACGTTGGACCCAGACACCAAGTCACTTATAGTGGCTGGGGACAGAGAAATGCTGCTTGAAGTTCTGCAACAAATTCACACTGCTGAGCAAACTAAACCCCAGAAAAGAAACAAAACCCCCGGGGGAGGAGGTGTGTTTTTGGACAACATAGATACTTCCAAGCCTTTGTTTGAGGCTGAGAGTTGTTTGGAGTTTTTGATTCTGTCTTTCTGCCACAACTTCAAGCTGACTGTAAAGCAAGGAGCAGGTTTGCTGGCCCAGGGAAACAAGTACCTAGCTCATATAGTGGCAAAGGGCCTTAAAGGAGACTTTGAACCTGTGATAGTGTGGCTGCAAGACATTTACTCTAACACTGAAACTTTAACTCAACTTATACTTAACGAAAGCAAAGAGGGAGCACTTGACTTTACTCTGTCGGGACTGAAGCCTGGTTTGATTTCCAAGGACCTTGAAGCTGTGCAGTGGTGTTTGCGGGTGTTTTCAAAGCTTGTTTTGGAGTTTTCTGAAAACGGTTTGCTTGAAGAGTGCTGGAACTGGTTTAATTCAGAAAGCAACATTCTGTCTATGTGCGTTTATGCCATTCAAAGGTTTGGCAGGGACATTTACTCGAACGTTATTGAGTTGTTTTTGCAAATAGGGCAGCAAGACTACGTAGAGTTCTTTACTTCCCACTTAAAAAAAGCTGTGAACGACAACAAACTTTACCTAAACTTGCTTTGTGACTTCTTTCCTTACTTGGCTGAAAGCGAAAGTAGTTACGAAGAAGTGTCTAACTCAGGTGTAATTGGTTACTGGCTTGAACTAGGACTTAGTGAAGCTGAAGACAGTTCTTCTAAGGACGCTTCTGTGCGCGTTGCTGGAATGGCCTTTTTGACTCAACTAGTTCTGCACTTCCACTCTAAGGTTTTGGAAAACGAATTTATCATCAACTCAATTTTGTCTTTACTTAACAGACTCAGTCGCGAAGAAAACTTCATTTTGAAATACTTAGCTATTGGCAACTTGTTTTACCTGCTTGAGTTTTTGGCCGAACACAAAAGTCAGTTTGCTGCTACAATATACAGAGCACTGACTTTTTTGCTGGTTGAAAACTACTCTTCAACTGACTTGAGGAACTACATCCAGTCTAACTTTATACTCACGTTTGAGTCTTTGCCTTCAATGCCAGTGAGCATCTTAGTAGACCCACTAATTAAAAGACTCCAAGTTGAGGAACTAGGACTCAACACTTTTGACTTTGACTTTATAGTGGCCATTGCTCAGCATGGAAGCACTACTTTGAAACAAGGGATTCACTTGATTGACATCTTAGGCAAAATCTACCTAAACAACATGGTGGACGCTAGAGCAGCAGGGGTGGGGTTTACTTTCTTAGCCTCGAGGTTCATAGACGAAGAAGCTATGCAGGAGTACTTGTACATTTTCTGCAGGTACTGTTTAAACGTAATTGTAAGTGCGGAACAAGAACTAGAAACTCCAAACAAAGAGCTAGAGTACCAACGCAACTTAATAGTGGACATGGTTTGCTGGATAGTCCAGCAGTGGCAAGACCAACTAGAAGAAAAGCTAAAAGACCTACTTTTGCAAAGCAACTTTGGCTACAAACAAGTGACAGGCAGTGACTGCAAGTCACTTCTGGAGATCCTTAGTTTATACGGGAACTTAGAAGAAGTTCTGGAGGAGTTCGACCAAAAAAGCAAAGAACTCTTTACAGCCCAAGAAGAGTCCAACGAAGAAGACATGCAACTCGTGCCCATAAAAGAAAACCCAGTTCCTAAGAAGAAAAAAACTGCTTTTCCTTGGGCACGGGCCAACGCTGACATTGAAAGAGTCAAACAACGCCACAAAGAAAAAGAACTCAAAAAAAAAGAAGAAGAAGAAAAAAAGGCCAAAGTCTTTGCAGCCAAACAAAAAAGGGTACAGAAACAACTTGAAATCAGAAGACTCGAACAAGGCAAAGAAGGCAGTAGTGTGCTCCAAGAAGGCCAAGCTTCTAAACTGATTACTGCTGAAGAGTTCGTAGTCAAAGAGTTTTCTCAAGAAGACCAAGAAGAATTAGAAGCAGTGAAATTAGTGCTTTCGAAGTACTCAAGAGTCTTTAAAGTTTTCTTCCAAAAGTACTCCGGAACCGGGTTCTCTATGAAAAAAGGAGGCAAGTCTGACTTCGACTGGTTGGCTGAAAGGAAAAACAAAATCAACGAAGCTGAATTCATTAAGCTCATGAGAGAACATGGAGTCATTCCTAAGCTGCTTTCCAAAGAAGACCTTAAAACTGTTATGAAGTCTTACTGCCACAAAGTACTTAAACAAACTGAACTCACTACGGTTGACTACGAAGGCTTCAAAGGAGTGTTTTGTCAGTTAGCTTGGTTCGTTTACTCTAAGCCTCCAAACGACTTCTCGCACATGCCTGCAGTAGTTTCTGTGAAACAGCTCATAATGTACATGCGGGACAACTTAAAGCAACGCAAACTCTCCACAGAGATATTTGACGAACCTGACCCAGGTGTAGGCGACAAAGACGTGGTTAAGAAGCTCAACAAACTCCTAGCTAGCGACCCAGAAACCCAACTTCCTGAAGGATACAAAAGAGTCACTGACAAAGACATTGAAGTTGCGTTTAAAATTCCTGAGTTCTTAGAAGTCAAGGAAAGCTTTAAAACCTCTTTTGAACTGCTGGATGAGGTCTTTAACTCTGCTTTAGGGTTCCACTTGATAGAGCCTTTTGTGGAGTACAGAACTACTTACAGAGCCAAAGGGATTCCTCCCAAAAAAGAAAAACTAGAACTGCCTCCTATTCAAGACCGACCTGCTTCTTTACTTAAGCGCAAAAGGGAAGAAAGGTCCCCTCCACCAGTCCAGTCCCCCAAAAAGTCTAAAAAGCTTTCACCCACTCTTAAGTTCCAAATAGTCAACGCCTCCAAAGAAGACAAAGAGTACTACGAAGAAGCTGCTTCTGCCCTTGAAGACATTCTGCACTCGCTCTCTCTGAAAATGACTAGACTCATCAACAGAGGACCCCGGCCCTCCGAAGAAAAGTTCCAAGAAAAACAACAACGCCAGAAAGCCGAACAAGAACAACGCAAGCGTGCTGAAGAAAAACGCCGCCGACTCAGACAACAAATAATCCAAGAACAACTTGCGAAGGCCAAAGAAGAAAGGCAAGCCAAACTAGCCCAAGAAGCCGAAAAGAAAAAAAGGGAAACTGAACTCCAAAACGCCAGGAAGAAAGCCATGGCTGAAAAAGCTAGAAAAGAAAAAGAAGAAAAAGAAAGGGAAATCAAAGACTGGGTCGAAAGGAAGCGCGAAGAAGAAAAAAAGCAAAAAGAAGAAGAACTTTCCAAACAAAACAAAGCAATTGAAAAGAAAAAACAAAAAATGGAAGAAGCCAAAAAAAGAAACCAAGAACGACTCCAACAACTACTCAAAGAACAAGACTCCAAAGCCAAACAACTCAAACAAGAAGAAACCAAAACTCATGAATCCAAACCCAAAACCACCTACCCCAAAGCCCTTGAAAAAGCCAAACAAGAACAAGTCAAAACTCAAAAAGCCAAAGAAGAAGTCAAAGAACTCAGCAGAACCACCCAAGAACTCTTCTCCACTTACAACCAACAAATCCAAGCTGTGTTCGTCCACTACTGCAAACAGTTCCCTGTTAAAATAGAACAAGACGCTTCTTCTATGCTTTCCAAAATGAGTTTTTCAGCCTACAACAAGTTTGCTAAGCAGTTAAACATATTCCCAGAACTCATAACTACTGACGAAAACCAAAAGATCTTCAAAACACTTACTAAAGAAAAGACCACTTCTGCAGGAGTGCCCAAAACTATTGACTTCCGAGAGTTCAAACAAGCCCTTGAGCACATTGCTTCGAGCGGCAGGGCTAGACTTAATGAGTTCAAAAACATGCCTGAACAAGTACTTAACGAAACCACTCTTCAGTCTTTGTTTGAGTGGATAGAAGTAAACCGACCCCTTAAAGAAGTCCAAGCTATGCTCAAAGAAAAAATGGAACAGGGCTCTTCCAAGCCTTCAAGAGTCGTTAGCAAAAAGCCCATTGGAACTAACGAGTCCATGTCACATAGTTCTTCCAGACCTCAGGAGTCTATGCTGGAGCCTTAAGAGTCTTTAATTAAACTCATTACTTCGCAGTTCTCACTAGCTGCTTCTAAAGTTCCTTGAGCAAACTTATCCCACCACTCTCCAAAGTCAGTCTGAGTAACTAACTGGTAAAACCAAGGAGTAACTAGTTTGTCGTGGCTTTTCACGTAGTCTTGGAGTTTGTCTCTTTGTAACCACTCCGCGGATTCGCATTCTTCGGAGTTGATTGGGAGTTGCGAGATGTACTTAAAGTGGTTGTCCCTAACAAAGTACAAGTAATCTACTTCGAACTCGCCCCAGTAGTCGTCAGCAGGGGCTTTGTAGAGGATCTTTCCCAGAAAAGTAATGCAGGAAGTGTCGAACTTAACACCTAGTTCTTGCAAAGCTCTGTCCAAAGCTTCTTGCTTGACCTCTTCTGAATTCCGGCCCTTTAAAGGGTGCCCACAACAAGTATTTGACCAATGAAGAGGAAAAGTTAGTTTTTTATGACTTCGTTGCTGCATAAGGAGTTTGTTTTCAGAGTTAAACACAAACAGAGAAAAAGCTCTGTGAGGGTAAGCTTCTGTTGAGTTAATGTAGTCTAGTTTGTGTGCAGTGTGCTTGTCAATGTAGTCTAAAAAGCAGTCTTGTGAATCCACCATCAAGAGTTTCTGAGACAAAGTAGCTAATTGCTTGGGGTCGTACTTTTCGGACTTAAAAAACCTTTTGAGTGGGTTAAGCATTTTGATTATACTACATAATGCTTGAGTTATTTATTTTAGGGAGGGGAGTTGACTTTTCAGTTCTGTGTTTTCTGAAGGTCAGTTCCTTCACGAACCTAAGCTGTGGTTTCCTTAAAGAGTACAAAAAGCCCCTGAGTAAAAATTACTTTTTCATTTCCCTTTCAACTGAAATACTTCTGAGTATGTTTTGTTTGTACTTAGTCCAGTTGTAGGTTTCCAGGTATATTTTTTGGAGTTCAGAGTCAGAGGGGTAGGGTTTGGAAACTTTTTTTATTTCTTGAATAATCAGCGGGTCGGCTTCCAGCAAGGCTTCTTTGTCGTAGAATAAACAAATCACAGGAATGTTGCACAGCACCGAGTACTGCATGGGTTCTTTGCTGAAGTATTCGTAGTCGCAAAGCAAGTCTCCTCTGCTAAGGTCGTCTATAACTATTTTTGACTTGACTTTTCTCGGCGACTTAACTTTCTTGCGCAAGGAACTTACTAGTTTCATAGGGAACTTTCTAATCAGTTTGACGTTTCCTGAAAAAATTGCGTAGATTCCTGGTGGCGACTGGCCTTGCTTGATTATAAAAGACCCTGCTTTAAACTTTTTGAAAAAAATTATCTGAGAAAATCTCTCCAGCACTGGCCTAGTCACCTTTTTTAACGCGGGAATTGACTTCATGAAGCTGTGGACTTTTTGAATTTGCTCAGCTTGGGACTGCTTGACAATCCTGTCAAAGGGTTCTTTTTTGAGCGCTATCAAATAAGTTTTGTCCACAGCAACTACCTTAGCTTTTCTGGTTTCTCCTTGAAGAAGGGCCAGTTCTCCAAAGCTTTGGCCGTTAATAAGTTCTCTAACCTTGATAAATTCTGTTTTCTGTTGTTTGTATATAGCTACTCTTCCTGAGTGAATTATGTAAAAGGAGTCTCCGTAGTCTCCTTGGTTGAATACTAGATCCATGGGTTGGTATTTTTCCAACTCCATGTGTCTGACTAATTCAAACAACTGAGAAGTTGCAGAGAATTTAGCAAGGAACTGGTTGTCTTTTAGGATTTTAGTGACTTCATATATTTCAGCTTCAGTTCTCTGGTCTATGGGCTTGGACAAAACCTCTTTGAGTTTGGTTCTTTTGTCTAAGTAAACACTTTGCTTGATTTCGAAAGGTCTGCCAGCTAAAAGGTCCATGTGTAATTAACTATGGACGAAGAAAACAAGTCTTCTAAAATAGTAAGAATTAGAAAACGCAGCACTACTCAAGAACTAGCTCCTGAAAAAGAACCCCAACCGAGTGTTTCGCTTACTAAGAGAAAAAAGGTTTTAAGAGTAGCAAAGAAACTAAGTGACAGCGAAACCCTAAACTCAAGCTCAATCCAAGAAGACTTTGTGCTCGAAAAAGAAGGAGACGTAACTAACTTCCTCAAAGAAAAAGACCCCCAAACAGGAGAGTACCTCTCTGACCTTTTCACGAGACCCGAGTTAGATGATAACGGAAACCTGAAACCCACTTCTTTCGTAGGCCCCAGATCCTTGTTTGAGAAAAAAAGCTCCACTACTAGTTTGGCCCAGTCCCAACTCCCTGAAAAAACCACCCTAGTCCAGAAAAGTCTAATCAGAATGTTGAGTCCCAAAGTCGACCCTAAAGAAAGGTTCCAAGAAAAGATCAAAAGCATAGAAGAAGGCAAAGCACTTGAAAAGCAAAGAGAAACCGAAAAACTCAACAACATGACTTTGGGCGAACAAATCAACTACGCCAGGCAAACTAGAATCTTAGAAAACTTCCAAAGAACTATTTTTCACTGGAAAAAGATCGAAAAGAACCTTTCTTCCAAGTCCAGGAAAGACGAGTCCCAACTTGTAGCTAACCGAGCTAGCGAGTACAGAGAAAAGATTGAAGAGTATGACTTCTTAGACAGAAAACTCTCCAGTAAAGAACGCATGGGGAACCGGGCCTGGTACATGACTTTGCGCAACGAAGAAAACTGCTCTGACACCTACATCCAGGTGGGGAACAAGTTCTATGCTCTTTTCACACGCATCACAGCACGTTCAGGTTCAGAAAAAGAAATAATTAGGAAACCCGGGGAAGTTAAGTTCCAGGGCAAAACTTTTAAGCAGTTTCCTTACTTCCGAGAAAAACTCCAAGAAGACACAGACCACTGGAGAACTTTAACCCAAGAAGACTTTACCGAACTAACTGTAGTAGGCCAGGCCAAGTACCCTCTTGAGCTAGAAGCTGCAAACCGAGTAGGGTCACAGTATGTGAGGCCTGACTTAGTGCAGATGGAAGACGTTGAAGAGACTATCGAAGAAAACTACGATGTGAAACTTAAGTACTAAGGAATTCAGATAGTTATTAAAAAGTCTCACCTTCAGAGGGCTGGCGTAACTTTTTATTTGCAGAGGAGTTCATTTCCTTTCTGAGTTCTACAAGGATGGTTTCCATGGTGTAGGATTGGTTCCAGTTCGAAAGAATTCTGAATTTCCTAGGGTCTACTTGGCCACTGCTTTGGTTTACGCAGTCAATGTTTATTTTGGTGATGAAGCGCACCTGAGGAGGTTCCCTGGGGTAGTTTTGTCCGCAATGGATGTGGAGGGAGTAGAGCCTGTCTTCGTGACTTCCTCCAGGAGGCCCCTGGATCATTCCGTTCCAGTCAGAGAGAGTGATGTCGTCTCCTCTTTCTAAGCCATAGCTAACGTTGGGGTCTCCTAGTCCGTGTTCTCCTTTTTCCAGTTCTTCCAATAGTCGAAAGTTACGAGGGACTGAGTAGTAATTACCATTAGACTCCATTTCCTAATTTTTACTAGTGCTTCTTCTAAATGGTAGTCTTTGAAAAGTCCTGCCCAATATAAAATGTCTGGTGTAAGTGGACATAGAGGATCAGGAAACCCTGGACGCGGCAAAGTAGGCAAGACTGGCAAAACTAGCGGAGCTCCTATTCGGGGTAAGTCGGGCCAAGACTCCAAACCCAACAACAAAGACGTCAAGGAAATGTTTTTGAAAAGAATTCAACTTTGCTCAGTTACTTACGATTACTCTGACGAAACCAAGGACGTCAAAGCTAAGTCCGAAAGAATCACAGCTTTGCAGGAGCTCAAAGAGTTCTTATCAGACACCAAAAACGTTGCCCAGTACGTGATTCCCCACTTGGAACCTGTTATGGAAATGATCCAAAAAAACGTGTTCCGCCCCTTGCCTATGGATAAAAAGGCCGGGGATAAACTAGGCCCTGGAGAAGCTGGTGTGGACGAAGAAGAAGTGATTATTGACCCTGCCTGGCCGCATTTGCAAGGTGTGTACGAGTTTTTCTTTGAGCTCATCATAAGTGAAGCCACAGACGTGAAAAGTTTAAAGGTATTTATAACGCCTTACTTCGTGCAAGAGTTCCTGCAGCTGTTTGACAGCGAAGAACCTAGAGAAAGAGACTACCTCAAAAACATTCTGCACAGACTCTACGCTAAGTTAGTTCCTAGAAGACGCATGATCCGCAAAGCCATTAACGACTGCTTCTTAACTATGATTCACGAAACACAGAGGTTCAACGGGGCTTCTGAACTGCTCGACATCTTAGCTGCTATTATATCAGGCTTTGCAGTGCCTTTGCGCGAAGAACACGTGATCTTCTTCAAAACCATCATTATTCCTCTGCACAAGGTCCAAACTTCTCACTTGTTCCACGAACAGTTACTTAGGTGCTCTATGCTGTTTCTGAGCAAGGACCATTCTTTAGCTATTCACTTAGTGGAGGGCTTGCTGCGTTACTGGCCTTTTGGAAACTCTCCTAAAGAAATACTTTTTTTGGCTGAACTCCAAGAAGTCCTGGAAATCTGTGAAAACGCCAAGCTAGAAGCTCTTATTCCCAAGCTTTTCAAAAGACTAGTTAGATGCATTTCTGGACCCCAGTTGCAAGTGGCTGACCGCGCAATGTGCTTTTTCGAAAACGACTACTTTTTAGGAATCTTAAGAACTTACAAACAAAGCACCTTCCCTATGGTGGTCCCTGTTATTGTGGAACTAGCTGAAACTCATTGGCACAAAATCTTGCAAGAGTCACTCAACGCCTTAAAAGTCATTTTGAAGGAAATCGACCCCGTGGCTTTTGACAGAGCTCTCCAAACTGGCTCGAGAGAAGCTGCACGCAACAACTCCCTCAAAGCTATGCATCACTTGCCTCAAAGGGCCTCTGCAGAAGCCAAGTGGGACGCACTCACGGCTAAAGCCAAAGCTGTCAACCCCAACTTTGTGCCTCCTACGCTTCCGTATGTAGATACTCATGTAGTTGGCCTCAACAATATGAACGGCGAAGTTCTTAATTCTGGGAACCTTATTCCCCCGGTATAAATTAATAATTACTATGAGTCTTTCTTTAAAAGAACTTACTCAACAAGAACTCCAGAACCCCCCTAAAGTTTCCCAGCCCAGGACCCAACTGACCCAAAAAGTAGAGGTCCACCCACAAGCAGAGGGGTCTATGCCTTACTTTCCGGGGGACGACTTAGCTCCCGTGAAACTCAACATTATGGGGAACCCTGAGTTTTTGCTTTGGAGTGCTCAGAACTCAGACATGACTGCAGAGTACAACTTTTGTATAAAACTACTAGAAGACTTAGGAGTTAAGCAGCCCAAATCCCAACTTTTAGAAATTGCTGGAAAACTAGCTGCCAGCATAAGAGAGCAGGTCCAGGTTTTCAGGGAAGTCATGGGAACTAAACATTGTACACAGGGGTTGCCAGGGGAACAGTTAGTTGCACTCCAGTACCAAGGACAGCAACTCCACTACGACCTTGCGACCCGCCTTAACTCTCCTGAACTTCTGGCACAAACTATTGGAGTGGACAACAACATGTCCAAGGAAGACATTGTAAGTATGGCTGTGAAAATCCGAATGGCCCTTAAAGCCCACCAAGGAAAACTTGCCAAAGCTTTTAATGAAGCTATTTTAAACTTGCCAGATACAGAGGTGCCCCGGGGCCTTGTTCTTGGTCTAGACGAGATGGAAATAGAGCACAACTTGCAAGACACCATTCCTAGCTTTCCTAAAATAGATTAAATGGAACAGATTGTTGAGTTTATTGGAATATCCATAGGAGGTTTTGGAGTCCTAGCTACAGGTCTGGAGAGTCTTTTTACCTTAACTGATTACCTCAAGTTGAAGGATGTTAAAGAAGTATCTATTTCGGAAGCTTCTAGCAAGTTCTCTGAGTACAAGGAATCTAGAATAGCCATAACGGGGTTTGTACAAGCAGAGAACTCCTTTGAAGTAATTCATACTTAGCCTAGTTACAACAAAGAAGCTATAGGAAAGGTGGTTTACTCTAAAGTTCTAAGCTTAGAGTTCTTTCCTGTTGCCGCAGTACCTGGAATTACATATGAAATCAAAAACCCTAAGTTTAAACTGGGGGACGAAAACCTAGCAATAGAAGTTCATTCAAACAACCAAACAGAAGTGGACTCTCAATTAGTTTACAAATGTAGGGACTCAGTAAAGCCTTCTTTGATCCAGATAGTAGAGTCACTGTTCTCAATTTTTGCAACTTTCTTTGTAAGGGCTTTATTTGGTTCTGGAGTTTCAAAAACCACGTTTGAAAAAGTAGTTCCTGTGGATTCAGCTTTGTGTGCAATAGGGGAACTAAAAGAAGTCAATGGCAATTTTAGCATAATTGCAGACAGTATAACTCAGTCCAAAGAACTTCTGTTGAGGAAATTGAAAGATAACCTCTTTTTGAATTTGGTCTTTTTTGGAGTTTTCGGGTGCATACTTGCGAAGAGCTTGGTTTCTAGGAAGAACAGGAAGAAAAGGAACATGGTTTTGATGGCCCAGGAAAACTTTGAGGCTCCTCAGGGCTTTGAGTGCTGCATTTGTTTGACCAACATCAGAAATGTTATTCTAGAGCCATGTCTTCACATTGTAGTTTGTGGTTCTTGCAGGGAAAGCATTAAAGAATGCCCTATCTGCAGGCGCCTGATTAAAAGGACTGTGCTTGTGAGGTACTCCAATAACTAAGAATGGCTTATTTAATAGTTTTATCAGAAAAAAATTTTTAGACCTACAAACTGGATTCTGGTCATTTATGTTTATAAATAAACTAAATGATTAGTTTGAATATACACAATTTCCATGATTTCGGAGAAGCAGTCTGACTCCAAAGGAGATGAGTGCTTGCTAAGGTGGAAAAAAGGAGTAGTTATAGGAGGCGGTGCTTACGGAAATGTTTATGAGTGTTTAAACCTGGACACAGGCGAACTCCACGCTGTAAAAGAAATTTCTGTGAGGAGTCCTTTAAAGAACGGGTCGGTTGACCTTTTTAAACTCAAAAGGAAGATAGAGTTTATAAAGAAGCTCAAACACAAGTACATTCAAAAGTACCTAGCTATTGAAGTTGACCACCAAATGAACAGAATATACATAATCTCAGAGTACGCCTCAGGCGGCTCTGTGCGCAAACTCATAGACAGCTTTGGTAAGTTGCAAGAAGCTGTTGTGAAAAAGTACACTTCACAACTGACCCAAGCAATAGCTTTTCTGCACAGCTACAAAATAGTCCACAGAGACATTAAGTGCTCTAACCTTCTTCTAGAGAAAAACGGCACTTTGAAGTTAGGAGACCTAGATAGTTGCAAGTGCGGAACAGAAACTGTAAATAAAAGTTTAGTAGGAACTCCTTATTGGATGGCACCTGAAGTTGCAGCGAGTCAGTTGTACAGTCCGAGCTCTGACATTTGGTCTTTAGGGTGCACAGTCATTGAGATGCTTTCTGGTTTTCCGCCTTTTTTTAAAGAACTGGCCTCTGTTAAAGACGCAGTGGAATCAGTTGCACTTGTGCAAGTTCCTCCTGAGTTCCCTAAAGGAATATCTTCTGAGTGCCAAAACTTTTTGGAGCGTTGTTTGCAAGTCCAACCACACAACAGAGCCAGTGCACAGGAGTTGCTGAGTCACAGGTTTTTGTGTAGCAAACAGAGAACTGAGAGTGAAGTTTCTTTGAGCACTCAGGCTGGAAGCGACATTGAATATTAACTTAGTAAGTGCAATGAGTTACTTATAGCCAGGGGGTTTAGGAGTTCCTTCTTCGAGGGGTTCCACGTCTTCAGTTTCTTTTTGTTTTTTCATTTTGTTGAAGAATCCCGACATGCCTCTTTGGTTGCGGGCTAATATTTGGCTGCGAATTAGTTCTAGTTTTTTCAAGTAGTTCTTTCCAGTTTCAGAGTGGCCGTACTTGTCGATTTCCTTCCTTACGTCAGAAACTCGGTCTTTTGCAATGTGCTCTAAGAAAGGAATTAGTTCTTGGAGTGCTTTGTCTTCAGTGTCTCCTTTGTACTCAGGCAGGATTATAGCGTTGTCGGGTTGGTACTTGACTTTGGCTGGGTCCTTCTCAATAATGATGAGGTTCCTCATGTCGCGGTTCAAGTAACTAAGGTCCTTGATGAACTCTCCGTTTCTGTAGCAGAGACACTCCCTTCCAAGGCGTCCAGAAAATAACCTGTGCCTGGGGTCGATACTTTCTGCAAGTTGGTAAGTGAACTGGGTGTCCTCGTCGCTGAAAATGACTATTTCGTACATTTGGGACATTTTGTTGAGGAACTCAGTCAGTCCTGGACGCTTCATGATTTCAAAGCCCTTTCCGAAGACGTACTCAGTGGAAAGGATAGTGCCTTTTAAGTCCAGAACTAAAGTCTTGTGAGGAGCAAACCCAGGAGGAGGGCGAGGCATGTCAGGGAGGAGTTTTTCTGCAGGGGGGTCTACGAAGATTTTATAAATGCTGATGATCTTGTCGTCTGTGGCTTTCACAGCACTGAGCATGGGTTGGAAGACCAAAGAGTCTTCTAGGGGTTTTTCGTTGTTTCTGTAAACGTAGTAAGTATAAGCAAACAAACAACTAGCTCCGTACAAACTTATCTTATAAAGAGCTCTGAGTGCCACACGAAAAGGAGAATTTGACTTGGGTTTGTGATTACTTTCGATTCGGTCGTTTGAAAACAAAATATCGTCGTCGCTCTGGGCTCCTCTGATGATAGCTCTACGCAAAACTGGCCGACGTAACACCAACATTTTATTATAAGACTCAATTTATATTTAGGCTAAATATGGGAAACTCTAAAAGCACCCAGTCTCAAACTGCACTCAGAAGCAAGTTTTTGTTGATTGGAAGAAACACTGTAGGGAAAACTGCCTTGTTGAAAAGGTACGAGTCAAACGAGTTTTCGGAAGAGTACGTTTCCACAGTAGGGTGTGATCTTAAGTCTTTTGACTACAGCTACCAAGGAGTTAGTTGCCAACTGATGGTGATGGACTCACTTACTGACTCAGATTTGCACATGGACTGCAGACTCAAAACTATCAAGAACTCAGACATTGCAGCTGTAGTGCTGGACCTAACTAGTTTAGACTCTTACTTAGACCTGGAAAAGAAGTTTGAGTTGCTGAAGGAAAACGGGTATAGAAACAATCATGTGCTGCTCATTGGCACTAAAGCCGACTCAGAAATCAAAGCAGTAGACGAAGACAGCATAGCGGAAGTCTTTATTTCCCAAAAAGACTACAAAATAGAGTACTTCGAAACTTCTTCTAAAACAGGCCAAAACGTGGAAAAGGTTTTTTTCAGGGCTTTGGAGTTGGGAATAGGTATTGAGTCCTTAGTTTGGGAAAGAGTTAAAGGAGTTTTGTTTCTCTACCACAACTTGTCTCCGGACTCTGAAAACACCTCTGACTTTTCTTGGTTTAACTTGTGTGAAGCAGTTCCTAGCTTGATCAAGAAAAAGAAGCAAGTTGAGTCAAGTCTTGTGAAGTTGCCTCCAGAGTTACTAGGAAAACTAATTACTTACCTTTAAGTTATGTAATAATGTCAGAGCCTTTCGTACTGGTAGCTGCAATCAGCAAGAACTTAGGAATAGGCAAAGAAGGCACTTTGCCCTGGAGGCTTCCTAAAGAACTGGCTTACTTTAGGAAAGTCACCAGTGCAGGTACTCAGCAAAACACCCTAATTATGGGGAAGAACACGTGGCTTTCGCTTCCCAAAAGGCCTCTGCCTAACCGCAAAAACATTGTGGTGTCTTCTACTCTAGAACAGACTGAAGGCTTCCAAGTTTGCAGAAGTTTAACAGAAGCACTAAATTATTCTGTTGGAATTCCTTTTATAATAGGAGGCTACTCCTTATACAAAGAAGCACTGAGTCCTCCCTGTGTGAGTGGCTGCGGACAGGTGTACCTCACCAGAATTCACTCTGACTTTGAATGCGACGTTTTCTTTCCCATTGGAGAAGAAGAATTGGTTCCTGGATTTTATAAGCAATTCGAGTCTGAAATTTTTTCTGAAGAAAGTCTTAACTACCACTACGAAGTTTACCAAAACTCAGAACTCCCACAAAAGTCTCTGCTCATCAACTTCCAAGAATTAAGTTAGGTCTTAATTATCATTTTCACACAAACTTTGAAGGAATATTGGCTTTATAATCCATAAATGTTTTCGCCATCAGAAACCTCAGAGTTGAATATGGGACAAGCTCCCTATCTGGCCATGTACAACTTTTGCCTACTGAATTTTTATAGAAGCCAGTGCGGGACTATGCAACTACCTATGAACACCGGAGCTAGCCAAGAAGCACTGTGCCCAGTGTGCGGAATTGGGTTCAAAAATCACCAGGGCCTCCAGCAACACATAGGAAAGGTCCACTGTGCTGAAAAAAGAAGCTTTGTATGTAGCATATGCAACAAAGGGTTCAAGTACAACCACGCTCTGAACTTCCACAAAAAACAAGTCCACGAAAAAGCTACTAGAGTTAAATGTCAATACTGCGACAAAGTGCTTTACAACAAGTACATCCTGAAAAAGCACGAGAAGAAGCACAAAACACAAAAAATTAAAATAAACTAACACCTTCCAAATTACATTTAATTGTAACTGAATAATTATTACACTTAAGTAGGAGTAGTGGATTTAAGGGGGGGCAAACGACTTTCTATCATATTGGTGGTTTCTTCATCAAGGATCACTAGGTCGTTTCCCCTGATAGTGAGCATCCTGCTTAAAGAGTAGTAGTCTCCTTCTTCTATCAGTCCGTACATGAACCCATTAGGAACGTTTAGTTTGAAAACTTTGCTTTCGCCTTTCACAAATATTTCCAAAAACCTTTTGCTTTTTTTCATTTCAACCAAGTAGTTACAGTCATCAATTTTCAAAAAGTCCGAAAAAACCAGCGTCTTCTCGGCAACGCTAGTGAGTGGAGCGGTTCTTTTGGGTATGCGGCTGGTGGTGTTTTTGGAGTAAGAACTCATCAAGCCTCTGCTTTGGAGAGGAGTGGTAGTTCCCCTTTTGTTAGAAATTCGACTGAAAGAGGAGTTTCTGCTTTCGATTCTGAGTTGTTCGTTTTCTAGTTTTTCAAACCTGAACCCAGATTTTTTTTCCTTAAGACGTTTTAGCATTTTTTGGTTTTCTTCAGATATTTCTTTGAGTCGTTTGAGTCTTACTTGTTTGTTAAGACTTTTTCTAGTGCACACAATGTTGTTGGTGGCTTTGGAAGTCATGATGCCTCTGATTTTTTCTAGGAGTATTCGGTTTTCCCTTTCGATTTCGGTGTGTCTTTCTTCTTGGATCCGAGACTTCTTACAGTTGTTTCTGATGTGGGAGTACTGTTTGGGGGGTTTGTTGTCTATTAAGCTCCTGGCTCTTTTGAGGTTCTGCTTATGTTTTTGCATGTCAGCAGCTTTCCACTTCGAGGTGAGTTTTCCTTTTCCTCTGAACTCTTCCAAATTCATTTATTTAAATCAAGAATTAACCCCTTACTTATAGAATTATAAAGATCTTCTTGTTTACCTTTTTGGGGTCGATGAACACTATTTTCTCGTAGACTCCTTTGCAGTTGATTTCTGCCCAGAGGTCAGTGAACATGAAGGGGTGCGAGCAGTTGTACTTGCCGTCCGACCAAGGCATGGTTTTGAAGTGCACTGTCATCCTGGCGTCAGTCTCCACGTCACACATCTTCAAGTACCCACTTGTAGTGTTGCAGTCCACATTGAAGAACCTAGCTAGTGCACTTCCTGAGTACTCTGGGTAGTCTTCAATGTTGAACTTGTCGTACTCTTGGTGCTGGTCAATCACATAAGAAGTTTGGTCGTGGAAGTACTTCTTCACTGTTTCGTTTTCGTACAAAAAGTCTTTGATTTCTAACTCGTCGAACTCAGGGTGAGACACCTTGTCCCGCAACCTGTAGTAACAGGCTGCCAAAGACACTCCTGAGTAAACGTACAAAGGCTTAAAAACTGCTGCCCCCAACACTGCAAAAGTCGCAGCAGATGCAGGAAGAAGCGCCATCGTGCACAAGTCCATTGCTCTCAAATAACGGTACGAGAAAAAGTCCCACTGGCCTTTGATGTTGATCAGAAACCAGAACTTAAAGGTGTCCCAAGGACGGTGGATCTTGTAGTCCTGGGCTGTATGAGTGTAAGTGTGCTCCTTAGCTTCGCGTCCGTAGGTCTGGTGTTGTTGCCAAAAGTCCTTGTAGCGAGTGTTGTATTTATGGCCTCCTGCTACGTACAAGTTTCGGTTGGGGTAGTACTCTCCCCAGGTGGAGAAGCTCCGCAGTGAACGGCGAGACAACATTTTTATGGATGGGATTACTATGAATTATTTCGTTTGGAACTGACGTACGTGAGAAGCCACTACTTCGTGGATGAGTGAGTGGGCTCTTTGCTTGAGGTCTTCGGCAAGGCGTTCGTAGTCCTTGACTGCTCGGTCGCGCTCCTTTCTGGTCTTTTCGAGCAAGCCTTGGAGGTCTGCTTTTTGTTTATTTAGGACTTCAATGGTGTGCTCGAGTTGTTGTTTTTCGGAGGCGTGTTCATGGCAGAGCTACTTAAGACTTACTTTTTCGAGTTGGTTCATGTGGACTTGTTTGGTTTCTTGGAGGTTGTTGTTGAGTTCTTCTTTTTCTTCGTTTGAGCGTTCAAGTGAAGAGTTAGTAATGTAAATTTCATTTTTCAAAGACTCAATGTTTGAGTGTAACTTTTGGAGTTGTCTTTGTAACTCTAGTTTTTCTTCCCGCAGAGTGTTAATTGAGTTTTCTAGGTCTGAAATGTTTTCGTTGGCTCTTTGGTCGTTAAGCAGCATTTCTTTTTGGACTTGGTTGTTGCGGCTGATTAAGTTTTCTCTTTCTTCTTCGTAGTTTTTTATTTTGTCTTCGTAGTGCTTCACAGCGTTGTCGTAGCGAGTGCCTTCTTTTTCTCTGAGGTCTCTTTCAAGTTCTTGGAGTTCTTCTTCGTGCTGGAGTTTTAAGTTCGAAATTTGTTGTTTGAGTTCTTTTGCTTCGAGTTCTAAGTTTTCTTTGGACTTCCTTAAAGACTTAATGGTGTCTTCTGCCCCACGCATTCTGCTTTGGTACTCGGAGTTGAGTTCGTCAAGTTCGTATTCAAGGTCTTTTCTGGTTTTTTCGAGACTAGCACGTGAGGAGTCTTCTAAGTTCCTGTAAGACTTTTGCCAGTAGTTGAGTTTTTCTTCCATTTGTTTAGTTTTTTCTTGGTTCGAGTACTGGTGTTTGTCCAGCAAGTCCCTTAAGTTTTCTGTTTCGATCTCTAGTTGGGACTTTTCGTGGTTGAGTTTAGATACTTTGGACTCAAGGTCTTTGGCACTGCGAGTAAGTTCGGCTTCTTTCTGCAAAACTTCTTCTTTGTAAATCACAAAGCTTTCCTCTGCGTAGGCTCTACGTGACTTTTCGTGTTCAAGTTCTTTTTGGAAGTCGTTTTTAAGGTCCTGCATGCGTCTGGACTCTTGGTCAAGCATCATTTCAAGTTCGTTAATTCTAGCTTCGTTTCTGGCGTTTGTAAGCACAATGGTTTCGTACTTAGAGTGGATGTCTTCGAACTCAAAGGTTTGCCGGGACTCTTTTCTTGGTGGAGAAGTGAACCCGTTGGTTCTTTCAGAGTGCCTCAGGCAGGTTTCGATTTCTTGAAGCAACTCATCCGGGACTTTGTTTCCGCTGAGTTCCAGTGACTCGAGTTTACTGGGCTTCTTCAAAACTTCTACAAGCGCCCTAGCTCCCCTGGCTCCTATTTCGTTCCAACGAAGGTCTATTTTGGTAATGCTTGAGTTGGTTTCTAGCATCCTAGCTAAGTGGGAGGCTCCGTCTGGCCCAATTCTGTTGTTTCTAAGGTCCAGAAACTTCACGCTTTCGTTGTAAGCTAGTGAGTCAGCTAAACTAGACAAGGAGTCTCCTAAGTTGTTCCACTCCAAAGACAAACCTTTTATGTAGCATGGACCTCTCAAGCAAGTGCTCAAGTAACGTAAACCTAAACCACTGATATTGTTGCCTCTAAGTTCTAAGTGCTGGAAAGTAGGGTTGTCCCTTACAAACTGAGACACTATTTGGCACCCTTCGTCGCCTATGAAGGAGTCTCCTAAAAGCAGTGAAGAACTGCCTCTTTGACTCACTAGTTTTGTTTCTAGTTTGCTTAGTGCTAAATTGGACAAGGACTTAGGGTAGGTTTCGGAGTAGTATTCTTGAGAGCGATCACCGTAGAACGACATTAAAGATAACAGCCATTTAGATTAAACCAAACTTAACCAGGTACTCCTCGCACTCCAGAGCATTAAGCAGTTCCCTGACTTTGGCCTTTTCGCCACGGCTTAAAAGCTTTAAGCCTTGGGCAAATCCCTTGTAATTTGACAGTATTTCTAGAATTTCCAGAATGTCTTCGTCGTTTGTTTCGAACTTACAGCTTATTTTGCCTTCGTACAAAACTCTTAAGCACTCACTAAAGACTTCAAAGTCAGAACTTTTGTCAAGGTAGTCTCCAACACCCTTCAAGGACTTAAACTTTTCAGAGTCAGTTTTGCAAGCTCGCCACTCAGAAATCCAGTTGCTTGTTTTCGAAGGAGTGAAGTTAACTTCTAGGCTTTTTTGGGGGTTTTGGAATCCAGTGTTGGTTTTTTCAGCCATGTTCCAGATTTCGCCTGCTTTGGAAGGCTTGAGGTTAGCTCCGAGAACCATTTGTCGGAAGCCTTCGTAGTCCATCTTTTGGGCTACAGCTCTGAACTTAGAGTCATTTACTCTTTCTCTAGTTTCTTCTTGTTGCAAAGCAGTTTTGAGTTTGTTTTCCCTTTCTAAAAGTTTGGAACTTTGCATTGTATAAATGATTATAGACCCTGACGTTTACTTTGAAGATGCCCTTGAAAAACAAAGACTCAGGTCTTCAATCAAGTGCCCGCGCCAACAACCCAACTATAACAAACTCAACACAGAACGCATGATAGTCCCCATTACACTCAATGTAAGGGTCAGGCACAACCTAGTAATCAGAGATCGGTTCGATTGGGACCTTTCAAGGCCTACGAAGTCTCCTTACATCTTTGCCCAGAAGATGGGAGAAGCTCTTGGACTTTCAGAGTCAGACCAACAAGAAATTGCTGACTCAATACTAGAACAAATAATAACCCACATCGAAAAGTACACCATCCAAACCCGAACAAGGATCCCTAGGAAACTCGAAGAGCACGCTGCCAACAACATGACTTGTCTTCAGTGTGACTCCATTCTCTACTCTTCAGACTACTGCAGAGCTTGTGGAGTGTCTTTAGAAAAACTGCGCCAAAAGTACGGACCCTTAACTGGCCCACAAGAAGGAAACGGCCAAGAAGACGAATTCGTTCCTAGACAAACCGAAAGGCAAAAAACCCTTGAAAGCACTAGAAGAAGACAAGAACCTAGTTCAGGCTGGAACAGGAAAAGCTGCACTAGGTGCGGGGACTCCAACCACCCCCTCAGCATTGAGTGCAAGCAGTGCTCGAAACCGATTTCCAAGCACAAAAAGATAAGGAACTTGAACCAAGCACTTACTTACCAGTTTTGGAAGTATTTAAACCGAGACAGCAAGTTTGCACAGATGGTGCTGCGCAACGACACCCTTAAAGAAGAAGACTTTGCTTCTATGCACAAACTTTACGAAAAACTTAAGTTACTTCTTGCAGAGTGCGAACAACCTCCAGTGTCAGTTACTCCTTTTGAAGTCAACCAAGTTCTGGGGTACCTGGACTACTGCTACGAACAAATACTTACCAATACTCCTCTTGAAAACCTCCACACCCAGCCTTACCAGCAAAAAGACATTGATGCCAACTCACTCAACTTTTCAGAGATCCACCAAGCCCAGTCAGCCACTGAAACTCCAACTCCCAGCAACTACTCCCAAATTGACTACCGCAAAAAAATCATTAAAACAGAAGTTCCTGGAAGCAGACGCAGAGGCAGGCCAAGAAAGTATCCCCTTCCTGAAACTGTTGCCCAAAACACACTAGAAAACCAAGAGCCTGTTTCCCAAGCCAAAATGAAAGAAAGTGGAGACCAAAACATGAGTTACTGCGGAGTTTGCAGAAAGGGAGGAGAGTTGATATGTTGTGAAGTCTGTCCAAGTGTGTTCCACCTGAATTGCGTCAACTTAAGAGGGATCCCCCAAGGGAAGTGGATGTGCTTCTTCTGCAGACTAGTCAAAGACGGAGTGGAAGCTGTGCGCTACGACGACCACCTCTACGCACGCAGACTTAACGAAATCATAAAACCCAACGAAGACTGGAGAGAGCAAGCCAAACTCATTTTAGGAGTGCTGTTAATGCACCCCTGCTCGGCAGACTTAGCTCCTGAAGGCAAAAGTCCAGAAATTCCTCCACAAGACTTAAGTTCTGTAAAGCAACTTTTGGCACAAGGGCACTACAAAAGCCTAGAAGAAGTTGACTCAGACATCAGACAGGTCCTTAAAACCTTTTCTAAAAAAAACAAAAAGAAAAACCAAACTCTGTACCAACAAGCTTTTAACCTCCAACTTTTCCACAACAAAGTACTGTCTGAACTACAAGCTTTGGTGGGCATCCAAGTCAACACCCAACCTATCAACTTCCCAGTTTACAAAGACCCCTATAAGCAACCTAAGTTTAATTAGTATACTTAGTTGAAATATGTTACTTAGGACTATATAACCCTAGTTTCGTTTCAAAGTAGTCTTGAAGGGTGCCTTGGAGTTTCTTGGAGTGTCTATGGAAGTCCCAGTTAAGCAACTGAATTCCAAAGAAAGTAATAATTACCACTACAAAACAGACAACATAGGCCAGCACAGACTTCTCCACTAGCTTTCCAAAGTCTCCATACAAGTCATAAACTTCAATGTAGATCACACAGATTGCAAAAGCCAAAACCACGTTTCCCAAACACACTGCTAACCACCACTTGTTTTTCATAGGCTTTCTGCACAGAAAAGTGTGGTGTCCAATAACGAAGCCACTTGAAAACACTACAGTTACAAGAACTCCAAACATAAACACAGGAACTTTAAACACCTCTATTTGGGTATCTTCAGCCACCCACTGGAAGAAGTGCATGTTGGTGCTTTGCTCAAGTTCTTGTATCTGCCACAGGTGCAAACACACTATGAAAAGCACAAACCACAGTATCATAAGTCCTCTGTTGGCAAAAAACCAGTAGTGGTCTTTTATGTTGAAAAACACTGTTTTGATTGGAAGTTTCTTCATAAGTTTAGGTTCTGAAGGCGTAGCTAAGAAGGATAACGCCAAACTCGGAATAACAATCAAAGCTATGTAAACACACTGCACTGGTGACAAAAAGGGAGGGAACCCCAAGAAAAGACCTGCCAAGCCTGAAAAACTCCAAGAAACGTACATCACTACTGTGAAAAGCAGTCCGTTTTTCAAGTTAACCATGAACTTCCTAGCTTCTTTAATGACTTGCAAAATCAAGTACAAAGAAGCTTGGGGTCCCAAAGTAAAGGTACAGCACAAAGAAACCAGTTGTTCACTTACGAGTTCAAGCACTCCAGCTCTGTGCTCGTAGAATATCCTCATTCCGTTGCAAGTGCTGCAGAACCCACAAGGCTGGGAAACCATTCCAACGGACACATCTGCAGTTCGGTAAATATCTAAGTTCTGTGGGTGCAAGCACCCCCCTATCACAGTAACTACCTCGCCGAACTGTTGGTAAAGCTTAATCATTTCAAGCATGTCTTTTTTGTTGGCGTCTGAAAACATAGAAACTAGCAAGGGCACTGTGTCTATGTTGTTGTGGAGCACTTCTTTTACCTGCCGAATGCCTCTAGGCAGCACTTGGGCTCCTGCTTGGTTGAGTTGTTCAGCGTCTTCTGAGTTGTCAGATAAAGATATGCAAGAGTTCCAAGCTGTGTAAAGACCTAAGTCGTCTCCAAAAGCTTTAGTTTCTAGGTAGTTGCCCTCTGAAAAGATCACAAACCGCATTCCAGCTTCAAAGGTGTCTTCAATGAAGTGGTTGGCTTCAGGTTTGGCGTGGTTGGTGATAGCAACCATTCCTAAAAAGATTTGTTTCCTCTGTGCTTCTTGCAGTAAGTCCTTGGTTCTTTCGTCAAGTTGGTTAAGTGCTTCAGAGTCGTTGACTACGTTTATGATTTTTTCTTTGACTAAAGGTTTGTACGAGTAAGCTATTGTGTCGTAGTTGTCAGCAGTCCACTGCATAAGTAAGGTGTTGAGTCTTTGTCTGTCTGCTTCTTCCAAAACTACAATGTTGTTCCCGTCCCAGTAGTCAGTGCAGTTCTGCAGAATCACTCTGGGGTGGCCTTGACTCATCACTTGGTACCCGCCTTCTTGCTGCACTATAGAAGTTAGTAAGTGGCAAGGCCGCAGCAGTCTGTTTTTCAGTTCGTGAGTTCTTTGCATTTGAGTAATTCTTTTGTCAGCTGTGTCTGCTACTACTGAAGCGGACTTTTTTTCTCTGCGCTTGATTGCCCGAATTGACTTGTAAGAAAGTTCGTGTAGGTTGTCTGTGTAGGTAGGTCTCCAGGTGCTCCATAAAGTGCACTTGTGCTGCAGTTTCTGAATTGAAGCTTCAGTGAACCCTATTAGTCTTGCCAAAACACACACGCAATCCTCAAATATCTCTATTTCTTCTTTTGGCTGTGCGAAGAAGAGTTCCCCTGTGTTGTAAGTGTCAGGGTGGTCTTCGTTAAGGTTTACAAGTGTGTTCCGGTTGTCTTTGAACCGAGGATTCCTCGACACACTTAAAGCCAACCCAAGTGGTTTGAGGCAGGACTTGTAGTCTACCCACCTGCTTTCTACAAAAGCTATTTGGTCGTGGTCAGTTTGCCCTGAAATAATGTCAAGGGGACTTTTGTGCATTAAGTCTAAAGGGATCAGGTTGTCTGGACCCATCACTACTAACTCGTCAATGTACTTGGCATTTTCGCTGATGATTCCTTCTTTGTCAGCAAAACACAAAAAGCTTGTACTGCTGATAATGTCCACAATGCTAGAGTCTCTTTGCAAACCTCCTATTAGAAAGGACCTGCATTTTGACAAACAAGCTGAAAGTTTAACAGCTGGAATTAAGTTCATCATTTCCCTGTCGTCAAAGTCCTCTTCGGCCTTTTCAGCAATTTGATTCATGTCAAACACAGCTCCAGAGGACTCTTTGGGAGGGATTTTGAGTATACTTGCTAAGTGTTCTACGTTGCTTACGTTTTGGGCTATTTTGGACTTGTGTCTGTCTAAAGAGTCACAGATGCACCACATCACAGCATTTCCCCAACAAGTCAAAAAGTTCACTAAAGAAGGCAGCAGCAAAGGAATCACAGCTAAAAAAAGCACTGAAGGGTTAGAAAGCAAGTCATTCCACTTGTTGTCACTCATCAAAGCCCAAAACACCCCTGCTAAAGCATTTAGCACCAGGGCACTTAAGCAGTAGGTTCGGACAAACTTGTTGCCGTACTCCAAGCACAGCATGTAAAAGGTAGTAGCCCTAGTTTTTTGTTCAATCCGGTCATCTAAGGTCTTTTGCAAAACCTCTTCAATAGGAGAGGACTTAAGTCTGAACTTGATTTTCTGTTTAGCCTGCAAAACGTCATCTGAAAACTCTTCTTGTATAACTTCATAAGGAGCCAAGTGCCTTCTTAAGTAGTGCCCTGTAAGTCCTTCAGCCCCTGCTGGGAACCACCCTCCAGGCTTAGCTTTGACTATGTCGCCTTCCAACAACACTGTGCAGGGGAGCTTGGCCCACTTGTTATCTCTGAGTACTTCTACCATAGTGTCATTGTGGCTTCTGTAGGACCTGTGAGTTAGGTCTTCTCCAGAGTCCATTTGTTTAATGAGCTTTTTGATGTCCTTCATCCTTTCATTGAATTTTTCAAAGTGGAACTTGGACCTGTTAGCTCTGTAGTAAAGAAAACGCAAAGGAAACATCATAAACAACAAACCTACTATAAGGCGTTCTAGGTCTCCACTTATAAAAGCAAAGTCACATACTAGAAATGCAGCATAAATGCAAACTACAAGTTCGCAAGCCCACGACGAGCCAAAGTACAGATGGACGTTTCTGACAGGTTTTTGCTTGTTTAGTTGTTTGTAGCGACTAAGGATTTCCAAAAGCTGTTCTTTAGCTTGCGTAGTTGTCAGGCCTTCCATTTTTTATGACTCTCTTAAATATCATGGAAACACGCGACCAAGTGCGTTCACTCAACAAAGAAGACGAAAACAAAGCACTGCAGCTAATAAACTTACTAGAAATCCAAGAAGAAAGTGCAGAGTTCTTGCAGCCAGTAGACTACAAACTACTTAACATCCCAGACTACCCCATTATAATCAAGAACCCTATGGACTTAGGCACTATCAAAAAGAAAATCAAGTCTAAAAAGTACAAAAACCTGCACGAGTTCATCAACGACGTCCAGTTAGTGTGGGACAACTGCAAAACTTACAACGACCCTTCTTCTGAAATATACTCACAAGCTGAGTTCATGGAAAAACAAATGAGGCGCTACTGCTCTAAACTGAAAGTGCCTTTCCCCAAGTCGCCCAACCTAAACACCCAAGAAGAAGAAATTCCCCTGGAAGAAGCTGGCTCAGTCACCTTCGAAGAAAAGTGGGAAATGACTGAACAAGTAAAAAAACTCCCCCAAAGTGCACTGGAAGAAATAGTAAGTTTGGTCTCAACGCAAATGTCCGAAGCTGTCGAAAAAGAAGAAGCTGAAAAAGTCAAAGTCAAGCTGGACCTGCTTGACCGAGAAACCTTTGAAAAGGTCCAAGAAATCATAGACAGAACCCTTTCCACAGAGAATCCGCAAAAACGTTTCAAAAAAAGGTAATGTAATAAATGGTAGAAAGACTCACTCCTGAAGAAATAGACCAGTGCCGGAGGGTTTTTTCCTTCTTCGACATAAACAAAGACAACACTATTTCCACAAAAGAACTCGGAAAACTGCTTAGGTCACTCAACTTGAACCCTTCAATGACCGATTTACAGAACATGGTCAGACAAGCTGACACAAACGGGTCTGGAAGACTTGACTTCACCGACTTTGTGAAACTGTACTCTCAAAAAAAGGAAGAACCCATATCCAAGGACGAAGTCTGTAAATACTTTTCAATGTTTGACAGAAACCAAGACGGCAAAATAGACTCTAGCGAGTTCAAAAAAGTAATGACCACCATGGGCGAAGCCCTTACTGACGAAGAAGTGGACTTCATCATTTCAGAAGCCGACAAAGACGGGAATGGCTATATAGACTACGAAGAGTTCTCTGATATCCTTTTGAAAAGAGTAGGCTAATTATAAATAGTTAGAGAAACTGCTCACTTGTGCCACTGCTAAGTCCAGGAGTCCGAACTTCCAAGAAACAAAAGACAAAGTTGCCACTCCTGCCACCCACTTAAGTCCGCACTTAAGTTCTTTCACAGTAAAGTTAGTGAGCGCTTTGACCTTGTAGAAAGTTTTGGTTTTCTGACTGGTGTAAGGAGGGTACCTAAGTGACACAGGGTACCCGTTGTACCTTCCTTTTTCCAAAACTGACTTTTGGTGGCTCATTGCGTCAAACCCGTTTTTGCTGAACATCATGGAGATGCCTGAGTTGCCTACTCCTCCAAAAGGAATGTCATAGCAAGTGTAGTTAAGGGCGCACTCGTTGCTGCTAAAGTGGCCTGAAGTAGTTTCTTGTTTGATTTTTTCTTTGTTTTTAGAGTTGTTTCCGAAGTAGTACAGTGCCAAGGGCCTTTCGCGTTCGTTTACAAAGGAAACAAAGTCTTCAACTTGGCTGTAAGTGTGCACCAACAACACAGGGCCAAATATTTCAGTAGTTGAAATAGAGGAACTAAGGTCAGGCTTAAGTATGATAGTGGGTTCTATAAACTTTTCTTTAGGGTCTCCTCTTCCTCCCACAAGCACTTCGCCCCCTGAGTTCTCTATAAGGCCCAAAACTCGTTTAGTGTGGAACTCGTTAACTATTCTTCCGTAGTCGTCGCTTTTGCTAGGGTCTTCTCCGTAGAACTGAGTAAGTACCTTTTTGCAACAGTCTACAAACTGTTTAAGTTTGTTTTCTTTGACAAAAACTACTTCTGGAGACAAGCACAACTGCCCGTTGTTCAAAAACCTTCCTTGGAGAATCCTCATCACAGCTGTTTCCAAGTCAACGTTTTCGTCCACAAAAGCTGGGTTCTTGCCTCCAAGTTCCAGCAGCACTGGAGTAAGGTTCTTAGCAGCAGCCTCTGCTACGAGTTTGCCTTTTTCAGGTGAACCTGTAAAAGCTATCACGTCCCACTTTTCGCTAGTAAGAGCAACTGCAAGGTCAGCTCCTCCCTGGAGGCACCTCATGATTTCTTGAGGCATCTCTTCAGAAATGGCTTGCATGACTTGCGAAGTGGAACTTGATATTTCAGACGGCTTTATGCACACGCAGTTGCCTGCAGCAAGTGCTCCAATTACTGGGTTGAGTGTAGTTGCGAAGGGAAAGTTCCAAGACCCCATCACTAAAGCTACGCCATAAGGCTGTTTCCACACGTATGCACTTCCAGGGGCTAGCAAAGCAGGTAGGTCTCTTGTTTCAGGTTGCATCCAAGTTTTTAAGTTCTTTAAGTGGTAGTCAATGTTTCCAGTTAGTTGTTCGATTTCACTGAGGTTAGCTAAGAACTCATTTCTTCCCAGGTCCTTTCTTAAAGCAGCTTGCATCTCTGAAGCGTGCTTCTGAATGCTTTGTTTTAGCTGCTTGAGTATAGAAACTCGAGACTCATACGACTTAGTGACTCCAGAATTAAACCCTTTCCTTAAACCTCCCAGTGCAGTTTTCACTGAAAGACTATGATCAGAATTTTCCATTATGAGTGACGAAGAACCTCCTCCTTTAGAAGATATGACAGAGTACCTCAAAAGCAAAGGTTACGAAATCCCTCATAGCACCTCTAAAAACACTCCTCAAAGCACTCCTCAAAGCACTCCTCAAAGCACTCCTCAAAGCACATCTCAAAATCCATCCAAAAAGCAAACTCCAGCCTTTAAAAAAGGCTTTTTGAACCAACCTAGAAAACCCAAGCCTAAAGAAATTCCAACTATAAAGCCAAAACCCCAAAAAGACCCACTAGTTTTCGAAGAAGTCAAGCAAGCTATGCAATACACTACTTCCAACACACAGGAATGGCTGACTCCAGAACTCTTACAAAAACTAGCTAGCCACCCTTTGCTGGCTAAAGGACTGACAGACCCTAGGTTCATGCAAGCTGTAGAAGAACTCAAAACTAACCCTTCACTTGCCAACTCAAAGTACAAAGACGACCACGAAGTAAAAGCTTTCTTCAGTGAGTTCTCGAAAGTAATGGCAGAGCACTTCGGGAACGTAGCTGAAACCAAACAAAAAGAAGCCCAACAACTCTCTGACCAAGACCCCCAAGTCCAAAGTGTCTTGCAGGACAAAGGCGTCCAAAAACTCATAAAAGCCATGCAAAAAGGAAAACCCATAGATTTCCACGAAGTCGCTGCCAGGGACCCCCAGTTAGCCGCCAAAATGCACTTTCTGATAGAAAAAGGTTACTTGAAACTACAAGTGTAAACTTAATAATTAAGAATGGCTTCTTATTTCAAACAGAGACAAGAAAGACAAGTCCAGAAGTTAGTTAGCAAACTCATCATTCACGAAACTGGAGTTCCTGTAAAACTCACTTAGAAAAACTCAAACAACTTTAATATTGCAAATGAATTCATACTAGGTAACCTGTACAACCACAGCTACCAAGACGTTGACTCCCACAAGGTCCGCAAGCACATTGAAGGGTGAGCTTTAGTCAGAGTATCGCAAAAACTCAGAGTTAACAGTCAGATTGATAAAGCCCAGAAACTCCAAAACCTAGTTTCTCAGTTCTTAGGCAAAACTCCTAGTGACGAGCAATTCAGAGTTATTTGGCTGCTGTGTACCCTTTCAGGGAACCCTTTGGAGTCTGAGGAATTCAACTTGCACAGCATATCCCACCACATAGCTGAGTTCATGCAGCAACAACCCGCGGTAGAAGTGGAGTTCTCTGAAAAAGAACTCAGGGAACTTTATGACGGCTGGGGAGAATTCAGAGAGGAGTCTGAGTCTGCAAGTAGTGAAGAGCCTTTTGAAGAGTCACAAGTCCTTTCAGAAGAGCCTATGCAAATAGAAGAGCACTCACAAGAACCCTCTAACTCTTCCTTGACTAAAGTGTGCTACGGAGGGTTTCCAGACACCCCTTTGCCTACAAACTATTTAATAGAACCTGAAAAGTCTCCTAAAAAACTAGTGATTGAAAGGAGGAGAAGCTGGGTAGACCCTTGTGCTTTGGCAAATGACTACTACAACTCACTTTTAGAGAAAGAAAACAGGTGCAGTTACTTTTCTGGGGAACTGCCTTGGCCATATGAAACCTACTCAGAAAGAACCATAATTGACGAAGTAATCAATATGCTTTTTGGCGTGGAAACTGAGGTATTCAAGTATGAAAAAGAGTTTAAGTTAGCCAAAAAGCTCCAAGTAATGCATTTGACTCCTTCTTGTTTAGAACGCACACTGGAATTCTATATGAACTTAGGAACTAATTTGTTTAAAATAGAAGAAAACGCTAGGCTGCTATTTAACAGTACTTGTATAACTCACAAGCACTTTGGAGAAGCTTGCAAAGACTACATTAAAGAAGTGAGAAGGGAACTTATAAGTGTTAAAGAAGAGTTCTGTGCACAAGCTGGAGTTGTGACCCAAGAGTCCATTGGTAAGTTGCCTCAAGAAACCCTAACTCTGGTTTCGCTCAGAAACCGACTAGAAAAACACACAGAGTCCTCAGAGCTGGTAATAAGCATCATAAACAAGGCATTGATTACAAGTTCTGAATTCAACGAAGCTTATAAAGCCAGTTACTTGCTTTCCTGCATATTTGCTTTAATCAACGAAAACCACGAACTCACTGACTTCCAAAACACTTCATTGCTTGCGAGGTTATTTATCAAGACTCTAGAAGCCTACATTGGGTTCTTGTCTTCTTGGATGTCTTTCGGCTCACTAAGCAGCAAGGACTTTTTTATATCTGAAAAGAAAAAGACGTACAACAGCACCTTTGAAAAGTGGGAACGTTCTTACAATGTAGTTCAAGAGTCTCTTAAGTCTTCAAAGGTTGACTGCATACCTGTTTTTTTAACTCAAGTTTCTGGAAAGATACTTAACGCTGGCAAAACAATGGCTGTCATAAAGCAGATTGAAGAACAACTACTTGACAAAATAATACAACCCCCTTCAGCTCTTATGCAGAACTTCGAACACATAGTTAGTTCCAAACTCAGAAAACTCACAGCTCACTGCTTTTCCCAAGAACCCCCTGCAACTCTGCTTCAGGTGAACACAGTGGGTTGGCAGCCTAAGTCTTACTACTACATGGCGCCTCCTTCTCAGTTCACAAAAGAATTCCACTTCATAGACTCAAACGCACCTTTCCACCTGTTTTCTCCTGTGGACTGTGAACTCCCTAACTACTTCGTAGAAGTCCACCAAGAGCAAGCTCCACCCTTGCCTTTGCAGAACCACTGGATAAGTTTCCAAAGTGTGGTGGACGAAGCTATTTGCGAACCAGTTGTTCAACTTCACTATGAAACTTCTGAGTACTTAGTGCACTTGCTTAAGAACTACTTCAGCCTGGACAAGCACTTTGAAGCGTTGAGAGGGATTTTGTTTTTGGAAAACGGAAACGCTATGTACCAGTTTGTGAAGTTTTTGTTGAAGAAACTCGAAAAAGGAGAGAGAGTAGAAAACAACTATGAAGTAACCAGCATGTTTGGAGAAAGCATTAAAGTTGTAGGGGACAAAGATATTACAGACAACTTCAAAATCGAGTTTGGCACAGAAGTCCAAGACCCCAACTCTATAGAAGCTTTGTCACACATCAGGATAAACTTCGAACCCTCTGCACCACTAGACTTAGTCTTCGACCCACTTACTATAAAGTCTTACCAAGTGATATTTCACCGCTTACTTCAAATCAAAAGGGCTGTTTACTGCGTTTCGTCTTTTAAGTGGCGCAGAAAAGCACATCCTTTTTTGCTGAACAAAATGATAGGACTCCAAAAAGAACTACTTCACTTTATGAGTTGTTTTGAAGAGTATATTATGCAACACAGTTTGTTTTCGCAAAGTCACAAGTTCAAAGCAACCCTAGAAACAGCCCAAACAGTTGAGGACATCAGAAAAGCCCACCAACTCTACATCAACAAAGCTACTGAAAAGTGCTTGCTAGGACCTAAGGCTCACTCTTTGAACGAAGCCATTACTGGAGTGTTCAAGTGCTGTGTGCACTTTTCGAACTTAGAAAAACAAGTGTATAACTTTGAAGACTCTAAAAGTGAACTACTTCAACTAGACTCAAATATTCATAAAATCAAAGACTCTTTCCAAACAGCTAACAAAATAGTGCTTAAAGTTCTGACTAAGCTAGCCAACTCAGGGTTCAACTCCCACTGTAAGTTTTACTTAGACTTAGGAGCTTTTTACTCAGTTAACTTCAACAAGTTCTATTTAGAAGATTAATAAATAAGTCTTTGAAATGGTAAACCAATTTAAAAATGAAAAGAGCAGCAAGGACCAAAAAGCGCTCTACAAGTAACAAACGCAAAAAGTCCCACTCACGCACAGTTTTAGAAGACGACGAAAACACCCTTGTGAGAATGCTTAACGAAAGAGCTGCAAGTGACCGGGACGTACTTATCTCTAAAGAACAATACGACGAACTGAAACTAGCTAACTCCAAACTTAAAGAAGCCAAAGCCAGAGCTAACCTTGCAGAGAACCAACTTGCTGAACTCCAGCTAGAGCACTCTCAACTAACAAAAGAAAACAAAAAAACCAAAGCTGAACTAAACTCTCTACAAAAACAACACGAACACGACCAAGTCTTAATCAAAGAACTCAAACTGAGTACTTCCAAACACAACAAAGAACTAGAAGAAAAAGAAGCTTCCAGAAACGCCCAACAAAAACAACAAGCCAAAGCCCTAGCTAAACTCAGGTCTTCCCTTGCAGACATCGAAAAGCTTATGAACTACCGAGCTATTTCTGCCAAAAGACACCTCAACAAAGCCACCCGCGTACTCACCCAGCATCAAAGACAACTTGAAGACCAGGCACTTCCTAAGCCCACTAAAAACCAGTTCTCAAAAAACTTAAGTGAGCTCAAAGAATACTTCGAAAGTGTTTTAGAAGTGCTAACTAACCAAGAACCTGAAGACTACAACCAAGACGCCTACTGTGAACAACTCGAAATCGAAAACAAAAGACTCCAAGAAGAAATGGCCCAACTCAAAGAAAGCGAAAACGTCACTTCTAAGTACAAACAAACCATTGAAAGGATGCGCGAACAAATCCAAGTCCTCAAAAACCGACTTTCGGACCTGCAAAGCGACGAAAACTCTAAAAAAGAAATAGAAGAAAAAGACAACAAAATCAGCATGCTTGAAAAAGAAAACGAACTCCTCAACCAGCACATCAACTACTTGCAGTCTTCTTTAAACGAACAAGCTGGAGTCATTGACCACTTGAAAAGCGTAATATCTTCTTTTTCTGCTTCTCCCAAAGCAAGCAACGGCAGTTACTACATAGACTCACCCAAACAACCCCAAGACGACTACGAAGAAGACCAACTCCGCAGAGAAATAGACACCCTTGACGACGAGATCCAGCAACTCCAAAGTTCACTTCAGCGCGCTTTAGCTACGCACTGATGCATAAGCTTATTCCTAATATTACTAAAGCTGTTCCAATAAAGGTGTTTGTTGTGCGTGAATCAAAAAGCACAGGAATGATGAAAGCTATAGAGTTCACCACAGGCACTGCGACTTTAAGAGGGATCTGTCCTAGTTGCCAGTAGAATATTAAAGACCCGGATTGGTTCAACAGGTAAGGAACTAAAAAGTAAGGGTGTAGAAAAGAGTTTAAGAACTCAGGCAGTGCTTTGAAACCTAAGTTGTAGTTAGTGCCTTTCTTCAGAAGGATGTTGGTTGTTCCCCAGATGACTCCTGCTATTATTATCCAAATCATTTATATTACACTACTTCTTTTTTTTCTTTTTCTTCTTTTTGCCACTTTTTGACTTCAAAGCAATTGAGTTGCTTAGTAAGTTTTCACCGCCTTTTGGTAGGTTGCAAGGGTTGATAGTTTTGGACTTGAAGCTTTCAAACGGACCCATGAGTGCGTGGGAGATTTGCTTTAAGTCGAACTTAGTGCCTCTGCTTGAGAATTTATGTTTCACTAGTTCGACTTCTTTAAGTTGTTCATTGAAGTCAGGCTTAGGGAGTTCTCTCATGGGCTTGGGAAGTGTGCTTGAGTAGACTGAAAGAGTAGTTCTGGGCTCTTTTGTTGAGAGTTCGTTTTGGACGTTAATTATTTCTGTGTTTACAAACCGCTTTCTGCCAATTCTAGTAAGGTTTCTGTAATTGCAGTTTCTGAGTTCGTCGTCTGAGCTGTCACTGGGTTCTCTGTAAGAGTTTTCTCGGTACGCTGAGTTTCTAGGGATTGCGTAAGGGTTCTTTTGGGTTTGGAGTTTTCTGAACAAGTTTTCGTTTCTTTGAGACTTTTGGGATTTCCAGTGCTGGATGATTCCTGCTTAGGGGTTACTGTCGTGTTTGATTTTGGCAAGTCTTTCTTTTTCTTTTCTAGCTCGCGCTTCGCTGTGCCTGCGATCTAGATTTTCAGAGATCTGGGGGTCAAGAAGTATGGGTTCTTTAGAAGTGTACATGCAGTGCTTGGTGCTGCTGACCATTTTGAAGGAAGGAGAAGGAGTCCTAGTAGGCAAGTTTGGGAGTTTTTGGGTGAAAAAGCTATTTTCCTTTTTAGAAGGAGTTTCAGTTTGGCTTCTGGTAGAAGCTGTGCTGGACTCGGCTCTTGAGGACTTGAGTTTGGAGTAGTACCACTTAGAAACTCTGAGGAGCATTTTCATCTGGATGTTTCTGTCTTGGGTGAACACGATTTCGTTGAGCAAAGAGTGAAGGGAAGAATGGATTATTTCTTGGTTTTTTTTGCAAGGGTATTCATAGAAGCTGTCTAGTTTTTTTCTTAAGTCTTGGAAGATAGCGTTGCTTTCAAGGCTGTAAGTGCTAGGGGCTTTAATGGGTGACTCGCACTTTCTTTCCGTGTCAGCTTTATCAGTTGGATAGCCTTTCCCTTCTACTTCCAAAGACATTTATAAATAACGTTACTCTAGATTAATCTAAATCAAAACACAAGAACCTGAACAAGAACACGTTTTGGAGCTTTCGCTTGTAATGGTTTCTTGTCGGTTTCTGGTTTCAAGTATTTCTTCAAGTTGTTGGATAGACTTTTTGAGTTCTTCGTTTTCTTGGTTTCTTTTTTTAAGCATTTCAGCGCTAGTGTCCAAGCGGTACTTCATGCTTTGGACACTTTTTTGCAAAGAAAGTATTTGGTCGTTATAGTTGTGGAGGTCTGGCTCTTCGAGTCTAGGAGTAGCGAAGTCTGAAGACACTATAGAGGACCTGTAGTTGTTCATAAGGTGTGAAGTTTCTTCTTGTAACTCAGCCAGTCGTTCTTTGATTAGTTTTTTCATATCTTTAGTTTGGGTTTTTATGCTTTCGAGGTGGTTTAGTGAACTCATGTCTTCAAAAGAGTGTTCTTGTGCAAAGGCTGAATTAGGCGAAGAAATAGTTTCTTGGGTTCTCTGCATAACAGTTTTGGACCTTTGGGAGTCTTTACAAAGCTTTTGTCTGGTCGGTCTGCTCATTTCTAATTATTATGAACATCATTACTTTAACTTAGGTCTGAAACTTTGGTAGTCTACCATTTGCAAGTAAAAGTCTCTATGCTTTATTTCTTTGAGGCACCAGTTTTTTACCTGCCGGTTGAGGCTTCTGTCAACTCTTCTCAAGTTCAGTTTGGAAGGCCCTTTGTTGCTTCCAGAAACTTCTTTTTGGCCCAGCATTTCTAAATTCGAGTGATCCAGTTGAGGTGCTTTTTTCTTCTGACGGGGTTTTCTTTTTGGGTTGCTTGACAGAGAAACTTTTACGTTTAGTCCTTTGTGGAAAGGAGGCGGGTTCCTTGCTGAGGAAAGTTCAAAGGAGTAGTTAGACACGTACTTCATTAAGGGGTCAAGTCTAAGTCTGGGTTCCCATTGGGGGACTGAAACTTTTATAGGCTTTTCTTTAGTGACTTTGGGTGCATTTGCTTTTTTAACTGCTTGTCTGAACTTTAGGTCTTCTCTTTGCATGTCAGAAAGCAAACGCTGTGACTCAGAAAGCTGGGTGATTAGTTTAAAAGGAGGACTGGCGTGCTCAGCAATGGTGCTTGAAGACTCTTTTAAACCTGGGTACTGGTTTTGGAGGTTCTGAGTTAACTCCCCTACTTTTTTGTAAATCATTATGTTAACTACTCATGAAAAAGTCTATGTCCGCAACCACCCACTTGTCTAGAGGAAGCCACTCTTCAGCCCATTGATTGGTTTCAAGCAACCGCATCCTTTGGACCTTTAGAATGTGAACAGAGGGTTGGGACTCTCCATCTTCTAGTTGACCTTGTTGGTTTAAAATCTGGAAGCCAATTCCTCCTTTCACAGCTACAGTGTAGTAGTCGGTGTTGCATTTTTTCTGGTCCAAAAAAGTGTGGAACTTCAACAGGCACTTTTCTTCTTCCTGGTCTAGACTTACTTTATTCCTCTTTTTGTAAATTATGTTTTCTAAGGTGCTTCTCAACATTGGAGTGTTTTGTTTTAAATGTAAGTAAGGTTCTGGCTTCAAGGAGTAAAACCCTAGTAAGTGGTGCTTTAAATAGGAGTCTGGAGGGTTGAGTTCCTTTATGGTGCAAAAAGGACCTGCGCTTGTGTAGGCTGACAACAATCTAGACTCAAATTCACAAGGGCTTGCTTTGAATTTGTAGCCTTTCTGAATTAAGTCCTCGAATGCATTTGCAAGTTTTTGCGACAAACCGTACTCAATGAACTCAGAGTTGAGTTCTTGGGCAACTAGTGCGTGCACGAACCTTTTATAACACTCTTCTAACTCTTTTTGGTTGTAGTCGTAAAGCCAAAACTTGTACCAAGGAAAACACTTTTGAGGGAACTCAAAGTTTCCAAAAACCAAAGGAAAGTCTTTGAAGTGCTGCATGTGTCTGGCCAACTTGAATGAGTTTGCTTGGACAAACGCTGTCATTTAAGTTATTAAAACAAGGAAGGAAGTAACTTGTAAACTTTGCAGGACTTAAAGTCCTCTCTCCGACTGATGTACTGTGCTAGAACAGAGGAGTCTACAGAAGCTATAGGTTCTTCGTGGATGAACTCAGGCAAGCTTTCTGCAGGCAGCATAAACAAGTTCATCATTTGTCTGAACATTTCAAACTCTAAGTTTGCGTCTTCGCATTCGCACTCTGAAACTATTCCTCGGTACTTGTTCATATCACTTGAAAGCAACATAGCTTTTTCTTGTGAAACAGTGTACTTGCCTATGTGCTCCACCACTAAGTAAGTGAACTTCCAAGCTAAGCTTGCAAGTAAAACTCCAGATTGGGCTTTTGGAAGTGAATTTTTGATGTTGAGTATGTGTTCTTTCATGAACTTAAAAGTTGAGTTGCAGGCAGAAGTGTTGTCTTTGAACTCGTCTACTTTGGCGTAGTCAGACTTTTTTTGTTCGTTTTCAAGGAGTTTAGAACAGTCTTCAATTATTTGGGACACGCACCTTTGCAAGGCTTTCATGATGTTTTGCTCCATTCCAGAACTCATTCTTTTCCTTAAGCTGTCAGCTCGGCTTTTTTCAGGTTCAGTTAGTTGTGAGAGGAGTTCACTTGAGAACTCGCGGTTGTACCTTTCTAAGGAGTTCCAGAGTTCAGATAGCATCAGAGTGATTCTGGAAAGGTACTTAGAAAAGTCACTGATGCTTTGGATTCTAGAAAAGATAGCTGGAAACACGTTTACGTAGCAAATGTCAAGACCTAAGTTTATGATTTGGTACACGTTGGAAGAACTTTCTGGAGAAAGTCTTAGGCACCTTTTGTTGGCCCGAGACATTATGAAGATAAGGTCAGAGGTTTGCAAGTTACCTATTGACTCTGAAAGGTTTGCAAGTGTAGACTTAGTTTCTTCGTTTTGGTTTAGGATTTGCTTAACGTCTCCTAGTAGAGAACTGTGCTTTTTCCAAAGAGGCTGCAGAATGTAGCTCTCAGTACCTTCTAGCAGATTCTTGGCGTTCCTGAACTCCATGTTGAAGTAGTTAGAGATAAAAGGTCCAAATATGTTACCAAATAAGTGGTCAATAAAGTAGTCTAAGTCCAGACCTAACTGAGAGGTTTGGTGTTTGATTCTGTCTGTTAAGTTAGATACTTTTTCATGGGTCATTGCTAAGTACTCCAGGAACCTTGCTGTTCCTAAGTTATCTGAGTCTAGAAGGTGGTGGAAGTACACTTTGAGCTTTAACTCAAAGACTTCGCAAAGAACTAACTTAGTAACTTCTTGGGTTTTCTCAAAGACTTCTATGAGTTTCTGGAAGTTAGACACTACTTCTGTGCTGATTAAGTTCTCAACTTGGGCTATGGCTTGGTCAACCTGGGAATTAACTACTTGGGGGTCAGAACCTCCTTTGTTTTTTCTGCTTAAAAATTACATTTCAAGTGACTCAGTGGTTTTCTGGACATAGTAGTTGAGGCATTCGTTTTGGGCTTCGAAGTCTTTGAGCAAAGAGTAAGTTTCTTTCATTCCTTCTATAGAGCCTTTGTGGTAGGCTTTTTTAAAGTTTTCCAGCAACTCTAGCTTTTTAGTGTTGAACTGCTGAGTTAGGATCTTTTGTGCAATGGAATACTCTGTAAGGTCTAGGTTTTCCAAAGTCTTTTTTAAAAGAACTAAGTGCTGGGGAGGCAACTCTATGTCAGGGTCGTTGGTGTTCAAGGAAGACAAGTCCATTAATAATTCGTACAGTAGTTCTGCGTTGGTTTTGTGCAAGTCGTGTTCTTCTAGTTTTTTAGAAGAAGTTTCGTACTCTTTCATTAGTTCTGATGAAAGCTTCTGAGCAGCGTCTAGGTCTTTTTGGGCGTTTTGCTTAATGCCGTAGAGTTGGTTCACTAAAGAAATGCCTCCTTTTTCTTTAAGTACGCTTTGCACAGACTCAATCTCCCCAGCTACTTTGTCCCTTTCAGCTTCAATTTCAGCCCTTACACAGTCAAGTGCTGACTCCAAGCCGTTCAGGCCCACAGCTTCGTGCTTGGCAAGAAGACTTTCAACATACTCAATGAACTCACCCATATAAATGGCCCACTTCCATGGTATGTCGATGTCTGGGGGAGTGCATAAGTGCTTCCCTTTCTGGATGAAGTTTGAAGAGTGCTACAAAGGAGAAGAGAACCCTCTTGTGATGTGCAGAGACGAGTTCGAAGACTACACTGAATGTTTTAAGAGGAGAAAGGAAAAAAGACTCCAGTTTAGGATCAAACAAGAACTACGTAAGTGGCAGGTACTAGCTATTCCCCAGTACAACGAACTCACTGACTCCTTCGAACCTGTTCAGTTACCTGCAGACCCTGACGCTTACTTTAACTAAGGACTAAGGTTCAATTACCTTATAAGGGTTAAGAATTCCATTAGGGTCGAAGGTTTGCTTGATCTTTTTCATAAGTTTAAGGGACTCAGGAGACTTGCAGTATGAGAGTTTGTCTACTTTAGTCAAACCCACTCCGTGCTCGGCAGATACACTTCCTTGGTACTCCTGCAGCATTTCAAACACAAACGGTTCCAAAGTTTCTTTCACGCGCTGAGGGTCTTGTGTAGCTACAACTAGGTGCACGTTTCCGTCGCCTACGTGTCCGTAGCCCGTGACAAAGTCTTCACTTGGCAGTCTGGCCTTGGTTTTTTCTACAAAGTTGTACATTTCTTTGACTGACAAACTGAAGTCGTAGTTGAACACGTACCCTTCGTCTTTGTAAGCCAGTGCTGCACTGTCTCTGAGGTGCCAGATTTCGTCAAACTGCTTTTGGTCCTGGGAAACTATTCCGTCATTTATAAGGTCTTCTTCCATGACGCTTTCAAGGAACTGTTCGAACTTCTCAGAGTCATGGACTTCGCTGCTTCCACTTGTTTCCACTACCACGTAGAAAGGGTAGGTCTGGCCTAGCATACTTCTGGTGTTAGGGACGTTTTTGAGCACTAATTCGTGGAGAGAGTTGTCCATAAACTCAAAAGCGGAGAGAATTTCTCCAAGTTGTTTTTTGGAACGTCCTAGTAAAGTAATCACCTTTTCATAGGAATCCAGTCCTAAGAAAGCAACCTTTTTAGAAGCTGGTTTGGGAGCTAGTAGTAGGGCAACTTGCGTAAGCACTCCTAAAGTTCCTTCTGAGCCTACAAAAAGGTTTTTTAGGTCGTAGCCTGTGTTATCTTTTCTTAAAGCTTTCATGTCACACATCACTTCCCCGTTGGGCAGCACAGCTTCTACACCCAGGACGTTTGCATGCATTGACCCGTACCTAAGGAGTTTGAGTCCAGCTGCGTTAGTTGCTACGTTGCCTGCTATCTGGCAGGATCCTTTAGCGCCTAAGTCGAGAGGAACTATGTATCCACTTTCCTCGCAGTAATTATTAAGGTTCTCAAGAATAGTTCCGCCTTCACTCCACACTACTCCTAAGTCTTGGTCGATTTTGTTGATTTTGTTCATATTCGAAAGGTTTAGAACTATTTCATCGTGAATGGGCACTCCTCCAGCAACCTGACCAGTATTGCCTCCTTGAGGAACCACTGCCAGCATGTTCTGGTTGCAGTACTTAAGTACTTCTTGGACTTGCTGGGTGGTTTTGGGCTTAATGACTAAAGAAGAGTTGCCTTTACAGATTCCTAGCCAGTCTTCATTATAAGAGTCCAAGTCTTCTTGGAGTAAACAACTTTTAGGTATGACTGACTCAAAAAACTTAATGTCTTGGTCTTGCAAAGACTTGAACTTAGAGTTGCGAGGCTTTTTGAACAGCGAAGAAGCAGACCTTGAAATATTGGAGAGCATTTTTATCAGAACTAAGACCAAAATATTTACATTAAACTACAAGCATTGCATTTACAGTCTGACTCTTTGGTTTGGAACTGGAATTCGGTTAAAGGGTTTTGGTTCATCTTTTGAAGAGTGTGTTGGACATCTGGGAGTTCTTTGGACGAATTGAAAGAAGTAAGAGTTTCTTCGTCTCTGGCACAAAAAGACTTTGACTTGTGGCTTTTGGAAGACAGCAAAGCTGAAAAGTCTTCTGAAAGGGACTCTGACGGACTTTTGAATGACCTGTTTGAAATCTCTGATGCAGAGTACTCGAAGTTTTGTGAGGACTCAGGCGATTCAGTTTCTAAGTAACTTTCAATTTCAAACTTTGGAGTCTGTGGATCTGCTGACAAAACAAAGTCTAGTAATTCTTCTTCACTTGAATTAGACAAACTAAAAGGTTGGTTTAAACTCTGTCGAACTATTTTAGAAGGACTTTTTGAAGGACTTTGTGGACTTGCTTGACGACTGCTAGCTACCTTACCTACTTCTTCCATTTAACAAGTAATTTTAATAAGTAACAACAGTATGTTAAGAAACACATTTAGGAAGTTCACAAACGACCCCTACTCAAAAGTAAAGCCCAAAAAACTAGGCAGGGAGTTTTATCTAGACTCTTCCAAACAGTACATGTACACACCTAAACAGTCGCTCAGCTTTGAAAATTCGAAGTGCCTTATTTACCAAAACACCAACCGAACTCTTAAAGCAATGTACCTTCCTAAGTTGTTTTCAGTTGTAGTGGGGCTCTCAGCAGTAGTAACTTCTAATGCTTTGCTGGACTTCACTATAATGATCTCACTGGTCCTTGGAACCACAGGGCTAGTAGCAGGGACTCACGCTTTGTTGGGGGCTAGAGTCCTTACACACATGCATTTACTTGATTCGGGGAGGCAAGTAGAACTCACTTATAAGTTCGCTCCTTTTCTAAGCAGAAGCAAAGTGTACGACATCAGTGAGTTCAAGGTTCAAAAGACCCCAATACTTATGCACATGTGGAGTTTGCACCCTGTTCCCAAAAACATGATAGCTTACATTGAAGAAGACTTTTCCCAGTTACTTCCTTTGTACTTGAGTATGGGCCAGTTCAGGTTCTTCATAGTGCACAGGAAACCTAACTACGTCAACGAAGAAATTGTGGCCAATGTTACCAACGGAGTCTATATCAACACAAGCATGAACATCGGCAGAGTCAACTACTTCAAAGACAGGTTTTACGAAATAAGAAAGTAACTTATTGCATTACCCTTAAAGCTTCGCCTTCGTAAGCAGGGAGTCTAGGGTACAAAGCATCTGGACACCACCCTGGAATCCTGTAAGGCGGTCTTCCATAATTCTTCAGCATGTACCTGTAGTGGAACACCGACACCACAAAAATCACTAAACCTGCTGCTACAAGGACTCCTAAAATAATCCACAAAGTGTCTACTGAAGACTCCTCGTCCATGCAACTTTCCCAGCGGGTTTCTCTGACTCCTTCATAACTCTTGCAGCGTGTTTCTTTTTCTTCTTCAAGTGTGTTGTATGGAAGACACATACTAAAGGCTTCTTTCCGTCCTAACATACAGTGAAGTAGTCCACATCCAGCTGAGCACTGCTCCATACACTCCTCAGAAGAAAGCATCAGGCAAAAGTTACTAGTTGACCTTTCAAACCCCTGACAAGGTACGTCTTTTAAAAACTCAGTAGTTAAGTTCACGTTTATTCTCTCGGACTTACCTTTGGCGATGTGCACATAAACAAAGTCTGTGCAAACATACACTGTATCTCGGAACTTTTTAGACTCTAAAGAGGAGCAGTAAGTAGCATTGCCCGGGCACTTAACAGCACACCTATCAAGTTTCTGTTCAGTAATCATAATGCTGTAAGGATGCTGGCCATAAGAATCAATGCTTATTTCTAAAGGCTTGTAGTTGGCTCGGTACTCAATACTGTAGCAGTCTTCGTTAGAGTCCAGGTGTATTCTGCCTCCAACTACAAACTCATTTTGAGCAAAAACACTTTGGCAGAGTAAAAAAACCCAGTAGTACATTAATTTTAAGTACACTATGGAGCCAGAAGAAGACAAAGACTTCTCAGACAGCCACCCAGGTCCGTATCCCGCAAAACTAGAAAAAGGGAAGACTTATTTTCTGTGCACTTGTGGTCTTTCTAAAAGGCAACCTTTCTGCGACGGCTCACATGGCAGACGAAGGATTAGGCCTATGGTTTTCAAACCTGAAGAAACCAAGACTTATTACATGTGTGGATGCAACAAAAGCTGCACAAAGCCTTACTGCGACAACTCGCACATACACCTGGACTGGTAATTTAAATAACATGTGTTAGTCTTTCACAGGAGATTCACCTAAACTCTCTTGAAAAGGAAAACTTGCAGACTCACTAGTTTTGATTGGTGAAGTGTCGGGAGTGAATATAGGATTGAACATGCTCATTTCAGCTCGTTTGTAGTGTTCCTTAGATGACTCTTGTTCAACTAAAGAGTGAAGTTCACTGAGCAAAGAAGTAGTGCGGTGCAGGTCAGAGTGGTCTGGACAGTGCTTAAGTAGGCTTTTTCTTATATTGTAGGCTTCTGCTAGTTTTTCGTAAGCTGACTTGTAGTCTTGTGTGGACATATAAAGGGCACCTAGGGCTTCCAAGACGTCTGCTACCGGAAGTGACTTTTCAGAGCACCTTTCAGTTCTGATCATCAACGACTTTTGAAGAGAAGCCAAAGCTTTGTTGCTGAAAGACTGGGCTTTGTACAGGAGTCCTATGTTGAAGTAGCAGTCAGCAACTGTTTCGTGGGACTCGCCAAAGTGCTGTATGCGGACTTCTAAGCTTTTGCGGAAGGCTGCTAAAGACTTTTGGAGGAGTCCTTGGTTCTTGTAGAACAAACCTAACATAAAGTAACAGTTGGATGTTTCTAAGGAGTCAGAATTTAGGTAAACTTCAAATAACTTAGTGTACTGGACATACATCTTCTCTGCGTTTATCGTGTCTCCACAGGCACAGAGCAGTGCTCCTAAAACACTGTAAGCACTTGTTTTGGTTTTGAGTTGTGAGTAAGTAAGGTTGACCTTTTCGCCCTTTGCCTCGTCTGTTTTGAAATTAGAAGTATTTGAAAACTGGTGTGAAGATGAGTGCGAAATCATAAGTGCGTAAACTTGAAGCAGGATTTGTCTGGCTTGGTTTAACTCTCCACAGTAAATGTACCCTCTGCTAAGTAAAACTCCGTCACTAAGTAAGTCATAAATGTCAAAGTAAGAGTTCCTTTCGTACTCTGCAAGTACTCTAGTGAAGTAGGAACGAGCTTTAGGTAGAGCTAAGCTGTAGTTTTCCTGGGAGTAGAGACTCAAGATTTCTTTCCGGACTTTGTAGCGACTAGTGTAAACTTCTTCGTCTGCAACAAAGGTGTTGTCTGGGGCAGGGTGCGGGACTTTTGGTTCTTCTACTACACTAAAGGAGTCTTGGTACTCACTGCTTTTTTCAGAGTAAGAACACTCAGACGCGTGAGTTATCCAGTGCTCTACTTGATGTGCTTCACTACAGTAAAACACTGACTTGCAGCCTGAACAGCACATTAAAGTAGGCTTTTTACAAATAGCACACAAAAACCTAGAAAAGTTCATAGAGTCTTCATAGCTTTCTGACATTTATAACTATGAAAAGCACTGAGTACAACCAAACTCAACACAAAACTAACAAGAAAAGAACTAATAAGTCCAAAGAACACACTCAGCCCCAAAAAAAGAAAAAAACCTCAAAAAAGCAACCAGAACCCTTGTTTTCCAAGTTCTTAAGCAACTCTGACTTCCAAAGAATCAAAAGTTTAAAAAAATTCGTCAAAAGCTCCCAGCCTTCCGGGTCCTTGTTAAAAAGGTCCAATTTGCCTTACCAAGACAACCCAGAAAAACTAGAAAGGTTCTACAACTACCTTTGCTCTCAAGAAGGACTCGAAGTTGGAGGCATCCGCCCTGCGCCCCTCATGACAGCTTCACAAATTAACTCTGAAAAGTCTGAGTTCTCCAAAGAATACACCAAACTCAAAAGTAGTAATGTTAGTTAAGATTCTTGTCTGGGTGCTTCACGTCCCCCGCGTTTTTTGCATAAGTAAATGTAGTGCACGTTGGGCATGTCCTTATCGTCAGTGGCTAAAGGTGCAGTGCTTGCGATGGTTGGCTTAGCTACAGTTTTGACTTCGACGTCCCAGTTGTACAAGTCTGGCTTGTCCAAGAAGATCAATCGATTAGGCGGTTGTCCATACGAAACAACTACGTAGACTCCAGTGGGCGAAAGCACTCTGTATACTTCAGAAATCATCTTGTTGGCGTGTGCAGTGGAGTTTTCTCCGCAGAGCAGTGAGTCTAGTGTTCCTTTATCAATGACAGCGTCAAAAGTGGCTTCGTCAAATTCTAGATTGCGAGTGTCCATATGGAGGAAGCGCATAGTTTGCTTGTCCCTGTACTTGTCTTGCATAGCTTTAATGACTACTTGGCTGATGTCTATGTTGATGCTGTTGATGTACCCGTCGTCGTACATTTCTTCTGAAAGGCGAGAATTCCCGCATCCTAGATGCAAGATTTGGTGGGTGGGAAGCACGTACTGGGTGATGATGTCTTTGATGCCACTCCACCTTTGGTACCAGTCAAAGGGTTCGGTGTCCCTTGTATACCGTTCTTCCCAGTATTCAGGTTTCCCGTACTGCGCCATTTTAATTTATTTCTTACTTGCAGCTAACAGAGAATTGCATTCTTGTTTGAGAGAGTGTTTTTGTTTTTCGAGTTGGGAAATATCTTCTTTGAGGGTTTCGTTTTGCTGGAAGAGTTGGAGTACTTGTACGTCGTAGTTGTCAGCTTTTTGTTTGTTGGAGTTGTGGTAGTCTTGTTCTTGGTCGATTAAATTTTGCATTTTGTCAATTTCTTTGTTGAGGATTTGGAAGTGTTCTGAAGACTGTTCATAAGAGCTTTTAAAGTCTTCGTAGCGTTCTTTATAGAGTTCCAATTGTGACTTGAGGTCTACTTTGTTGAGACTGGACTTGCTTTCTGCTTGCACTTTGAGTACTTGGGCTTCGATGTTTTTTTGCATGATTTGTTGTTCGAACTCTTGGTCTCTTGACACGGCAGAGTTGTAGAGTTCTTTCATTTGTTCTATGAGACTAAGTATGCTTTACTTTTCGTTGATTTTGCTTTGTTCTTCTTTTTCTTTTTCGCTTTCTTCGCACTTTTGCTTGAGTTCGCCCAAAGACTTTTCTAGTTTTTCGTTAATGTTTTCCTTTTTTGACTGTTCGTCTGTCATCATTTGTTGATACTCTTCGTTGATTTGTTTGTTTTGTTTCTGGATTTCCCGGCAGTAAGCTTCTAAGCGTTCTTTCATCTCTCTTTCGTTGCTTACTTCGTTGATCAAGTTTTCTTTTTCGCGGGAAAAGTTACTGAGTTTCTTCCGTATGCTCGTGTTTTCCATTTCAAGTCGTTTAGTCAGGTGTGCCTGTGTGTACAGTTTTCCGTAGAGAACCTTAGACTTTTCGTCTGGGGATCCTTCTCCTTCGTAGATCGATTTGACTTCTTCAAGCTTTTCACTGAGTTGCTTTCCTGATTATGGCTTACTCAGAACTTCTGCTAGTTCTTCTGAGGACTCCTCCGAAATCTGTAGTTGTGATAGTCTCTCTGACACTACTTTCTGCAAGTCTTCCATTATTATAAGTTTAATGATGCTGTTTTTAGTGACTTTGTTTATGCTAAGCAGAGTGTTTTCGGTGACTCCAAGAGTCCAGTACGGGAAAGTAACTGTTGCTGGAACTGACAGCTCTGGAGTTGGAGTACCTACTCTAGTGAGCTTCTATGAAAGCTTT
>PR_CR_10_Liq_1_inCRDRAFT_1000045_pt1 | contig 63073 bp, 44 predicted proteins | sample PRCRCaboRojoPR_3_FD_10241 | JGI IMG/M metagenome (IMG submission 10241) | reverse complement strand
AACATTCACTCTCAATCTGGACTCAAGTATAGTCAACAACTCAAACAACTACAGTTGGTACGGGGTGGCGTTGAAAGACCCCTCTGGGTCCATTTCGATGCAAGATGGAGACTACGCTGTGTTGATGCTCAAGAACCACAGTCTGTTCCACATGAACACTTTCAACCTAACTACCAAAGGAGGCCGTCCTATGAACAACACTATTCCTACATTCAATACAACTTGGATTGAGAAGACTAACGAAGGAGGCATAAAAGCTACTTGGCTAAGACAACTCAACACTAACGTTGTAAACGAGACTGTGAAGCTAGTTCCTGGAAAAGAATACACTGTTCTCTACGCCTTTGGAAAACTAAACGAAGATGGGATCATGAAGCATCACAGTAGTAAAGATAGAGGCTGCGGAAAAATCATTTTATCCAACACCTACTCCAACAAAACCTTTGTGCCCGAGAGTGCTTTCAGCATATGCAACCTGCTGATCTTTTCTCTTCTGCAAGTTCTTTTCTAAGTAAAAGCTAACAAGTTTCCTTTAATTACTCTAGTCCGTAAACCTTAAGTAGTCTTTTTTGGGCTTCTTTGTCAGGGTTCACAGCAGCAATTTGTTCTTTGAGTTCGGAAACCCGTTGTTCCCTCAGTTTCTTGGCAAAATCCTTGCAGTGATTGAAAGTCACGACGCTGAAACTCACCCCAATAAACAACTGGGCCATTACATACCTGTACCTAGACTTTCCTAGGGTTTTTAACTTGGAAGGTTCGAATGGTACCTTGGGCATTTATTTTTATGCACACTTAGATAGAAATACACTAACTCTTTGTACCGTTAAGTTTGTTAAAAGTAAATTATGAAAAAGAATTTGAAAAGTTTAGAAACCACTTTTGAAGAAAGTTCAGAAAACCTTAAATACCCTTACATACCAGTCTCCACAAGAAACTACTCACAAAAGTACCAGTTCACTCGAACTCGCCACACAAAGCACTTCTCTATGAACCATGAAACTCTCTCTAGTATCCTGGGGTCCCAGCTGAGCACTGGCAACGTTTTGAAAACNCAACAGTTCAAAAAAAGGTTCCATCACAAACATACATATAGCGCCAACTCTGAAATATTAACTAATGTTAACGAGTTACTTCAAAAGAAGTATTCTGAAGAAGAAACTTTGACTCGAAAGGTTCCTTTCAAACCCTCTAAAGTGTTTCTAAACCGCAAACAAGCACTTAGTTTATACGAACAAAAAGAAATTCTTGAGTACACAAATATCTACTATATCGGAGAGAAGGCTTGCAAGGTTGAAGGAAATTCTTACGAACACAACTTCGGGTTTGACGAAGAAAACGGCGACTACAAAGTAACAATTGGGGATCACATACACTTTAGGTACGAAATACTCAAACTGCTAGGTAAAGGCACTTTTGGACAAGTTTTGCAGGTGTTCGACCACAAACAAGGCATTCAGTGTGCCTTAAAAGTCATAAAAAACCAACCTAAGTTCCAAGAACAAGCTAAGTCAGAAACTGAAATACTGCAATTTTTAAACCAAAAAGACCAAGAACAAAACTCCAACGTTGTGCAAATGCATGAGTTTTTTGTGTTCAGAAGTCACTTTTGTATAACCTTTGAACTCTTGAACATGAACCTTTATCAGTTTATAAGGTCAAACAACTACAACGGCCTTTCAATGAAGCTTATTAGGAATTTTACCTACCAAATTCTGCAGTGTCTTAGGCTTTTAGGTAAGCACAGAATAATCCACTGCGACCTAAAGCCTGAAAACATCCTGCTTAAGTCTTCAGCAGACTCTTTACTAAGAATAATTGACTTTGGAGCGTCTTGCTTCGAAAACCAAAAAGTGTTTACTTACATACAATCTAGGTTCTACAGAGCCCCAGAAGTGATGCTAGGAATCCCTTACACAACTTCTATAGACATGTGGAGCTTAGGATGCATTATAGTTGAATTAGCTACTGGGTTTCCTTTGTTCCCAGGCAAAAGTGAACACCAGCAAATGCAAATGATAGTAGACGAATTAGGACTGCCTTCCAAAGACTTGCTACGCAGAGGCACCAGAAGCAAACTCTTTTTTGACTTGCAAGGCAACTTGAAAGAAGGTTTGAACCAAACCCGCAAACTCAAAGCTTTAGGTTGTCAAAGGATGGAGGACTTTGTGAGGAGGTGTTTAGACTGGGACCCTTGGCAGCGCTTGACTCCTGAAGAAGCTTTGAACCACCCTTGGCTTAGTTCTAACAAAAGGTTCATACACAAAAGGTTTAAAAGCACAGGGGATTCCTCTGAGTTTTCTGTGTTTGTTAAAAACAACCAGTTTAAGTCCTTTATATTTGACGATGCTTGAGTTGTTAAATAATAAATGTCATTTCGAGCAATAGTATCAGTAATAGTCCACGCTGAGAGTTTCAGGAACATAGACTTATTTGAGCAAGGAATTTACATGATCAATTTCAAAGTTTACCATAACTACAAAGAAGTAGACTGCTTTGCTTCTCCCTTTGCTTTGCACTATTCCGACGAATTGAACCCAAGAGCATCTTCGCACCGATTGGTGAATCCTTGTATAGAAGACACAAACTTTAGAACTAGAGGGTTTTTAGTTAAGTACTCTGACGAAGACGTTAGTTTAAATGACATTGCAATCTTCATGGCAGAGTTAGAAGTTTCTCAGGGCTACCAAGAAGTTCCTCTTCTAGTTAAAGCTGAACTTTTGTTTTCGGACTTAAACTTGAACTTGCTAGACAACCAAGTAATAGAAAACCCCCCTTCGCTAGACAAGTTTTCCATCGTTTCAAGCACTGAAGTTCAAATTACTATGCCTCTTGAAGGAAAAAACCAGTTCTGCCCTCTTGTGTTCGACAGTGACCATGCTTGCCAAGTAAACACTTCTCTCCACGCTATTTTAATTGACTTCAGGTACCGCCCCAGTCCTTTGGTCTCTCTAGACCCAAAAAACTCCATAGAAACTGAAATGAACCTGCCTAAAAAACTAGCTGAGCAGTTCTTTCCTGACTGTTTTCAAGTTTCAGACCAAGAAATCAACAGCGTTTACAACTACTACGTTATGCACTTAATTGAAATCTACAACAAGAACTGCGAGTTTTTGCAAGCATTTGTAGAAGGAAACCTAAGTTCCCAAGCCAAGAAGCTTTTGCCTGAGTTGCCAAAAACAATAACTCAAAGAAGCACTCCTTTCAGTGAGTCTTTACTCAGAAAAGACTTGCTTTACGTGTCAGAAGAAATCTTTAAAAACATCCAAGAACTAGCTTCTAGAACTTACTTGATGATTTTTGTGTTTGTTGAAGTAATTAAAACTTACCCCCAAGCAATGTGCTTAGTTCTGCAACTCGAGTACAACCAAAAACTCAAAAACCACTGGTCTAACTACATATTCCGCAATGTTGCTAAAGTAAACAGCTTCACAGAAGTTACTCACGAAAACCTAGGCGAGCACCACAACCAAATTGCAAGAAACTTCAGAAGAACTTTTAAGTCCAGCACTCCTCTTGAAGCCCACCAAACAGACTGTTTTCCCCTTACCTGTCCAGTGCTGTTCCACGACATCTTTACTAAAAGCGTGCTTGAGGAAGGTTCTTTGTGGGACCCTAACTGGTTGAGTTACATGCACAACCCCGACTACAAAAGGAAAGGGATCCACTTGATAGTGCTTGTACACGGATTCCAAGGGTCTTCTTTTGACGTCCGCAGAATCAGAAACAACATTGCAATGGTGCGTCCTGATACTGTGCTGATGTGCTCTACTTTAAATGAAGGCGAAACTGAAGGAGAGATTATAGAGATGGGCAGAAGACTAGCTTCAGAAATCAAGTCTTACATAGAAGAGTGGTGCCCCATGCGTCTTTTGAAAAAGATTTCTTTTGTAGGTCACTCTTTGGGAGGCCTTATTATAAGGGCAGCTTTGCCTTTTTTAAGTGAGCACTCAGGACTAATGCACTTTTTCATGAGTTTTTCTTCTCCTCACCTAGGCTACATGTACAGTAACTCTTCGTTGTTCAACGCTGGGATGTGGGTGCTTAAGAAGTGGCGCAAAAGTGCTTGTTTAGCTCAACTCTCAATGGCTGACTCTTACGACATGAGGGAGTGCTTTTTGTATAAACTAAGTCAAGAAACTGGACTTGATTGGTTCAAGCACTTGTGCCTTGTAAGTTCTTACCAAGACAAGTACTCCCCTTTTGAGTCAGCCAGAATCGAAATCGGGCCTGAAGCTATGAAGGAAACCCAGAAAGCCAAAGTCTACACTGAAATGGCAGAAAACATTCTGAACAAACTCAGCATTGATAAAGTCCACAGAATAGATGTAAACTACTTGATTAAGGGACAGTCTTTTGACTCTTGGATTGGAAGGTCTGCACATATTGAAATGCTTGAAAACGACGCTATGATGCAAATGCTTGTGTATGCATGTGCTCAGTTTTTTGCTTAATAAGTAAAATGTCCCTTAAAAAAATTCCTAATTTGCGCACTTAAAAAGGAAGCAGACTAGCAAAGATCATACCTTCTCAGCCTCTTGGCTAAGATCAAGTGTAGTATCTGTTCTTATCAGTGTGAAAACTGGTATCCACTCTACTGAGTGGCGTTTTTCACAAAAATTTCTTTTGGGGAGCAAGGTCCACCTTAGCTTGCTAGGGTCCTTGCTTCAGGTCGCCCTTGTATTGCACTAGCCTCAAGGAGCGGCCTACCCTTTTTTAGCTTTACTTAAGTCTTAAAATGGCACTGAGAGTTTTGTTGTGGCACGACGGAAGCATGACTAAAGCTCTGGAAGCCCTTACTAACGAGTCAGTGTCAGTAGATGTCCAAAGAGTTACCTACTCCGAAAACAGGGTTTTAAGGGATGTTTTGTTAAAAGCAGGCAGTGTTCCTTTAGTAGTAGCTAGTTCTGTTTGGCCCCAAGAAAGGTACACTGAAGTGATGGGTTCCTCAGAAAGGCTTCCTATTGGAAAGAACCTAAATAACAAAAGACTTGAACAGTTCAGAGAAATCCACTACGTAGACCAAGTAGAGTGCGATACAAAGCTTTCAGAACTCCTAGGCGACGAGTTAGGCACCATGCTTAACAGAAGAAACTACACCATATACCAAGACCAAAGAGTGCTAACTACCATCACTGAAATTTTTTCAAACAAAGTAAAGTCTTACCTAAGTGAGGAGATTATTTAATTTGCTTTCAACATCTTGTATAGTCACTAGTGCGTTAGGAGGCTTCTTGGTGCTTTGAGGAGAACTTCTGAGTTTTCTTTTGAAAGGACTGAACTGGGAAGAACTGTTGACTATGAACCAACAAGACTTTTTCTGGTCTGAAATGTTTCTGGCAGCAGTCAAGCACAACAACAAAGCTTCTTTTTGGAGTTGTTGCAGCACTGAAATTTCTTCTACAGTGTAGTTAGCGCTTTCCAAGAAGTATTGTATTTCCAAATAGTGCTTGTACATAGCTTCAGCCGCAGAGGAGTAGTAAAAGTTCTTTATGCAAAAAGCGTAAAAGGCTTTGTGAGTAGGAATCTTTTTTTGGGTGTAGTTGGAACGGTTCTGCAAAGAAACTTGTTGTGTGAAAACGTTTGAGTTTTTGAACTGAGGTGAAGCCAGTACTTCAGGTAAGTTAAAAGACTGAGAAAGGCACTGCTCTTTTAAGTAGTCAAACAGATGACCTTTAAATGAAGGCGTAAGCGGCAGCTCTAACAACTCAAAAAGTTTAAAGCTTTCACAGGCTTTTTCAGTCATCAAAGCAATGCACCTTTTCTTGAAGTCTTGAGTTTTTAGTTTGAGCATCACTATAAAGGCTTGCTTGTAGTCTTCAGCTGTTATAAGCTGGCCTATGCAGTGTAAAAGGAACTCCTCGTCTTCACTTCCTGCGTTAAAAGCGTTTAAACTTCCTGAAACTACTTTGGATATTAGTTCGGGGTAGTTGTAGTGACGAACTATGTTGTCATGGTAGTTGATAACAGGCATTTCAATGTGGTCTAAAACAGAGGCTTCAGACATCCAGGGAAACTTTGTCATGTTTTCATAGTCTTCTATCAAACAGTCCACTCCTAGAAACTCCGCAGATGCTTTACTGAGTTCTTCATTGTTAAGGTAGTTCTTTGCGCTCATAAACAAGCAACCTGCGTTAGTACATTCTAAGTAAGACAGGAAGTAAGTTGCAGCTGAGCTTTGGTTGAGTTTCACAAGGGTCTTTAAAAGGTTGGGAACAAAGCTGTTGGACACAAAAGGGAACTTGAAAGTTAGGTTCCTAAGGGCTGTTCTTTGGGCTGCAGTCAAAATACTTGAAAGCTGCGAAGGGCAAAACTCTTCCAAAGGTCCAAGTAAAGGCTCTGCCTTTTCTAAAGAGTACAGAGTAGCCACACTTACTGGGTGCTCATAAGAGTGCAGGGAGTGCTTGTTGTAAAGCTTGGGGACACTTGAAGGCAGCACTGTGAAGTTCAGAGTAGAAGAAATAGCTAAAAACGAATAAGCGATATTGGAAGTATCGTTTAGAAGAGTATCGTTAGGAATCCTGCTTAAACTACTTCTCAAACTAGTTACACACAGTGCAGAAAGCGCTAACAAGTCTAGAGAGTAATCGTTTACAGCTTTTATAAGGGACTTAACAGACCCACCTAAGAGACAGCAAACAAACGGAGGCCAATAAGAAATAGCAGAAGGAAGGTCAGTGTCTTCTGGAGCTCTGCAGAGTTCCTGTAAGTTATAGATTTCTTGGAAAAAAGCCTGAGGAAGGTTCCTTGGCAAACAACGCAAAATTAACTTTCTAAAAGAGTAAGGAAGGGGTTGTTTGGAAACAAGCTTTACTTTTTCAGAAAAAGAGTAACTGTAAATGTCTTCAAAAATCCACTGGAACCTAGATCGCCAGATTCTGCTGACTGCAAGGGCCTTAGGTAGCCCCTTATCTGGCAGTTTAGTTTTCAGCAAGTTGACTTCGCGCATTACAAATTTGGTGGACTTTACAGGGAATTCATTGCTGATAAGGGTTGACTTAAGACTGCAAGACTCAATTTGGTTAGCAACGGGTCTGAGAACTCCGTAACTACTGCCTCTAACTACTAAAGGCAAAAACCTTCCTTCTTCCTGACAAAAGCAAAGTCCTTGGATTCCACTGGTGTCATACTGCTCTGCTTTCAAGAACTCCAAAATGCTTGCTAGGTCTTCTTCAGGGTTTTCACAGAGCTCAAGAATCTCGTCGCCAATACACTCTTCTCCAAAACTGAATTCTTCCAAGCCTTTGAACTGAGCAATTGCTTTTTCTAAAAGGTGTTTACTGAACCTTCCAGGAATAACTATTCTGTCAATTAAGGTTTCTTGGACTTGCTGGGAGTTTTCTATTAAAATCTGGTCTTCAAGGTGTTCTTTCATCATGTCGCTGTCCCATGAGTACACTTCCTGGGCTTCCCCAACGTAGTTCCACATTTGGATTCCGCGTTTGCCCTTTTCCGTTTCGTATGCACACCACACTCCTGACTCGTTCAGTCCTAGGTCCAGGAGTTCTTTTGAGTTTTCCAAAGCAAAGTCACTCACAAAAGCTATTAAGTTGTTTGCAATTCGGAAAATAGAAATGTGCCAAGTAATATCTACAAACCCCACTGCTACATACTTAAGGTCTTCAGTGCTGTAAGCAGCAAACTTAAAATCCTGCAGAATTCCAGTTCCGAGATTAATTTCTGACAGCAAACCTGGCTTTTGAGTGTCGTAGAGTCTTAAAAAGCCTAAGCGACTAAAAGCTACTATTCTGTTAGACTTTACGTAAAAAAGGCGTTCTATTGTTTCGGCTTCTTTTTGCTTAATTAAGAGCTGAGTGAAGGACTTAATCAAGTTGGTAGGTGGACCTATTTCAGTGACAGCTATAGGGAGTGTGAATTGGTTTTCTTGAGGTTGGGGCAGAATCACGAACTTCAGAAACCCACTGCTCGTTCCAACAGCTACTTCAACGTGCTGACTTCCTGCTCTGTACAAACAAAAACTAGAAACAGAGAACTCTAAGTCGTACCCTTTAACTCCTAAGTAAGCCCTGGAGTACCCCTTTGCAAAAGGCATTTCTTGCATAAACTCAAACAAGTAAATCTTTCCGTCGGCTGTTGCTGTGTAAATGGTGTATTGGTTCGGGTCGCAAAACAAACCAATGTCTGGAATTATTCTGCTGGGGAGTTTGAAAGTTATTGTGTTCGAGCTCTCTAAGCCTTCTATTTCTTTAGGGTCTAAGTAAGAGCCCATATCTTCTTTTGCTTTTAAGAAGTGTTGCTGTACCTGGAGTTCGTTAGTTTTTGCCTTACAAACTAGCAAAGAACTTTCCAAGTAAAACACTCTGTGCCAGTTAAGGCTAAGTGGGTCTATTTGGGGGCTTCCGTCTGAGTAATCCAAAAGTATGTTGTCGGTGTTTCCGCAGGATAGAACTTGTTCTCTGTAAGCTACTCCCGCCATAAGACTATAAATGGACAATCATTAACTTATTAGTCTTCGTCTAGCTTCCCCTGTTCCCTCATTCGCTTCATAACTTGGAACTCGTTGTAATGTTGGGAACGCTTTTGCTTGAATTCTTCTTTTTTAAGCTTCTCTTCAATTCCTTCTGTTGGGATTTCTTGTTCTTCGTCAGACATGTAAGCGTAAGGAGTTTTGGGTTCTTCTATTTTCATGCGGGTGCCTCTTTCTTTGTCATGCTCTTGGATAGTTTCTTCGTCCCACTTGATGTGCCTTTTCTTATGTCTTTTGCCAGCAGACTGCATTTTTACATATTACTTAGGACAGAAGCTGAACATATGCAACTTACTAGGAGTGAAGGCTCTTTTGCGAGGTGTGTGTCCTCTTATACGCGAGATGTTGCAAGAAAGGTTCTTTCGTTTTTTAAGTTGTTTTTCTCGGTACTGGTAAAGTTTCTTGAGTTCTAGTAAGAGTTTGTCAGTTAGCTCTAAGTGATGGGTGTCTTTGTGTTTTTTTAAGTGGAGTTGGAGTTCTTTCAGAAGCTGGATTGCGTAGCCTTTAGGTTTCTTTTGGGAAGACTGAGGCCTAGTAACTTTTTTAGGGGTGTACCTGTGAAGGTAGGTTTCTAGGTTTTTGGTTTTCTTCTTTTCTTTAGATATTTTTTTTCTAAGGCACTTGTTTTCGTCGTCTAAAGAAATTAGTTTGTTGCTTAGTTGGTCTATTTGTTTTTTGTACTGCTCCATTCTTTTAGACTGGTTTGTTATTAGGTTTTCTATATCATTTTGTTTCCTGTACAAGTTTTTAAGGCACCTGTCACTCATGGAGCACTTCTTTTCTGCTCCTTGGTTTTTCTCAAAGTCTATTTGGAGTTGTTGGATTTCTCTTTCAAGGTGTTTTCTGTACTTAGTCAGCAAAACTTTTTTGGTTTTATAGTTGTTTTGGGAGATTTCTTCCCAGTTAGTTATGTAGTCCTGGTTGTTTTCTTTGAGTTTTTCTAGTTTGTTTTTAAGTTCCTCTGCTTCTTCTCTGTACCTTTTAATGACATCGCTCATGGAGTGGTTGTTTTCTAAGTCAGTAATTTGACTAGATAAGTTTTGTGACTCAGCTTCTAAAGCATTAATGCTGTTTAAGGCTTCTTCTTGAGTGCTGCTGAGTTGCAAAGCTAACTCAGAAACCTCTTTGCAAACCTTAGAAGTTTTAGAAACACTTGTTTGCTCAGTAGTTAAGTCACTTATAGACAGTTCTTTTTGGGTAGATGACTTGTAGTTAGAAGACCTAGCAGAGCTCTTCATGCTCCTACTTAAAGTTTGGTCCCACCTAGAAGAGAATTCTTCAAGCCAAAGCACAGTGTGCAAAGGAGCGTTCATTTTATTACAGTTAAGCATTTTAAATCAACCAGACTTAAATTAACAAAGACTACTCAGTAGTTGGTGTGACTTGGAGTTGATGAAAGGCAAGTACATTTTGAATTCTTGGGCAGCGAAGTCCCTGTTACGCTGGAGTTCTTGTTTCTTTTTAGCTGCAGTTTGGGAAGCACACTGGGCTAGCATAGTTAACTGCTTGTGTTGCTTGTGCTTAAGGTTTTGTTGGAAGTCTTGAAACTCAGTTTCTAAAGGCATTTTCGACAATTCTTGTTTCTGGACTTTGTTTAAACAGTCGAATTTAAGTGCTTCTAAAGTTTTAAAGGCTTGTTTTGCGTTTAAAACTTTCTTTTCAAGTGTTTGTTTAGTAAGGGCTTGTTTTTGGTTAGTTGGGTTTTGGTGCAAAACAGTGTTGATGCCTTCCCAGATTTTGTCTATGTCAGCTTGTTTGTGTGCTTCTTGGACTTGTGGTTTTTGGTTGGTTTTGGCTTCATTGAATTTGTGGAGTTCTTCTTTGCACCTTTTCACACACTTATCAAGCATGTTCTCTACTACCTGGACAAACTCCTCGTGGCCCAAGCAGGTTTCTTTAACTTTAGACTTCACTGAATCAACTATGTCGCTGAATACATAAGCTACTCTGGTGTCTTGTGAGTAGTCGTAGTAGTTCCTTATGGGCTTAAAATCAATCTCAGGTATTTTTGGACAACTTTTGCGGGAACGCGAAGCAGGTTTGTAAGGGCTTTTTTGGGGTTGGTTTTGATTGGCTTTAGGAGACTTGAGTATCATTCTTTTGGGCGGGGGAGCAATTTTGTCAGTGGCCTTTCGTTTCATTCTGTACTTGAGTCCGTCTTCTGTTCTTTCTTCGTAGTATTCAGTTTGAATTTGCTTATAGAAATCCGCCATTTACTATGAGTAACTGTATCTATTATTAAGGCTTAGTTTGTACAATGTCAAATAGTTCAAGGGTTCCGCCGTTAAGCACGGCTAAAGATGAAGGAACCTTTGAAGTTCTTCTTGGAACAACTCTTAAGTTAGGGTTGTTGAGTTTTCTTCTTAGCTTCTGAGTTAGGGAGTATTCGTAGTCCTCTTCGCAGGACTCTGTAGTTTCTAGAGTTTGGAGTAAGTATTCTTGGCTGCTTTGGACGTTTATAGAGTCTTCTTCAGAATACTTGTAACTAAAAGTGCAGTTAAGGCGGTCAGGCCGGCTGTTTTTTAAGGCTTTTTGCTCAGCATCGGGTTCTAAGAAGTCATTGGAATTCTGCAAGTGCCTTATTCTGTCTTGGAATGATTCTTTTGACAAAGGGCCTGACTGCAGAAGTTCTTTTAAATCAAGGTGCAAGCGAACTGGCTCCTTAAGTTCTTTAGGGTGGACGTTTTCTTGCTTTTTGGTTGGGGGCACCGACGACTTCTTCATTGAATGCTCATTTAAAGTGGATTTTTTCTGGGTGCTTTTAGTAGTGTTTTGGGTTTTCAAAGCTTTTTCAAACACAAACTTAGATTTGTAACTGCATTTGGTAGTTTTAGGAGTTTTCAGTCTCTGCCTTTCCTTGGCTTTTTGTATAAATGACATTGTTTTTTAACGTTATTCAATTACGAAGTAAGCTTATTTCAATAAGGTTAAATTCAGTTCTTAAAAACAATACTAATGGAGCAGCGCGTAGGCGGAAAATACCGACTAGGAAAAATAATAGGCAAAGGAGCCTTTGGGAGGATTTACTTAGGCCAAAATACCCAGACCTCCCAAGAAGTAGCAATCAAGTTAGAAAACGCAAGGTCGCGTTACCCACAGCTTCCTTATGAGTCACGTTTATACCGACTTCTACATGGTGGGTTAGGCATTCCTAACATATACTGGTATGGCGTAGAAGGGAACTACAACGTTATGGTGATAGACTTGCTAGGGCCCTCTTTGGAGGACCTTTTCAGTTTCTGCCGAAGAAGGTTTTCCCTCAAAACGGTGCTTATGCTGGCTGAGCAAATGGTTTCGCGAATTGAGTACTTCCACAACAAGAACCTACTTCACAGAGACATTAAGGCTGATAACTTTGTGATGGGAACTGGCAAGAACTCGGGATTGGTGTTCATCATTGACTACGGACTAGCCAAGAGGTACCGAGACCCCAAAACTAAAAAGCACATTCCTTACAGGGATGGCAAAAACTTAACTGGAACCGCTAGATACGCTTCGATTAACACTCACTTAGGAATAGAGCAGTCCAGAAGGGACGACTTAGAAGGACTGGCTTACGTGCTGATATACTTTTTAAAAGGCTCTTTGCCTTGGCAAGGACTAAGAGCCCACACCAAAAAGGAGAAGTACCAAAGAATCACTGAAACTAAAATGTCAACTAGCATAGAGAGGTTGTGCCAAGGACTTCCCCCTGAGTTTGGAACCCTTTTAACTTATGCAAGAGCTTTGAGGTTTGAAGACAGACCTGACTACTTGTACGTCAAACAAATGTTTAAAAGTTTGTTTGAAAGAGAAAACTACCAGTACGACTGCGTTTTTGACTGGACGGTTTATAAAGCAAACCGCAAGAAGCTTGAAGAAGAATAATTTAATATAAATAATGGCGCAATTCACCCCTCAAATGATGGAACTAATGCAGGCTATGATGGAAAACCCAGAAAAAGCTTTGCAAATGCACGCTCAGTACCTCCAGAACTTTGAAAAGCAAGAGTTTAGTTTTGAAGAAAACACTGCTACTAGGTACTGCGACTCTGGCGATGAAGTTTTAGCTTACTCGCCTTTGCCTGAACCCAACTACGACTCTCCTGAAGAACCCAACGCAATTGAAGAAAAACCAGTTGCAGGCACTACTAAAACCTTTGAAGAATTACTTGAAGAAAAAATACGCAGTGAAGAACAACCCCTAACTCAACAAAGAACCACACAGAAAAAACAGTTCCTCAAAAAGAACTCTGGAAAAAACGCCATGAATTCCCAAAGACCCTCTGATAAGCAGTATGACGTTATTGACTTTTCTGAAGCAAAAACTCAGAAAATACAAAAACGTACTGAAACTAACCTTGACTCTAAACCTAAAAAGCCTTTTTTGAAAAGAGGCTCTGGGAAGTTGTGTGTCCAAAAAACAAACAGTGAAGAGGAAACTAAACCTGAAAGTTCACCTAAAACAACCTTTTCTAAAACCCAAGCCAAACCAAAAACTCATAAGATAGAACCCAAAACTAACTCCAAACCAGAAAAACCAGAGAAACCACAAGAACCCCCACCCAAACCACCCCAAGTCAAACCCAAGTCAAAGCAAGTCAGAATCAAAAACAAACCTAAAAGTCCCGAGAAACCCAAGAACCCATATAAACCTAAAAGTCCCGAACCAGAAGACACCATTTCCTACGACCCAAACGCTTTGGAAGACTTTAAAGTAGAAGACGAAGTAGTTTCTCCCAAAATCGAAGAACTTAACTCAGAAATCGAAAGGTTTAAATCTGAAACCTTAAAAGTCAGAGGCATCCTAAGAGAAGTTGAAGCCCAAAAAAAAGAACTAGAAAACAAACTCCAAAACTACCAAAGCGTCAAAAACCAAGAAATGAACGACCTCCAAGAATGGAAAGAACAACAATTCAAACTGCTTAAAAAAGAAAAAACTGAAATTGAAAAGAACGCTAAGTCCTCTGCACCCGCTAAAAAACAACACACTGAAATCGAAGAACTTAAAACCCAACTACAAAGCTTACTAGAAGCTGCTAAGTTAAAAGAAAACAAACACAAAACCAACCTTGACAACCTTAAAAAGGAACTTGAAAGTTGCAACACTCAAAACTCAGAACTAGAAAGTTGCATCAAGCAAATAATGCAAGAGCATATTAAAACTAAGTTTGAAAAAAAGAAGTCTAAACCACAAAGCAAACCTGAAACCCAACTAAGCAACAGTTCTGAACCTGAAGAAATCACTTTTAAAAACGGAGCTAAAAAAAAGATATACCCGGACGGAAGAACCCTAATCTTATTTCCCAACGGAGACACAAAGCAAACTAACCCTGAAGGAACTACTATTTACCACTTCACTCAAAGCGGAACTACTCAAACAACTTTTGGAGACGGAACACAACTAATAGAGTTCAGCAATGGACAAGTAGAAAAGCACTTTCCTGACGGAAACAAAGAAGTTACTTTCCCTGATGGAACTGTTCACTTACTCGATCCTTACGGAAACCGAAGAACTCAAACTTAATTGCTAAATTACATTTCACCTATATAAATGCGAGAAATAATCTTAGTAAGTGTAGGAGAGTCAGGGATTAAATCCAGCAACACCTTTTGGCAAACTATGTGTTTTAACAATAACCTTACTTTGGAGGGCCAAGTCTCAGAAAGTACCGACTTAAGCAACCTAAATACCTTCTTCAATGAATCCTCCAATGGAAAGTTTGACCCCAGAGCAATCTTAATAAGTTCAGACTCAAAGCCAACCAACCAGATACTGTCAGGTTTAGTCCCTCCTCAAGTTGCTTCCCACCAGTCCAACTCCCAGTTCCGAAACTTTTACAAGTCAGAAAGTATGATATCAGGCGGCGAACAGGCTGTTGACTTCCAAAGTGCAAGGAGCATTGCTTACAAGTCCATGCCCAGAATCAAGACTCAAGTCAGAAGGGAACTTGAAGCCTGTGACAGCTTTGGCGGATTTATGTTTGTGAATGACTTAGGCGAAGAAGCAGGGTCAGGCATGGGGTCGTTAGTTCTAGAAACACTTAGAGACTTTGACGATAAGTCTGGAATAATAGGCCACAGCATCTTTCCTGACCAAAGAAACTCCCAAAACCTTTCTAACGCAGTCTTTTCCTTAGGTACATTAAGCGAAAACTTAGATGTTTCACTTTTGTATTCCCACAAAAAGCTCCAAAGCATATGCTCTAAAAACCCACTAGCAATACCTTCAGGAGTGGTTGGGCACATTATTTCGCACCTCTCTATTCCTTTTGCGTTTCCTGTAACTAAAACTTTATCTTTTTCAGACTTTATAGCGCAGTACTCAGTGCGTAACTTGCCTTTTGCAGTGATTTCCAAACCAGAACTTTGCAACTCAAAAGCCCAAAGCTTACCTTGTATTGAAGAATCTATTAGCAACATGATTGAGCTTAACCAAACTACTCCTCAAGTTAAGCTCCAAGAAGGCACTTTTTTCAAACCTATTTTTAGTGTGTGCAACTCAACTGCAAGTTCGACCTTAACTAGCTTGACTAAGGAACTGATGAGTCACTTTAGTGTGGAACCTGACGTTGTGGGGTTCCAGGGGCTTTGGAGGGGGTATAAAGCTTTTTCCTCTCTAGAAGAAGTTTCTTGTATAAGCTTTAACACAGCTATTGGCAACTGGTTTAGAGAGACACTAGGGGATGTTAACCGAGAAGACTACCAAAACATACTGCAGTGCTACGATGAAATAACTTTAAATTAACTGGTTAGTCCTTTGTTAGGTTCCCAAGTAAGTAGTTATCACGGAAGATTCTGACTTTCTTAGCCATGCGCGATCTAAGTTTTATTTCAGGCAACTTATGGTTCCCCAAAATACTGTCTAGGTAAACTTGGTCTTTGAACCTAGGATTGCTTTCCATTAGCTGCATGTTAAGTTTGTTTTTGACTTCCCAGATGTTTTTGACTTCTTTTTTGATTTCTCCGTTTTCGTTCAAAAAAAGGTCAGCTTCTTCTTCAACGTTAAACAGCAGTTTCTTGAGCCTTTCTTCATGGGCTTCTGGAGTTGTTGTGTAGTAAAAGTGGTCTATTCCTTCACTTTTGAGTTTTTGCAAGTAGTTATTCACAGAGTTAAGTGCGTTTCTGGAGCTTTTATTCTGAGGCATTGTGTCTTTTACCATGCACTTCCGTTGCCAGTTAGCCAAAAGTATGTAGAGAGGCATTTTTTGATAGTCTTTTGTAGAAGCTAGAGTCTGTTGTATATTGACCAAACACAACTTGAACATAGGCTTCAAAAAAATCATTTCAAATTGTGAATACTTCAGGTAGCTGCCTTTTGTGTAGTTTCTAACTTCTTGAGTAAATTCGTTTTTATTAGAAAACAACCCTTTTGCAAGTAAAAACTCAGATATTTTCCTAAGAGGCACATAGTCATGATCAGGATCCAGTTGAGTCCACCAGTCTTTGAGTAGGTCTAAAATATCAGAAGTATCACAGTAAGCCTTTTCAAATTTAAACTCTGCTTCCAAAATTGATTCTTCTTGAGGTTTAGAAAAGTACTTTTTTTCGTAACTCTTTTTTTCTGAGGCGTAAAAGTTAAGTTTGCTCATCAAGTAGTCTAGTTTAGAGTTTTTAGTTAGTGTCTCAGTAAAGTTTTCTAGAGTTATTCTGGCTTTGTTTAAGTTGGGAACTCTAAAAAGTATTTGTATAGCCTTTTCGGCGTAGTAAAAACCAGGAACTAGTTCCAGTCCCAGAAGTAGTGCTATGAGTTCTTTAATGTTTAAGTAACTACTGTCTTCTACGTCAAGTATTCTGAACAGCTCCTTTAAGTACTTTTTAAAGCCTTTAATTCCGAAGTTTTTAACTACTCCGTGGTTCTTCATCCAGTTTTCTGTTTCTTTGCTTAGGCACTTAGGAACTGCATCTTTTACTTCATTTCGAGTCTTTTTAGCAAGGTTAGCGTTCATGTCCATCATAACGTCTGCAAACTTGTTGAAGACTGACTTTTTAGTTGACTGGCCTTCTCTCACAATCCTCAGACCTAAAGACATGCTTTTGAAACTTGTGTTAAGCGAAGAGTTGTCTCTAGAGTTGTACTCTTCGTTGTCTATTTTAGCTATGGTCCTTAAGAGGTTGTGGTTCTTTTTTAGTCTGATTAAGTTTTGTTTTTTCTTGATTGAAAGATTTTTTCCTCTGTCCAAAGAAGAATTTAACGACTTCAGGTTCGGTGAATGAGTTAGAGTGTTACTCGGTGATTTTTGGTCTCTGTTGGGACTTAAAGCGCTTTCTAGCGGATTCTCAGGATTTGTTATTAGGGTTAAGTCTTTTGAAAGGGATATGTTTGGCTTTTTCATTATAATTTTGAGTTCAGTCTAAGCAACTTAAGGGATTGTGGTTTTACTTTCAGTCATCTAAAAGCATTGATTCAAGTGAATTTAATAAAGGCGGTGTTAACGTACAATGGATAGAAATGCTCCCGCGCGGCCCCAAGTCCCAGATAAAAGCAAGAAGCTAATTCACTTAAGTCGTCAAGTACTGGAAAAAGTCCGATCAGCAGGGGTGACCACAGGTAACCAACTCGCTAAAGAAATCATCCAAGACTTTTCTGGCCGAGTTTTAGACCTAGAATTCAAAAACATACAAAGAAGAGTGTACGATGCACTTAACGTGCTTGACGCTTTGAACGTAATTTCTAAATACAGGAATGAAATTCGCTACCGAGGGTTAATTGACCGAAGAGAACTAAACTCCCTCAGAGAACAACTCGACACCAAAAAAGCTTTGGTGGAACAAAAACGCAAAGCACTAACGGAAAACCTCATGCACTACATTGCGCTTCACAAACTGGTTCAAAAAAATAAGTCCTCTCCAGCTAAAGCTTACGTCAGTATTCCTTTTGTCTTAGTTAAATGCCGAGAAAACCCAACAATCTTTATAGAAGCCAACTCAGTGAACATACTGGGTCAGGGAGAGTTTAAGATATTCAACGACACGCAAGTGCTAGGGAGTCTCTGCCTCCACGAAGTGAGGAAAGAAGAACTCCACGAAGACTTTCCTCAAGAAATCTTTGAAGTCCTCGAAAGCAGCAACGTCAAAGAACTCGTTGAAACCGTTAAGCAAGAAAACTCCGAAAAAGACTACAGGGAAATGTACTTTAGCATGTCTGTTTTGAAGACCGAAGATTAAATAAGTTGTAAGTTTTAAAATGGGTTGCTCTGGTTCCAAAAACACCAAAAAAGTTATAATTCCTAACCAAGAACCCCAGCCAGCTTCTGCACAGCAGGAAGAAATCCCCCCCAAAACTACTTTACATTGGAAGAGGGGACAGATCATCGGCGAAGGAGCTTATGGCAAAGTTTACGAGTGCCTTAACATCGACACTGGAGAAATACTTGCGGCTAAGCACGTCAAGTTGTCAGGAGACCCCCAAAAAGTCATTTCTGAAGTAAAGAATCTAAAAAAAGAAATCCTTACATTGAGGGAACTCAAGCACAAAAACATTGTGCGGTACATTACTACAGAAGTGAACGAAACCAGCACAGCTATTGACATAATAATGGAGTACGTGCCTGGAGGGTCAGTTAAGTACCTTTTGTCTAAGTTCAAAAAACTCCACGAAAAAACCATCCAGAAGTATGTTAGGGAACTTTTGGAAGGCTTGAGCTTTTTGCACTCCCAAAACATCATCCACCGTGACATAAAGTGTGCTAACATTTTAGTTGCTAACGACGGAACTATCAAACTGTCTGACTTCGGAGCTTCCAAAAGACTAGGAAGCACAGTTAAGTTTGAAGTGCTTTCAAAGAGCTTAAGAGGGTCGCCCTACTGGATGGCACCCGAAGTAGTTAAGAAGTCAGGGCACAGTTTTGCAGCAGACATTTGGAGCGTAGGTTGTGTAGTTATAGAAATGCTGACAGGTTCTCCGCCTTGGTCAAGTCTGGCTAAAGGAGTCAAAGAAGTACTTGAAATCATAGCCAACGCCAGTGTTCCTCCAGAGTACCCCAAAAACATTTCTCAAAACTGCAAGGACTTCCTAGACTCATGTTTGCAGCTCAACTACGAAAGAAGACCCACAGCTATGGAACTCCTAGGCCACCCCTTTATCAAGTGCGACATTTTAATAAACCCAGAAGGCCTGCAGGACTTTCCTTCTCTGGAAGAGATGGTGCAGAACGGACAGGTTTACGACTTAAATGAGTTCGTAGACCCCAAAAATGAAGTAGGAATTAGAGATGAAGACTGGGACCAAATAGTTTACGGAAAAGACCAAAAGGTTTACAATATAGACGATTTTCCTGAAACTCAAATGCGTCCAGAAAACCAAGTAATAAAAACGCCTTTAGCTCAGTACTTAAGAAAAGAAGAAGAACTTAAACAACTGGAAAAACAGGCTATAGAAAAGGTTAAAAGAGAAGCTTGGCAAAGAGAACTGCAGCAAGTGTCATATAGCTCTCTAGTCCAGACTTTAAAGTAATACATAATTAACTGTAGTTAAATGAAAAAGACTGAATTGTTTCAACAAAAAATTAAACAGAATGGAACTCCCAATAAAAGGTACTCCAACAGACTACCTTACATTTCCAAAAGAACTAACTTAACTCTCAGAAAGAAAAGCCTTAAAGTTTACCAAAGCAGGTCTGGGTGCAGTTCACCCGTTAACAGCTCCCACTCTATGGACGCCACTTTCAACCCCAACAAGTTTACCTTGAACCTAGAAAGACTCCAACTAATCGAAGAAAAACTCAGCGAGATCCTGGAGTACTTAGAAGCTGGGAAAGAGGTTTCTGAAAGCATAAAGGACTACTGGAACAAGTCAAATGACGGAAACATTCTGGAACTCGACAAGTTCTTTTTAGAAAAAAGATCTAAAAAGGCTGTGAAAGATAGCTTAGTTATAGAGTCCTTCTGTATAACTCTTTTAAGCTACCTTTTGAAAAGCAGCTTTTCTTTAAGTGTTGTTTTGCCTGTTTTGAAGCAAGTCTTGAAGTATGCCCACCAAAACTTACTGTTGTTAATAGAGTGCGTTTTGCAAAACTTAACTTCGGAAGTATTTAGGAACGTTTGGGCGAATTCCTTAAGCACCACAGTGCGTCTTAAAAAGTGGAAAAAAAACACTAAAAAGGACAACATCCACCTTATCAAACAACACACACTAGTTCAGATTTCCCTTATAAAAAGGATCATGCCAAACGTTCCCAAAAGTGGATTCACTCCAGAGTACCTTGAACTGGTTTTAAGTAAAACCTCTGTTAAGTTAGCTAGAAACTCTATGTTGGAAATCTTAGCAATGTCTTTCCAGAAGCAGTTTGCTAGCACTCCAACTCCACCCTACTTGCCCTCTCCAAGCAAGCCTTACACACTAGTTCTGGACTTAGACGAAACTTTAGTGCACTACAACCACCAAGAAGGGCTTTTGTTACGACCTGGCTGCAGAAAATTCCTCAAAGAAATGGCTCTTTACTACGAAATTGTAGTTTTTACCGCTGCTACAGAAGACTACGCAGACTGGGCTATTAACATTTTGGACAACGACAAGCTAATAAGGCACAGGTTATACAGAAAGCACACTCTTCCAAACGAGGGAACTTACATTAAGGACTTGAATAGGCTTGGACGCGACCTTTCCAAAGTCATAGTAGTTGACAACGTAGCTGCTAACTTCAGACTGCAAACTGAAAACGGAATAATGATTAGGACCTGGACCGGAGACCAAGAAGACAAAGCTTTTGACGAGTTAATGCCAGTTTTGTTGCAAATAGCCAAAAGTGAGTTCAAAGACTTAAGACTAGCTTTAGCTTCACTTAAAACTCAGATCAAAAAAAACCTTCGACTTGGGTTAAAGGACCCTTTGTCAAACATTTCCTTAAATATGGATTAAGACTTCCAGTTAGCTCCTTGCATAGCAGCTTGGACTTGCTCAGGAGTTCTGGGCACATCGTTCAGTACCACAGCCCCTTCGCTCGTTACCAAAACGTCGTCTTCCAATCTAACTCCTCCAAAGCCCCTGTACTCGTCTATTTTTTCTTTGACTAAAAAGTTCTGGGTTTCGGGGTTCTGAAGGGCTTCGTCTATTGCGAAGTCAATAAAGTAGCACCCAGGCTCAACCGTGATTACCATGTTTTCTTCTAAGTCTCTTCTGGTTCTTAGGTTCCTTAAACCTAACTTGTCGATTTTTTCAGGTCCTTTTACGTACCCACCTACATCATGGACGTCCATTCCTAAGAAGTGACCAAGTCCGTGAGGCATAAACACTCCTCCTACTCTTTTTTCAATCATTTGGTCAACATCTCCTTGGACAAGACCTAGCTCCTTCAGTCCCTCTAAAATGATTCTTTCAGCAAGCAAGTGCATATCAGTCCAGTTGACTCCTGGCCTCATAGCTTTAGTAACTTCTCTGTTAGCTTTCAGCACCAACTCGTAGATCCCGCGTTGTTTTTCAGAAAACACTCCTGAAACAGGCAGAGTGCATGTAATGTCAGAGCAGTATCCGTAGCCATAACTGCCCATATCACATATCACGAGTTCGGACTCGTTCATGCGCTTACTGTTATCAGGGTAGTGGAGTGTAGACCCATTGTTTCCAGACGCTGAAATAGGTGGGAAGGAGTGAGTAAGGCCTAAGTTAGCCAAAAAGGAATGGAAAGCTGCTGGAAGTTGGTACTCCATCATTCCTGGTTTGCAGCTTTGCATAAGCCTCACGTGGGCTTCAGAACCTGACAAACTCATTCTTTTGAGGACTTCAATTTCTTCAGGAGTCTTGATGACTCTAGCCTCAGCAAGTGAGGGGTAAAGCAAGTTTTCGTCCACAGAATAAGCACTGAAAGCTTCTGAGTAGAAGTAAGAAACAGTTGAAGAGCCTGAGTCGGTGTTTTTGCCCTTGTTCAAGTAGATCTTAGAGGGAGAAGTAGACGACAAAACGCTTGCTAACTCGTCAATGTAGTGAGCTTCGTATCCGTACTTAGAAGCTATGAGCTCAGGAGTAGGCAGCACAAGGTACAGGGCTAGGTTTTTGTCTAACCTAGGCACAAACAGATGCACTTTGCCCGAGTCTACTTCAAGCATGCCGACACAGTCTGGGTCTTCAACTCCAAACAAGTAGAAGAAAAAGCTTTCTTGACGGAAAGAGTAGCAATTGTCAGTGTCCCACAAAGTCACCTCTTCTCCTCCTTTCAAGAAAAGCACTGAGTTGCTCTCAGCCCCTGCAGCTTTGAACTCGCGAAGGAACTTGTCCCTGATCTTTTTGTGCATTTCGGTCTGGCGAGCGTACTCCCTGATGCTTTCAATGCTTAGGTTTTCGTTCATTTTTGTTGGTTAACTTTCAACAATATTATGCCTTAATAATGATAAACGAGCACAAGCTTTTTGAAATGTTCTTATCTGACAACCCTAACCTTGTACAGACTATGCTTCGCACTGCACTTAGATCTAAAAACAACCAAACGCTAGAAACTGTCTACACAATCCTTTTGCTTCTAATGCAGAAGCAGTCCCCCCACACAGCTCTTATCTTCCGAACTGTTTTGTTTTTGCTTCATAAAACCAAACTTTCATCTGAAAGGAGCAAGTTTCTTTTGGTCCAGTTACTTAAGTACCTCAGCCTTTCGAAACTAGAAACACTTCAAGACTCAGAAGAACTGTTAGATGCCTTACTAACGAAAGTTATCGACATGCTGCGCACTAAAGACGAGTTAAGTCGTATTTTGCAGCAGAAGCTGTGTGAGTTTGGTTGTTTGTTATCTGGAAGCAGATGGCATCTTTGTCTCAACAAGTTAACTTTGAGGCATTTCACTAGAGACCAAGTAAAGAAACTCAAGAAAGCTGGGTTTTTTTCTAGTGCACCTAGCACTTCAGCTTCTTCAAGGTGGGTTACACCTGAAAGGCCTACACAAGAAGATGTGTTTTCAAGTATACACAACAAAATATTTGAAATCACAAACACTTTGGGTGTGCCTCAGCAAGAAAACTTTTTAGGCATAGTGCGTAGCTTCATAGAAGAAATCGTGGAAGACTGCAGGGACTCAGATTACTTAACTGAAAATAACATCTTCCGTAAACTTAACAACTTACTGAACACTCTGGAAGAGTTATCGAGGGACAAAGGTGCACTGGCTATTGCTTTGTCTAAACAAAAATCAGTTTAACTAATTAGCTTGACACATTGAGTTTGTGAACAGGCATGTTAGATATTTTTTCGCTGGGTTTGTACTTCCTGATCATTCCATTTATGGACTTGTACAAGTTTTCAGTCCACTTGTCTTTATCAGGTTTAGATTTTTGTTTGCGAACTGGGCTGTCTTGTCTTTTGGAGGTGCGCACTACGTTTTTGAACATAGCGTTTTCTAATACGTCCATAAGGGTGTTTCTTTTGGTTTCTTCTGAGCGGGGTGTTTCTTGTATTTCTGTTTTGTTTTGTTTTTCGTTTATGAGTTGGTTGCGGGCTTTCCATATAAAAGGTTTGACTTTACTGTTCAGAAGGCTTAGTTCATTAACTACTTTCATGCCTTTGATTCTTTCTTGGTTAACAGCTTCACTGAATATTCCTTTTTGTTTTATGCTTGCTATTTTGAGTTTTTCTTTTTGTTGGGATCTTTTGAGGTACGAAGTGTACTTTTTTTGGGCGTCTTTGTGGATTGTTTTGATTTCTTGTTGTGAAAGGGGACTTAGAAACCCTAGAAGTTCTTTAGCTTTTAATTGGCTTTGAGTAGGTTTGGGTTTAGGTTTAGAAGCAGTCTTAGGTTTAATTTCAGGCTTGCTACTAAGTGGCTCAACTGGTTCTGCCTTAACGAATCCTCCTTTTTTTCTTGAAGTGTAGCTGGTTTCGTCTATTTTGACTTCAGGTGGTTCGTACTTGTTTTCGTCTGTTACAGGACCAGGAGCTCTGAGTCTTGACCTTTCTCTTTTGGTTTCTACTGAAAGACTTTTCTTTTGAACTCTTCCGTAAGCAAACCCCATTTGGTTCAGTAGTTTCTTGGACCTTGATTCAATAGTGTCTAAGTCTTGGTCTTGGCTATTTTTCTTAGTAAACTTGCCGCCTGGTTTGATCCTTTTAATCACTGAGTTAAACTCAGAGTTAACGGGTTTCTTTGTGAATATCTCCTTCACAAATCTTTTAACAGGGTCTTCTTGGAGCTTAACAAACCCGTTTGACATTGTACGAATTATAAAATGGACGAACCTATGGAACTCCCTGAAGACGATTTTTTTGAAATTACAGTAAAAGTAAACGGACAAACTCAGCAAATACAAATCAGAGAAACAGACCACCCTTTAACTTTAGCCAAGAAGTTCGGTGCCCAGCATAAACTTTCTGAAGAAAAAATAAAAGCTTTAGCTGAAAGAATAAACGACTACCTGGACTACGAAGGGTCCTTAACCTCCCAAGAACCCCAAGTTACTAACCCGCCCAAAACTTACACTAAGCCTCCTCTGCAAAGACCTCCTAGAAAACCTGACTACTCCTACAAACCCCAAATCAACCCTCACAGCCAAACTATTGCCACAAACAACCGAAAAAAAGGCAAAGTCCACGACTACCTTTACAACGAAGCCAAAAAGAAAAAGTCCAGACTGTCCTCACAAAAAACAGAAGACTCCAAAAAATTCAGTTTGAAAGAAGCCGTCAAAGTTGCCAACAGACTCATATCTAAAGGAGGAGCCATCAAAGAAAACCAAGAAAAAAAACGTCGAGAAAAGGAAGAAAGAAGATTCGACTTTGTAAAAGAAGAAGCTTGCAGTTTTAAACCTCAAACAGGGAGACCACCTACCTCTCCCAGAAGGGAGTTAAACGTAACTATAGGTGAATACCTGTACTCCCAAAGAAGCACCCCTGTCCAGCCAGCTCAAGAAAAACCCCCTTTCTTAGCTTCGTCAAAGTCACTCAAATTGCTTTCATTTGTAAAGAAAAACAGGTACAGAGAACTCTTTGCAACGCTTTCTCCGAACTCAAACGGAAGAATTGACTCAACTACTGTAGAGAGCTCCCAACTGCCTGAAAATTACCAAAGAATCCTAGCTCCTTTGTTTGAGGAACTCAAAGAAGTTCCTGAAGGGCTTAGCTTTGAAGACTTTTGTGTAGCAATGAACAACCTTATGAAGATCCTTTCTCCCTCCGAAAGAAGCGAGTTGTACAACACCAAAAGGAAAAAACCCCAAGAAACCCAGTACACCTTCAAACCCCAAACTAACTCTTTCCAAATTCAAAAAGAAAAAATATCTGAAAGAACCTCAAAAGACCTAGTTCAGAAAAACCAAAAACTCCAAGCCGAACGAGCAGCCCTTGCAGAAAAAGAAGTCCAGGGATGCACTTTTGTACCAAAAACTAAAAGTTTCAGACCTAAACACTCGATTACTAAGAAGTTTTACAACCAAGTGCACAGCCAGTCTCACAAGTGTATATCGAATCCATTTAACTAAGATTACATATCCATTTCATAGTCTTTGGACAGAACAGCAGCTTTGTTCATGATTTCTCCAGAACTTTTGTAAGTTGGTGGCAGTATAAGGTAGCACTGGTCTCCTGGCCTAATGAACCCGTCTAGTGCGTCGTGGTGCAAAGAATTAAACTCCACCAACTGCCCTATACAGTCCCAGCCACACCTAATAGGTGGGTCATGAATGTAGTAAGCAAAAAGTATTTTGCCTAAGCTTTTCAGGTAAGTCATGAGTTGCGCGTTAGTAGAAGCAGAGCCTCCTCCTAACTGCAGAACCCTCTGGAGATCGTCCAAGATCTTTTGGAGCGAAGAGTGCCCTACGCAGTGCTGCATCAGCCCTTTCCAGTTTCCTTGGTAACTCTTCCTGAGCACGTTCATAATAGGCCCTTCTAAGGAGTCAACCATGGTTACTTTTTTCAAGGAGTCTTCTGCAGGGGCGAAGTACTGCTTAATGAGTTCACTGACTCTAGGAAAGCTGCTGCGGAAAAAGTACACCACTCCTTCCAAGCTGAGCTCAGGTCCCAGAACTTCAAAGAAAAGGTCTTCGCAGTCGCATTTGTAAAACTGAGAGGTCATATCCGCCAGTTCAGTCAGGATTGGGAAAGAACTACTTATGTTTTGGAACCCGGGCACCATCTGCCGCATTTTGGACTGGAGTTCCAAGACTTCATTTTGAAGGGACTGGTTTTCTTTTTTGATGGCGTCTCTTTCCTTGCGCACGTTAGCGAACTTTGTAGTCATGATTCTGAGCTTGCCTTTGGTGTCTTTGAGTTCTTCTTCTAATTCTGCACTTTGGGAGGACTGAAGTCGGTTGATGGTTTCGTGGGCGATTCTTAGTTCTTCTTCGAGGTCTTGTACTTTTGAGTTTCCTAGCATCCTGTTTTGTTCCTTAATTTGAAACAAGTGTTTCATATTTAAACTGAATAAGAAATTGCCTGTAGTTTCTAAATTTAACTAAACTCAGAATTGAGGGGGCTATTATATGGAAGTGTTGGAGAGTAAGTTACTTGAGATGCTTCAGAACTACCAGTTGTTTAAAAGTGCTGAAAGTTTGGTTGTCTTTGAAACTAACAAACAACTAACTAACTTACACAAGCAAAAAAGAACCTTAAAGCTAAGTAAATACGCAAACTACAACAGAAAAGTTACTTACAAGTCAAGGCCAAAGTCTACTTACTACTTAGCTTCTAGGAGTAACTACATGTCGCAAGAAAAGCCTTGTTTAGAGTACATTCCTTTCAACGACTCCGCTGGAAAAGTAATTGAAAAACAAAGAATTCAGGGTTACTTTGGAACTACTCCTTTTAATGCCTTAGAAAAACCTGAAACTACAATAGAAGGTGACCAGTTAGCAGAGTACTTAACTTTGAATTTGCTAAAGATCTACCCCACTCCTAAAAGGTGGACTCCCATTCTTAGGTCTCTCTCTCTGCACCTCAACAAAACACACTTGACTCTTCAAAAGCTTTTTAACTCAGTTCAGTCTAAGTTTTTGAACTCCAAGCCCCAAGTTAACCCCTCAGAGTTTTTTGATCACTTCTGTAACATCTGTAAGCTTTACTGTTGTTTAGAACACTCTAATAAACTCCAAAGCACTTACGGAAAAGACTTTTTAGAGTTAATTACTTACAAAAGCACTGTGATGCAAGAAATAGACTGCACTTTTTGGAAACAAAAATGGTGGGCTCAGGAAAAACATGTTTCTGTGTCTGGAAACTGGTTGTTGACTTACAAGTGTTGTTCTTGTGCCTTTGAGGAACCCTTTGTTTACACCAAAGTCCAAAAGTTCATAGTGAAGTTTTTTTTGAAAAAAGGAGTCAGTAACCCCTGCTCTGTAGCTTTGTTCCTGAACACTAGCTGTTCAAAGTCCAGGTACTTAGTTGAGAACTTAAAGTCTAGCTACCAGGCTCTTTCATGTCCTGTGCCTTTAACTAAGATTACTTGGACTGACCAGTTTTACTACTCAGAAAAATTGCTTAAAAACATAGTTGGAGAGTTCTGTAGCTGCAGCAAAAAGTGCAGTGCTGAGTCAAAGTGCCCCTGCATAGTGGGGAACCTACATAAAGAAGAACAGGTTATTACAAGGGGGTACTGCGAAAAGTACTGCAGGTGCACGGCTTCTTGTAAGCAAAGGTTCTTAGGTTGCAATTGCCAGTTTGGGAAGTGCGATACTAGTGCTTGCATTTGCAACCGGAACTTTAGAGAATGTGACCCTGACTCCTGTTTAAGTTGTTGCTGTGTTCAGAGTGCAATTAATGGCTATAGTCGGAATTTAAAGAGTTCAGTGCTTTGTCAAAATACCAAAATTCAGTTAAGAAAGTTTAAACGCACAGGTTTAAGGAACTCAACTGTGCAAGGTGCAGGGTATGGGTTGTTTGTTCTAGAGCCTTGCAAAGCCAATGAAGTTATAATTGAGTACACTGGAGAGTTGATTTTTGACACTGAAACTTTAAGAAGGGCTGGAATTTATGACTACAAACAACACTCTTATATTTTTGGTTTAACTGAAGACCTTAACTGGTCTATTGACTCTACTTTTATGGGAAGCAAGATGAGGTACGTCAACCACAAGAGTCATAAAGAAGAAAACACTTTTGCTTCTACGCAAAGGGTGAACGGAAACACTCGAATTGTTTTAGTAGCAAGTAAGCCCATAAAACCTGGTTCTGAGTTGTTTTTTAATTACGGATACACTGTTGAGAAAGTTGACTTTAAGTGGTTCAGAGAATACGAAGAAAAGTTTGCAAGAACTTAATATAGACTACTTAACTAAAATATGTACTGTTGGGGCTGGAATGTCTATAACCAACTAGGCTTGGAAGGCGAAGTAGTTAACTTTCCCACTAAAGTGCCTAAGTTCAAGAACTCAGTAGTAAGTGTAAAATCTAAGGGGTTTTTTACACTCATGCTAGACTCAAGAGGAAATGTTTGGCTAGCAGGAAATTGTGAACCTGGAGTTAACAAGGGCTGGACCCAAGTTAACTCAGGAGACCTTTGCATGAAGCGAGTTGTTCAGATTGCAACAGGGGCATTTCACAGTTTGGCTCTAGATGATGAAGGGTGTGTTTACGGCTGGGGGTCCAACCAAAAAGACCAGTTAGGCCTTGAAATAGTCCACCAAGAGACCCCTAAGTTGTTAGGAAATGCTGAATGTGTTGAATGTGGTTACTCTACAAGCTACTACAGCATAAAAAACAAAGTTGCTTCCTTTGGAGACAACGAGTTTGGACAAAGAGGGATAGGCCACAACAAGCCTGAACCTGGAGTTACTTGGATGCCTGAGTTCACTCAAGAAAGCATTATAAGCATCTCAGCAGGCGACTCGCATGTTCTTTTTTTGACTGAAAAAGGAAAGGTGTTTTCGTGTGGGAACTACCAGTATGGAAGACTTGGAAGGTCAGTCCAGGACTCCAGCATGTTGCCTCGGCAAGTTTCTGTGCTAGAACCGTACTTTATCAAGCAGGTGTCAGCAGGAGGTGCTTGTAGTGCAGCAGTTTCAGTGAAGCACTTTCTTTTTACCTGGGGTTCAGGAACCTGGGGCCAGTTGGGGAACTCCACTACGGAAGATTACTATGTTCCTCAAAAGATAAGAACTGACGTTTTGTGTGTGGCAACTGGTAGTGACCACATGGTAGCTGTTAATAAGCACAAAGAACTTTTGGTGTGGGGCAGAGGTGCTTCGGGGAGACTAGGGTGTAAGTTTTACAACTTGCTAACTCCTACTTCACTTGGGAACTTCAATGTGAACTACGTTTGGGCAGGAGCTGCACAAAGTTTTGCAGGGTACGTTAAGCACAAGTATGTGAAGACTAAAGAACTACTAACTGACCCTTTGCAGTGTTTAGTTGACTTTAAAAAGATTTTAAGTGTAGGAGAAGTGTTTGAAGTAAAGGTTCAAAGTATGGATTCCAAAGGAAAACAAAAACGCAAAGGAGGAGACTTTGTAGAAGTCTGTGTAGACGGAAAGGTTTTGCTTACAGAGGACTGCAGAAACGGGTTTTATCTGGCAAAGTTGAGTTTACATAGAACTGGAAAGCACCAGTTAAGAGTTAAAGTTAACTTTATAGAAGTTGGAAAGTGGAACTTCCAGGTTGTAAGTGGAGAAGTAAGCACTGAGAAAAGTGAGTTTAAAGTAACAGGAAACAAGCTAACTGGAGAAGAACTTTCCCTAGAAATACAACTTAAAGATTTTGTAGGGAACTCTGTAACCACAGAAAGGTCCAAGTTACTAGCAAGATTAACTAGTCAGCAGCTAAAGAAGCCCATTACTTTGAGTCAGGAAGAGAATAAATTCTGTGGAGTTTTTATGGCTAAGGTGCCAGGTTACTACTCCTTAGAAGTGTGTTACAGAGATAAAGAAGAGCACAAACACCTACAGGGCTCACCTTTTTTTATGTTTGTTTCTCCAGGAAAAACCTACTCTCCCAGTTGCCTACTGAGTTTCCAAAAGTCCTTTTTAAGTGGAGAAGAAATACAAGCAGTAATACACGCCAAAGACAGGTTTGGCAATCCAAGAGAAATTGGAGGTGACCTTTGGAAAGTAGAAGTTACAGGCGAACACGAGGGCAGTGTGAGAGTTACTGATGAAAGTAACGGGAAGTACGCCATAAGTGGAGTAATGGGCTTTGAAGAAGGAAAGCTATTTATCGATGTTTTGGGCCAGGACGGATTGCGTGTTAAAAATGCGCCCGCACAAATCGAAATAATCAGAAGTTCAAGTCTATTTTTAACTTGAAATAATAACTAATAAAATGCACAAACACCCTAAAGACAAAAAGTACCTTAAACAAGTAGAGAAGTCATTTGGAAGTTCAAATCCATTTGACTCAACAACAAACTCGACGCAACGCAGCATATCGAAGGATACTACTTTTCTCAGAAAGAATTCTTCTCGTTCTATCATATACTGTGACAAACTGCCTTCTCGGTCTCCGCCCGAGCAGCTCCACATAGAACCTATAAAAGAAAAGTGCACTGACGACGATGACTCTTTTATCCTGGAACTAGCAGACATCCTTGGAAAGACTGAACGACGCAAAACCACCGAAACCAAAAACACCACTTCTCGAAGAAAACTTACAAGCATTTCTTCGCGGAAAAGAATTAGTATCAAAGACTCTCGAGGCTTTAAAAGGAAATAATTATTTTAATAAACTATATATGCTTTCTAGAGGAGTCCAATCGCATAAGCAGATCTACATTAAAACTCCAGACGTGCACAAAGACTACAACTACGGGCCTCCTAGCTTGCCAACTAAAGTAAGTAAAGAAGTACAAAGTACCCTCTACAATACTTTTTTCAAGAACAAGGATACCTTTTACCGAAGACCCACTCACCAACCCAAAAAAACGTTTATTCAAGAGTTCCGCACCAAGCACAACTGTATTTCCCGGTACTTAAAGCAGCAATCCAACCGTGAAAGGAAACTAGTCAACTACCAAAACAACTTAACGAAAGTAGAACAGATAAAAAGGAAAAACAGCGAAGAAAGTCTGTTATGGAAAGAAAGGAACTTTTACGAAAAAGAGTATAAAATCTGGACTGGGAGGTCTGCTAGTTACAAAGCACATAACTTCCAGCCTGACCAAGAAACGCGCAAAAGACTACGCAGAAAAGCAAAACTCACCCTTTCTAAAGCTCCAAGTAAACTTACCGTTAGAATTGTTGACCCCAGAATACTCCCTGACACCACCAAACCCCCTTTAACCATTGAAGACCTTTCGAGCATCGTTGCTGCTGCCAAAGCTTCCAGGTTTAAGTAATGTAAATGGTAAGAAGACTTGAACTCCGCGATGTATTCAATCAAGACCCCGACAAGCTTTTTTCTTACACCACTCAGAAAATAGTTTTGATCCTTAACAGGTACCTTGGGGTCTTAAAACTTCTTCTTACTTTAGGCATTCTTTTGTACGTAGCTGTTTATGTGCTGGGAATTAAAAAAGCTTACCTTGAAGAAGAGTACTCTGTGGGAACTGGACTAATATACTCTTCAGGAACTGCTGTTGCACAGGAAGGCAACTCTTTGAGAGTTTGGGACTCGGTAGACTTAGTTTACCCTTCATTTGACCCTTCTTCAGTCTCAATACCCACTACCATTTCTGAGTCTGTAAAAGAAACTAGAGGAGTCTGCACTGACTACTTGCGTGTTTGTGAAAGCAGTGAGGACTGTTTAGAAGGCGGAAGTTGCAAAGAAGGTTACTGCGAAGAAGCTGGCTGGTGTTCTGGGGAAGAAACTTTGTACACTCCTGAAGGAGTAGAGAACTTCGTTATTTGGTTCCAAGGAAACGTTAGGTTTTTCCAAGTTGCAAAAGACACTGAGTTTAGTACACTAGGCGAAAAAGAACCTGAAGTGGGACAAAACGCCTTTTTGTTAAGAGACTTACTCGAAGAAGCTGGACTAAATTACCAAAGCATAGTTGACTCAGGAGTAGTTATAAGAGTGAACCTCGAGTGGGACTGCGACGTAACTTGGGACAACTCGTGCTCCTCCCAAATTTCAGTTGAGCAAATAGAAAAGGGTTTTTACTTTGAAAGGTTTTTTTACTACAAAGAAGACAACACAGAGTACAGAGACAGAGTAACTTCAAAAGGAGTTAAAGTTATACTCCAGACCAAAGGCCATGTGTACGCTGTAACTATTAATTCAATAATACTGAACTTGTCTTCAGCAGCTTCCTTGACAACAATAATTCCAAGGATTCTGGACTTTTTGATAATTTACGTGCTTAAAGACAGGAAACTCTACAGAGAGTGGAAGTACAAGTACACTAAAGACCTAGACAAAGAAACAGAAACAATAGAAGAAGTTCCAGAAGAAGAAAAGGAAGAAGAGTACTTTGTTGAAGGTCCTCCTTAGTAATTTAAACTGTAAGGGTTTCTTGAAGAAAAGCTTCTTTCCCTGTTAAGTTTACTTGGCGAACGACTGTAGGCTTTTTGGAACTTCTTTTTGGTTAGTTCTTCAATTGGGTTTTTGCTCAAAGACTTAGGCGACCTAGAGTTTTTTCCTTTTTCAATGATTTTTTTAATTTGGTTTTGGTAAGCTTTTTTAGCTTTAGTTTCTAGTTGGCTTTTAAGCAGCAAAGCTTTTTCCCTTACACTGAGTCCTTGGAGAACAGGGGACATTCTAATCGTTTTTTCAGTTCTTGCTTTGACTTGCTTGGGTCCTGAGGGTTGCAAAGGTTTAGGTTCAGTTCTTTGAATGGGTTCTTCATAGGTGTCTTGTTGAGTTTCATGGATGGTTTTTTCGTAACTTGGTTCTTCAAGTATTCCTTTAAGTTTAACTTCTTCAATGCTTTTCTGGAGTTTTTTGGCTTCACAAGCTTGATCCCAGAAGTGGAGGAGCATTTCTCTTTGTTCAGACTTTTTGTTGCGTTTGAACTCATTTTCTTCGTTAAGGGCTTTGAGGGCATCTTGGTTGTTTTTTTGGTCTTTTTCTTTTTCGAGTCTTTTTTCGTAGTCTATTCTGAGTTGGCGTTCTTGGAGTTGTTTGTCTAGGTCTTCTTTGTTTTTTTTGATTTGGTTGAGTTTGCGTTGGTTTTTGACTTCTTCAGGAGTCATGGGGATGCTAGGGTAGCCATGCATACTGTAACTTATGGCAGGTTCTTTTCTTTTCTGGTTTTCTTTGGCTTTTTGTTCAGCTTGTTCGTTGATTTGTTTGAGCAGTTCTTTTTGGTAGGTTTTTTTAGTGTTGAGCTTTTTTTGGGCAAGTTCGAGTTCGCGTTGCTCCTGCCTTTGTTGCTCTTTTTTTAAAGTTTTTTCGTAAGCTTTTTGGTGTTCAAGCGACTTCCTCATGCTGTCTAAAGTGTCTTTGAAAGCTTCAGTTTCGATTTGGCTTAAATTAGAACCTAGTCTTGAATAAGACTTTAAGTCGCTAGACGAATCGTAGAGATTCCTGGTTGGAGACTCTAAATAATGGCTCATTACTTTATAGGAATAGTTAGCAAAGAGAGTTATATATAGCTTAACTATAAATAGCAAGTCTTGAAGTGTCCAAGTCAGCAAAGTAAGGGTGGGCCAAGGCAGCTTTAGCTGAGATCCTTTTGGCAGGGTCATAGCAAACCATTTGCGAAAGCAGATCCACTCCTTTTTCGCACAAATTGGGAACAAGCCTCGAAAGGTCTTGGGGCCTCCAGGAAGGAAAAGTAGTTTTGAAGTCAGGCAAAGAAGTAACTCCTGGAAAAGTCTCCTCGTTAGGAGTCCCAAGCACTCTGAAAATCTTAAACAACTGGTCAATCTCCGAGTCACCCATGAAAAGTGGCCGTTTCTGAGCCATTTCAGCAAAAATACACCCAACTGACCAAATGTCAACTGGAATGGAGTACTGTCTGGTACCCATAAGGATTTCAGGAGCTCTGTACCAAAGAGTAACTACTTCATGAGTGTAGGTTTTTATCGGTAGACCAAAAGCCCTGGCAAGTCCGAAGTCAGCAAGTTTGGCGTTACCAGCTCTGTCTATAAGGATGTTTTGGGGCTTTAAGTCCCTATGGAGCACCCTGTGTGAGTGGCAGTAAGCCAAAGCAGACAGGATTTGGTAAACGTAACTTTTGACCGTCATAGAGGGAAGGGGTGAATGCTGGGAATTCATGAACTTCTTGAGGTCGTGGTCTAAGTACTCGAAGATCAAGTAGAGTTTGGTTTCGTCGTGGATCACATCTTTCAAACTGATCACGTTGAAGTGGTTCAGCGCTTTTAAAAGGGAAATTTCCCGAATAGCTGTTGACGGAACTCCTTCGTCGTCAGCTTCTAAGCGGATTTTCTTGAGGGCAACTGTTTCGTTGTTCGTTCTGTCTCTTGCTTTGTAGACTACGCCGTACGTGCCCTCACCTATTTTGTCGAGTTTCTGGTACCTTTCCAAAGCGTCTCTTTCCATTTCTATTTTAAACTTTGAATCGTTAATTTGAAAGTGAGCATTTGAATTGGAGTTTGAATCCAATATGGGTTAAGTGCTTTTAGCTCACCTAAAGCTATCAAAGCCAAGAGGCCTCTTAAGAAATGGCGGTAAAATTATAATGCTGAAACTGGAAGCAAGACTAGAAGAACGCAGACAAAACTTCCTTAAGTCTGTGGACCAAGATACCATACAACATAAAAGAGACCAGTTTGCTGTTGAACTCCGCAGAACCAAAAGACTTTCTAAATTCAACTCTAAACGCGTTATGCTTTCCAAGCAAGCAGAAAGTCAAGTCCCCAAAATACTGGTGGACTACTACCCTCAGCTCCAAAACCCCGACTTGGACCTAAGGCACAAACTAACTATTCTGTACAATCTAATTACTTCCTCAGCGTCCTACGAAGTACTTTACAAAGCTTTACTGGAAGCAAGGAAAGTCATTACTTCGGGTTCTTCACTGCCTATAGTTATATTTGCAGAAGTAGGTTACATATCAGTTCTGGTTAACCTGCTCGAGTGCACTTCAGACCACGAGATCAAAAAAGAAGCAGCTTGGTGCATTGCAAACATGACTTCTGGAGACCACTTTGTAACTAGGTCACTTGTGGAATACGGAGCAGTTGAAAAACTTATAAGGCTTATAGACCCTTACAAACAAGACCTTTTAGAAAACGTAGTTTGGGCCCTAGCTAACATTGCTGGCGACTGTCAGGAATTCAGGGACTATGCTAACTCCCACAAATTGATTTATGAACTTGTAGGTGTTTTTGATTCAGACTGCGAAGTTGACGACGGTGTAATTAAAACTTGTGCTTGGGCTATTCAGAACTGCGTTAAAAACACCCGGGGACTGCCTGACATGCAATTAGTGAACCAAGTAATCCACATTGCTAAAAACTTAATTAGGAACTACGACGAAGAAACACAAAATATTGCCCTTTGGATTCTATCAGAAGTAACTAACGGAGAAAACAAGCACATAGCCGCAGCTATCAACTCAGGAGTTATGAGTGAAATCATGAAGTTCCTAGAGCACAACAACTCTGAGTACCTTATTCCAGCTTTGAGGACCTGCGGAAACATTGTTTCGGGAGACGCCCAGCAAACCCAGACAATGCTTAATTACAGACTGCTTGACTACCTGCAAAACACTGTAGATCACCAAGAATATAAAGTCAGGAAGGAAACTTACTGGACCCTAAGCAACATAACAGCAGGCACTAAGTCCCAGATCTCTTACTCAGTGTCTCAGCCTATCATGGTTTCAGCTATGAAGGGACTGCATGACCCCAACAACTACGTAAGGAGAGAAGCTTCTTGGGTGTACAGCAATATTACTGAAATAGGCCCTAAAGCCACTGTGATTCAACTAGTGCATATGGGCATACTAACTCGCCTTTCACAAGCTTTCCAAGTAGAGTCTGACTCAAAAACCTTTTCCAACCTGTTAAGACTGAGCAGAGGACTGCTGGAAGCTGGAAATCTCAATGAAGATAACTTTGTAGTAAAAGCTTTTTGCGAGGTAGGCTGTTTAGACTTAATTGAAAGTCTGCAATTAAAGTACAACGAAAGAATTAACCAAGAAATAATCGGACTGATAGAAGAATTTTACGGGTTCGAAGAAGAACAGCAGCAACCAGAAAGTAGCTCTATTTCACAATTTGAATTTAGTTAAGGTAATTATTGCTTAAAGCCACACTTCATACAGTAGTTCGCTAAAATGGGGCACTTGGATTTACACTTGGCACAAAGTTTGTTTTTGAAAGAATTGGAAGGCTGTTTGGAGTAGTTGCTCAGCGTAGAAAAAAACCTTTTATGATCCTTGAGCCTTAGGTCGTACTGAGTTGTTGAGTCAGGGTTCGGAAAAATCCCAGAGTTAATAGTTGTATCTAGGTTCCTTAACTCGTTTTCTTCTTTGATTACTAAAGAGCAGTTCTGACTGCTGCTAATTTGCGCAGTGGACCTTATAGTTTTCATTTCACCCTTGCATTTTTCTATCTTAGGAAACACTTCAGACCTTTTGATAGGTTTGGGTTTGTGTACAATAGAACTGCACTTAGGAATGTGTCTTTCTGCAGCCTTTTCAGAGTAGCTCCTTTGGCAGTGCGGGCAGACTATGTACTCTTCGTCTAAGTTGGGAGGAGACTTTACCATAGAAGTGTCGGCTCCGATCAAAGTGAGCTTCTCTAGTTTCCTGCCGAACCTCATCTTTTGCAAAAAGTCTTGGTGTTGTTTGTGCCACTTTTTTTCGCTGTAGTTTTGGTTGTCTGGACTGACTCTGACTAGCTTTTTCTTAAGAGACCTTTCTTTGGGGTCCTTATAGTAAAAGGTGTCATTCGACCTTATTCGAGGTCTTTTAAGAGTCATGAGCTTGCAGGCCTTTTGGTGCTTGAGAATTCTGTCGGGAGCAAACTTTCTTTTGCAGTATGTACAACTTAGTCGATTGTCTTGTTCTAATTGGGATATTTTTCTGTCTAAGTGTTTGTTTTTCTCATTTTCAATGCAGTTTTGAAGGTGAGTGTTGAACTCTTCAGGAGTTAAGTACTTTTTGCAGTCAGGGCAGGGGTAGTATTCTTCGCTTAGGTTATTCTGGTTGTTCTTTTGGACCTTTTCCATTTAAACTTCTATTACACTAACTGTTTATTTGAAAAGTGTGCTGCATTAAATTACTACAAAAGGCTAATTAATAGAAACTAATTTTCTGACCATGCTTCCAAATCTGGACCTCTTTTTGTTCGTTACAAATGTAGTAAACAACTCCGTGCAACTTGTCCAGTTCCCAATTTCCTATGTACTCGGAACCGTCAGGATTCTTCTGAACTCCATAGCCGTGCTTCATATCGTCTATAAACTCTCCTTGATACTCCGAACCGTCTATGCCAGTTAGTATTCCTTTTCCGTGATGCATGTTGTGCTTCCACTCACCTACATACCGTCTGCCGTCAGGAAACATCATTGCTCCAAATCCATCCTTTTCGTCATTTCTGTACTCGCCTTCGTATACTTTTCCGTTGTGCCAAGTGTACTTCCCCCAGCCGTGATTATCTCCGTGCTTAAAACTCCCTGTGTAACTACTGCCACTTGGCCACTTGTAAGTTCCGTGTCCTGACCTGTTGTTGTGTCTCCAAAACCCACAGTAACTTTGTCCATTAGCAGTAGTTTTTACTCCAAACCCATGTTTTTCTCCATTCATGAACTCTCCAAGGTACCTGGATCCGTCTGGCCACTGTTGCATTCCGTTGCCTTCTAAGCGTCCGTCAGCAGACCACTCTCCTATGTACACACTGCCGTCGGGTAGCTCAATGGCTTCTTTTTTGGTTCTTCCAGGTGAAAAAAACACAGTTGCCTTTTCGTTCTCAAGTTCGAAAAGTGAAGCTGGAAGGTTGGCTGAGACTGCACTTTCGATGTTTTCTACAAATCGGTTTTGGAGCCTTTGAAGGGTTTCTTCTTCAGAACGGGAAGACTTAAGAATTTGTTGGAATTCAAGAGTGGCTGCACACTTAAGCGAACACACATAAGCTTCAGAGGGGGAGTCAGGAATGACAAACAGAAGCATGTTTTCTACAGCTTCTTTGGTTTTGCAAATAGGACTTGCGCACTTCTTCACGTCACAATTAAACAAGCACTCGTCGTTCTCGTGGACTTCTATGCGACCTACACCTTCTACTTTGTTGCAGCCGTTTTTTGTGTACTTGCAGTGGATAAGTAAGTCTTCTAAGTTAGTACGTATGATTCTGCCAGGTCTTTTCATTTCAGAGGCTTCACACCTGTTAGGGCAGTAAATTCCATTTCGTTGAAAACAAGTGGTGATGCACTCACTGCAGTACAAACTTTCACAAATAGAACACTCTTTAGGGTGCTTCACTACTTCGTGGCAAATTAAACAAATAAAAGAATTAGGCACTTTGTCTACGAACCTGTTGAGTTCAAACCCCATTTATATGAACTACTTAACACTTGAAAGCATTTGAAGTTGCTGGTGGTAGTCTTTCACGCACTTACGAGTGCAGTCTAAGTCTGTTCCACAGTCTTCGCAACAAGTTGATAAGTCAGACTACATAGTTCTTACAATGGACTTGTGGAAGCCTGACAATACGCTTTTTCTGCTTCCGTCTATCTTTGCTCTGCATTTTTGAGCGCACTCGTCAGCTTCTTCAATGCTTCTGTTGGCTTTGGAGTAGCACTTCATTTCGCAGTTGTAAGCATCAACTATTTTGGGACTGAGGTTCTTTGTGAGGCCTGAGTAAAAACTTGAGTTGATTTTAGACAAGTCTTTTAGTAAGTTCTGTCTATTTTCCATTTACATCAGTAATTTTTTAGACTTAACATTGAGAGACCTCAGTTTCTGGTTATTGGAGTCAGCTTTGTTGTGGAGTTCGTCCAAAGCTTTGTTTTGCTCGTCGAGTGAGTCTCCTATGTTTTGGGCCATACTCATAATGCTGTCTACAGAGTAACCTATTTCATCCAACATATCGCTTTCAGAGTGTTTAAACTGCAAGGTGTCGAGTGGTTTAGGTTCTTTTTGAACTGGTGGAGGAACGTCTTTGGGGGCTTTTGAAAACCAGTTTTTAAAGCGCCCCATGAACCCATTCATTCCTCTTACTAGCCTTTCAGACTTCTTTAAGTTGGTGCTGATTATATCCGATTTATGAGACATTCTTTGGATTTGGTCTCCCTGTTGTTTGAGAGTTACACAAGTAGCTGCACCTATTTCTTCGGTTTCTTTAGCTACTCGTAAGGCTTCTTGGAGCTTTTGGATATTCTGTTGCTTCAATTCTTCCTTATAGGACATATTTAACTTATTTCTTAAACACAGCTGTAACTGGATGATTAGGACTTATTTTTGGGTTTTTTAAGTATACTTCTAAGTGGCTTTTTTTCGACAGGTTCAGGCTGGGGTATTTTAGAGGTGGAGTTTGTGGCAGAGGGTTTAGAGCCTTTTCTGGGCTTGAAGACGTTGGGCTCTGAGGCAGCTCTGCTTCTGTCTTTGGTTTTCTTTGTCTTTTTCTTTTTTGACTTTTGTTTCTTCGACTTTTCCACAAACCCAGAAAGTTGTTCAGAGTCTTCTGCATTTGATTGGGGGCATTCTTCTTTTTCAGGGACTTCTGACAGGTCAGAGTTCTGTAGGTCCTTTGTTTTATTTTCAAGGTTTTCGTTTTCAACCGCGGAACAACATGACAACACTATTCTTACTATTCTCTTCATTATTATTTTGAATTAATCTGAGCATCAATTAATTATAATTATTCCAGTCTTCTGCGCGAAGAGTTTGCACAGTACAGCGATAAGTTAAAGATCACGTAGAAACAGTTGTACCCCAGAATAACTGCTGAGCATAGTATTTCTAGCCAAACTGTATCAACTACAAAACCAAGACACGCAGCCAAGCAATAAACACTCCACAACCCTGCTTTAGTTGCAAAAAGTACTTTTTGTTCAGTAAACTCGTAAATTTTGTAAATGGTTTTTTCAAGAAACACACAAAATAAAGGGAAAAGCCCTAGAAGTACTAGGTCAATCACTTCTAGCCGAAGTATTTCTCCTGAGTGTGCACTGATGTACTACTTAAAACTTACCATTCTTGTTCCAATTATAGTGTTTGCTGCTGCAAGAGTTAGCGTCCAAAAAGCCCAAATTCCAAACGTCACAGCTAACTTAAAAGGCACTTTGACTCTGGGAATAAAACTGTTCCTGCGACTTTCAAATATCCGCATAACTACTTCTAGGTAGTTAGTGTCTAGGTCAAGAAGTCTGTTTAGCTCCATAAGGCTTACGTTACTGGACTCAAATTCGCAGTCTTCAGGCTTCAATGCGTTGTTTGTGAATTGCTCTCTGAGTTGTTCACTGTTTACGTAGGTGTAATCAGTTCCTATGAAGGTACAAGAAAGTTTCTGAGGTTCCATCATGTAGTACTCCACTTCGCCTATAATAGGAAGCATAGTCATGGGGTTTTTAACATTCAAAGGATGCTGGGAGTGGTACCTGCTAAGCAATTCTCCTTGGTTGGTTTGTTTGAAAAGAGTTTTGTTAAGCAAGTAAGCTTCGAAGTAAAAGTTGTAAGTAGTTGTAGGGTCTTCTAAGCTTCTAGCTTTTGCCACAGCTATTATGAGTTCTTTTTGGTTATTTCGGTAATAAGAAACTAGGTCTCCAAAGGTTTCTTGAGACAAAGGTTCAACAGTCGAAGGGTCTAGCTCATACTTTAATGTTTCTTTTTCATAGAATTCCAAACAACCCTCTAGAGTTAACATTTTTATTACTTAATCTTGTCTTTTTGTTGCTGGGCTAAGCTCTGTATTACAGTTATAACTTCTTCTTTTGAAAAGGTTTTTTCAGGAGCCTCAAAGTCAGTGTTAAGCACCCCCTCTTGCTTCAGTTCTTCCAAAATTAGCTCAAGTTCGGGTTTGTTTACTGGAAAGTTCTTCCCCTTAAGTATCTCTTCCACAGTCTCTTTGTCTTCAATTAGCAAGTCTAACAGCAACAAGTCCTGCATCTCGTCAAAGTCAATTTCGTTGCAAATCAAGTCAGCAACTTGCTGGGCTTCAGGGCAATCCCAGTTCATAAAAATGTCCCTTCTGACAAAGCCAATAGAAGAACTTGTTAGTTATATTTTGACTCGGCTGCACGGCGGTCTCTTGCTAGAGCAACTAGACTCAAGCCATCTCCAAGTCAGTGTTACTGAAGGTCTATATATCCTTAAAGACATCCACCTCAACCCTACAAACATCAACTTAAACTTATCTGAGTCCCCTTTGCACCTTACAAGTGCTTTTGTAAGCAGAGTCCGAATGGAACTTCCTTCACTGCTTAGAGTTACTGAAGCCCCAACAAACGTGTTTATGACCAACGTTGAAGTTGAACTTTGCAGTGCAGACTTAAGTGGATACTCAGTTTTGCCTAAACAGCCCTCTTTGCAAGTGCCTGAAAACGAAGAAGACATGCAAGGAGTAACTCTGCTCACCAAAACTATCGGAAACATGCTTTCCAACATTAAGTTCCAAATTGACTTTTTGAAAGTTAAAATCAGAGGGTCTCCAGATGATGAAGAGTACCTGCAGCTCACAGTTGGCAGAGTAAGCTTAGATGACTTAGACAAGCAAGACAACACAAACCGCGTTAAACTCTTAACCATTTCTGACTTACGAGTTAGCATTACCAAAAACAACTCTGAAATTTTTGAACCCTACAATCCCCAGAATGTCTGTGTAATTGAAGAACCCATTCAAGTTCAAATATCTTTAACCAAAGAACTACTAAGTGTGCAAGCTATGCTTGACTGCATTTGTGTAGTGCTTGCTCCCAAGCAAGTCCAAGTTATACTTAATTTAGTTTCCAAACTCAAAAAGTCAAGTTTCTTTGAAGAAAAAGAAGTAAGTTTGTTACTGGAAGCCTATCAAGCAATTGGGGAAGAAATCAAACAAAGCGTAGACAACACCCAGCCCCAAATCAACATACGTCATAAAGACCTTGAGTTAGGACTCCAGAAACTGGTAGTTTGTGCTACTTTAGAAGAAGCTTCTAGCTACAGAAAACTCTGGGAGTACAAAGAAGGTCCCTACCCAGGCATTGGCGTGTCTCATTTAGTAGCTAACTTAGAAGCACTAAGAATTCACCACTCAGAACACTTTAAGTTCACAGTAGGCTCAGTCCAAGCTTCTCATTTCCACCTAGCAAACAACCCAGCCCTTGACTGCTCAGACATTTACAAGTCTGCTAGACAAAGCTACTTTTTAGACTTTTTCCGCATGAAGAACTCAAGCAGTCACTGGTCAGTTGACCTAAACACCCAGCACTTCTGCAAAAACCGAATTTTGTCTATGAAAAAGTCCAACACAGAGTTCAGCTCGCCCCCAGGGGCTTTTAGGGCTTTAAAAAATGAATTTAAGCTCAAAGTTTCCTCCAGCCAATCAGACATTCAGTTGTCAGCCATTGACTTGAAACTTAACTCAGTCTTAGTCAAACAAGTATACAGTATTCTGAACCCTTTAAGTTTCAAAAACAGCTCTGGAGACAAAAAGCCCTTAAGTATTAGTTTGCCTTTTTTAAGGCTTGAGTACAACGACTTCAAAACTGACCTTTACTCCGAAACTTGTCTGTGTGAGTCCAAAAACTGGTACCTTGTTTCTGAACTTAAGTTCTCTAAAGCTTGCTTGCCAGACCCACTTGAGTTCTCAGCTCTTCAGTTTGACTTGTTCGTGTTCAACGACTCTGAAGTATTCCAAGTTTTAAGTGCTTCAAACGTCCACTTCAAGAAGTTAAAACAGTCCGAAACTTACGAAGAAATACTAGAACAAAGAGAAGAAAGTGCTACGCTGCAGTACTACGAACCAGGGCAAGGCACTATCAGCATGCAAAAAGACCTAAAGGTCACTGAGCCTTACTGTGACTTGCAGGAGCAGTCCTGTGCCAAGAAAAACACCTACTCTAAACTCCAAGTAGAGTTAGCTTTAAAACGAGCTCCTCAGCTGCACTCACTGCACATAGCTGATATTAACGTTCAGGTAGACTCAGCTTCTCTGTCTTACTTAACTTCAATTATCCCAGAGTTGCCCCAGAACCAAGACCAAGGAGTTTCTTCGGCCTTTACTATTGGAGTAGACTCTCTGAGTCTAGAACTCTGCTGCAGCAGTCCGTGTTCTTTCAACACACCTCACGTTCCCAGTGCTTTTTCGTGCTATACTTTAGACGCCAGTGTGGTGCGAACAGTGCCTATCAGACAAGACAAAAGAAAAGCACTGGTTACTCTTAACTTTGACAAACTTTCTGTTGTTTTTATGAAGAACTGCATTAAAAAACAAGGAGTTTTTGCAAGTGCTGAGTGCCAGAAAATTGAGGGTTTGGTTAAACAAGAAGAGTTCATTTACAACTTTGGAGAGAAAGCTTTTAGTCTTTACTACGATAAAAGTGAGGATTCTTGCCTGCAAGTTGAACTTAAAAGTTGGGTGGTTTGTGTAGATCCTGTTATGGAAGTGCTAGATTTTTTAAAGTCCTTTGAGTTGCCTGAGTCAAAAGCTTCTTCAAATATTACTAGAGTTGAAATTACTCTTAAAAACATCTACACAGACTATGCAACTTCAGAAGCAAGAGTGCTGTTGTTCTTAGAAGAGTCTTTGATAATTACTGCTTTGGGTGTAGAGGGGTCTTTGGGGCTGCACGCTAGTTTAACTTCAGCACGCTTGCTACTACAAACTCCTTCTAAAGAAAGAGAACACCCCATTATTTCTAAACCACTTTCTCAAAGTCGGTTTGAGTCGCAACTTTACCAACAGGGGTTTGTAGTAGTGGGCACTTTAGACACTTTAGAAGTTTTTGTGACAGTAGTCCAAGCTGACCCTAACTTAGGTCAAGTCCAGCCCCAGAACTGCCCTGCTTTTTTAGAGTGTATACTTGGCCCTTCTTGCAGTTCTGTTTCAGGCAACGTGTTTCTCAGTTCCCAAGTCAGAAGTGCTGTTTTAGAAAACGAACTCTTCGAACTCCACTTAAACGTTGGGTGCTTAATCATGCACTTGTGCAGAAAAAGCATAGATGTACTAAGTGCCTTTGTAAAGATCCCTGAACCTGAGGAGCCTATTGAGGTCATCAGAAAAGACTCTGACGTTTCGAGTGACGACCCAGACACTTACTCTGTCGAAAGCACTGGACTAACCATTTACTCTAAGAAGCCCGAAGACCTAAGAAACATTAACTTGCAAGACTACCTGTACCCCAGAGAAGACTTATCTGAACAACAAGCACAGCACTCCAAACCCTTAACACCTTTGCTAGTGGAAAAAAACTTAGTCCACGCCCACACTGACATTCCCAGAATAATTCGTCCCAACACTGTAGACTGTCCTTTTCACCAACTAAAACCTATGCACGGGTTCCCCAAGGTAAGGACTTCCATGAGCTTTTTTTACTGTTCCATCAACATATACACTGACGACGAAGAACGCAAAAGATCAGCTTCGGACTCTGTGCAGTTCAAGTTTGAGGGCGCAGGTGTGACTTTTTCTAAGTTTCCACAGAAACTCCACTACTCCTGGAGACTTGCAATGACTGTAGAAGAAGTCAGCATAATTGACCACATCCAAAAGTCCATAGTTAAAAGAGCTCTTAAGTTCGACACACAGTATAAGCGCCCTAAAGACTCCCACATGCTCAAAGGTGAAATCTGTGCAGTGTGGCCTCGGCCTCAGTACTCTTCAGAACTCGAACTTGTAGTGGACATAAGTATTTTGCCTCTAAAGATTAACATTGACCAACACCTTATAGAGTTTTGCTTAGCCTTGGCAAACTGGCAACCCGAAGAAAGCCTTTACATACGCCAGACAGGACATCCTCCAGTGAACTCTTCAGGAATTGCTGCAAAGGAACCATCTCAGACCTACATCCAAAGACTCACTATAAACGAAATCAAACTAAACCTTGACTACTACCCGCACAGCTTGGGAGGCAACTACCCAGGAGCAAACTTCATCAACTTGTTCCAAATCGAAAACTTCAACCTGTTACTGCCTTATGTAGCTGTGCCCGGAGCCAAAAACATGACACAAGCCATGCTAAACGCCTGGAAAGTGTGGATAACCCACATCCACAAGCACGAAGTCATCAAGTTTATAAGCGGACTAGGTCCTATAGGAGCAATTAAGAACCTAGGAGGCGCCTTGTACGAAGTACTTGCAGTCCAAGCAAGCTCTGCAGACGCTTCAGAGGCAACTAAGCAAGGTTTGTTGGGACTGATGAAGGTGTTTTCAGTGGAGAGTTTAAAAGTCCTGGAGAGCTTTATGAGTGGAGCTTACTGCATGGTGCAGGGGATAGGCAGTTTCACTGGAGTAGAGATGCCTAGTAGACAAGCCCTTACTAAACCTTTCAAAAACGCCCAGTATATTGTAACCTTTACACAGATTGACAAAAAGCAGCTTGACCAAAGGCATGACAAGTTTAAAGACTAATGTATTAATAAGTGTTACAAGAGTACTTAAGAGTCACTGAGAGTTTGCCCACAGTGCCTTCTGGAGAGTGCAACAGTACTACACATTTCTGAGGGTCTAAGCTGAGTTCGTAAAGGTTTTCAACTGGAAGGTTGCCTTTACCAAGGGTTTCTTCTTCGCATTTTGAAATGTTTCTGCACAGGTATATGCAGATACCTTCTGTCTTTCCATAAACTTCGTCTAAAAGTTGGCCGTAAGGCAGTTTATAGTTATACTTAACGCTGATGTTGATTGGGTTGACTTGCTTTGCAGTGAGAAAGTCGCTTTCAAGGTAGGACTTTTGGTAAGGAAAGCAGAGTTTTAGAAAAGCACTAAAAGGAGGTACTGTAAACAGTAACCCACAGTCAAACAGCTCTTTTAAGTGTATTTCAAAGTAGTGCAGGACCTGGGGTTTTGGAGTTTGCACTTCTAAAGTGTCTAAAATGTTGTCTGGTGTAATGCTTTCCATAGTTGCAGAGGTGTTGTGCAGTACCCTTTTTAGAACTTTGTTGGTTTCTGTAAGGGTGAGTTCAGGGCACTCTTGAAGAATTAGTTCAGAGGTTTGGTTGTAGTTTAGGGATCCTTTGTAGTTTTGCCCTTTGGCTATGAATTTGTGGTACAAGTTGGTATTTTTAAGTGCTGCTTTTAAAAGATCAGTTGGGTTCTTTATAGAGCAGTTCAAGGTGTTTATTGGGAGTTCAAAAGGTTCTACATAGGGCTCTTCATAGGACTCTTGATATGGTTCTTCTTCATGGTGCTCTTCATAACTTTCAAAGCAACTTTCGTTAACTTCTACTTGAGCATCTACCTTGTGGTGTGCTTTTTCAACAGATAAAAAATAATACACTTGAGCTGCAGTTCCAATTCCCAGGGTAACTTTGAGGGTTCCTACTTCCTCTGAGCTTTTTATATCGATTACACTGCAATCCTCATCAACACCTACCAGTGCAGTTTGGCTGCTCTGAAAACTTTCTAGCAAAGGAGTAAGTGTCTTTAGTTGCAGTTTAACTAAGCCCACTAAAGTATTAGAATTAAACTGGTTTTTGGACCACACTTCTATAACAAAAGTGCCTTTGTTAAGCAAACTTGGAGTTTTTGAGTCAAGTGCTATTGAGTTAAGAGTTGTATGGTCAATTGAGTTTAAGTCATAGTAAATTGGAGTTTGCACCTTTTGGGAGTCTGGAAACGTTTTGTAGGAGAAGTACACATTTTGGGTGCGCAACTTGCAGTTTCCAAGTTTGAGCAAAATCTGCAAAGAAGACACTGAAACAAACTCTTCCTCAAAGCTTTCTTGAGGAACCTTTTGGGGCTCCTGAGTATTCCGAGACTGAGGAGGTTTGTGGTTAGGGTCAGTAATTCTAACTTTTAAAGTCCCTACAGACTCACTGGCTTTTGAAACAGACAACTCATCTTCAAAGTTGGTGCCTGCCAGGTACTCAAGTTCTGCATTTCCAATCTCTTGCTTTTTGCCTCTGGCTTTGCAAGTAAACACTGTGAACTTAATCTTCCCAGTATTCAAAAGAAGATTCGAAGCATATTCAAAGTCGTAACTGCCTTTAGTTACTGACTTAGGAGTTACTTCTTGGACGTTTTCAGTTTCTAAAGGCAGCACAACTAAGATGTAGATAAACTCGTTGCAAGGACTGTTAAGTTCTAAAGTGCTTATTTCTAAAGTCCTCAAGCAGTCCTTATTTTCTTTCCCAAAAGTCATTTCAGGTTTGGGTTTAGCTGGTTTAGGAATCTTTCTTAAAGACTTCATAGGCACAAACACCTTTTTAAACTCGCTTATTTTATTGAGTTCTTCTTTGAAAGTAACTTCAGCTTTGATGCTTACTTTTCCAATTGCTTGTGTTTCTGGTTTGTTAAAGATTTCAAATTCCTCATTTAAGCTATTTTGAGTGCTTAGAAAGTAGTACAGGTCTACTTTAACAATCCCAATTAACAGGTAGTCTGAGTCAAACACCTCAAACTTAAGGTGCTTCATATCCTTTAAGTAGTTCCTAAACAAAGCTTTTGAGCATATTATGTCGTATCTAAGGATGTCCCCTTTAGTTTCTTGGTTCCCAGGTTGAAGCAGCACTCCTGGAGGTTTTTCGCCCCAAAACCTAAGTTTGAACTGAGTGTTTTCTAAAGAAGCTCTGCCTAGTTCTATTTTCAGTTCGCCTTTAAGCTTTCCGTTCAGTCCTGGAGGCAAGCTTGTCAAGCCTTCTTTCATATTATGCAATATAATGGAGTACTCTGTTCCTTCTTGGTCATCCCAACCTCTCTGCAACTATCAACTCTTAATCACCCACAAAGACTCCCAACCAACCCAGAAAACCCTAGACTCCCAGGAATGCTACTCAATAGGGAGTTCCCCAAAAGCTGATATCCAACTTAGTCACTCCAGTGTAAAGGAGTTCCACGCAGTGCTTCAGCACTCAGACACTGGAGCTCTTTATATCCTGCCTAAAGGCTCTGTAAACCTTAACAACCAACCTTTGACAGAAAAGTACTCAAGAGTGTACACTGATGACATAATAGAATTCCCAGACAGCAACCACTTGCTTGCCCTACAAGGTCCCCTAAACATGACCAGAACCAGTAAACCCAAACTGTTTGATTCAGAAGGCAAAATAAAAGAGTCTGAAGCCAGACACCTCAGGTACAAAGACAGAGTGCGCAGAGTTCACGAAAACGCCCAGCGCAACACTGAACAAGAAACTAGAATGCGGAACAAACTCCAGGAAGTAACTTGGGGTTTTAGCGAAGACGCAGAAGAAGCCCACATTCCAAAAGAAGACTTGGTGTTTTACCAAGAAAACCTAGACTTGAAAAAGGTCAAGAACAGAAAAAACCTCACCTCTAAACAAAAGTCCTTAATCAAGCTCATAGAAAACTCCAACAAGAAGCTCAACTCTCTCCAAAACCTTGAACCCACTCAAGAAGTCAAAGACCAAATAGAGGAACTCAAAGGCGAAAAAGACAACAACGAAGAGAAACTAAGAACTAGTTTCATAGGAGGAGACACTTACACCTACCTAAAGAACGAAGTGCCTAGTGACGAAGACGAATACTTCGACCGAACCAAAACACAAACTTCCCAGGAACCAAAATTCTACTACAGAGACCTCCAAGACAAACTTAATAACTTAGCCAACGAGCGAGACAGCATAGTGGAACAAATCCAAAAGGTTTCGCAAAGTGAAACTTCCACAGAAGAAGACCCACTTGAAGCTTTTATGCAGGAAACCGTGACTTCTCTCAAAAAAGAAACCCTTGAAAAACTAGGTTCAAGGCTTTCAGAGCTCAACGAACAAATACAACTTATCCAAGAACAGGCTCCAGGAGTTCAGCCTGTGAAAACCTCTGAACTAAGACAAGGAACTAAAAAACGCAAACTCTACCAAGTCACTCCTAAACCCAAACCCAGGCACGAGGAAGAAAACCACTTTGCAGAGCCACTCCCCCACACAGTTGAGTACGACTCTTCACTTAACCAAAAATATGGGTATTAATATGGTAACTTGGTACACTCAAGTTTGCGTTCTTTTATTTAAGAACACCAAAGTCTTGCTTAGGTCAAAGTCAGTTTGGTTACTGGTGGTTCCTTTTGTGTTATGCGGAATGCTAAAGGCTCAGCAAAAAATAAGCGAAGCTTACACAAAAACAGAAGATGTTCTTAACACAAACACCATACAAGTCCCTAAAATAGCCAGGTCCCAGGAGTCCCCTACAATTGAAGTTGGTTTTACGCATGGACAAAAAAACTGGACTCAAAAAGTGATAAGCCACCTTAGTGAATACCATCAGTTAGAGCTAGGAAAGGACATAGTAGTGCACCCAGAACTTAACCAAACCCAGTTTGCACAGTTATTTCAGAAGTCCAGGTCCTCCAAGTTCGGAATACTTTTTTGCACTGATTACATTGAAGCAATGGATGACACTATTGAGTGCCAGATTCCAGACACCAACAAAACGTCCTTGATCTACTCCATAGTATACAGTCCAAGCAACCAGATAAGCACCTTTTTCTATAGAAAAGACGAGTTTTTAGTAGACACCCAAGTAGTGTCTTTAAAGCTAGCAGTGGATAACTCCATTTTAGCTTATAAAGCCAACTACTCAATTGACTTGTCTTTGCAAGGGTTTCCCAAAGTGCCAAATAGGTTGTACTCGAACTACAACGTAGTAAGTAACCTAGGTCCAGTTTACTTGATGATTCCAGGAGTGCTTTTAATGAGTTACATAGCTTTAGGAATCACTCAAGAAAAAGAGTTAGGAATCAATTTGTTTTTGGAAGTTAACTCAGTCAAGCCTTTTGCGTACTGGACTTCTTGGGTTCTTACAGGCTGGGCATTATCCTTAGTAGTGGCTAACTTAACTTGCTTAGGTGGACTTAGTATGCAATTCGAAGAGTTCACTAATTCGCCTTACTTGCTAATGAGCTCTAGTTTAGCAATGTTCAATGGGAACATGGTGCTGTTATCTTGTTTAGTTGCTTCTTTAACTAGAAGCACTCAACTAGTGTATTCCCTCAACTTAGGGTTCTTTTTGGCAGGACTGACTTTCCAGTTTTTGACTTGTTGTAGCTTTTTAAAAGTGTTTATTTACCTAGAAAGTTCCCCTGAGTGGGTAGCTTTACTTAGGTGCTTGTTTTACATTTACCCGCCTTACCACTTAGAAGGGATATTCCAAAGCATTTCGGAAGTTTCTAGTTCGCATTTTGACAGTGAGGGCGAAATTTGGGCAGCTGGGGAAAGGTTTTACTGGGAAAACATAACTGAGTCCTTGAGTGGGGATTTTTATGGAAAGCACTATGAAGTGCCTTCAGTTTTGTTTTCTTTAGAGTGCTTGTTAGGCATAGCAGTGTTTCAGATAGCTGCTTTGTGGTACCTAGTGCAAACTGTTTCTGGGAACACAACCAACACTAAACACAAACTGTTTTTCTTAAGTAAGAATTTTTGGCTTACAAAGACTCAGAAAAGCCTTTTGACTGGAGATTCTGGACTGGAAGTTAAGAACTTATCTAAAACTTACTTCCAAGGAATCTTCAGAAAGCCCAAAAAAGCACTGAAAAGTATATCTTTTTCACTCCAAAAAGGAGTAAATGTGGTCATAGGCAGTAATGGAGCTGGAAAGTCTACTTTACTGAAGATACTTTCGAAAGAATTAACTCCAAGTGAAGGAAGGGTTTACCTAAACGGAGCTGCCTTAACTGCTAGTCAAATAGGCTTTTGTCCTCAAGAGTGTGTGCTCTGGAAGGAACTCACTGGACTTGAACACAAGTACATTTACTCCGTTCTAAAAGGAGCAACTAGCAACGAGTCCCTTCAAGAAGTAGACTTAGAAAACAACATTGTGCAGAACTACAGCGGAGGCATGAAGAAAAGACTAGCAATAACTCTGGCTATGCTTGGGAACCCCCAAGTAGTTGTTTTTGACGAACCCTCAGCTGGAGTGGACCCCTTGACTAGAAGAGCTCTGTGGAACCTTATAGAGAGCCTTAAGTCCAAGGTAGTAGTGGTGTCCACACACAACATGGAAGAAGCCGAAACCCTTGCTGACTGCTTAGTAGTTATGAATTACGGACAAGTTCAACTTATTGGCTCACTGTGGTATGTAAAGACTGTAATGGCTTTACCACTAGAAATCCTTTTAAAAAGCACTAACGAAGAACTACTCAAAGGAATCAAAATTAACTTTCCAGAAACTAAACTAGAAAGTTTAGGTAGCCAAACTTTAGTTAGAGTTCGGAGGAATTTTAAGTCCTTAGTTGCGCTAGTTGAGTACATAGAAACTAACACTCAATGGTTTTCAGTTTCCAAACCAAACTTGTCTAGCATCTTTAGAATGCATACTTAATAAGAACTTAATACAAAGTATTTACATATTATGGAACCAAGGCGCGTTAGTGAAGAAATAAACCAAATTGAGCCAAAAAGCTTTGAAGGCTTTATGGGGTTCAGCACAGCAGGCTCGGGCAAACAAGTTAACGTTCCAGCTGAAGCACTAGCTAAAACTATGCACTTATTCGACGACTTAGAAATCCCAGAAGCGCCCCAAGAAACAGTAGGGTTCTCAACAGGCGCTATGAAGCCAGTCCAAATAAGCGAAGAAGCAATGAACAAGGCCAAAGCTCTTTTTGCCGAAGAGTCACCTCCTAAACCCAAGCAGACTCCAGAAAAAAACCCCTCCTCTGAAGCCACTACACTTCCTAGAGAAAAACTCAAGTCTTTCTTCAGACCTTTTAAGCCTGTGACTTCTTTAGGCACTTACAAGTTTGCTCGTCCAGAACTCTCCCGGAACAGTTGTTCGCGGCCTCAGTTTGCTCAGTCACTTAAGAGAAAAACTACGTCTGACCAAAGCGTTCCTAAGAAGGTCCTTGAAAAGTCGGTCCTTAGTGGTCTCCAACAACTCAACAACAACAGACCTGTTAGGAAAATATTTAACTCAAAAGGACTCACTGTTACTGCAGACAACGCTTTAAACTTCGTGTTTAGGTGCGAGTGCTTCGAAACCAAAGAGTGTTTTTGCAGCCAAACTAAGTGTGTTACTTGGGAGGAGTGCTACGACCGCATGAAAGAAGTCGGCTTCAACACTTCCAAGGAGTGGGTTAGAATCCACTACAGACAAGTGGTTTGGAAGTACGCTTCTTACGAACGCAGAATTTACAGGTGCAAAGGAGTGCTTTGCCTGAAAAATTTGTTTGACGAGTTGTGTCGCCGATTCAACAAAGAACACAACGAAGCCAAACGAAGCATCATCAAGAAGATTTTGGAAGGAGACGAGTTAGCTTCTAGAAAGATGGTACTGTGCGTAGGCACAGTTACTAAAGAGCCTGATAAGGTAGATGTAGAACTCACAGACGGTTGGTACTCGCTTTACTCTTCGTTTTTCAGAGAAGACCAAGTATTCAACCTACTAGAGTCTGGAAAATTCAAACAAGGTTTGAAGGTAATGGTGTTTGGTGGGCGTTTAGTGGACTCTAAGTTTCAAATCCAGTACAACTCTATGAGAAGAGCTCCTTGGCATGCAAGGCTAGGGTGCTGCAAAAACCAGACACCTTTTTTAGTAAACATAAACTCCATCAAGCTCAAAGGAGGCCTAGTGCCTAAAGTCTCGGGGTTTGTTGCAAAAAGGTACCCCTTAGTTTATATTGAGTCTAAAGAAAACAGAGATGTTTACACAAGCACAGTGCCTGAGAACCCTCAAAACTTAAGGTGCTACTTCGAATTCAAAATCAAAGACGCTTTAATTGAGTACAGTCCTAAAGGAACAGGGTCTTGTTATGTCTGTGTAAGATTTGGAGCTGAGGAACTCCACGAGGAGTGTGCTCCTGGAAAGCTAGTGAATCTGAGTTACTTAACTCCTTTTCACAGAGAAAACAGGCTTTACCTGAACTTTGGTTTTAAGTCCAAATTCAAACCAGGCAAGAAAAAAAGACCTGACTTAGTATCCAAAGACAAACTTTTCAAACAGACTACTAGAGTCCAAAAAGAAGGCGACTTAATTGGCACACTGCAAAGAACCAAACACACTGTTTCAGGTGAACTCAAGTCACTTGTAGTAACAGGGCACGAATACCACACTTACAAAGTTAAGCTCCACGAGCCTAGCTTTTTCAAGCACTCACTTAGTCGCCTTCCTAGCATCATAGGGTTTTCTAATCTTCGCATTGCGAAAGTAAAACCAAACATAATAGTCTGTAAGACCTGCTACAATACTCAAGTCTTCAAAAACAAGTTTCCACTGCACATGCAGCCTTACGCACAAGACCTACAGAGCTTCTCTGAAGTGTGGATGGAAACTGTAAATAATTAAATGGAACCCCTTCCTAAGAGTTATATTAGAGAGTTCCTCAAGTCAGTTAGGTTCCAAGCTTTAGAAAGCAACTTAAACCTGGAACATCTAGGCCGCATGAACGAAGTAACTCAAGAAAAGTATTCAGGATTAGACCAAGAAACCCAAACTATTGAAGAAAACCTTAAAAACATTCTGGACGAGTACCAAATTTCAGAGGATGTGCTAAGCCAAATACAGGAATTGGACAGCTCGTTAACTGAGCTAGAAAACTCGGTTGAGTTTCTAGAAGAACTAACTACTAGAATAGAAGCAAAAATTAAAAGTTTATAATATGATTTGGTTGTTTTTGTTAGTTGGCACACACGCTTTAATTCCCAACAAAGGTCCGGGAGGACTAGTCAACCTAAACGCTAGCGCTGATGCTACATGCAGTGTTGCTGGAGTCCAGCAGACACTAAAAGGCTTCTGTGAAATTCCTTGCTCAGGAAAAGGCCGAGTTGATGTCTTTATAGAAGGCAACTACGAGTTTTACCACTGCTACCCAGAAGGCTTTTTAAAGGAATCAGTTACTTACCAGCTTTATGACTCAATTCCTACAAACTTTACAGCTGTTGGAGCTGGCTTTTACTACTCAGAAGAAATTAAGTGCAGAATAGGGACTTACGAAATGCCTGGAACTTACATTAACAAGGAAACTGTTCAGTGCATATACAAAAGTGTCCCTATAGGAGTGTATTTGCTTTCAGTGAGTTTTAACAAAGTAGACTGGCTAACAGGGGTTCCGATATACATATACAACACTCCTAGAGTAGCAGAAGTCACTCAAGATTCTTATTACCAACCTGAGGTGTTTACTGTGAAAGGTAGAGACCTTAACTCCGGAATTCAGTGTCTTTTCAGTAACGGAGAAAAGTACGTAATCAACTTAGTTTCAAGCAGAGAAGGCACATGCCAAGGCCCGCAAAACTTAATTTCTGACTTTTCAGTGACTTTGCTTGACTCAGAAGACTTTCAAGTTTCGAGGCCTTTTGCTTTAAAAGCTTCTCCCAAAATAGAACTCTTAGCAGTGATTCCTAAAGTGTTTGTTGCAGAAGAACTTGAAATTATTTACCAGGGAAGCATTCTAGAAACTATTGAGTGCTATGCAGATTCAAATAGGTTCCAAGCAACTTGGGACGACTACTCCATTAAGTGCTTGCCTAGTGTTTCTGACGGACAGCACGAACTTTCAATACTCACTCAAAGCGGGCAAACTATATCTAAAGCTCCTGTTCTTGTTAACAAAGTAAGCTTGACTTACACTGCTTCTTTTGCAGAACTCCAAAACCATGACTTGCAAGTTTCTCTAGAAACTTCTCAAGCATTCCAGAGTGTGTTTTGCAAGTGGGGAAACCATCCTTACTTAGAAATGACCCAAAACTCGCCTTCTGAGTTCTTGTGTAAAACTTCTAAAATCAAGGATGTCGGGGAGTTCTGTATTGAGTTGTCTTTTAACGGACTGACTTTTAGTAATACATGCGAGTTTAAGCTAGGAAAGTACCGCAAAGCAAGACTGTCAGAAATCTCGCAGTCGGTATTTGCTTTGGGAGGAACTGAATTCTTTATTGAAACTGAGTACATCGAGTTAGGACCTACTTACAAGTGTAGGTTTTCTCTGGACCAAGACTATGAAGTAGAAGCGTTTAACTCAGGCTCACGGTTAAACTGCACTTCGCCTTCTCAGCCAAGGCCTATTCAGGGGAAACTTACTGTTTTACAAGGGCACTACCAACTTGCGGACTACAATATTGCTTACATAGAAGGAATCCAAATAGAAGAATTCAGTCCTTCTGTAGTAGACAGGTCAGACGCAACCCTTGTAAATCTGGTCGGAAGTAACTTTCAAAGCCTCACTTACGAAAAGCTAACCCCTAAGTGTAGATGGAAGCTAAACGAAACTACTCTAGAAACAACTGCAACTTACATTTCAGAAACTCAAGTAAGCTGTCAGTCCCCAAGCTTAGGTGAAGGGGATGTTGTTGAACTCCAAGTGCAAAACCTAGACTTGTCTTTTTCTCCAGAAGTCTCTTTAACTCTAGTTGACACCCCTCAAGTTTCAAGCACTTCTCCTGGAATCTTTATTGACTCCATTAGCAATCCATTTTACCTGCATGGCTCTGAGTTTTCTGAGTCCTTGGTTGTTGAAGTTGCCCAAAACAGGGTTAAAGCTGAGTACATTTCAAGCAGCTTAGCATACGTTCCTTATGGAGTGCTACACCACAACCCATCTAAAAAGATTTCTGTCAAAGCTTCAAATGATGAGCAAAACTTTTCTGAAGAAATACTTGTAAGTGTTTACCCAGCTCCTTTCATTGGAAAACTGAGCTTTTACGGTGGACCGCATATTGGAGGGGACACTCTGAATGTTTACGGAAGTGGTTTTCAGGAAGACATTTGGTGTGTTTTTGGAGACAAAAAGTCGCCAGCTAAGGTTAATAGTTACTCTGAGCTTGAGTGCCAAATACCTAACCACAACCCAGGAAAGGTTTCTTTTTCTCTAGAACTGAACAACTGGTTGTTCACTAAAAACCCCAAAGAATTTGAGTTCTTAGAGCTTTTAGAGTACAGCTTGTCTCCCAATTCAGGAAGTGAAGCTGGAGGAACGGAGGTAACTCTTAAGGGGTCTTTTAGCTTCGTATCCTCTGAAATAAAATGCTTGTTCGGAAACTCAGCAGTTGAAGGACAAAAAACCCAAGAAGGAATAGTTTGCACTTCTCCAGAAGGACAAGGCGAAGTCCAGGTGAGATTAGAAGTTGACCAGCTTATCTATACAGCCTGGGATTGGAGTTCCGTTACTTTTAAGTATTTTCCAACACCTAGTTTAACTTCGCTTTCAGTGAGCAAAGGCCCCTCTAGAGGCGGAACTTTAGTGGAAGTTAAAGGAAGTAACCTCAGCGAGTACTGTTGTTGGTACTGCAACTTCGGAGGAACTTGGGTGCCTGCTTTTTACTTAAGCGAATCTGCTCGCTTGTGCGAAGCTCCTAGCAAGGTTTACCAAAAATACCAAGTAAAGCTGTCAAGTAACATGCAGGAGGAATCCAACAGCTTTGAGTTTGAATACTTAAACGACATGCAAGTGACCTCATTAGAACCTGGTCTAGGCCCTGGTGAAGGAAACACTCAAGTTACTATATTTGGAAAAAACCTAGAAAACACACTTAACTGCAGGTTTGGAAGTGTGGTTGTAGAAGTTGATCAGAAAGACCAAGATAAAGTTAAGTGCACCTCTCCTAAAGTTTATGGTTCTGGAGTTGTAGCTGTTGACCTTTCTGAAAACGGCCAAGACTTTACTGGGGACCTTAAGTTTGAGTATATTAAAGACATGCTTGTTGAAAGAGTGCAGCCTCCTTTTCTGTTCACTTCTGGAAACACTGAAGTTATCCTTTACGGAAGCAACTTTGTAGAAAGCACTACCTGCAGAGTAAACTCAGAAATAAGACCCACACAGTTTGTATCCCAGGAAGAAATAAAGTGTTCTCTACCAGAAACTATTCTTGAATCCAAGGTATCTATTGAGTTAACTTCTAACCTCCAAAACTTTGAGTCCTTTCCTGAAGTCACTAACTTGCAAGTTTACCCTGACCCAGCTATAGACTTAGTTTCTCCTAACCAAACAATCACAAACACCTTAGTCACAGCAACTGTTAAGAACTTAGTGGACTCTTCTTACATAGTGTGCAAAGTAGGAGGAGTAGAAACCTCATGGCGTGCAGTGTCAAGTGACCAAATCACTTGTGTAGTGCCTTCTTTGTCGAACTCTTCTCCTGAGTTAGAAGTTTCCTTAGACTCCGTGCACTTTCAGAAGTCTTACAAACTTTCTTACGGCAAGCAAGTTATAGTTTATGCTTCACAGCCTTATATTGGAAAGGTCCAAGGAGGAACTGCTGTTAGACTCAACACACTACACCACCAAAAAGGCCCTGAACTACTTTGCTACTTTGACATGGACTACGATGCTTACTCAGCTCTCAAAGAAAACACCCACATTGTCACTGCTGAGTATGTTAACTCACGCGAGATTATATGCAGAACTCCCCAAGTTTTGTTTCCTATGCAAGCTAGGATCAGGGTTACTTCTGACTCCCAGCAGTACTCTTCAAGCTCAGCAGAGTTCGTTTACATCCAAAGTTGCAGAGGAGGAATAGACTGCACGGAGGAGTCTTTGAAGTTGTGCCCTAAAGGACATTACTGCCCCTTTGCGACTTGGTACCAGCCACAGGAATGCCCAGAAGGAACTTATCAGGACTTGGAAGGTCAGTCTTTGTGCAAAGCTTGTCCTCCAGGTTTCTACTGCAACACCACTGGACTCCATGAGCCTTTAAACTGCCCTGAGCAGATGGTATGTCAACTCCACTCAACTGTTTACCTAACTCAAGAATGCCCCTCGGGATTCTTGTGTTCTGAAGGCACCCAGTACCTAAGTCCCCTCAACAATTATGGAACCCACCCTACCTTGTGTCCTGAAGGTAGCTTTTGTAACTCTGGAACCTCGAAGAAGTGTTTGGATGGATTTTTGTGTTTAGAAGGCAGCCAAACTGAATTTGGAATTGCTGGCTGTCCGCCTGGCTACTACTGCTCAGGCACTAGCATTAGTGAATGTCCAGAAGGGCACTACTGCCCTAGTTACTACAATAAAGAACCCAGAAAGTGCCCTCCTGGGACTTACAACTCTTTTAAAGCCCAGTCAAACTGCACAGTATGCCCACTAGGATACATTTGTCCAGACCAAGCTATGACAAGTCCAAATGTCTGTCCTCCAGGGTACATTTGCAATATTGAAGGAATTCAAGAAGCCCAAACTCTGTGCACAGCTGGTTACTACTGCAGTGAAGGAGTTGAAACAAACCTAACTGAAAGACCCTGCATAGTTATATCCCAAGAAGAAGCATCTGACCTTGAATTTTGTAAAGAACACATTTTACTCAAGGAAACTGACCCTGAAAATTATTCCCAGGACTTAGAAGAATTTAACTTTACTTCGCAAAACCTATGCTGTTGGAGTCCTGACATGGTCAAAGAATTTATACTTTCAATAAGTAAAAAGTTTGAATCCCAAGCTGAACAAATGAAGCAAGACCAGGTCAACGGACTGGGACTCTATAAGTTGCCCCAAAACCCAGGAAGGAACCTTTTAAAAACCGCAGTTTACTTTGAAGACACTGAAGACCAGGCCTTAATTGACTTTTGGTTAGAACAACTCACTAGGATGAAGATGCCCCAAATATGCCCTGAAGGTGTGTTTTGTTTGGAAGGAACTGCTTCTTCAGAGGTAGGGACAGACAGCAAATCTGCTTATGTATGCAACACAGGTACTTACTGCGAGAAAGGCTCAAGCACTCCTCAGGGCACAGGATTATGTCCAGAAGGTTCATACTGTCCAGAAGGTACTTCTGAACCCATACCTACTTCCCCGGGCTATATAACTACTTTTCCTGGAAATACCCAACAAAAAGCTTGCTCTCCAGGCTACTTTGCAAACGGAAACAACACTTCAGAGTGCATTAAGTGCCCCAGTGGTTACGAGTGCAACAACATAGCTACAATCTGGCCTGAAGTTTGCAGAGAAGGTCAGTACAGGGACTACTTGTCTTCGAACCAGTGCATTGAATGCCCCAGAGGAACTTGGTCGTTTGACTTAGGCTTGGTTTACGTGCATGAGTGCTTACCTTGTCCTGCAGGCAGAATCTGCAGTTCTGCAGGCTACTACAACTCTACACTTTCAGAAACTTGTTTGCAGGGCGAAGTTTGTGAAGAGGCCGCAACCGTTTCGGTGCATGAAAAGTGCCCTCCTGGGTTTGTGTGTGGAGAAGGAGTGTCTCCTCAAACTAAATACAACAGCCCCTGTGAAGCTGGGTTTTTCTGCGGTAAAGGAACAGCTAAGAGAAACCAGTACCTAAACCCTTGTCCTGAATTTGCTTACTGCCCTCCTGGTACTTTTGACTACTCTGAGTTCTTTGTGGGTGCCGAAAACACTACTTCGGAGGAAATTCCTCCAACTATGTGCCCTCAAGGAACAGGAAAGGACAACACCAACGGAAGAGAAACTTTGCTTCAGTGTAACGCCAAAGAAGAGTACCGAAGAAGTAACTACTTGATAAAGGTAGATCCCATTAGAGAGGACTTAATTAGGAATGCCAACTACAAAGGCAACACTAGCAAAGTGTTTAAACTGGATTCAAGAGAAGTAGCCTTAGTTACTTTGGACTTGAGGCATTTAAATTTAGAGGGCAGCTTTAGTTATGGAGTTAACTGGGCCATTAGCTTTACAGTGAAAGACAAAGTTGAAGAAGAAGTGGAACCTGCAGATATGCCACAAGCATTTTTGAATGAAACGGTCTCTAAGTCAGCTGTTTTAGAGTTTTCTGTGTTTGCATGGGAAGCCCTAGAGTTCAAAGTGGACATTCTGGTATACAATGGACTGTTTCACTCTTATGCAAAACTTTTTGAAAATACTACTAGTGTAGAAGTTTTCACTCCCCAAAGAGCTAACTACGGAACAAAAGACACATTTTTATCAGCAATAACACCAAATGTAGCCTTGCCTATTAATGTTCCTCCCCTCAACTCAAACTTGTCCATGCCAAACCACTTACTGGCCTTTTCACAGAGTCCTCACAGAGCAAACCTTTTAGCACATCAAAAGCAAGCAGGAGTGAACTGGTTCATGCCTAACTCAAACTACTGGCAATCTCGTGAGCAAATCACGCTTCCTTACCTGCCTTACTTTTCAAACTGCAAGGGCTTTGACACTTACATTCCTATTTGGGCAGTTTTGGAGCTTTACAAAGAATGCACTTTGGTGCCTCAAGAAGAAACAGAACCAGTCCCTTTGCTTAGTTTCGGGTTTGTTCCCAAAGCTGACAAATGCGAGAACGTAGAAATTGAGTGCATATACGACGAAGTGCCTTCAGAGACCCTGCCTCTCAGCAGGTGGTTCGAAATGGAAGCTGGGTCTGAACTGTTTTACTTGTACGCAGATCCAGTAAACTCAGAAGACCTCATAAGCGGAACCATAAGTAGTGAGTTAGTTCCAGTGGTTCTGCAAACTCAGGGGTCTACTTACAACTTGCCCACTCAGATCAGCCTTGAGATCTTTTACCACCAAATCGACCAAAGCACCAAGAGAATCATTGAAGCCAGTGTGTACTTTTTGGAGTTCAAAGAATTAAGTATACCTGAAAGGGATGGACAAGAAACTGTTAGTTACAAACTGTCTATCAACTACAGAGCCCTTAACCACAGAGAACTTATGAACAGGTTTATATTTGGAGTTGACTTTTACATGGGAATTAACTTCATTGTTGGAGTGACGAGTGTGGTGTACTGTGTGATACTGCTGATTTACCACAGAGTGCTTACGAGGATAAAGCCAGTTCCTAAGTTTAAGTTCTGGACTTACTTAGCTATGATGACTCCTGCGCCTTTAAAAGGAATTTTTTACGCTATGACGCCTATAGTGGTTGTTCTGACCTTAGTTTCTATTTTCGTTATGGGGAACTTGTTTGACATCCCCATTTCACAAGAGATGAAGTCAGGTATATTCGCAGAACTCACTCCTACCTACGGAACTGAATATCAAGGAAGTTTAGAAGGTGCCAAGTACGCCAGGGTAGGAGTGGGTCTTTTGATGGTGGGTTCTTACTTGATTTTGCTTGGGTCGAGTATTTTGATTCCTTCAGAGAAGAAACAAGAAGTTGAGGAAGACCACATGGGGAACGTTTGGCACATTGACAAGTGGAAAAGAGCTAACTTGGTTTTTCTCACGGTGATTCTGATCGTTTTGGCAATACTACTTCTGCAGTTTTCGTTTTCTGAGTTTTACGGAGAAAACATTTGGACTATGATTGCTATGTTAGTGGTCCTAGGTAAGGTTTTTGAGTACTTTGCACTAGTTATGCTCAAAGACAACTTGTTGGTGTCGCCTTTTGCTCAGTCAATAGGAATTATCCAGGGCTTGGTTACCTTTGGAGCAGGGGACTTCGTAGAGTTTGTGTTGGCTTACTTCGTAGAGTACTTGATGATGATTATGAGCAGACTCTACCTAGACTTTGTAGTCAACTGGATCACAGAAAGCATCGAAAACGCTGGAAAAAACGTTAAGAAAGTAGTTTCAAGTGTTTCTGAAGTCAAGAAACTAATGAAGAGTTTCAAACGCGAAAAAAAACCTAAAGAAAAACCTTTTGAAGTCGAAGAAGAAATCGAAGAGTCTTCAGAACACTTAGTTTACGAGGAATACGAAGGATCTGCAAGTGACTCAGAATCAGTTACTATAGAAAAAATAGAACCAACTCCGCCGCAAGAATCCAACACTAGTTTAGAACTCCCGCCTGAACAAGAGGTTGAGCCTTTACTAGAAGCTTACCAAAACTACGCCAACGACCTTATAGTGATTCTTTACTCGCCCATCTTCATAGGCATAATTTGGAACTTCTACGACACAACCCAAATAGCTGCTAACTACGAAATCATGAAAGAAGACTTTGACCTGTACTTTTTGTTTTCAATAATGATTCTGCCTTTCCAGTTAGTGATGGACGTGTTTCTGCATAACTGCAACGAGTACTATAATGGGTGGGCAATTCATGACTTTTTGGACTACATGAACTACAAATTCAAAAACAGAAACACTAGTTGGTCAGGCTTCGACTACTTACACGACAACGTAATTGAAGAAAAAAACCGAACTCTTTACCGCATGTGCTTTAGCTCCCAGTTCTTCTTTATCTGCACTATTTACACCTCTGCCATTATGATCTGCATACTAGGAGTCCAAGCTGTGATCATCAACAAAGAGTACAACATCTTCGACGACAAAGCTTTAGTCCCTGTAGTGCTTCTTGTATTGGGGCTGTGTGTACTGTTCCACTTTTTGAGTGTCAAACTAGGCCAAAAAATAGGTATATGGCGAATAGGAACTAATCAGGCCCAGCAAGCCCCAGCTTTCGAAGAAGAAGACTCTGAAGAAGAAGAAAAAGAAAACAGAATCGACCAACTCAACGAACTGTTCAATGAAATCTACAACCCCCAAACGAAGTACCAACCCGTCCCCAAAATACCTAACTGGAACCAAGTAGAAATCCTCAAAGCCAAAGACGAAATGATCAAGCGTGACTTAAACTCTGACCGACTTACTAGTCCAGAAATTCGCCGGAAGTTCTTGGAAGTCAACTTAGAGTGGCTCCAGGACAACTTAGAGTCTGTTTTTACTCCAAGAACTCTGGAGTCCCAGAAAAGCCTTATTCTTAGCAAGTTCAGCAAAATGTTTGGTGACTTAGAAGAACCTTCTGAACCAACTGAACTCTCCCAAATGCATAGCGAGGCACCACCTTTAGAAGTAAGTGGCTCTGCTAAAAGCATCCTTAAGTACTGGGTTGCAAGAGCCAAGCGTAACCGTGACTTGCAGGCCCAGATTGACACTGTGCTCACTAAAAACCTAAAAGAAAGGTGCATTCTCTGCAGAAGTAGGTTTGGACTTCAGTGCCAAATGATAGAAAGCATAGAAACAATGTTTTTCAGGTTCATAAACATAACTCAGGAAGATTCACTCCACAAAAACTGGAACAGACAAAAGTGGATAGCTTATGTAGGCCAAAATGCCCACTTCAGAACTATTTGTCTTGTTTGTCTTAAAAAGTGCGAAGAGTTCAACTACCACTCAGCACAGAACCACAAAAAACCAAAAGTATACTTTAAACTCCAACTGAAAGAAACCACCAAACAACTAGCTTTGAGTTGGCTTAACTCAGCCCGAAAAAAACTTAAACCTTAAAACTAAGATGGTTAATTACTAACGCTGTCTTTCATGAATTTGAGAAGGGCTTGTCTCTGGCCACTTGGAAGCTGGGGTTTTCGGGCCTGGGAAGGTCTGGGTTCAGCAGCCTTGGGCTGAGTAGGTTGAGTAGGCCGAGCAGAGCGGGCTTGAAGTTTGGCTTGGTGGAAAGCTTGGATTTGTTCGTACTCCTGTCTTTCCTCCTTGGGAATTGCTCTGCTTTGTTCTTCCCTCTTAGCAGCTTTTTCGCTACGTACTCTAGTTTCTCTGGCATTTAGGCGTTTCTTGGCTTCACCTTTGCCACGGCGGTTCCTAGAGTCGTTTAGATTGCAGCTAAGAGAGTCCATGCTTCCGTTTGGCATCATTTTAGCTTCTCAAAAAAAAATACCGAGGCATCTTAGTTTATGTAATATGAAATTATAACTTGCAATGGAAAGTAGAAGTCACTACCACCCACTGAACCCCAACCACATATGCTGTGCCCAGCACGCTTGCGAAATGCTGCAAGTGTACGAAAAGCAAGAAAAGTCCGAAGAAGCCGTTACTACGCTTGTGAATTTCTCAGCTTCTGTGGACACTAAGTTTTTGCTGGACAGTTCGGAGTCTTCTGTCAGTACGAAGTGGTTGCTCGGGGACGCCTGCAATTCCTACGCTGTTTCTAAAATTTGTCACCGCGACTTTATAACCGCTAAGTTACTTCTGCAAAGCTCAGAGACTCTACTCAACTCTATGGAAAGGACTGCTGAAACTCTAGGTTTACTTGC
>PR_CR_10_Liq_1_inCRDRAFT_1000044_pt1 | contig 63122 bp, 62 predicted proteins | sample PRCRCaboRojoPR_3_FD_10241 | JGI IMG/M metagenome (IMG submission 10241) | reverse complement strand
AAAAGGGATCTTGCATTTCATACCTTAGCAAACCACCGTGAAATCTAATCCCATCTTCCTGGTAAAACCACCTTTTGGAGTCCATNGCTATGATGATAAAGAAACTAAGGCACAAAAAGCTGCACCCCTGAAAGAAGCACCATAAATTTTTGTCTACCATTTATACTGAGCCAACCATTTACTAGCTTANGGGACTTGAACTTGAGAGGCTGCTCTGTTGGTTTCAAACCACAGCAAGGTGTGGAGTAAGCAAGTAAAGAAAGTAACTACTGCAATAACTAACCCTAAAACTCCAGCAGGCCCTGCACACGCGTTGACTTGGTCTCCGTCTTTGTCTACGTAGGAGTCCGACTCACAGTTGTCTTGGCCTCCAAAAGTCACTTTTACATTCACAGCCCAGACTATGAACCCTACAGCATTCAACAAAAAAGCAACCCAAATCAGCACTACGGTCAGAATAGTTTTGCTAAACTTTTCAGCAACATCAAGTACAAGAATCACCACACAGGACGTAAGAGCAACCACAGACAGAGAAGTAGTTACTATGTAAGTCAGTCCTCCAGTGTGGTAGTTAGAAAACACGTCTTGTTGGTCCGAATTGAATCCGTCAGCTGAAGAGCAGTCGCTGTAGTTGTCGCAGTCGTAATCGTTTATAAAGGCTTCTTGTTCCTCAAACCTCAGCAAACCTCCATGGAAATCAATCCCCTGTGAGTTGCTGTGAATGAATTGCCAAGTTTGCAGGGTCATAGCCAGTATCATAGTGAAGGCAATTGAAATAAACACATAGCTGTGAACTAACCACCAAGTCGGCTTTTCCATACAGCCTATTGTAACTTTCATTTATTGGCGAGAGTCCATTTAGTTAACGCTTTCTAACTTGCTAGTAGCTTGTCTTGCTTTGTAAAATATTATTGACTGGAAGCATCCTTCAAGTAGAAGTATCAATGTGAGTGCCAAGCCAAATTGACCTCCAGACCCGGCACAGGAATTAGACCGTTCTAAGTCACTATCGATTAACAAGTTTTCGCAATCATCACTAAAAACTAACTTAACACTAGTTGCCCACACAATGTAGCCTATAGTGTTCAGCAAGAACGCCACCCACATACACACCAAAGGCACAATTGGCTGAGAAAGTTTTTGGACAAATTCCAAACTGAAAAAGAAAGTTCCTACTAACAAAGCAGCAATAGCAAGTGAGTTAAGCACTATGTAAGTCAAGCCTCCTGTATAGAGACTTTCGAAAGCATCCTGAAAGTCAGAGCTGAGTGAATCCTGAGAAGAGCAGTCACTATAACTGCTGCAATCAAAAGAGCTAGCTTCAATAGAATCTTGGGTTTCGTACCTAAGCAATCCACCGTAAAACTTAATGCCTGAAGATTCTTGATAAAACCACCTTTGAGAGTTCATAGCTATAATAATCACAAAGCTGTAAACCAAAAAGTCGCATCCACGGATGAACGACCATAGCTTTTTGTCTAAGCCCAGAACTTTCATATTAGAATTATTTCACCCTAACTATACTTAGAGTAAAAACCAAACCAAACACGCAAAACTTAAAACTACTTCGATCTTAGTGGAATAATAAAATGTCAACCGACCAATCCCAAACACAAAACAACACACAAATATTCATAGGAAGATTGCCAGAGAAAACAACAGACATGGACCTCTACTCGGCGCTCTCCCCGTACGGAGAGATAAACTTCACACGCCTTATCAAGCCCCGCAACAATGCTTTTAATCAAAAATGCGCTTTTGTCTCCTTCAAAGACAGCAGTGCTGCTCTCAGAGCCAAGCAAGAGATGAACGGCGAGGAGTTCCTTGGAAAGCACATTACAGTGTCCCTCATCTACAACTCTCGAAAGCAAGAAGCCAATGTTTTTGTGAAAAACTTCCCAGCTGAGGTGAAGGCGCGAGAACTCGAAGAACAGTTCTCAGGCTTCGGAACCATTATTTCTTGCGTGATTATATACGACCAAAACGAAAGGTCGCTTAGATACGGGTTCATCCAATTCGAGGCCTCCGAAAGTGCCGATGCTGCCATCAAAGCTATGGACGGCCAGAGTTTCCGGGGGGAAACTTTAAGTGTGTCTAAGTTTCTGCCCATCAACCAGAGAACCGACGAAGCTTCTGCCAACAACTTGTACGTAAGGGGCTTCCCTCCCAGCACCACTGAAGCTGAACTCAAAAAACGCTTCAGTGAGTTCGGCGAAGTGACCTCAGTAGCAGTTATCAAACAAAACCTCGAAAACGAAAACACAGAACGCGCTTTTGGTTTTGTGTGTTTTGGCAAACCTGAAGAAGCAGAAACCGCGCGGAATGCTTTGCACGGGAAAACCGAAGGGAACACTGCCTGGCTGATTGTTCCCCACATGAACAAAAGAGCCCGCATCAGGAAGCTCCAAGAAGACTACTCCAAAAAAGTCGAACAGTGGAAAAAAACAAACGTTTTTATTTCTGGTTTGCCGAAAACTATTGACCAAAACAAGCTCAGAGATATTTGTAAAGCCTATGGCAAAGTCGAAGAACTTAAACTAATCACTACTAAAAACATCACATACGCCCAAGGCCAGTCAGTCGAAGACATGCCCACAGGAAAAGCTTTGGTGTGCTACTCTACTCCTGAACAAGCTGCCAACGCCATCAAGAGCCTCCAAAACATCATGATTGAAGGCAACAAACTCATTGCCCGAGCTTGGAAGCCCAAAGAAGAAAGAGTTATGAACCAGCAGAACTTCGCTCAAAAACAGTTCATGATGATGATGCCTGGATTCTACCCTCATCAGATGAACTGGGGAAGAGGAGGAAGGGCTCGCGGAAGGGGCTTTTCTAGTCGCGGAAGAGGCATGCCTGGTATGAGACCTCCTATGCAGCCTCCAGTTGCTCCTCGCGGTCAGCCTCCAGTTCCTAGAGGGCAGCCTTCAGCTCCCCGTGCCCAGCCTTCAGCTCCCCGTGCTCAGCCTTCAGCTCCTCGTNCTCAACCAGCCCCTCGTGCGCAGCCAGCTCCAGCTCCTCAATCCGATATCAACAGGCGTCAAACCTTAGGAGAAAAGCTCTACCCTACAGTGATCAACCTTACTAACTCCCAAATCGCAGGCAAGATTACAGGAATGCTTCTAGAAATGAACCTGGACTTGGTGGACCAACTCTTACAAAACCCAACAGAACTCAAAACAAAGGTTTCAGAAGCTGTAGAAGTTTTGCGCAGTGCTTGGGCTTCAGACCCCGAAAAACTTAAGATGCTTCCTAACTAACTTTCTTAGAATTACTTGCATGGACACACCAAACCTGCTTCTTCTACTTGGCAGAAGTCTTTATAGTTGTTGGTTAAGATGCCTACTTTGCCTTTGAACCCTAGAAAGGTTCCTAAAACGCAGTCCTGAACATTGGTGTGCTGTTTTAAAGAGTAGCAGTTGTTGAGGAGTTCTGCGTAGCGTGCTTCGCAGTGCATGTTTCTGCTCGAACAAGTTTCTTCACAGGTTGTTTCTTGGTGGCTCAGGACTACTTTGAAGTCACTGTATAGTTTTTGAATGAGTTTGGGGTACACTTTGTCGATGTGAGGGACTGAGTTGCATATGCACAGTGAAGGATTTACTTTAAGCGCTACGCTTAGGTCCTCACAGATGCCTTCGTACTTGTCAAGTCTTTTGAGGAACATAAGTCTGGCTTTGACTCTTTGGTTGTTGTAAACAATAGGAATGGGATCATAGGCATCAGCATCGTCCCTTTCTTCTAGGAGTTTTTTGATGGTGCCTATGACTAAGTAAGCTTCGAACCTAGCTCTGGGGTGCTCGTTGATGGAAAACTCGATTTTAAAGCTTTCGTCTTGGAAAGTGATTCTTTGAGCATGCACGTTGAGGATTTCTTTAAGTGTCACTTTTTGGCACAAGCTGTTGTAAGGCAGTTTAGGGTTGGTATGGGTTTGCTCGTTTATAGTTAGTAAAACATAGTCCAGGAGTTGGTGTATCAAGCGACTTACTTTACTTGTGGTGTTGTAAAGAGACTTCTGCACTACGTTCATGTTTGCACATGAGCACCAGTAGTTAGGAACCATTGCATCTAAGCAGTCCCTGAAATTAGTTATTTTTTCAAACAAAAGACTTACGCTGTTCCTAAGCGAGTTTACTTTCCAATTGTAGTAGAAACTACCTAATTCATCTTCTGTGTAGCCTAAAGAAACTCCTGCTAAGTGCTTTATAGTTAAGTGAATGTCTAACTTGCTAACTAGCCTTTCGGTGTTGTGGTCTAAAGTGTCGTATGAACCAGAAACTCTGTCCAGCAAACTTTTGCTTCCAATAAAAAAAAGTGCTGGCAGTCTGTGTTCTTGGAAAGCAGGCTCGCTCTTATACCACTCCCCGTAACGCATTCCGTGATCTCCGTGCAAAAACACAGCTGCTTCCATTCCTAAGTCTTTTACTGCAGACAAGTAAGACTCTAAGAACTCTGACAAGTCTTCGTCCAGAGTTTGTATATGGTTGCCTGTGGCTTCATGCCCTGCTGTAAGGTGCATGTATATGAACTGGTTAGCTTTAGAGTAGCCTTTGGTAAAGTCTTTGATGTACTCCAAGGGGTAGTAATGGGACATCTTGGGTCCAAGGCATCTTTGGCCCAAAGCTGACTTTTCAAAGTTAAAGCCTCCATACTTCCTGGCTCCACAAAACAAGTTCCCAACTAAATGGTCAACGTCGGGTTTGTCTCCCATGTACTCGAGCACGTACTTTTGGCAGAACTCAAACCCCATCAAGCTCACGTAGCCTCTGTCTTTGAGGTAAGACACTAAAGAAGTGCCTTTTAAAGCGTCTCCGTGGTACAGACCTTCTGTGGTTCCGTCTAAGTCTTTGTTTCCAGCGTACACTACTTGTCGGCTTCCTTGAAACACAGGGACTTGGTTGGCTCCTGAATTGTCTCCGATCACGTTGTGTATTTTAAAGTCAAACACTTGGTAAGTTTCATTGTTTAAGTGGTTCAAAGTTCTAACTGACTCAGGCAACTTTCTGAAAAAGTGCCTTCGAGAAACTGAGTCAATAGTTAAAAGCAGAATCACTAGTTTCTTCTGTTCAGTTTTTTGGGTTTGTCTTTGGTAACTCAGAGCTCTGCTTTCAGCCTGAGGCTTTTTTCTGAACTTATACTGGATTTGCTCGAAGTAGTTGTCTTTGTTGGGGTTACAGGTTCCTAGTGCCCATTCTTCGCCTGCTTTGAGTTTAACAGGTCCTTTGTAGGTTTTGACTTTGTTGTTAAAAGCGTCTTCTAATATAAAGCTTTCGTTAAAAGAAGAAGTGCCTAGTACGTACTTTCCTTTAAAACTTCCACTGCAGTTCATCCTTAAAACGTTGTTTTTAGTATCCAAAAACAAGGCTTGAGTGAACTCTGGGAACAGTTTAGAGCACTTGGGATAGGTTTTCCATTTNAAGACTTCGTTTGCTGTNGCATTATCGTAGCCAAAAACAGTTGGNAAGCAAAGCAACTCAGGATCTCCTTCAAAGGGTTTAATTCTGTAGTCGTCGTCCATTTCAAAAGGCTTGGGCCTGCGGTGCTTCCACTCAGTGTTAGGAAGTTTTTGGTCCCAGGAACAAAACTTGCAACTCTTGTTTTTCTTGCGTTGCTTGGCTCCAGTAGTTAGGTTCTAAGTTATTCTTACAGTGACTTTAGAGTTTTCTTGAGTCATGAAAAAACCAGAGTAGCACAACAAACAAGCGTAAACACCTAAAAAAACAACAAAAAAGAGCTTCTTAGAAAGTATCATTATAAAATGCTTAAATAGAAACTTGACAAAAAAATACCCGGAAATAAAATGGAAGTATTGCCAACTCTCAAAATATTAACATTGGGCGATGCAAGTGTGGGGAAAACCAGCGTTTTGTTGAGATTCGCAGAAAACGACTTTCCTACAGCTACTATGCCTACTATAGGCATCGAGTACAAAACTAAAACAATCACTCTTGAGAACCGAGAAGTAAAGCTCCAAGTCTGGGACACAGCTGGTCAAGAACGCTACCACAAAACCCTTGCCAACACTTTCTACAGAAGGGCAAACGGAATCCTCTTGGTATTCGATTTAAGTGACCGAAGCACTTTTAACCATGTGGAAAACTGGATGAAGCAAATCAAAAACAAAGCCGACGAAAAAGTAGCCATTCTACTCGTAGGAAACAAAATGGACTTACTAGAAGGAGAACACTTTCCTGAAGGGGAACAGCTAGCTGCGAGTTACTCAATTCCTTTTGTGATGGTCTCAGCTAAGTCTGGAAAGAACGTGGAGTACGCCTTTAAAAAACTTGCAGAGTTGATCTCTACACAGGACCCTGGGGTGATTTCTGGGGATTCTAGAACCAGCAACATCCAACTCCAAGAACAAAAAAGGGATCACCCTTCTGGTGATAAATGTTGTCGCTAATTAATACTCACCTAATTATAATGGACTACGAAAACCAAGTCAAAAACATGCTTGAAAGTGCACGTTGCCAAGAAGAGTTCCAAAAGTACTTGAAGTGCACAAAGCACTTTAAAAGTGACCCTGAAAACTGTAAAGAACTATACAAAGAGTTCCAGTTTTGCATTGTCAAAAGAGAAGAAGAAAGACTTGACAGAGAAAAGGTGATAGAAAAGTTCAAACAGAAGTGGGGCCACTACCCCTATGAGTCTAACTAATTTAAGTACATAAATGCAAAGTGTCCAACAACACTACCGAGAAATGAAAAACTTAAGAAAACAACAAGAAACCCAGTCCAAACTCCTAAAAGAACAAGAAAACCAAATCAACGAAGTGTACAAAAACAACTTGTCCTTGAGTTTCGAGTTAGTTCAGCTCGAAAAGAAACTAAACGAAGTGCTGTTCCAACTTGACTACGAACAGTTTTCAGAAGAAGCTTACAGCTCAGTGTACAAAAGCAACCCTCAAGACCTAGGAAGTATGCTCAGGGAACTCGAAATCGACAAGGAAGAAATAGAAGTTTCAGTCAACTCGCCTTTGTACAAGTCCAACCAAGAAATACAAATTGAGCTTACTAAAAGCTTTGAAATCCCACTAGAAACGGAAGACTTTGGAACCTACACTGAACCTCTGAGCAACCCCTCCACACATGACATCCTTAGAGCTGCTAGGTTCTTAGGAATCGACCCTGCAAACGAAACTAACTACTTGTACGTAGCCAGGGCTTTTTTGCAAAAACCTATTCCAAACAACTGGAAACTAAGTGACAACCTGTTTCTCAACCTCGAAACAGGCGAAACGACTTCTGAGCACCCAGGCGTCCAGCACTACTTGCAGTTGATCTCCAAAATAAAGTCCAGAGAACAAAAGACTGTGGAGGGCCTTAGACAGGTCTTATTAGATCCGGTTTGTGCCATGGTGCAGCGTAAGTACAAGTGCGGAATTCAGTCTTTTTTTGAAGTTGAAGACAAAAAGTTTTTGGGCAAAAGAAGAGAAATTGAAGAACGAGTGAACCTCATGATGTCCAGAAAAAAAGACGTGAAGGTAGAAGACATCCAAGCAATCGAAGAAGAAAGAACTAAGAAAAAAGCCCAACACCCTCTTTTCAGTTGGGTTTTTGACGACTCTGCTGCAAAGCTCAAACAACTCTGGGACAACTTAACCTTCCAATAAACTCAATATTAACCAAAAAGTTTGCATGTAAATGGTGGTGGCAATAGGAGGGTTTTTAACTGGACTGTACCTAGGACTTCAACTCAGGAAACACTATGAATTTCCTTCCCCAGACAAAATAGAACAAGCCATCTGGGTCTTCAAAGCCCCTCCACAAACGGCTAATCAAAACGCGCCTCAAAACCAGGAAACTCCTAAAACTAAGTAACAGGTCTCTAAGCTAACTTAAGTTAAAACTCAGAAAACCAGACTAGAGAAAGAGCCACGTGTTTTCCGATATTTACCTAATTTCATATTTGCCTTATAATTTTTTCATGCAATATCAGAAACTAGATATTTCAGGCCTGAGCAACTGCNCCAAAGAGACCCAACTATCCTCTCATTTAAACTTAAAAAAACCAACTCGGGAAACAGAGTTCCAACAAAAGTACAAAACAGAAATGTGCAAAAACTGGGAAGCTGGCCACTGTGAATATGGCGACAAGTGTGCTTTCGCTCATGGAAACAGAGAACTGCGTTCTAAAGTCCAAGTTGCTACAAATAAGAAGTGCAAACAATTCGCAGAGTCTGGGTACTGCTTGTTGGGCTCTAGGTGCCAGTTCGATCACTGCAAGGAGAGTGATACAGCTTGCTCTTCTCCTGCCAATACTCCTCGCAGCAGGAAAGGATCAGACCCTCCTTTCTCCTTTCCTATATTTATAGATTTAGAGACCCGCGGAATTTAATAAGTAAATTAATAGTCACTAATGTTGGAAGGACTGTAGCTGACAAAGACTCCTTTTGCCAGGTGTTCACCCTCCATTTAATTATTAACTTCGCAGTGCTTCGCTAAGTGCCAAACAGAACCGCACTTGAAACAACTGCCTCCTTTCGAGTACACTCCTTGGAAGGGTTTTTGTTCGCACTGGCTGGCTAAGTGTCCTACTTGGTTGCAGTAAAAACAAGTAGCGTATTCGTAACCTGGTCTGCTGCAGTCTTTAGAAGTGTGGCTTTCAGACCCGCACGAGTAGCAAAACACTTTTTTCTTTTCAAGTTGTGGGCAGTTTTTGATTAGGTGGCCTCCTTCTTTACAGTTGACGCACTTGGGTGCTTTGTGTTGGGGTTGCTCGGCTCTTTGCTGGGCTTTGTACTGGGCTTTGTGTTTCCGAGCTAGTTGTTTGATTTTGGCTCTTTTCTTTTCCTGGCGTTTGAGGATTCTGGTCCTTTCTTCATTGGGGTCCACTCGGAACTTAGGGTCTTCAATGGCTTTGTTGAGTCTGGAGAGTTCTTTGTAGATTCTGAACCTTTTGGTCTTTTCAGAAGGGTCTTTGAGGCTTTGGAGTTTTTTTTCTAGGTACTCTTGTCTGTGCTTGATGTCCTCTATTGTAAGGTGCACTTTGCTCATATTAACTATTACCACTTAATAGATTTAAAGTTTCCTTGGGGAACTGGGTGATGCTTTCTAGTCTTGGGTGGGAGACCTTTAGGTTCTGGTTGCGTTCGACTTCTTTGGTGAGGTGGTCTTTGGCCAATTTAGCTTTTAGAACTAGTTTTACAGGTCGTTGGTAGAGCTGAATTATTTTGGCCTTAGCACTTTCACAAACCTTTTTAACAGTTCTGCTTTGCTTCCCCAAGAAAATGCCTATTTGGATTTGGCTGTGGACTAGGACTTCTGTGTCTATTCTTAAAGTGCCGTCTAAGTAAGGAGTCCAGCCTACAGTGCGGAGTTTCCAAGAGTAAGGCAGTTCTTCGTGGTACCAGTTAAGGAGTTCTTCCCTTATGATTTGCTCGACTTTTTCGACGTCAGACAAGTTGGTGACTTGTTGTGGGTGGTACAGCCACTCGCCTTCAGGGGCTTTTCCTTTCAAAAAGCTGTAAACTTGCTCTACGTTGTAGTTGTGCTCAGCTGAAACGTAAAAAACCTTTTCGAACTTGGCATACTCGTGGAGTTCGTTGACTTTGTGACGGAGGGATCTTCTGTCTTTGACTAAGTCTACTTTAGTCATAACTAGTGCTGCTGGAATGGTGGAACTTGCTAAGTTCTGCCTTTGAGAAAATTGTGAATCAGACTCTCCTTCTAGTTGGGCTTCGGTTATTTGCTGCGACTGGGGTTCTAAAAGCTTCTGTAGTCTTTTGCAAGCAGTTCTTACGTCGTTTCTGAGTACTTTAATAGAGTCAACTACAAACAAAGTGAAGTCTGCAGAGTGGACTTGAGTCCAGCCTTTAGTTGAAATAGCATTGGTTCTGGGACCGTGGGTGCTTAAAATGCCTGGTGTGTCGTAAAAAAGCATCTGTGTTTTGTCGTCGGTTTTCAAAGCTTCTATTGTGTCGTTGGTAGTGTTTACTTTGCGAGAGACTGCCAAAACCTTTTGGCCAATAATTGTGTTAACAAGGGTGGACTTGCCTGCGTTAGGAGGACCCACCACAGCAACTCCCATGAAGCAGGAGTCAGGCGGACTCTCGAAGTAAGGAAAAATAGGCATGCGTGCTTCCAAAGGAACTTCGTAAAGGGGAGCCAGAGGTCTGTTTGGAAGTCTGTAGTTCAAAACTTGAGGAAGGGGGTGGTCCATCATCACAGGGTGTCTTTTGAGTTCGAACTTGGTTTTGGGAGCTTGTGGTGCTTCTTGTGATTTAGGTAGTGGGGCGTACCTTTTGATTGAAGCTACTGAGCCTAGCCTTCTAATTATTTTCATATAAATGCTGAAATTAGCCAGGTCTTTTGCCAAAAAAGTCAAGGAAACACCATACTTCCCTGTGAACTCTTCTTCAGACCTCCTCAAAATCAGGAACTTAGGAATAATTGCTCACATTGATGCAGGCAAAACCACCCTGACAGAAAGGATGCTTTACTACTGCGGAGCACTGCATGAGCCTGGAAGTAATTAGTATTCAGACGTGGACGAAGGAAACACAGTAATGGACTACATGCACCAAGAACGCACTAGAGGCATAACTATCCGCTCTGCTGCAATCACTTTTAACTGGAGTGGGTTCCAGTTCAACCTAATAGACACACCTGGCCACGTTGACTTTTCTGGAGAAGTCGAAAGGTCCCTTCGAGTTATGGACGGGAGTGTGGTGGTAGTTGATGCTGCCAACGGAGTCCAAACTCAAACCCAAACAGTTTGGCGCCAAAGCGACAAATTCCACATTCCTCGATTGGTGTTTCTGAACAAAATGGACCTCCACGCAGCTTCAATAGAAGTGCCTCTGCAGGACTTAGAAAAGAAACTAAACGCAGTTCCTTTACTTGTGCAAGTGCCTCTTCCAGAACTAGCAGGTGTAGTTGACCTAATAAGTATGCAGCCAATAGTGTACAAAGATGCTTTGGGAACTGAGGCAGTTCTGGGGAACTTGAGTGAACTGCCTGAAGCAGTGCAAACACTTGCAAAGGAAAGAAGGGAAGCTTTGCTTGACACAGTTGCTTCTTTGGATCAGGAATTCTTAGACAAGCTAGTAGATGGCAAGTACACTCAAGAAGACATTTTACTTGCTATTAGAAAGTTGACTGTGAGACTCAAGGGATTTCCTACTTTTGTGGGAAGTGCACTTAAAAACAGAGGAGTCCAGCCTTTACTGGACGGAGTTGTAAGGTACTTGCCTTCGCCTGCTGAAGTCAAGGCAGCCAAAGGAACTTTTAGAGGACAGATTCTAGAAAGAACCCCTGAAGACAAGCACTTGTGTGCCTTAGCTTACAAAGTGATCCACAACTCTTCAAGAGGCAACTTAGTTTACGCAAGAATTTACTCAGGCAAAATCAAACAGGGAGAGTCCCTTAAAAACACTACTCAGAACGGACTTACTGAAAAGGCCACTCAGTTACTGCGTGTGAGGAGCAACGAGTACGTAGAAGTGAACTCTGTAACAGCTGGGGACATAGTGGCTATTGTAGGCCTGAAGAAAGCCTGCAGTGGAGACACCCTAATAGCTAGAAGTGACTCAGAAGAAATAAAACTCCCAGGAGTAGAAATGCCTCCGCCAGTGTTTTTCTGCAACATTGAAGCTGAAAACGAAAGGGAACAAAAGGAACTAGAAGACTTGCTAGAAGCTTTGTCAAGGGAAGACCCTAGCTTCACAGCTAAAAAAGACCAAGAAAGCGGGCAACTCTTAGTCACAGGCCAGGGAGAACTCCACTTAGAAATACTAAGGGACAGACTAGAAATTGAGTTCGGAATGAAAACTAGACTGGGCTCTATGATGGTTGCCTACAGAGAAGCAACTTCCTCAGAACAAGTCCACCAAATCATGATTGACCGCAAAGAACTCAACCAGTTTTTGTGTCTGCACTTAAAAGTAGTTCCTGAAGAGAACCAAATAGACATAGAGGATGTAGAGTCTGCTTTGCACGGAGACCGCTTTAGCGAACTCCTCGGAAAAGTAGAGTGGAGCCTTAAAGACAGCAGTTCTTCGGTTTACAACAGTTACATAAGTCAGTTTGAGTCTAAAAGCGAAACAGAGGAATTCATGCCCATTCACAAACTAAATGCAGAAGCTAAGGAAAAACTCATGGAAGAACTTAGAAACTCCGTGCAGAGAGGACCTATTCTAGGTTACCCACTCATTAACTTGAAACTAGTAGTGGAGGACGGAATCATTTCTAGGAAAAGAACTTCCCAAGCAGTAATTAACGAAGCTGTGGCTAAAGGAGTCAGGGAGTTAGTTGAAAAAGCGAACCCCAGACTTATGGAGCCCATCATGCAAACTGAAATCACAGTTCCAGACTCAATCATAGGAGACTTGATAGGCGACTTAACTTCTAACAGAAGAGGAATGATTATGGAAGTCAAGAAAGACACCTTTGAAGGCAAAAGCATAGTAGTGGCAAGAGTGCCCTTGAAAGAAATGCTGGGCTACTCAAGTATGCTAAGAAGCATTTCAAAAGGAGAAGGAGTGTTTATTATGAAGTTCCAGTCCTACGAGGTAGTTCCTGATGTGGTGTTTCAGGAAATGTTTAGCTTTCACTAGGTTTAACGCATAGCTTAATTACTCCTTGTCAAAGGTGCTTTTGATCATCATCCTATAAAAGGAGTCAATGTCAACCTTACCGTTAGGGCACTCATAAGACTCCTCTATGAGCTCGTCAAGTTCTTCTTCGGAGATATTTTCGCCTATTTCTCTAGCGAGTTCTCTGAGTCTTTCTTTGTCGAGGTACTCTTTTGAGTCGATATCTAAAGTTTCGAAAAGCCGTGAAAGCCCATTTTCGTCTTCAATGCCTCCCAAAAGAAACTGGGCATGCTCTAGGAACTCTTTGAAGTTGATCCCGTCGGGAAATTCTTTCTCAAGCCTTGCTACTAGGTTGAATACTGTTGAGTACTTTGAGTTAACACTGAGACTTTCAAGGTAGTCGAGCATGTCGCCAATTTGAATGGTTCCATTGCCTTGGGTGTCGAAGATGTCAAAGGCTTCTTTGAGTTCCTTTACGTCAGTTGGCGTGAAGTCCGGAATCTTTTTGGAGTCAGGTTGTGACTGGGCTCTGCTTCTTCTAGCCATTTGATTAATATTTAGAAAACTGCTAAAACAGATTGTCTTAAATGTTCAGAGAATATTTAGGACTCATTTTATCAGGTAATCCCGGTTGTAATAAATGGTTTGGACAATCATCAAGTATTTAATTTTCGGACTGAATATTGGACTTTGTGTAGTCACTGCATTGATCTGGGATAGAATAGACTGCACTATTTATACACCTATATGGGTAGAAGCTACGTTACTCTACACTTTATGCATTCAAATATGCTTTAAGTTCATTCACAGAATGGACTACAGCCAGATCGACAAGGCATACATTGCCTTAATGACTGGGAGAGTAATTTTGATACTTTCAGGCTTGGCCAATTTTATATATTCTATGATGTTTACTCCATGCGTCCAGGGCTACTCCATGACCTTTATAATAGTTGTTTATTGCTGTGGAAAAGTAGAAGGAATAATTGATGTTTTTTCAGACGAACAGGAATGGATACAATTCCAAATAGACACCGGCAAACTAGAAGAGTACAGAATTGAAATTACCCAAACTGAGTCCTTGACTTGTGCTATCTGTTACGAGGACTACCAGGACGAAAACTCACTTATCCGAGTGCCTTCATGCACGCATGTGTACCATAAGGAGTGTATTGAGAACTGGGTTCGCATTAAAATCCAGTGCCCTATGTGCAGGTCCGACTTCAGGGCATACCTGAAATAAATTTTAAAGTAACTACTCATCACATCTATACTGAATTAAATATGCAGAAAGTTGACCATTTTGAAAATTAAATTTTTCAACAAGGTGAAATACCTAAATTAAATGGGTGAATTGACTCTGAGAAATCAGAAATAAAATAAACATGTGTATAATAATAATATGCCTTACCGCTCGAAGCTATTGATAATGGCTTGTATGATTCTTACTGCAGGGTGTTGCTTAGGAATTGTGCTTATATGGGACCTTCTAGACTGTACCATTTTCACTCCCATATGGCTAGAAGCGTTCTTTGTGAACTTTATATACCTAGAAATATGCTCTCTAATCAAGTACAGAGTGAGCGCCTCTAAGTTGTTTATCCTGTTGATTATATTCGATATCAATAGAATGATACTGCTTATTACAGGCTTGGCAACCTACGCAGTCACGGGGATTGTTTTTATGTGTGAGAACCACCTAATTAACTTTGTGTTTCTATTTTTAGTCTGTTTAACAGGACGCCTAGAAAAACTGGTGGATATGGTGGAGTACCGCGACAACCTGTACTTAAATGAAGTAGCTATAGATAACTGCGTAACTGAGTACAATGAGTCCGAAACTCTAAGTTGTGTCATTTGCTATGAAGACTTCGCAGAGCAAGAACTGGTTGTCAAACTACCTTTTTGCAATCATATATACCACAAGACTTGCATTTCAAGGTGGCTGCGAATAAGAAGACAGTGTCCAGTTTGCAGGAGTGAACTGGAATCTTTTTTGACTGAAGCTTAAATAAGCCTACAAATATGTCAAACTAGGTCTTTAATAATGCAAAGTTTAGTGCTAAATAGCAGAAAGGCTTTTGTGCACAGAGTATTTTCTTCAAAGCCATTCGGACCCAATTTACTGATGCAAAAAGAAGAACTTATATCGCGACTCATGGCTGCTAAGGAGTCCTCTCAGAAAAACTTTGACCAGATTGCCCAAGAATGCGGAGTCACCAATGCTTACTGTGCTCAGCTTTTCCACAACCAAGCACAGCTCAAGCCCGAAACTGCTTCTAAACTCCAAAAAGCAGTTCCACAGATCTCAAAAGAAGACCTAGAACTCATGCAACTAGCTCCAATGAGATCCTATGAAGAAAGCATCATACAAGAACCCCACATATACCGAATGAACGAAGCAGTTATGCACTACGGAGAATCCATCAAAGCCCTTATAAACGAAAAGTTTGGTGACGGAATAATGTCAGCTATTGACTTCTACGTAAGAGTAGAAAAAATCAAGGGAAAAAGTGGCGAAGACAGAGTTCTCATTTCTTTTAATGGGAAGTTTCTGCCCCACGTTGAGCAGTTAGCTGAGAACGACACTGCTCCTAAGCCTTAAGCATAAAGTGCATAATGTGTGTTAATAAATGTACTCTACCCAAAACACAGAGAACGCTCGTGGAGTCCTTGTATCAGTGCGAGTTGTAAAAGCACACCTCACAATCAACATTGCAAAGGTTGGGAAAATGAACCCCAGGGTGAGAGTGGACTGTGGAGACCAGAGCTGGTATTCTCGCACAGCGAACTCTATGCACGTACACCCTTGCTGGGGCCAATCCCACACTTTTGAACTGAACGAACTAGCCCCCATCAGCATAACTGTACAACACAAAGGTCTTATTTTCGCTCCTCAAGATATTGGTTCTTGCTATATCAAGGCTGAATTTTTGAATTCTGGCAAAAAAATAGGCTGGTGGGAACTACTGCACCAAAATGAAGTGTGCGGAAGGTTGCTTGTGTGCTTACTGGCCGAAGAAGAAAAAGAACCAGTTGAGTATGCTAAGTATATCAATGAAATCGAACTCGAAAAAGAAGAAGTTAAGTTTTTCAAGAGGCAGTACGTCCAAAAGCTCTCTGAAGCTAAAAAGAAGATCAAGAAGCAAAGGGAGCAACTCAAACAGGTCTTTGAAAAGGTCACTCCTCTAGCCACTGAAGAGAGCGAAGACGAATCTGACTCACAAGAAGAAAAAAAAGAACTCCTCCGGAAGAAATTTAGAATTGAAAATGAAATCAGTGAGTTGAGGAGTGAAATTAAGAAACTAAGTGAAATCAGACCTATTTCAAGAGTGGCTTCTGACCAGAATATTAGCAGTTTTGAAGAAAAAAAGACTGGAGTTAACTTGAGACTTAAAACTGAGTGATTTTGAATAATTAAGTAATGTTGTGTTAATTAACTTAAATGGACTTTAGGTACTTTGTTCCTCCCTACTCAAGCAGGCCTTACCCGCTTAAAGTGCTTGTGATCGCTGGACTTGCTATAAGTGTTCCAATCCTGGGGTACTTAACTAAAAGAACTCAAAAACCAAAGAAGCCTAGTAAAGAACTCACTCCTTTCATTGAAAAACTAACTTCTATGCCCGACCCCTGCTTAGAAGCATCTAGTTTGTCCGAAGTAATCTACCACATTCAAAGCAAAAACTTATCAATAGCCCAAGTGGTCTTATCTTGCTTTCAAAAAATCAGAAAACAAAAACTCAGTCAGGCAGTGATTGACTTAGACTTAGACGAAGCTCTTCACAAAGCTGAACGTCTGCAAAACTTACTTGACTCTGGAAACACTCTTAGCGACCTCCACGGAGTGCCTGTGGCAGTTTCTTCCAAAATAAGTTGTAAGCAGTCCAGCCAGTGTCCTGACTCTTGCGACTCAGACTTAGTTGAAGTTATTGAAAGCTTAGGGGGTATTGTTTTATTTAAGTTCAGAGAAGACCCTGTCAGCAAGGGAATAGTGCCCCTTGCAGTTACTCACAAAGCAACTCAAATAACTTCGCCTAACATACTGCTAACTAGTCACAGAGTGCCTAAACTCAAGCAAACTCTTCCTAAGTGCTACTTAGTAGCAAAGGATTTAGAAGCTTTAGAGGTGTTTGCAGTGAACATTTTGTCTTCAAAAGTTAAAGACCCCAGAGTCCCTAAGTTCCCAGGTAAAGTTTGTTCGAGCTTTAAACTTGGCTATGCTTTGTCTGATGAAGTTTTAATCAAATCACTTAAAAAGAACTACCAACTCAAACCTTTCAAGCTGCCCAAAACTCCTGAATTGGACTTCAGCAGTGTTTTTAAGTACAAGCAATCTGTTATGAGTCTTTATGAGTACTCTGAAGTGGTGTTAAGTGAAATGAAACACGGAAAACTAGACGGAGTTTTAGTAAGTCAAACTGAAATTTTGGAGCGCATAGGCATGTGTGTGACTTTTATCAGGCAAGGACTGTACCTGGCAACTTTTCCTTTCCAGGACGAAAACAATTTACACATTGCTAAGCAACTTACACTAATCTGATTTTTTAGAGTAGTTCTTAAAGTCCACTTCTTCTGACTTAAGTTCTTCATCGCCAGGTTCTTGGTAGCGTGGGCCAAAGGTGAAGTCTTCTACATTATGTTGCTCTCCTCTGACTTTTCCATACACGTCTTTGGTTTTCTCGTAAGCAATGTTCCCAACGTTATTTATAACTCCCCAACTTTTCTCACCGAATTTCTTCCACTTTTCTTTGTCACTTACTTGGCCGTAGAACTTAGAACCTGCTTCACGGGACTGGTCGTAAACTGACTCGGCTTTTGCTTTTACTTTGTCAAATATTCCTTTTTCCTTGATGCTTTGCTTTGTTTCACGAGCCCAGGACCCTGCTTTGTTCCAAAGACCTCCCCACCAGTTGGTTTCTTGTGGCTTAGGAACGGGTTTAGGAGTTTCAGGCATCTGCATGAACGGAAGAATGCCTTCTTCTAAGGAAGGCTGTGGCACTTCGCAAAAGCGGCTTTCAATTTGTGCTTTAAGGGCTTCTCTGTAATAGTGAACTGCTCGGGTGTAGTACTTTTCAACAATAGGCACTGAGTCAGAAATAGAGTAAGATGCCAGGTAGTCTTTGAAGCGTCTGTTCCCTCCCTGGACCATGTACTGGAGTTGCTGCGGCGACCAGGAGTCCATAGTTGAAGACCTTACAAAGCTAATATGCACACCCAATCCCCTGTGCTTCCCTGAGCACTCCAAGCACATAAGTATCCCGTGTGAGACTGAAGCCCACTGTGCTCCGCTTTTCCCACAGTCCACACAAACTTTGTTCTCAGGGTCTTTGGCTAATTCTTTAAATACCTCGCTTGCTGACATTTGTAATCAAATGATATAATGTACAGCGACGAAGATGACCAAGATGTAACAGTGTTCTGGGGAGACGAGTGCAACGAGTACTTGCTGGAGAACTGGGTTAGTACTGGCAAAAAGCTTTATAACTTCAGAACAGAAGACTACAAAGCTTCTGCAGTGGAGGCCCCTGACAAGCCTTGGCTTCTTCCTGGAGCTGATGTTTCGGACTGGTTTAATTTTGGGTTTACAGAGGAGACTTGGAATGAGTTCTTGCTAAACGTGATCAAACTTAGACAAGAAAGGGTTTTGCAAAAGGAATACGAAATTAGGCTTACTAGGAAAAGTTCGGCTCCAAGGAAGAGCAGAAATAAATAACTTATTACTTTTTAGCTTCTTTTTTGGATTCTTCAGGTTTCTTAGCTTCTTCAGGTTTCTTAGCTTCTTCAGGTTTCTTAGCTTCTTCAGGTTTCTTAGCTTCTTCAGGTTTCTTAGCCTCTTCAGGTTTCTTAGCCTCTTCAGGTTTCTTAGCCTCTTCAGGTTTCTTAGCCTCTTCAGGTTTCTTAGCCTCTTCAGGTTTCTTAGCCTCTTCAATTTTCTTCAAGGACTCAAAGCCTTTTTTTGTTTTTTCTTTTTCACTATGCTTATCAAGGAACCTTCTGAACCCAAAAGAACTAAGTAAACTTGCTGCAGCGTAGTTAGTTTCAAGGTTTCTAACAAATTCCTCAGTAGATATGCTAGACTTGGTTTCAGCAGAAGGTCCCAGAAAGTGACCTCCAATCTCAGATCGAGCACCATTGAAAGAAGTCTTCAACTTAGAACAGTACTCCCTTACTTCGCTTTGTTTAGAAGGCAAGTTCAGGTTTTTAGCCTTAGCATCATTAGGCACAAGCATAGGAAGTCTTTCAACAGCAATAGAATAAATGTCGTCAGCCATGTTGTAAACAGTTTCCTTAGAAATAGAGCCCTCAATAGCTTCGTCATAAACTTCAAAAAGCACCTTGGCTTTGTCTTTAGTAGAACCTTTGCCAAGCAGCACTCCAACTAGCAGTAAATGCTTTAAGTGAAAGTTCTTCTGGTCATCCTGGATAGCTTTAATGAATTCGTGGACGTTGGGGTTATCGCTTCCAGTAGCAACGTTTAAAGTTAGAGTTTTTGCTATGGCTTGCCATTGCTTGTTATTTACTACTTTTTGGGAGTCTTTGCACGTAGTGTATTTTCTGCAAACGTAGTCAATGTTAACAACCTCGTTTCTATGGTAGTTAAGTACGTTTTCAAAGGTTTTTATAGTCTTTTCTTCATTACGCATGTCTACTCTGCTCCCAGCACAACCCATATTTTATTAGACAAACCTTTGTTTTATCCGTTTTAGGTTAAATATGCTAGCACTTATTTAAAGGGTTTCCTCCTTTCAGCACTCTTAGGAGTTCTGTTGATTCTTTGGCCCAGTGGAGTTCTGTTGGCTCTTTTCTTGGCACTGCTTTTAGTGTCTTCTAAGAGTCTAGCACTGCTTTTAGTGTCTTCTAGGACTTCAAGGCACTTGTTCTCAGCTGTCAGGGGAGGAGTCCGTGGAGAACACCCTTTGTAGCACCTGTAGGAACTAACTGAGTCTGACTCCAAAGACAAAGAAGCTTCAGTAGGAATAGAAATGTTCAAAAACTCTTCCAACTGCATGTGGCCTGTTCCCATCTTAACGTAGGGAACGCTGTCTTCAAGCACTATTTCTAAATTGTGGCCGTTGAAGGTGTAAACGTTAGGTTTGATTTTACAAAGCACTTGGTTGTAGTTGAGTTTGTAAAGAACATGCCCTATGCAGATGTCAATGTCTTCTTCTTCGGACTTTTTGATCTTGTCTTTTAGTTCTTGGTTTTCTTTTTGCAAGGCTTTTATTTCGTTGGACAGTTGGGCTTGGGTGCTAAGTCTGTTTTCTTCCCACTCAGTCCACTCAGACCTGATTTTGCTTAGCTCCTCTCTGAATTGGGTGTCGTCTTGGTTCCCTAGAGCTTCTAGGGCTTCTTGGAGTTCTCTGCGTTTGGCTTCGCTGTTTTCAAGAAGTTTCTGTAAGTATGAAACTTCTTCGTGGAGTTCGTTCATTCTAAAAGTAGACACTTCGCACTCTAGTTTTTTAATGAGACTAGAGTACTGGTCGTTTTCGTACTCAAGACTTCTTGTGTTGGACTTTGCTTTTGTCAAGATCGAAAAAACTTCTCCAAGTTCAGAGTCTTTTTGTTCAAGTAACTTCAGAAGAGAGTTTTCTCTGTTTTGGGACTTTTTTAAAGCTTCTTCGTACTCTCCTCTGAGACACTCAATTTTGTTTTTTTCTTTTTCTTTTAAAGCTTTTTCGTGTTCGTACATCTCAGTAACTTCGTCAAGTTGATCCTTCAACTCTTGGATAAGTGTATCTTGCTTTTTACAGTGCACTTGGAAACTTTCTTCTTTTTCGAAAAACTTAAACTCAGAAGTCCTTAGTTTGGATTCGTGCTCTTCTAAAGTTTCTTCAACTCCTTCTGCTAAAAAGGACTCGCAAACGCCTTGGGTTTCACTCATAAAAAGTTCATCGTCTCCGTGTACCTGGCGGGACTCCTCTACTCTGTCGAGTTTTATGAACACTTCTCCTTCTTCAAGTTCTAGTTTAATCAAGCTTTCTAGTGACTCAGAATCGTAACTGCAAGAAGTCAGTGTTTTGTCAGTTTGCATCTGTCTGACTGAGATGCTTAGCGTTCTCTCCATGGAAAAGCTCAGTTTTTCTTGGGGAAGAATAGGAGTTACAACGTCTACAAGTCGTCCGTCTGAGTAGACGTAGAGGCCTAGTGAGCGAGTTGTTATGCTCAAACTAACTACTTCTATTTCAATCATGCTTGACATTTTAAACTTAACGAATTTTTAAGTAAATGGAAACTGGCAGAATGAATTACTTGTTTGACAATGAAGGTTACTTAACTCCTGAAAAAAGACCCATTCCAAGAGTCTCCCCTATGAAGTATGTCACCCCTAAACGTAAATTTCAGGTAAAGTGCAAAAGTTTGAAAATCACTCCTGTGAAGTATCAGTTTATTAAAAAAACCACTCCCCAAAAGCCTAGTTGCGACTCTAACTATGAGTCTTTTCAAAAATATGAAAGTGTTTCTAAGTTACTTCAGGCTAAACTTAGTGAAGCTAAGTCCATCATCAGCCACGCCAAACAAAACCGCAGAGACCTAGCTATTTCACCCCAAGACTCTTTGGGCTCCAAGGTTTACAGAAGTTCCCAGCACTTAACTTCTTCTTTCCAAGCCATTGAAAACGCTAACAGTAACCTTTCGCAAATCGCCAGGGACGTGGCTGGAATTTCTAAGTCCTTGAACTCCAAAAACATGACCGTGAGTGACTTAACTTAACTAAAATGGAGATTCAATGGGAACTTATAAACAGAACCAGTACAGCCAACACACCCAAGGCCTGGCTATCTGAAAGTGGAAGGTTCCGAACTCTCGTCCTAGAGCTTAAAGGCTTAGTTTGCGTAAAAGAAGTTCTGCTGACTCTTAACTACAGAACTGAAGTTGAATTAGGAATTTCAAACCAGCCCCAAGGACCCTTTACCACAGGTAAGTTCTAAAAAGTTCTAAGGAGAAGCTTACCTTGGGGCACTAGAGCTCTGAACTTAGGAGCACTTCCCTGTAAGTTCATAAAACTCAGTGTTGAGAAGACAGTTAACTTAACCCGCCAAGAGTAACTTTTAAGCAGCATCCAAGTTAAAGGCTTTGAAGAAAGCCACTTGCGAAAGGACTTTCAGAACTTACTCTTCCACACTCCTGTGAACCTCCTTTATAAGTAACATAAGAGACCAAGTATAAAATGGAAGAGCAAAGCAAAACAATATATGCACTAGTGCATAACTTGATCATTCCGGAAAAGCGCGAGGAAGCTCTTGTGGAGCTTTCTAGGAACCGCGAAAACTTTTCAGAACTTGCTCCCATACTTTGGCACTCAGTAGGCACAATGGCAGCTCTCCTTCAAGAAATAGTTTCAGTGTACCCTTTGCTAGTGCCTCCTACGCTGAGTGTGGTCGCTTCCAACAGAGTTTGCAACGTTTTGGCCTTGCTGCAATGTATAGCTTCACACCCCGAAACTCGAACAGAGTTCCTGAAAGCCCACATTCCGCTGTTTCTGTACCCCTTTCTGAACACCCTTTCGAACTCAAGGCCCTTTGAGTACCTCAAACTAACTTCTTTAGGAGTGATTGGTGCTCTTGTGAAAGCTGACGACACCAATGTGATCGACTTCCTCATCCACACTGAAATCATCCCGCTTTGTTTGCGGATTATGGACAGGGGGTCTGAGTTGTCTAAAACTGTTGCTACTTTTATCATACAGAAAATTTTGACTGATGAAAACGGACTAGGGTACTTGTGCGTCACTTTTGACCGTCTGCACACAATTTGCAATGTGCTGAATAACATGGTAGAGAACATGCAGGAGACTCCTTCGCAACGACTTTTCAAGCACATTGTAAGGTGTTTTTTGCTGATTTCTGAGCACCAGAATGGCAGGGAGTTTCTCAGAAAGCACCTGCCAGGCCCTTTTAAGGAACCTACTCCTGGAATGCTTGTAGATGAAAACACCCGTCGTGCACTTGCTACTATTATGTATAACTTAGGCATGGCTCCAATTTAGGTAGTTTAATTAAGAAGTAGGACTTAAGTTAGGTCATTTATAATACTATCATTATTCTAGACTAAATTCAACTGTTTGAGTCCCTATTTAGCTCATCAGTGCAGTTTTATCAGTACTATATAAATGAAGAGAAAAAGCAGGTCAAAAGTCCCCAACTCCTTCCTCAAAAAGACTTACTACATGCTTGAAGACGAAACCCAGTCTGAGATTGTGTCTTGGTCTGAAGATGGCAAGTCTTTTGTCATTAAGAACCCCACTGAGTTTAGTGAGCAAGTACTTCCTAAGTACTTTAAGCACTCCAACTTAGCTAGTTTTGTCAGACAACTAAATATGTATGACTTCCACAAGCACAGAAGCAGTAGTCAACAAAAACTGTTTTACCATCCTTCTTTCCAAAAAGGACGCATTCACCTTCTGAAGAACATTCGCCGAAAGTCCTCAGACAACTCAGTTACTAAGCAAACTGTAGACCACTCCGAACTCAGCCCTATACTCCAAAAAGTATACTCCCTACATAAACGTTCTTTAAACGCTGACTCGCAAATAGTCCAGTTAGAAGAAAAAGTTGCTGAAATTACTGACGAAAACAATTTCTTGATGAGTCAGCTTTGGGAAAGCAATGAAAGGCTTAATCAAGTCGAAAGTGTACTTTGCATGATGGTCAGTTACTTGCAAGCCAACTCTAGCAAAGACTTTGCTAAGATCAAAGAATCACCTATTCCCAATGAAACTGAGTTTTGGGCGGGTGACTTTGACTCTGACTTGCACTGTTTGAATAGTGTTTTCTGTGAAGATTTGAGAGATATTATTTAAATTAGTCAAATTATGCAATTTATAGTAACTTAGAGAGTTATTTATAATTTTAGCTCTCCAGTGTAGACACATTTTAGTCTACACCTTCACTTGAACTAGGAGTTTACAACAACTTTTTAATGTCTTCATCAAGATCTAAAGGCGGGGTCAGCAGGCCGTAGTACTGGTAGATGTTCCCGTTCCTGTCGATAAGGAACTTTCCGAAGTTCCACTTAATCTTTTTGCCTCTCATGCGGCTGTGGTACTTCAAGTAGGTATAGAGTGGGTGTTCGTTCTCCCCGTTAACGTCGATTTTCTCGAACATAGGGAAAGTTACGCCGAATGCGTTTGCGAACCTACGGATGGCAGGGGGGTCTTTGTTCTCTTGTTTCCAGAACTGGTTGCAGGGGAATGCCAGTATTGTGAAGCCTTGATCTTGATATCTGTTTTGGAGTTCGACAAGTTGTTGGTAATACTTGTTGCTGGCTCCTCACTTGGATGCCACATTCACTATTAGGAGGACCTTCCCTTGGAAGTCGCTTAGGGAAATAGGTTGGCCCTCCAGTGAGTTTATAGTGAAGTTGTAAATTGAAGTTGCGGAGGGGGGCGTAGGGACCTTGTTCCCCATTTTTATAAACGTATTTGCTGGCCATTTAGGCTTCTAGAACATTTGTGGATATTAATGTCAAAGTAAGCTTTAAGTCTAAATTAACTACGCATTTTCATTTACAGGAATAATAATGGACTACAGCTTTTCAAACAGAATCATGGCTTTGGTAGAAGGCGACTTCGAAAGCTCTGAATTCGAATACAAGCTCCCCAGAGCAACATCAGAACTCCTAGAGCAGATTTTGGATGACGAAGAAACCTCAACCACCGACGTTTCACCCACTTCCACTCCCGTTCCGCACTTCACTGGTAAATCTAACTCTTCGGATCTCGCAAGCGAGTGCAAAACCAAGATCGGGAGCAAAAAAGTCCAGCAGACGATCTCTAAGTCCTCGCCTGAAGAGATTAAAAATCTAGTGATCCTTATTGCACCTAAAATAGCCGAACTCATGACTGACGTTTACGGCAACTACATGTGCCAAAGTCTTTTCCAGTCAGCAAACTCTGCGCAGAGGTTGTTTTTGCTGCGCTCCATGAAGAAGTCTTTAGTGAAAATTGCAAAGGACGTCCGCGGGACACACTCTTTGCAGACGGTTATAAGTATGGCTTCTCTGGAAGAAGAAGAAACGCTCTACAAAGAAGAATTTTCCGGGCACATTGTGGAGCTAGCTACTCACAACTACGCTTCACATGTGGTCCAACGCCTTATTATTACAGTAAAAGACAAAAGCTATATTATGAACGAGCTTAGAGGAAGCTGTACGGCTTTGGCAAAGGACAAGCTTGGTCTCTGCGTGATAAAGAAGTCCCTAGACCAGTTTGAAGTCTACAAGGAACTCATTAAAGATTCACTAATTCTAGTACAAGACCCTTACGGCAATTACGCCATTCAAAAAGTTTTCGAAGTTTGGGGAAAAGATGCTTATCAAGCATTGTACTACAAATTCCGCAAAAGCATTCCACAGTTGTGTGTGCAGAAGTTTTCTTCGAATGTTATAGAAAAGTGTATGAGAATTAACTTTTTAAGAGAAAAATTCTTTCCGGAACTTATTTCCGAAGAAAAGTTACAGTTACTACTGAACTGTCCTTATGGGTGCTATGTGCTCAAAACTGCTGCTGAGTGCGGACAGCCCAGTCTCAAGTCCGAGCTTGCAAAAAGAGTTAAAAGCGTTATGCACTTGCTCCATCAAAAAAAGCTTAAAAAAAGGTGGCAGGAGATCTTTGATCTTTTGGGACTCTAATACACTACTTTTATTAATTTAATCCATCTTAACTTCATATAATTCAAATGTTGTGTTGTAAACGAAAGTACGGAAAGAAGAAACTGCCCAACAAAAACACTTTAGACACTAATATTTTAGCCCAGAACTACAGGTTTTCTAAGCAAGAACTCCAGCTTTACAAGCAAAGGTTCGAACGAATGGCTAGGGGAAATGGTTTCACGGTAGAGGATTTCAGAGAAAACATGGGACTCTTAGGACTTAAGTCAACTAGGCACATTGCTGATAGGATCTTTTCAGTGATGGACCGCAGAGAAGACGGAAAGGTTACCCTAACTGAGTACCTTGACTACATGGACATCTTGATCCACGGGTCTCCCCAAGAAAAAGCCCACCAAAGCTTCAAACTCATAACCAAGAACAAAACTATTTCTTACGGAGAATTCACTAACTACCTAATTAGTGTCTGGAAGATGTACAACACCCTCACTGGAAGTGAAGTAAACGCCACTTCAGAAACTATCAGGCGCCACTTCGACTTGATTGACAAAAAGAAAGACGAAGTAATTGACTTAGAAGAGTACACAGAAAGCATGTGTTCCAACAACGTTATATTCGAGTGGTTCGACTTTGTAAATAGAGAAGTGGCTGACAACGTAAACCCCACTCCTTTAGATCACGCCCAGGACTCCAAGTTCTCGTACATGAACGCTTTAGAAGAACTTGAGCAGCAGGTGACTGAGTGCCTGCAGATAATTCAAGGAGAAACAGAAGTTCTGAAAGTTAAGTCTTTTCCAGTTCAAAACAAGTTTTACGGGTCCCTTCCTTCGCTGCAAAGAACCTTCCACCTAAGTCCAGCTAAGATATTTGCTGACTTCGAACAAGAAAAAGAAGACGTTCCTGACATAATACTAGAAGAAGAAAAACTTCCACTAGTTCCTGAAGGAGACTTGGACAGCCACCCTGAAGTTTCTTGTGAAACTGGCAAAATGCAAGTTCCCCAAGTCAAGCTTTCAACTCGGTTTTCTAATGAAAGCAGCCAAGCTACCGAGTCTGGCGAAAACAAAGTTGAACTTGTAAAAGGCAGACTGCAAGAGGTTTTAAGAACTATTTCTTTTTACAGAGAGGCTGGTTTGGAGTTCCAGAACCAAAACGCCTTAGAAAGAAAAGAAACCTGGAACCTCGTTCCTCACCGCGTTAACAAGAAAAAAAGCGTTATTCACTGGGGAGACGATGACTGGAATTTTATACTCCATATGATGCTGGGCATCCACAAGTCAGTTAAGTCTTGCGCTGCTAACTTAGATGCTACTTGTGAAGTCCAGACAGCAGAGTTCCTAGAAAGAACTAAGCACAACTTACTTCCAGGCGACTCCAAAAAAACAACTTTTAAGTTCAGGGACTACGCACCTGCTATCTTTGAAAGAATCCGCAGACTGTACGACTTGTCGGCTAGCGACTACTTAAAGTCACTTGGAGTTGAAAAGATTATGCAGAGTCTTATGGCTAACGAGTTTTCTTCACTGCACGGCCAGTGCTCTACAGGCAAGTCTGGAAGTTTCTTTTACTTCACAGACGACGGCAAGTACATGCTTAAGACACTTTCCAAAGAGGAATTTCAGTTCCTCAGGAAGATTCTTTCAGACTACTACTTGCACATTCTAAAGAACCCTCACACTTTAATTACTCGGTTCTTTGGCTTATACAAAATAATACAAGTGGGCTCTAGAGAACAGTACTTCGTAGTTATGAGCAACCTTTTCAAAGGCAAGTACGAGTTGAACGAACTCTACGACCTAAAAGGGTCTACTTACAAAAGATCTACTAGTAAAGAAGAAGACAAGTCTGTAGCCCGGAAAGACCTAGACTTCAACGAATCAGGCCGGAAGCTAAGTATCGGCAGAGAGCGCAAACAGTATATAGTTCAGCAAATTGAAAGAGACATTGAAATGCTTAGGGACCTCAAGATCAACGACTACAGCTTACTAGTAGGAATTCACTTTGTACAGCGTAAAACAGAAATCAGGAAGTGTGAGGGCTTTGTACCCTTTGCTGAGAGAGACGACGGAGGAATGTTGAGTCAAGACGGAAAGTTCCTGTATTTCATAGGAATTATTGACATCTTGACTAAGTACGGAACCAGAAAAAAAATCGAGCACTTCGCTAAAGGAACTATGTTTGGGAAGAAAAAGATCTCCTGCATCCCTCCTAAAGACTACGCTACTCGGTTTTATGCTTATATTGAAAGTGTTTTTGAGTAACTGTAATATGGCACTAGTTAATTATAGAAGACCTTCTGCTGTCGAAGATGCTTTCACTGCGGATGTCGTCGAAGTAGGGGTGCTGCAGTGCAGCTTTGGCAGATATTCTTCTCGAAGGGTCGTAAACTAGCATTCTTTGTAAAAGGTCCAAACCGTCGTCGCACAACTCAGTTACTATTGAGCTTAGGTCCACAGGGCTCCACTTAGGAAAAGTAGGTTTGTAGTCGCTGAACCCAGTAACTCCTGGAAAGTTGTCTTCAGTTGGAGTGCCTAAAACTCTGAATATCTTAAAAAGTTGGTCAATTTCAGAGTCGCCTATGAATAAAGGCTTTTTTTGGGCAACTTCAGCAAAAATGCAACCTGCAGACCAAATGTCAATGGGAACTGAGTACTGCTTGCACCCCAAAAGCACCTCAGGAGCCCTGTACCAAAGAGTAACTACTTCGTGAGTGTAGGTTTTTATCGGAAGACCAAATGCCCGGGCAAGACCGAAGTCGCCTATTTTCAAGTTGCAAGTGCTGTCAATCAACAAGTTTTGGGGCTTAAGGTCTCTGTGGATGATGCGTCTTGAGTGGCAAAAGTGCAGTCCTTGCAGAAGCTGGTAAGTGAAGTGCTTAACTAGTTTAGGTGGAATAGCGTGTTCGTAAGATTGCATGTGGCGCTTCAGGTCATGGTTTAGGTACTCAAAAATAAGGTAGAGCTTTTCATTAGAGTGAACAATGTCCTGCAAGTTAACTATGTTGGGGTGTTTGAGTTCTTTTAAAAGGGAAATTTCCCTGATGGCGGTAGAAGGAACTCCTTCGTCGTCAGACTCAAGTCTTATTTTCTTAAGAGCTACGAGTTCGCCAGTAGCAGAGTCGCGTGCTTTGTAAACCACTCCGTAAGTTCCTTCGCCTACTTTTTCGAGTTTTTGATACCTTTCAACTCCTCTGTCCATTTCTAATTTTGAATCTTAAATTCGAAAGTACCGGATAGCAAACACTTCATTTATAAATAATGGAACACTCAGGCCTTAAGTGGCAGGACAAGCGTAAAGGACTCTTTATGAAACTACCTTCAGCTTCTTATTTCAAGTTTAAAAGGGACGAGTTCACTGTTCAACTCAGACGCAGCAAAAGACTTGAATACTTTTCAAAAAAGCGAGCTAACATAGCTGTGAATTACTTTGAAGAAAAAGACTGTTTGTCTTTGCAAGAAAAAGTCAAGAAACTCAACACTGCCCTGTCTACTAAGCAACCTTTCAACACAGCCCTGGAAAATTTGAGTTCTTTAAAGTGCCTTTTCAGTGAAAACAAAGAAGCAATTGCTGAAGGAGTCAAGCAAGGCTGCGTGGAAACTCTAGGTTACTACTTAGAATGGGGAGAGCAAGTAGGAAGTGAAGCTGCTTGGTGCCTTTGCAACATGGTCTCAAGTGACAAAGCTGCAAGTGAACTTGTAACCCAGTTAGGTTTAGTTGAAGTGCTTGTCAAGCTTGTCAGAGAAGATATGCCTGTGTGCAGCGAACACTCTTTATGGACCTTAGGCAATATTGCTGGAGAAGGCACTGGGTACAGAGACATACTTTTAAACTTAAAGTTGCACCAAAAGATCCACCAAAGTTTAGACTGGGGCTTAAAAACTATCAACTTAGCTAGAGCAATTGGGTTTTGTGTGTCTAACTTGGCTAGAGGAAAACCTTGCGTTAAAAGTGAGGAGTACCTTGTTTTGCTTTCAATTGCAGAAAGGCTTCTGAGCTTAAATGACCAGTACACTTTAAAAGACTCTTTGTGGTGTCTCTGTTTTTTAAGCGACTACCCTGACTCCTACATTCAAGAACTAATCAAGTCATCCGTTATAGAGCAGCTTCATAAACTCCGCAATTTCCAAGAGCTTAAACTTTCGATTTCAAGAATTCTGGGAAACTGTTGCACAGGCAACGACATCTTAACTGAAAACATGCTGTCCAAAGGCATCTTAGACACCTACAAAGAGTTAGTTAAGGAACAAGAACCCTGCATTCGGAAAGAAGTGATGTGGGGCCTAAGCAACATAATGGCAGGAACTGAGTCCCAAGTAAAAAGACTACTCAACCACCCTGTCATTGAAGACGCTTTGCTAGCCCTCAGTGACTCCAACCTTAAAGTCCGCAAAGAAGCTTGCTTTATATTCCATAACTTAATAGTGCACGACTGCCCCGAAGAACTTACAAGTTTAGTTGCGAAAGGACTACTTGCTAGACTTTCAGAAGCCTTTAACACATACGACGAGTCAGTAGTAGTTAAGCTGCTTGAGATCTGTAATGTGCTTTTAGGCAGTGCTGAGGACTTAGAAGAAGACTTAATTGAAAGTTTCGAAGAAAACGGACTCATAGACATCATAGAAAAGATGCAAACCCACAAGAACCCAGCTGTAAGCTACCAAGCTGCAAAGATCATAGAGATCCACTTTGGCATTGAAGAAACTTACTTAGTATCTCCGAGTTTGCAAGTTCCGCAGTACTTTGTATTGACTTAATGGTAAATAATTAAGATTAGATAGGAGTTCTTCGCGAGTACATGAACCTTGAATTAGGAGTAGCGTTCCTTGGTTGTTGTTTTTTAGGCGAAAAAATGTTTTGAGAACTCTTAACTTTTTTTCCAGGACTGCCAGGCCCTGAGGACCTGTTCCTTCCTGGACTTCCGTTGGGCAGAGTAGGGCTGCTGGGGTTGCTTTGGTTGTTTTTCTTTGCAGAAACCAACCTGTCAGCTTGGCCTCTGTCTCCGTACTTGGATATATACTTTTCTTCTGGGGACATCTGCAGTCTTTTTTCTTCTTCTAAAGACAAGTTCTAAGTAGTGCTTACTGTCATTCCTGACTCTAGTTTTTTCTCAGCAACGTACTGCTCCCCCCACTTTTTGCAGGTCTGTTCCATTTCGCATAAAAACTGCTGCTGAGGTCCTAAAACACTTCCTGGGCGCATAAGTCTTATCCATCCTATGAAGTCTGGAGCGTGGAACCCGTGGTGCTTCATTGAGTAACACCCTATTAAAGTTCCAGTACGCCCTAGGCCAGCCTTGCAGTGCACAGCTAGCCCTTGCTCCCTTTCAGCTATTTTCAAAAATTCTTTAACTAAGTCTTCACTAGGCACTGACCCGTCCATGAAGTACAAGTCGTAGTGCCGAATTCCGTTCTTTGTAAACCTAGAAGCTTCGTAGGTGGCGTTGTTAAGACGAACCACTGCTGTGATGCCTAGTTGCTTGAACAGAGGAGCGTAGTCCTCAGGAGTCCACATCCGGAACCCCTCACTGTCAACTGAAGTAGCGCAGGGACAGGCAAAGGCCAGCATTTTCCCAGGTATAATCCAGTTCCAGTCTCCGTTCTCTACCTTTTCATAGTACTCGTACTCGTGGACATCAAAATTTCTTAGGCTGAACCAGCCTAGTTTCACTCCCTTTTCAAGCCCTCTTAAGCAGTGCAGAATAGTGCATTTGTAAGTGCACCCTCCGTACCCTGCATCCCTGAAGTCCGCGAACGGAGGCAAGGCGGAAAAAGGGCGCCAAGCTTCCTCGGCAGTGTAGCCTAGTATCAGAATTTGGAAAGCCCCCATCAGGAAGGCTGCGTTTGCACGCTTAGCAGGAAGTAAAGATGTGTAATGGTAAATTTTGTAGCGGGAGTAGTCTGAGTTCTGGACAAGTCTTTCTAATTCAACTACGAATTTGTAAACCATGCCGATGTGGAGTGGTCCGAAGTCAGAACAAAAAGGTTGGTACACCAATTCGTTGTCTATGCAGAAGTAGTAAGAACTCGGTTGGTTTCTTGGGGGAGTTCGGTCGCTGATCCAGTATAGTTTGTTTTGAATTATTTCAACAGCTCGGTTTTGCCCATTCATTTTTTATATTTGAATCTGTTAGGAGGTACTAGCTGTGTCTTTGCTAGTTATATTGGAACAAAGGGTTATTTATCAAGCTTACTCTTAATTCCTTGAAAGAAAGGCATTAAAAAGCACATTGAATTGTTGAATTTTTATGTTATTGAGCCATTGGCCTTTTTAAGAATACAGGAAGCGTTTACTTTGTTGTAGGCCTTTTTAGTTCTTGCAGTTTTATTGCTTTGTAAACTCAGTCAACAAAATCTTTAATGGCTCCGTCTATAGGTTTTTTGGTTTGGCTATTTAGCATGTTCTTAGATGTTATTATTTAAAAGCACTTTAAATATTGATTTAACGTTTTAAGTCTAAACTCAATTCAAAACAACTATTAAAGAACATATACGTTATGTATACGTTTTTTGGAAAAACTCTTAAATTCCACGAAGAATTCAGTAAAAAATTTTAATTCAGATAAATAATAAAGCATTCAGTGAGTGAAACCAGCAACATAAGAATAAGCTCATCAAATTCATTGAAATTTAATGGATAACTATTCGTTTAAGATGTCAACTGCAGAAAAACACGGTAAATGGGAAGAAGAAGAAGACGAAAGATTAAAGGCAGCAGTGGAGCATTTTGGGGAAAAGCAATGGCGACTTATAGCTGAGCAAGTCCAAGGAAGGACTCCAATTCAGTGCCTCCATAGATGGTCCAAAATCCTAAAACCTGGGCTTATAAAAGGCCCTTGGTCAGCCCAAGAAGACAAAAAACTCAGGGAATGGGTTACCACTGAAGGCCCCAACAAATGGTCTCAGTGCGCTAACTTCATAAAAGGTCGTTCTGGGAAGCAATGCAGAGAAAGGTGGTTCAATATTTTAAACCCAGATGTAAAAAAAGGAAACTGGGAACCTGAAGAAGACAACTTGATTTTCAAGCTCTACCAAGCTGTAGGGCCCAAGTGGACAGCCATTGCTAAAGAACTTCCTGGACGAACTGAAAACTCTGTGAAAAATCGGTTTTACTCCACAGTCCGCAAAATGAAATCACAACAAGACTCCATTCCTCAAGTAAAACCTGAACCTGAACCACAAACAGACGGCATCAGTTCTTTACTGGAACAAATGCAGCAACTCCAGAGTTTACTGCAATCCACCAGATGTCAAATAGTAAAACTAGAGTCTTCTTTGGGAAACGATGGTAATAAGCTTAATGAACACTTGTCATAAATGGTAAACCGAGACCAGAGAGCAATAGACTGGAACCAAGTGAGGAGTGTGGAGGCTGCAATAGTCAGTTTGGGAATGGGCATGGTGGTTACTCTTCCTTTAGGGGGATTCATAGTGCTCGATAAAGAGGTTGTTGAAGATTTAAAAGACGTAGGATTCTACTCTGGACTGTTAACTGGGTGCTTTATGCTTGGTAAACTTTTAGGCTGGGCTTTCTGGTACAGAGTTTCTGAAAACTGCGGAAGAAAACCTGTTATATGTGCATGTCTGGTGTTCAGCGTAGTCATGAACTTTGCAATGCCTTTTCTGAACACTTTTCCGGTTATTTGCTTGTTCAGAGGTTTTTGTGGGTTTTTTGCAGGAGTTATGAACTTGGGAAGAATAGTTCTAAAAGAAATTTCAAGTAGTTGTTCTGAGGAGTTCCCAAAAGTAACTTACAGTCTTTTAAAGTCTTACTCGCTAGGAGTGACACTTGGCTTTTTGTTGGGTGTACTGAGTTACCCCCACAAAACAGGTTTTGCAGACTACAGTTTCTTTACAGAGAACCCTTTGTTTTTGATTTTCTCAGTAGTTGGATTTGCCCAGTTAATTGCTTTTTACTTAGTCAGTATGTTTTTGAAGGAGTCTTTAATGAAGTGCCCTTACTACCCTCCACCTACAGCAGCTGTAGTGCCGACTAAGAACTACGCAGAACTCCAAGAAGAAACTAACAGGGAAATGGTGCAGATTGAAGGCCCTGTTACTGAAAGGAAAGAAAACTCCGACGAAGAAGTTGACTTGCCCAGTTACTTGCAAGTGTCTTCTGAGTTGAACTACTCTGAAAACTCCGATGACGAAGAAGAACCCAAAGTAAGGTTTTTTTCTCCCAGAAGCAAACCGACTAACTCGGAACCAAAAGCTCCTCAAAGTGCAAGGGCAGACACTTCAAACAAGTTTAAGATTCCAAACGAAACAGAGGAAACTTTGCAGGAACCTACTCCTACTCAGGAAGTTAAGTGTACTCACATATCTTTCATAGAAGAGGATTTCGAACCTGAAGAGCCAGTTCAAACTCAGTTTGTGCCTATTAGGGATAAGTATAGAAGACCTGAAGTAAAAAGCTTCTTAAGCAAGGCTTTTTGGTGCGGAGTTTTCCTAAGACTTGCCTCGAGTTTAGGAACTGCAATGATCAAAGAAGGCTTTGTGGTTTGGATGATGCTTCCAGAGCCCAGTTTAAGTTTCGTAGAAATATCAATAGTGCTAGGAATATCTTATATTACTGGTGTTATTGTCCATAGCTACTACTTGAGTAAGCAACTCGAAAAGCTTCCACTGGCAAAATCCTTTAACTACTATGCTTTGGGACTAGTGGCAACTGCCATTGCACTTTCGACCACAAAGCTGTTTAGTTTGGTTAGCTTGAGTATACTGGTTTGCACTGTTTCTTTCAGTGTGTTTGAACTTTTCAGTAACTTAACTCAAACTTCTGTAATGCTTATGTTAAGTGACTCAGTAAGTATAAACTACAGAAGAGACGTTGAGATCTACGGAGAAGTTATAGGCATAACTGGAAAAGGACTTGGAAGTGTTTTGGGACCTTTGTTTGTAGCTTACTTTTACAACGAACTGTACTTCTTGTTGGTTGTGGGAACCGTACTCGGAGTAACCTGGTTAGTGTTTTTTTTAACTAGAAACAAGTTTCCAAGGTTCTTCTTTGCTCCTTATAAAGTGTAATTATTAGATTAAAAAATCTTATGCATCATTTCAGTGAACTCTCTCAAGTCAATAACTCCGTCTCCGTTCTGGTCTACTTCCTTAATGATTTCTTCCCAAAAAGAGTCGTCGTACTGCCTGTACTTACCCAGCATCATCTTCAGTTCGTCTGCTGTGATGGTTCCGCTGTTGTCAGCATCAAAAGCTTTGAAAGCTGCTTCCAAGCGTTCTCTAGAGAGCATTTTCTGCTTGTTAAGAGTGGCAGTTACGAACTCGTTGTAGTCAATCTCGCCTGACTGGTCGGTGTCCACTTGTCGCATAATTCGGTCTACTTCAGCTTCAACGTCTTCAACAGTTTCTTCAAACAACAAGTGGAACCCTTCAATAAGTTCTGACTTGGACAAAGTGCCACTGCTATCTGAGTCTAGGGACTTAAAAAGTTCCAGCATTTCATCCCTTTCTTGCTTAGTAGCTAACTGAGAAGCTATAAAGGTAAAAGTAGCCCTTTGGAGTTTCTGCTCTGACCTGAAGCCTTGCAAGTTGTTGAAGATGTTACGGGCCATTTCAGTGTTGATAGGGGCTCTGCTTGCGTTTTGCAGCCAAGGGTGCTGGAGTGCTTCTCTGGCAGAAATTCTTCTAGTGTAATCGAAGGTGAGCATTTTTGTAATGAGATCCTTTGCTTCTTTGCTGATGTAGTCCCACTCAGGAGAAGGAAACACAAACCTGCCTGCTGTCACCCTTCTTAAAATTTGCTCGTCAGTATTGCCTCCGAAAGGTGGGTACCCACACAACAAAATGTACATATTGACCCCTGCACTCCAAACGTCGCAGTTATGGTTGTAGTTCTTTTTCAGAACTTCAGGGGCAATGTAATAAGGAGTTCCGAATTTTGTACGCAGGTTTTGGCCAGGCGTGAAGAACTGAGAAGTTCCGAAGTCGATTACTTTTAAGTTGGCAGTGTCGCTTGTGGAGTCAAGTAAAAAGTTTTCAGGTTTTAAGTCTCTGTGGACTATGTTTCTTTCGTGGCAGTAGGCCACTACTGATAGGATTTGGCGCATGTATGAGGCTGCCATGGCTTCCGTAAAAGACCCTATGCTAATAATCCTGTCGAACAGTTCCCCTCCTGAGCAGTACTCAGTTATAAGATAGTAATTTTTGTCGTCTTGGTAAAACTCGTAGAGTTTCAGAATGTTAGGGTGGTCTAAGGACCTCAGTACTGAAACTTCGTTGAAGAAAGTCCTGCGCTCATCCTCGGTCCTTAGCGACTTTTTATGGATAGTTTTTACTGCCCTTATTTCGCCTGTTCCCCTGTGAGTTATCTTACGCACACTTCCGAACGCACCATCTCCTAGTTTTTTGCCTATTCTGTAGGTATCGCGCAGTTTGCCCTTCTTTTCAGTAACGAAGTCTCCGCCTGTTATCCTAAAAGGTTCCATTTTTTAAATCAAGGGATAAAACTAAAGCATTCTATTAAACCCTAATTCATTGAGGTCTCCATAAATCAAGTAATTAATTATTTGGAAGACCATAACTGGGTGTGGTTGCCGTCAAAAACACCCAGTGCTCCGTCATTTGACAGAACTAAGGAATAAGGTCCTTTTCCTTTCCCGTGAGTCCCTGTAGCCCAGGTAGCGTTGTTGTTTCTATCGTAGATCACAGCGTTGCCATCTCCCTGCATTCTCAATTGGAATGGGCGCTGGCCTCTTCCGTGAGTACCTGAAGCCCACACAGCATTGGAAGACACGAATTGCCTTGACTTATACACCACTAAGTTGCCGTCTCCTTGCATTGTTAAGTAGAACTCCTGGTTCTGTGAAACCAAGCAAGCTTCGCCCAGTGAGCTTTCTGAAAATGCCCTGTCAGTTTGCATGTTTATTAATATTGGCCATTGAAATATTTTAAGTATTTTTAAATAGACTGCATTAATATGGATTTACAGCTCCCAGAAGACCCTTCAATAGAAATACAAAAAGTAAAAGGAAGCATCACTTACCTTTTGGTTCGTATTGGAAACCACACAGAGGGTATCTGCATCGAACTAGGTCAAGAAGCCCAAGAAGTCGCTCTTGTAGAAACGCAGGACTTGTCAAGTCTCGATTTGCCGGTTCTCTTGTACTCCAAAACTCTGAAAGTCTTTTTAAGTAGCCAAAATGCCAAAGTCAAGATAATTTGGAGTGGAATCGAAAGTATAGTTCTCAAACTCGAAGGTTTGGACTACTGCACTTCTTACTCAGTCAGGGTAATGACCTTCAATAGTTTAACTACTTCAGAAGAAGCCAAAATTAGTTTCAAGACACTGAACAACCGAATCGGCAGTGTTTACACCTGGGGCAACAATGAAAATGGCAATCTAGGCCTTGAAGAGCCCGGAGTTTACTACTCTCCAATTCCTCACTCTGGACTTCCTGGGAATTCAATTGTCTCAGTCTCAGCTTCGGAAAATTCTAATTTAGCCTTAACTCATAGGGGAGAGATTTATTCCTGGGGTACTGTATTCACTGAACACCAAGAAATGGTAGTTGCTGCTCCTTTTGCCATAAACAGTCCAGTCGTTTTTAGGGAGATTGCCTGTGGGCTGAATTTCTTTGGAGCTATTAGTTTAGAAGGCAATATTTTTACCTGCGGGTGCGGCTTTGCAGGACAGCTTGGTCAAGGAAGCCAGACCTTTTGTTCTGACCCTACAGTTATCACTAACTTCTCAGACGATAAAATTCAAAGGAAATTTCTGGACATTTCTTGTTCTTACAACTCATTTTTGGCGTGCACAGAAGAAGGTGACCTTTACCACTGGGGAATGGTGTACACTCCTGTTTCTCCTGAGCAAGTTCAAGTATCAGTTCCCCAGTACCTTAATGTTGGAGCCAACTCTGTGAAACAGGTTGCCTGTGGATCTGAGTACTTTTGTGTGGTTACTAAACAAGGCAAGCTTTTAAGCTGGGGAAACAATTCTTACGGACAACTTGGTCTAGGCCAACCCATTCTTTTTTTAGTGCCAACCGAAGTAGAGCTATCAGGAGTTAAGCAAGTAAGTTGTGGAAATGGCCACGCAGTGTGTTTAAACCTGAGTGGAGATGTTTATGCCTGGGGGAAATCCAAGCTAGGCCAAACGGGCCAGTATGTTAATTCCAGAACCCCTGTGCTTTTAGAGGGCATTGAGGCTGAAAGTGTTTCGGCGGGGGGAAACTGCACACTTTTAGTCACAAAAGAGGGGAATCTTCTAAGTTTTGGCGAAGGAAGAAATGGGTGTTTAGGCATAGGAGTGGGTGGGAAATCTGCTAAGCCTAGAAAAGTTAACTGCATACAAAGAGTTTTAGTAGCTGAGGTTTCAGAAATGCACTGTCTGGCAATAGTTAGTTAACTGAATTAGCTTCAAAGAGCTATAAAATTCTTAATATAATAAATTTCAGATAACTGGTTAATAGTGGTTGTTAAATGGCGAACGAAATGTTTACTAAGAAAGGAGAGGATGAATTCAATTACCGACTGCCTGCTCCTGTTATTCCAGAATCTCAAAATACGGATTTTTGGGGAGGAATTTGCTCCACTTTAAAAAAGCAAAACCAAATGCTAAAAAGCCTCTTAAAGCATTTATCAGAATTAGAAGAGGGAGTGAAGTCAGCCAGGTCTTTTAAACGAGAAAGGCCAGAAAACCAGCTAGAAGCCAATTCTGACTCACTTGACTTAGATGAAGTCTATTCTAAAAACTACGATTTTGCTTTGAAACTTGCAACTGACATGAAAAACCCTCTGTGCAAAGGCAAGTATTTCAACTTGAATGTCTGTCTTAAAAGTCTCAAAAAAATGAGTTTTCCAACCAAGGAAAAACTCAATATACAAATCAACATGTATTCAAGTGAAAACCCTCCTAAAATCATAACTCGTAACATGCTAGGCCAAAAGATTATGAAAGGCCACACCAAGACTCAACTGGAGCATGACAGTAAGTCAAAGACCCACGTAGCTTCTTTTAAGATCCAGATCAATGAAGTAACTTCACACTTTATCAACGGTTGTGTGTATTTAGTTGTGACTGCTTTGGACAAAGACTCCAAGCTGCTCGAAATGAACGGGTTCAAACTGAGGCCTTTGATAGTGAGCAACTTAGTAGTCAAGGCTAAAGAAATGACCTGCAAAAGGTGGAGAGAAAAGGCTGAGCTCTGTAAAAAAAGTACTGGTTTATCGGTTTTGTTCTCAGAGTCATCTCAAGATGAATCGAATTAACTCTTTAGTAAAAATTCTTATTATAAAGCTATTTAAGCCTAACTAATTGTTGTGGAAGGTGGATACTAAACCACTGGTTAAGTTTTAGAGTTAGAAACTTTTAAAGAAGCTGCTTCTCTTTTGAGTTCTTTAACAACTGCTGCAAGTGCTTCAGGGTTCACTCCTGACTCACAGAGTCCTACCAGAATCGACAAAGTTGTCCTATCCAAGCCTGTGTTGAGTATCTGAGAGACTTCATACAAAATATCCAGCGTTTCCCGGGCCTCTTCCCATTCTTGACTCATTTTAGAATTATATGATTAGCACTAATGAAATCACCGCAGCTGAAGAAGCCAACATCGATAACAGGAACTTAAACCGAAACCCAAGAATAAGTTTAGAGGACTCTAAAACAACAGAAAATGCTTTTTCCGAAGTGAACCTTGCTGAGGTGAATATGAACTTGCCCCTTAAGTTTGGATGGTTGTACAAAAAGACCACAGGACTTGCCTCTCACTGGGTCAGGCGCTATTTTGTGCTGGAAAACAAAGAACTGAGGTACTTTTACAACGAGGAAGAAGCTAAACCAGCAGGGTTCATCAACTTCGACCTGGTAACTATAGAAACTGAAGTAAAAGGCCGGAAATTCAAACTCAAAGCTTTAGGAAGCAAAAGAGTGTTTAAGCTAAGAGCTGGAACTCCTCAAGCAGCCCTGGACTGGATTTATAGTATCAGCTTGCACTTACAAGAATCGAACGGCAGAAAAATCATACTGCCTATAGCTAAGAAAAAGAACTTTTGGAAGTTCGACCGAGTTTCTGAACCCCAGTTCCTTTCTATGGCAGCTACAGGAGACATACTTTTGTTCAGGGCCAAAAACATCACTTCTAAAGTACAACGGTTCTTCACAAACAGCGACTACGACCATGTAGCTTTGGTAGTTAAGTTTTCTTCTCAAAGAGTAGGGCTCTTTGAAGTCACAGGCAAGGACGGAGTGTCTTTGTTGTTTTGGGACGACTTCGTTAGTTACGACTGGCATAACCTGTACTCCCGACTTGTGTACAAAAAACTCAACGTAGAACGCACTGAAAGCATGCTGTTAGCCCTTGAAAACTTCATAAGCAGTGTCAAAGGAATGAAGTACACCATTTCAGCTAAGAAACTGATTAGAAACAAGCCTGACAAGTTGCCTTCAGACAAAAAAGGGTACTTTTGTTCAGAGCTTATAGCTGCTGCTTACAAAGAAATGGGGTTGTTGCCTGAACACCCTCCTGCAAGTAAGTACTACCCTGGGCATTTTGCTGACTTTTCGCTTCCACTTCAAAAAAACGCAATGCTTTTGGAAGGACTGCTGATTGACTTTGACATTAAATAAAACTAAACTTAAATGGACGAAGAAGAAAAAGTTTCAGACAAGCACTCCGAAGAAGCTGAAGCTGAAGAGTCCAGTGAAGAAGAAGCACCAGACAACTCCAAAATCAAACAGTTCGTGCCTAGGCCTTGGGAATCCTCTTCGCGTGAAGAAAGCGAAATTGAAGTAAAAAAACTGACTGTCAAACCTACAAGGCCCCTTCTGAAGCTTTCTATAGGCAAAAAAAGAAGGTACTTCGGACAACTCATGAGTAAACTTTCAGGCACTGAGTCTGCTCAGCCTCTAGAAATCTACCACACCCGGGATCCCAACTTTAAAAAAGAAAACTTTAAAAAAACTGTAGAGGTCGGGCTCCAAGCTGGCTGCGGAATCACACTACTTCCGCAGCCCAAAGGACAAGGCTTCCAAAATAAATACTTTGTCAACGCCCACAAGTCCATTATTTACTCTGAAAAAGACTTTTTGGACAGCTACAAAGAAGACCTTAATAAAATTCAGGACGTCACAGAAGTTCCTGCTATTGAACACTTCATTAGAAACGTAGAAACTAAGGTTGAGGAGGCACTTCAGTCCAACGAAACCATTGACGTGTTCCACGACGAGTTTGAAATGCTTGGCGAAGAAGGAACAGAGGGCAGTGGGAACTTAGGAGGGATTATGAACAAAACCAGAACTTTTTCAGACTTAGACTACACTAAAGGGAAGCTAGTGAGTGACATTAGGTGGAAGCCTGGGAAAACTGATATTGTCGCTGCGAGCTGTGTTGAGAACTTTGACTACGATAAACGCATTAAAGAATCAGGAGTCAACATTGCTGGAGGAATTATTGTGTGGAGTTTTGCAGAGTTCAGAAACATTATCATTGTGCTAAAGTCTCCTTTTGAAGTAACTTGCTTTTCGTTTAACCCTCAGAACCCAAACATTGTGATTGGAGGAACTATTTCTGGACAAGTTTGTTTTTGGGACACAAGTTTAGTTAACGATAAAAACAAGATCGACATGCTTCCTAAGCAAAAAGAAGCCCCTGAGTTGCTTACTTTAACTAACTCAGGAATCAACGACTCCCACAAGGGTCCTGTTAAGTCTATATGCTGGCTTCCTGGGAAAGTCCGAGTAGAGCGGAAGAACTACTTTGTTCTTTTAGAAGAAGAAAAAGGAGTTACTCAGGTGTCTACTCTTTCAGAGGATGGTCTTATTCTTTTTTGGGAAACTCACTTCACTACCGACAAAAGCCCTTACAAGAACTCAGAGTTCATTTGGCAGCCTTTGCTGAGGGTACAAATGACTAGACCTGACAACAGAAACGAAATGGGAGGCTCTTTCCACTATCTTTCGCTCAACCAAGACCACAGTCTTATTTGGGCAACAAACGACCACGGAGACTTAGTTCAGGTGGACTGGGCAGCCCGCTCCATGGATGACTCTAAGCCTGAAAGCGTTAAAAAAATGTACTCTTGCGAAGTGAACTTTAGACCAGCTACGGCTTTAGACGTGTCTCCTTTTTTCAGTGACATACTTTTGACGGTGCACGACTTCCACTTTAGCATTTGGAAAAACGGCTGCGAAACTCCAGTGTACACTTCTTACTTCCACAACACTTACTTAACGTGTGGGTCGTTTTCTCCTACCAGGCCAGCTGTAATCTTCATAGGAAGGTCAGATGGGCGCATAGACATTTGGGACTTTTTAGACCAAAGCCACAAAGAATCGCTGTTTTTCAACTTAACTAGTCAAAAACTGACTTTGATAAGGTTCTTAGAAGTGAAAAGAACGCCTCAACTAGTAGCTGTTGGGGATTACTTAGGAAACGTCCATGTTTTGGAAGTAGCGCGGCAAACTCCTAAAGACTTAGAAAGGGAAAAAAAGACCATTTACGGGTTCTGGAGTAGTGAAGAAGAAAGAGTCAAGTACTTCGAAGAAAGGTTTGAAATCAGAGCTGAGGAGTTCCAACAAGCTGAAATGGAAAGAAGGCTCCAGCAAGCTAAAGCTCAGTAATTAGCTAGAATGGGTAACTTAGTTAAATATGCAGGTTTGTCAGCCTCTTATTGGGAAAGTTGGAAGTACCTTCCAAATATAAGCAACTTCTTAGCAGCTCCCTAGCTCTTAACTAGGAGCCCTTAAGCTAGCTACACCCTAAAGCAAGGTTGTTGAATTAATTCTGATATTACAGCACTTACAGTTCAATTTTACATTACATGCACATATAAATTTATCCCAACTCAATGGCTAACATTGATTTATTCGAAAATGGGAAGAGCTAGACTCATTCCTTATTTAAATTTACCAATAAAATTCAAACGTAAACAAGCGATTAAAGCACTTAAATCCATGCATATTTACTTGATATAATTTAATGTCGCGAGTTCTGGCGTCAAAAAGTAAGCACTCTTCAACTGAGAAGCTAAACTTGATCAAAGAAATAGCTAGAAACAGCAATTCAAACGTAAACGAACAGCTGCAATTTTTTTTCAATAAAGCAGTCAATACCCGAAACACTGGAGGCATATGGACAAAAATAGGCCACTGCTATCTGATAAAAAATGACATAAACATGTCCTGGGACGCCTACAAGCATGCCTGCGCAGAAACCAGTCCTTCTAGAGACCCAAGTCTAAGTTTCGGTTTAGGAGTGCTTTACTTCAAAATGGGAATTTACTCCAAAGCACAGGAGAACCTTTTCCAGACACTTAAACTAAACCCTTACTTTCCAGAGAAACAGTTTGTCCTCTACAAACTGGGTGTTTGTCACAAAGCCAACGGAAACCTTAAAAAAGCACAGCAGTTATTTAAATCCTGTTTTAAAATTGACATGAAAAGCGAGTGCGCCTCTTTTGCAGCTTGTCAACTAGGAAGCATTTTTGAACACAGAGGAAAAATTAACAAAGCCACTACCAAATACAAACTAGGAGTTACTGTGCAAGTGTCTCCTGAAACTATTGCTTGCCTTAGTTGGGGACTTTTCAAGAAGAATTACGTCCAAGAATCAATAATGCTTTTAGACACTGCAATCAGAGAAACTGACCTTACAGTCCTCCAACTAGCTGAACTAAACTACTTGCTTTCTAGGTGCTACGCTTCACTGAAGAACTACACTGCTTCTCTGGAAGCCTTACGCAAGTGCCTAAAAGAAGTTCCTAATTCCTATGTTTACTGGGTAAGTGCAGGAGTGGTGTACTCAGACTCAAATGACTTAAACAACGCTTTCCAGTGCTTTTCTAAAGCTATTTTGTACGGAGAAGGTAGGTCTGAACTTTGGTACAACTTAGGAATTTTGTACGAAAGAAGCACTCAAAGGGATGAAGCAATAATATCTTATCAGCACATTTTTAATAAAAATGACCCAGTTTTCCTACTTGCAGCTGAAAGATTACGCAACTTAGGAACTAACTCAAGCATTCCAGATTGCATACACCCCCAAATAGACATTACGAGCATGCCCATATTTACAGGCTCTTTTCCAAGCCTTCCCAGCCTTGTCCAGAGCTCTCCACTCAAACCACTTGGCAAAACTCCTTTTGAAGAGATTTTAAAGTACCAAATGCCCTTTGTCCCACTCACAGAAAGCCCCCAACTTGAGGAATTCCAAGAAGGAGCTGAGTTGTTGGCTCACTTAGCTCAGGCCCCTTTTGGCTAAGTTAAACTAATTAGAGTATACCTAACTCCCTGTAACCGTTAAATCAAAAATTCAAATCTACTTACTCGTAAACTCTTTAACTCTAGACTTAGTTGTCTTTAAGTCAAAATCCAATAAAAACCCACTAGCATCAGAATGGTTCACCAAAAATTTAATATGAAAAAGCATCGAGAGCACAGCTCCTACTTAGACTACCCGCGAGGAACTCCTAGCACAGACTTTTCTTCATCATCTTCCTCACCTTCTTCGTTTCCCTCTCCTCTACACCTCCCCGAAACTACTTCTTATGCTCTTTCCAGAATTGAAATGCTAGACCAGTTCACCTTCAAGCTGCATGTTCTTTTTCAAAAGCTCACAAAAAAGGTTTCCAAACTCAACTCTAGGTTCGAAACACTAAGTTCAACTAGTGCTTTCCAAAACTCACCTCCAAAGTGGGAACAACTCGCTAACCAGAAAAGCCTCAATGACTTCTACTCCCACGTCGAAGTCCTCCGGAGCCAGTTAAAAACTGACAGCAAGCGAGAAGACTTGTCCCGCAAAATGTTGCAAATGGATTGCAAACTCTCAAAAGAAAAAACTAAGACCGAAGAACTGCGCCTCAAAAAAGAAGAGCTGCTCAAGCAACTCCAAAGAATCATTCGCGAAAAAGAAGAACTAACTTGTCAAATAAACAAGTTTGAACAAAAAGACAAAGAGTTCTTCGGAAGGTGTTGGGAACTCGAAGACTACTGGAAAGAATGCGAAACTCTCAAAGACCAAATTGACGAAAAACAAAACCAACTAACCCAAGAAGAATCCAACTTAGCTGAGTCCCAAGAGATTATACAAGAACTCACTAAAGAACTAACAAGTATCCAAGACTCTATCAGTCTCAAAGAAGCAAACTTAAAAGAGTCCAAAATGATTTTTGAAGAAAACGAAAAAACCAACTTAAACACCACAAATAAAATCCAACAAAAAGAATGCCAAATCCAAGGCCAAGAAAAAGAACTTTTAGAAACAAAAGAACTACATGATAAACGAGTTAGAGTCATCCAAGAAAAAGAAAAGAGAATCGATGACTTACAAACAGAACTCGAAAACAAATTCCAAGAACTACAACAAGCAAAAGGCCAAACACCCCAAAGCATCTGGAAAAACTTAAGAGCCCTTAAGAAGCTCAAAGCTGAAAACTCCAAAAGAGAAAAAGAACTCAAACGCAAAGAAGCCAAAAAAAGCAAACCGTGTGATGTTCACTTTAACAAGAAGTCTGGAATTTCTCTCCTAAAGTAATGTATAACTAATGTTTTAAAATTTCTCGGCAAACCGGACACTTGGAGTTGTACTCAAGCCAAGGCTTAAGGCACTTAGGGTGGAACAAGTGCGAACACAAAAGCGCCATTACTTCTTCGGACTCCAGAAACTCGTACCTGCATATAATGCACTCAGAGTCTCGGTTGGGCGCTGGGGAGTAAGGCAGTATTGGGATTTGAGAAATGTCTAATTTTTCCCTGATAGTTTCGGGTTCTTTAGAGAGTTCTAAAGCAAGTTGCATGTCTCTTTCTATGATTTTTTCCATGTCCAGCAAAGGTTCAGGTGGTTTTTCCTGGAAGTTTGCTTTGGGCGTAGGAGCTACCGGGGTTTTTTTCCTTAAAAAAGGGTTACTTCTAACTTCTAGTGTAGGAATAGATTTAACTTGTTGGGTTGGTTTGGGGCTTTTTGAAGAAACTTTGTTGAAGGGATTTTGGAGCTTTTTGGGTTCTGAAAGAAATACACTGCAGTACTCTTCATTTCTGGACAAACTGGGAGACTCCGAAAGAGTGTCTTCTAAGGAAGGTTCTTCTAGACTTCTATTCTTCATTCTTTTTTTTATTAAGAAGCAACCAGACTTGAACTTCTTAGAACTCGAGTGAGTGCGCTTAAGAGGAAGTTGGTGCTTTTTGGACTTGCGAGTTGAAGTTTTAGGGGCTTGCTCATTGGGTGCTTTCTGAGGTTCTTCAGTGGAGTTTTCGAAATGCTTTGGACTTGAGTCTTTCATAATAATTTAAAAGTTTATATTAGATTAACTCGAACTGGGTGAACTGGGGTTGGTTGTCAATGAAAACACAAATAGTGTCGTTAAGGACCTGCTTAACTAGTTTCTGAGTAACACTAGTACTGTAGTCCATAGCAGGACTTGTGTTTACTTCTAAAAGCCAGACTTTCAAGTCTTCATCTACCATAAAGTCGAAACCCAGTAACTCGCAGCACCTGCCTCTGGTTGAGACCTTGTCTTCTACACTTTTAACTACTTTTTTTACAATGAGTTTCATAGTTTTTTGGATGCTTTGCCAAGCATTAGGAGGGTAGTGTTTGTTGAGCCAAACTTGGAATGCAGCAGAGTCCCACATACTTTGCTCTTTTACGAACTCAGGACAGTGCTTCACTACTGAGTTGTTAGTTAAGTGAATCATTAAATTGGAAACTTCAGTTGGGTTGTAGTCACACGGAGCAAACCTTAAGTAGCACTCTTTGTAGAAGTAAACTTGAAGTGGACTTGTAGTAAGTAACACCCACTGCCGAATGTCAAACTTTTTGGAGTTAATCAAAAGAGGGTTTTCAATGTACTTTTGCACAATAGCTTGTTTAAGTTGTCTGGCGTGTTTAAGAATTGTTTGGAGTGACTTAGAAACTATAATGTTGCGACCCCTAGAAAGAAACCCAGGCTTCACAATATACACGTTTTCTTTGTTGCATATGTTGCACTGCGGGTTCTTTTTAAGTCCCTTTAAAAAGGCTCTGACTTTTTCTTTGAAGTCCAAAGACTCCCTTTTTCCCTCAAAAGTTTTGAACTGTTTAATGAGTTTTAGGCTTTTATAAGCTTCTTGGGCTCGTCTTTTTTCTACTTTGCCGTCTAAAAACTTCTTTAGGATGTTTTCGAGTTCACGTTTTTTAAAGAACTGAACAAACTTTGTGAAGGTTTTTTCGTTTTGCAAAATAAAGCTTTTAGGGAAGAAACTGTCTTTGTCAGTGAGGACTTCTAAGTTCTTGGTTAAATGTGTTTTGGTAGACAGGTGGAATATCTCTGCTAGGTGATTAATCATTTGATTTTCAAAAAGAATTTCAGGCAGTCTTGCTGAACGAGTCCATTTGAATTCAAAGTTTTTTGAGCTAGGGTGTAGTTCTTCCCAACCTCTTTTAAGCAAAGCTTCCCTGATATCAGGGTACTCGCCTTCTATTACAAAGCTTTTCGTTATAACGCTAGGTTGAATGCTAGGTAGTCTTAGCGGTTTTTTAACTGAGCTCCTTTGTTTGTTGTTGCGGGATTTCCTTAGTGAAGCTTCGTAAGGGGAAATCACTAAACTTCTAGTGAAGATTAGGTGATTGTTAATTGTTTTTTCCCCTTTTTTCGAGTGAATCTTTAGCATTATTAAGAATCAAGAATCAGTCACAAATGGAAAGCAACTACACAACTAAAGAATCCAGGAAAAGGGCTCTAGGCTCAATTCCAAAAGATAAAGAAAAGTACTTCGAAGATGTGCACTTTACTCCTCTTAAGCGTCCAAAACCAGGCGAGTGGCTTCACTCAGCTAAGAAAGAGTCAGGGCAAACCTTTGCACAATACAAGTCTGTGGCTCCTAGGCCTTTGAAAAGAACTATATACTTGCAGCCTTTAGAAACCATTCCTCCTGACTTGCTGGAGTTTTTAACGAACTACTGTGAAGCGTTTTTTGCTGGCATGGAAATAAGAGTTCTTGAGAAGGTTTCTTTAACTTCTTTGAAAGTTCCCTTTCGTCATAACGGTTTCAAACAGTACCACGCTCTTAAAATCATACAGAGTTTAAGAGTTCCTAGGAACGGGCACTGTTTACTAGCCATAACTATGCAGGACCTTTATCCCCGAGAAAGTTGGAACTTTGTGTTTGGGCTTGCTAAGGGTAATAAAGGGGTGTTTTCTTTTGCTAGACTTGGCTTTGAAGGAGTCCAGGAACTTCTGTGGTTCCGGGCTGCTAAGACTTGCACTCACGAACTTTCTCACATGTGTGGGCTTAAGCACTGCATTTACTACCTGTGCTTGATGAACGGGTCTAATAGTTTGGAGGAGTCTTCAAGTAAGCCTAACTACTTGTGTCCTGTGTGCTTGAAAAAACTCCACTACTGCATTGGCTTTAACTTAAAAACCAGGTACGATATGCTAGCTAGAGTGTGCAACAAGCCCTTTGAACTACTTCAAAACCAAATGCAGTTCTACGAAACTATGGCAAACTTGTAGTTACTTACCCTTAAAGTTTTTAAACATTTCATAGTTAGGAGTTTGGTTTTTCAGCTTTTGTTCGAAAGTTTGGATCTTTTCCCTAACGGTTTTTCCGTCTTCGAGAACGGTGTCGTGGTCTCTAGTCACTTCTCTGTGGCCTTCAACCATTTCTTGCAGAGCTTTGTGGTACAAGTTCACGTACTGCACTATCCACTCTGCAAACTTTTCCATCCACTTTCCACTGACTAAAAAGCTAACTACGTTCTGAAGAGTTCCAGGCACCATGACATACAAAGGTCCTTCTACCTTTACTTCTGCCCAAAAAGCAGAAAGTTTTTCTTGGACAGAGGGAGATGTTTTAACGCTTTGTTCTAGTATTTTTTTTCTGTCTGGAATAAAGTACCTGAGTTCAGTCATGTCCTGGAAGTAAGTTTCTTTTTCTTTGTGGAGTTTTAGTTTGAGTTGGGTTGAGTAAAGAATTTGCGCCTTAGAAAGGTCTGTTTGTTTTTGGAGGTAAAGCAAGTATGGAAGGTGGATGAGTTTTAGTTTGTGAGTGTTTTGGAGTCGGCTCCTTTGCAGGTAGTAAGTCAGCGTCAGTTGTGTTGCCTTAAACANTGTTTTGGGTGTAGGCTTTTGGTAGTTCAGAAATTGTTTAAACTTGTTAAGCATTATAATTAAGAGTGGTACTGCTTGAACTTTTCTAGTGTTTGGGGAGATAAGCAGAACACCTTAGCTGTAGCAGAAGTCCCATATAACTCCAAAGACTCCCACACAATGTTCCTTAAAGCCTTGAAGAAGGGATCTTGGTCAAGTTGTTCTATCCAAAGCTTAACTTGTTCTTGCTGGACTTCAAAAGTTTCTGCTGTGTAAGCAATTCCTCTAAGTAAAGCCAACAAAGCTACTTCTCTCATAGCCCCTTTATAAGATATTAATGATCTTAAAGATAGATAATTAAGACTCCAAGCCCTAAAAGAGCCAAGTAGGAGCTTTCCCTTAGGTAGACAGTTCTTCCGTTCAAAGGCTGGACCTTTCTGTTGTTGCCTCTTCCATTTGCAAAGTTTGGGTTTTCAGCCCACATACTAGTGAAATTACTGAGCTGATCTTTGCTTAGTTCTTTTATTTCTGAAAACACTATCCAAGCAGTATTCTCTAAACAGTCACCAAAAACTGGTGCTGATATTGAACCTTCATAGTAATAGTAACCTTCTACCTCACCATCACCAAACACGTCTCCTAGGTCAAAGGTTTGCTCAGACCCTGTTGAATCGTAAGCTTTTTTAATGAAGCCATCTTCACTACCTTCTTCATAGAGCAAGCCTACTTCTAAATACCTTTCGCCAGTTCCTGAACCAAATAAGTGAAGTTCGGCAGGGTAAGACTTTCCATTGATAGTGTGCTCTGAAGGAGCATGGAAATGAATATTCACGATTTGGAATGTCTCATTGTTGATAGTGAAGGTTCCAAATGATTCTTCACTACCATAGGACAAATCAATAGCAGTTTTTCCGAACTGGCCAGTGAATGGAGTAAATGAAACCTCTACTTTTACATCATCATTTGATGTTGTTGAAGTTACGCTTTCTTCAACAAAGTCAATAGGAGATTGTTCATCCCCAGTAGCGCAGAGAGTCTCGGTCCAGTTATCTCCTCCTTGAGAATAGTCTGAATCCTGAGCAATAGCTGAGATAGCAAAGAAGATTGGAAGTAACGTTTATATGCTTTTACTTCCAGTTAAATATGGGCCGCAAACTACCCATCGAAAATATGGCCGCAAGCTATATTTAGTTCCTGGGTGGGTGAATTTTTTTTAGCTGATCATACTTATTGGTTGCTTGTTTTTTCACATCCAGCTCAGTCTTGTGGACTTCGCAGGACCCCAGTTAGATGAGAGGAAATTCACGGAATGCGTGGTGATGAATTTCAGCCAGCTGATATGGACGAAGGCTTCCTAGGCGATTGGAATTAGGGCTCAAACGAAGTGCTGGCGTGCTGGGGTGCTGGGAAGACGACTTTAGTGCGTTGCGCGGTACATTAAGCCAGGCCCGGACCCCTATACTCGTACGCATAGCGGTAATGTGACGGGAGGTGAAGGCTCAAGAGCTGTATGGGGTATCCGCGAGACAATTTAATTAATTAAAACCTGGTTGGTTTGTAAAATTTACCAGTTATTAGGTCTAAAAAGACTTATTGCATTTAGAGGTATTGAGTCTTACTCTTGCAGAGAAGCCTCTTTTCTTCCTTGAAGTTCCTTTTCCAGGGGTAGCCACTTTAGGTAAAACCTTTTGACTTACAGACAACTCAGGGTTCTTAAAGTTTTTTTTGGAGTCCTTTTTAACTCCACACTGACAAACTTCACTGGGCTCTTGACAACCAGAACACCTTTTGGTCCTTGAAAGCGAAATGTACCCGAAGTCTGCTATCTTAAGTGTATCACTGTAAGTATAAAACTTAAGTTCTTTGGACGGATAAAACTCTTGTATTTTTTTCAACTCAAACTGCTTGTTATTTACAAATTGCGAAAAGGCTTCATAAGAAGTTTCTTTTAGCTTTCCTAAAAACTCCTGGACTTGGTTACTCCATTTCTGAGCTGCTTCAAGTTTTTTTTGTACTTTCATTTGCTCTACTTGAAGCAAAAGTTGTTGTTCATTAAGTTGTTTTTTAAGTGTTTCAACCAGTTCTTTTTTCTTGGCTTCCAGCATTCGCGCACAGGACTCAAACCTACTTGTTACTTTTACTACTTCTCTTTCGTAAAAGTTCTTAAGACTCCTTTCTTTGCTTTTGTGCTTGCTGCCTTCTTCACTTATCTTCGATAGTGTTAGTTGGGCAGACTCACCCAGTTGTTCAAGCTGAGCACGCATTTTAGAAAGGTCCGGAGTGAAGGAATCTATTAGATGCCCAGGACCAGCGTGCTCCAGTACGCAGTCAGAGCACAAGTAACTTTCATGTGAGTAGCACACGAACTTAACTTTCTTACGAGGGTGTCGAGAACAAGGCACAAAGTTAGAGGAACTAGTGAGGTTTGTCAGGATAGCATAGCAAGTAGGTAGGTGTCTTGGAGAAACTGAGTGAGTTTGTTTATCAAAGGGACAACAAGTCATCCCTGAGGAGGAACAGGATACTACACAGCTTTTGCAGAAGACATGTCCGCAAGGCAGAGATAAAGGAAGCTTTGACTTAGAGTTGTAGCGAAAAAGACATATTCCACAGTCAAACACTGAACTTTCCATGAATGATTATATAATAATGCAAGAAAAACTCAAGAGTTCTTGGAACTCAGTCTTCGGAGTGGACCTTGAAGAAGGCAACTACTCAGAAGAAGAACTCAGGAAACTCCAGAAATTAGCTGATGGCCAAGGCAGGCAGTGTCCACAGGAACTTGTCCATATACCTTTGCAGTCCAAAGTTAGACAACCAGACCCCCGACTTGTGGACCTAAACTACCGCAAAGCTGTTGTTAGAAACAACATCTTCAGGGAGGTAAGGAACAAGTACTTAGAAAAAAAGAACTTAGACGTAATCATTGACTTAGACTGGACTATTGCCCACGCAATTCCTAAGTTCACTTACGTTTCTAACGAGGTTCCTCCGATACACCTTGAAATCAAAGAACTCAAAAACAAGTACAAAGGCTTAGAACTCCACGAAATAGTGACTGTGCATAGCAGCTACATAGTTGCGCTAAGACCTTCTCTCAATAATTTTCTGAACCGATTAAAAAGGTTCGCTAACTTGTACGTCTACGCAGTGTGCGACCCTGAGTACGCAACAAAAGTTATCAAAAAAATAGACAGCGAAAGAAGGTTGTTTGCAAGCGACCCAATCCTTATAGACCAAAAAAAGAACAAAAACTATCTTAAGTCCATGAAACCTTTTAGAAAAGCCTTAAGCAAAAGCAATATTCTGATTTTTGAGGACAACATTGACGCTTGGAAGTCCAAGTATCACGACCGTATTGTTCTTTCTAAGCGGTTTGTGCCTCTTTACAACGAAGACCCTGAACTCAACCACTTAGCCTCTGACAAAAAACTGTACCACTACAAGTACGCTCCAGACTTAGAGACCTTCCAAGACGAGTTCCTTAGTTTTGTAGACACTGGCCAAAGCCAAGACCTGTCACAACTAGCTTTGGTTTTTCAAAGAGTTTACGAGAAAAGGTTCATAAGCTTCTATAAGACTGCTACTTCAGATATTATCAAAAACAGTAACTACACTAACATCTCAGGAAGCAGCTTTAACCTAGAAAACATCCAAAACCCCAACAGGAAGAAAACCATTGCAAAACTAATTGCTCTAATGAAGGGGAAGGTCTCTAGTGAAGCAGTGTTTTGTGTGTGCGAGGACTCAGAAGGGCACATTTCTACTAATGAAGTTATTGAAATTTATTTTTTACCTAATTTTGAATTTGAATTTTATGTTATCGAGCCCTTAGGCCTTTTTAAGAATACAGGTAGTATGACTTTGCTGCGGGCCTTTTGAGTTTGTTACAGTTGCTCCGTCTACTTTTTGTGCTTTTTGGCTTGGCCATCTGGCATGCTCTTCGAATTTTTTACTGCAGAGAACGATGTCGTATAGGTTTATGTTCTCGTGGACTTCGTGCGGTATTAGTTCTTCGACTAGGATCTCGTTTGTTATGTGTCTTATTGTTTCTATTTCTCCGCATGTTTGGCATGTGTTGTTGTTTTGCTGATGCCTTAGGTGTTGAATATGCGCTGTATCGTTGTATCCTGCTCTCCAACTATTTTTACGTAATTATAATTAAAATGATGGAAAGTCCTGTAAAAGAAGAACACTTAACAGTAGCTGTTAGAATCAGGCCTTTTGTCCAGAGAGAACTTGAGGCTAGAACTAAGAGTGCGTGGGAAGTCCCAGGCCCTACTTCAATCAAAGAAGCCGAAGGTAATAGATTCTTTGTTTTCGATAGAGTTTTCGACAGCGAAGCCTCTACCAGTAGTATCTTTGAAGAAATCGGCGAAAAAGTGATCTGGAACTCCATGGAAGGCTTCAACGGGTGTATATTCTGCTATGGACAGACTGGGAGCGGCAAAACTTTTACCATGCACGGGAATCGCAAAACCAACCCAGGCATAGTTCCTCTGACTACTAACACAATTTTCGGTTATATCCAAGAAGACACTTCTAAAGAGTTTTTGCTGAGATGCTCTTACGTAGAACTTTACAACGAATGCGTCAACGACCTACTCAACCCCAACAACATGAACTTAAGCCTGCAAGAAGACAAAAAAAGAGGCATTAAAATAGTTGGCGTCACAGAAGAAGTATGCACTTCGGTTAACCAAATGCAGTCTATCCTTTACATGGGAGAAACCAACAAGCAAATAGCTTCTACTAACTTCAACCAAAGGAGTTCTCGTTCGCACTCTATTTTCCGAATTATAATAGAAAGCAAAGAAATAAACAACCCTGCCCACTTAACCACTGCTACTCTCAACCTCATCGACTTAGCAGGCAGCGAAAGTGCCCAGGCCCATGGACCTGCTTCAACTGCTGAACGTTCCAAAGAAATGCGCTATATAAACAGAAGTTTACTTACACTAGGCACTGTGATTATGCGACTTAGTGACAAAGCAAACGCAGCACCGATTCCTTTTAGAGACAGCAAACTCACACGACTTCTAAGACCTGCACTTGAAGGGAACTCTAAAGTGATTATAGTGTGCAACATTTCTCCCAGCAGCGGCTCCTACGAAGAAAGCCTCTCAACTATTAAGTTTGCTCAAAGAGCCAAAAAGATCAAACAAAAAATCACCAAAAACCAAGTACTTGACAGCAGCGCACTCATCACTAAGTACCAAAGAGAAATTGAAAACCTCAGACAAAAGTTATCCCAAAACGAACAAAAACTCCAAACAGCTAACCCCGAACTAAAAGCTAAAGTAGAAAACCTAGCTGGAGAAGTCCAGGAAATGCGCCATGAAAAGGAGTCCCTAAACGCTACTGTGGAGTCTTTGGTGCAAGAAAAGTTCAAAATGCTTTCAGAACTCGAAAAGTTATCTTCTTTTATTTTAGTCAGTGACAACGTTAAACCCAAAGAAACCCTTCAAACTCCCGAAAAAACCCAAACAGACCTACGTGCCAGGAAAAGACTTTTCGAAAGCGAAAAAAAAGTCCCTGAAAGCATAAACTTCAATAAAAAAGAAACTTTTTTAGTAGATATCGACAAAATTCAATCTGAGTTCCGCAACCGCAGACCAACTTTTGAAGCAAACACAAAAGTCCCTGAGGCTCCTCAGTTAGACAGAAAAGACACACTCTTGCTGGACGAGTTAGACCACATAGAAGACTTGCTTCCAGAGCCTACCGAAGAACTTTCAGCGAGTGAGCTCCTACAAGTAATAGCCCAGCAAGACAAAATGCTTGACTTTTACCAGTCACAACTCAATGCAAAAGAAGACCAAATCTCAGTTCTCAAAGACGAACTCACAGTCTGCAGAAACAACATTAGCAATATGCAGAAACAACTAAAACAAATTAAAAAAGTTTAGTAAACAAGTATATTAATTCGAAGTTAGATTATTCAAAACTTTCTAGAAACGGAAGAATTAGTTGAAATGGTGGAGGCGTTGCTTCTGAACTTATTAGTTGCTGTCAGGTCTTGTGGTCTAGGTGGCAAGTTTCTTCCTTCTAAGTAGTCGTAGTGTGACTTAATAAAATCCTCCAAACCCCCACTTAACAAAAACACATTTTCAAACCCCCGGTTGCAAAGTTTCTGGGCAGACTCCACTCCTGGTCTTTCGTCCCAAGCATACAAAATTATCAGTTTGCCAGCTTGGTTCCTTAGTCTGTACATTTCAGGCAGCATTCGGTCCCTCGTTACATTTGGCGCAGGAAAACTTACAGCACCCATAATATGACAAGCTTCGAATTCTTCAGGTTCTCTTAGGTCGCAAATCACAAAGTCGCAGTTAGTTCTGGGAGCTTCGTGGTCAACTGTCATAATGCTAACAGCTACTTGGCTTGCTGAGTCTTCTGGACCTAATTTGGATTCTTCGCCCAGATCGTACACACTTTCCTGGTGGAGGCTTCTTACAAGCCTCACTAGTTGTGCAGCACGTATTCTTCTAAAGAGTTCTCCTCTTCTCTTGGCAACCATATGCGAACTTTCGAGTCCACTGCTTTGGAAATTGCGGCTCCCTTGCATTTAAAAATGTATGAAAAGCTGCTATTCTTGGGAGTTGTGCTTGCAGCTGAAGAAACCAAAAATATTCTTAGAGGCACTTGGGAGTTAATTCCAATAGTGGAGGACATGAACCCTGAAACTGCTTTTGAGCCTTGCTACATAGACGACACGCCTGATGAAAGAGACTCAACTGTGGATATGTTTCTTTTTGTGCCTAGAAGCAACGTAGAGTGGGTGGCTTCTATCAGGGGCTCTGGCAAGCAAATCAAAAGAAAGCAAGTGCCTAACTCCCGGTGGCATCAAGTTAAAGTTGCTAAGTTCGATAACGACCCCTATCCTGATTTAGTTATTGTGACTCCTAACCAAAGAACAGTGCGCTACATCAAAAACCAAGTCAGGAAGAACATTGAAATCATCAAAAGGGAACAGTTCACCAGCGAAAAAGACAACTCTGGGGACCTAGAAGACTGGGTAGGAACTGACCTGTACACTGTAGGAAAGGACACTAGAATAGTGGACTTTTTCATACAAGACATGAACCACGACGGAAAGCCTGAGATAGTTATGGCACTCAGGCACAAAGATGGAGTTTACACTATTTTGGAAATGATTTTTACTGAATTTGAAACTATGGAGTTCAATGTTTTGGAACTTTGGTTTGAAAACCAAGGAATTCTGCAACTTTTGGGAGCTTACAGTTTAAACAACGAAAATAAACTTGACTTAGTGTACTTGAGCTCTGAGTACAAACTTGAATACGTAGAAAACAAAGACCCTTCTTACAACAAAAGGGTAATGGTTGATGCCCCTCTTGCTACAGAAACAAGACTTAAAAGGTTTTATTCTGTTGATTTTAACAACGACGGAGAAACCGAGTTTATTTTTTTGGACAACGAAGGAGTTAAGTTTCTGTACCTGGAAAAGTCTTCCAGAAGTTGGCAGCTAGAGTTTATTTACCCAGGAGAACTTCCAGATATTGCTTTGGCACACATCACTAAGCCCTCTAATTCTGACTTAATACTGGTGCACTCTGACTACTTAACTTGGCTCAGTACTTTCAGTGAGTTAAAGGAGCCAATGTTTTCCTGGAGAGACAAGGGGTACTTGGAGTTCCCCATCGAATTTGAGAACTCTTACCAGTGGAAAAGCCTTTTAGTGAGTGATTTGGAGAACTCAGGAGAAGTGGACTTTCTGCTGCACACTCTAGACAGCATTTACTGGGGAAGGAAAAAGAAGTTGGGCCTTGAAGGTCTGGGCTGGGAACCTAACTTTTGGATATACTTGATGAGTTACGTAATACTTATGTCGATGGCAGCAGGTTTGTTCCACTCTTACTACAGCGAGCACTTAGAAGAAGAGCTGCTGTTGTCGAACTTGCCGTCAAACTTGCCTGAAGAGTGGGTTAAAAGAATAGAAGCAATGTCTCCTAACGAAAAAAGAAAAGAACTTAGGAAAATCACTTACTAACTGGTAAATTACTAAATGGTTTAAGAAATTACCGCTTGTAAATAATAATGGGGAGTTGCAATTTCAAGTCCGATAACGAAGAAAGTGAAGTGCAGATTACAAAAACTCACTTTCAAACAATGTACGTAGTAGGCAAAGGAGGGTTTGGGAAGGTTTGGAAAGTAGAATTAAAGAAAACTCGGGAACTCTTTGCTATGAAAGAAATGTCCAAAGCCCGTATTCTCTTGAAAAAGTCAGTTAACAGCGTTATGAACGAACGAAAACTCCTTTCTATCCTACGGCATCCTTTCATAGTAAACATGCAATTTGCTTTTCAAGACCGCGAAAACTTATTCTTAGTTATGGACTACAAATCAGGTGGTGACCTTAGATTTCATCTTGGCCACCACAAATGCTTTTCGGAGCCCCAGACAAAATTTTTCGTTGCGTGCATTCTTGTAGCTTTGGAGTACCTACATAACAACGGAATTCTCCACAGAGACGTAAAGCCTGAAAACTTAGTCCTTGACAATAAAGGTTACGTGCACCTAACTGACTTTGGAATTGCCCGTGTTTGGAACCCTGAAAACGCAAGGGACACCTCTGGAACTCCTGGCTACATGGCCCCTGAAGTTATGTGCAGGCAAAACCACGGAGTAGCTGCTGACTACTTCGCTGTAGGAGTGATCGTTTACGAATTCATGTTTGGAAGGCGGCCTTACCAAGGCAAAAGCCGCAAAGAAATCAGAGAAAGCATTCTTGCCAAGCAAGTGCAGATCAAAAGAGACGAAATTCCTGAAGGTTGGTCTCTTGAAGCTGCTGACTTCGTTAACAAGTTGCTTCAGCGCAAACCTGTGAACAGACTAGGACTTAACGGACCTGACGAAGTCAAAAGTCACGTGTGGTTGCACGAAGTTAACTGGGAGAATTTCGTGAAGAAGCAGATTCCTGCTTGTTTTGTTCCTAGTGACAGTGAGGATAACTTTGACATGCGGTTGCACTTAAACAACGGCAACTGGAAGGATGAAAACAGTTCTTTGTTGGCTGAAAACGCTCAGTTGTTAAGAAGCAATGCTACACAAAACATGTTTGCTGGTTACTTTTTCGATATTAATCAACAAAACAGCCAAACTGAAACTACTAATGCTAAGTAATTAAAATTAATGTTATCAGTACAAAAACTCAAGAGTTGTTTTTACCCAGTAGTTAGTTTTAGACAGAGTGCTAAAAGAACAGAGTTAGTTTTGGAGTTGTCTAAGTTGCTTTTGTGGGTGGGAGTAGTGACTCATGCAGTATTAGCGTCTGTAAGTATCCGGGCGTGTTTGACTTACTACTCTTGCTCGGAGTACTACCCAACTACTAGCTACTTAGCTAGCGTAAGGGGTTACGACAAGCCAATTACTTTTGCTTTTACAGTGTTTGGGTTTGGATTTGCAGTGTTTGACTTAGCAGCTTTCAGCCAATACAAGCAGTACATGGGGAAGCTAGACTCGCTGGTGCTGGTGTTTATAGGACTTTTATCCTCGCTAGCAATTCCTTCAGTTGCGGTGATGGACGAGTTGCAGTCTTCTTCAAACATGTACTTGGAAAAAGTCCACCTTCTCCTGGTAAGTGGAATACTGTCTTTAAAAGTGCTTTGGGCGGTGTTTTCGTTGCCTTACCTTTGGAAACTATACAAAGAAAGCTCTAAAGCAAGGAAAACAATCAAGCAAACTGGAGTGTACTTGGCTTTGTGGAGTATGGCCTTTTATGTGAGCTACAAGTACTGGAAAGAAGAGAATTTTAACTACCAAAACTATGAAAGTTTTACAGAGCAGGTGTTTATAAGTCTCAGTTTATACTTTCCTTATTTCTACTCAAGGAACTTCATTCACCTGAAAACTAAGTTTGAAGTGGAACACAAACCTTTATCCGTGCTTAGTTAATTTAATAAACAGTTACCTATTAATAGAAGACAACACACTGCGGTTAGAAGTTTTCAGAGAACTAAAAGACCTGTTTGTGGGACTTTTAGACAGAGGAGAAGCACTTCTGGTTTGGGAAAGTTGAGCAATAGCTCTTTGGTTATCTTGGATAGCTTTCATCATAACATTTTGTTTTTCAGTGATGTCTTTAAGTGTTCGGGTGATGGAGTCTAGAGTTCTTTGGGATTCAAAGTCCACTGAGTCTTGGCTTGAAAAGGGTCTTTTGGCTTCGCTTCTTCTAGACAACAAAGAAAGTTCAGAAATGAACCTGTCCACTTCGTCTTTTAGCTTTTCTTTGGGAGACTCTTGCAGTGTGGGTTGGGAAGTTAAGTTGTGGAGTATTCTGTTTCTGGGGCCAATTGGTATTCCCATATCAGCTAAGTCGTCTTTAGAAAGCAGAGGAAGGTCTTCGTAAGAGATTTGGTTTTCTTCAAAAACTTGCATGTAAGACGAAAGTCCTAAAGACGAAAGGAAGTTTTTCATTTTGCTTTGTTGGAAACGCTGAGGGCTATGCTTCCTAGGTGGAGTGCGGACTTTAAACTCGCTTTCGTCGTAGTCTTGAGAAGACTTTTTAGGTGCAGGGGAGTGCGATAGGGAAGTGGAAGCTTTGGCTTTTTTGAACTTAGAAGCAAGTTGGTTAACTCTTTGCCTGATTAGGAGGAGTCTGTTTTCTTGGGAGGAAGGGTTGCTTGGGGGCTTCTTTAGGGAACCGTTAGCACGGGACATAGTTTAAATATGAGAATATGAATACTTGCACTAATGATTATTTAGCTAGGCTATGAGTAGTGTAACTATTGTAAAAAATAAAAAATAAATTAACCAATAATTATATATGGAGATAGACGACGGCTGTTTAAGTTTGAAGGTTCCAGTCATTAGGAGGAAAACTTCGAGGAACATTCTACCTGGTTCTTTTTCTGTGAGTTACATTCAGGAGTATTTAATAGTCGTAACTTTCCACTCCTACAAACACCAAGTATTTAGGCGATATCGTGAGTTTCGATCCTTTAGAGAATCCGTAAGCTTTACTTAGATCCGAAAGTATCTGCCTATAAGCGACGGATTTCCTAAAAAAAGCTTCCTCACCAACCAAAAGGCTTACTTTCTGGAAAAGCGGAGAGATTTACTTGAGAAGTGGCTGAGAAGCCTCCTTGAAATTCGAGAACTCTACTCGCACCTGATGGAATTCCTCGATATTCCCGACTCGTTTAAGCAGCTGGTTCTCAATAGAGTTTCTGAAGCAAGGTGTCAACTCAACGACCCTGAGCTCTGCGTTGCTGAGTTCATCAGAAGGATTAACCAAAGCGAGCATAAGAGAAGCAAAGCTCTTGAGTACTTCGGTGAAAGGTTCTTTGCCTCCAAGAAGCCCATTAGTTCCCAAGCAGCTCACTTGCTCATAAGGAACTTAGTTCCTTTGTGTGGGTACATGAGCATTGGTTCAAAAGCACTTACTGTGCTTGACAAGCTTCTGAGAACTGACTACTACAGGCACTCCGAATCCATGCGGAGTCAGTTTTTGAGTTTGGAGTTAAAAGCACTGAAAGACTCTTTCCTGGACCTGCATGTCACAGGGAACTTCCCAGGTTCTTCTGCTTCAAAAGCTTTCAGAATTCTGAAGATGATCAAAGAGTACTACGAAAGCAGCGACTCGCTTTTGCATTTCATATTAAACAACAACACCGAAGCTATCCAAACCTTTTACTCTTGGGAAGTTTCTGAGCCCCTAGTGAAACCCCCTGAAGCTAAGGAAGTCATAAAGGAGTGGAAAAGCCTCAACACCGAACTTTACGAAGGCGACTTGAAGTTTTACTACAGGTACGAAGGCGAAAGGTTCCTTATGAAAAGAGAAATTTGCATTGCTGCGCCTGTGAAAGCGATTTTTGACCTTATACTGAACCCTTCTTTGCGGATGACTTGGGACAAGTTCAACCAAGAAGTTTTGAAACTCCACGAAGAAGAAAACAAAAGTTACTACTGGTTTGGGTTCCTTTCAGACAAGAACGAAAAACTAGACATGGCTTTGAAGTGCGTAACAAACATTTTTCCCCACTATGCAAGCATCCACTTTTTTTCGGTGGACAGTCCCAGAATTCCTAGAAGAGAAGGCTACAAAAGGATGAACTGCAACAACTTTCTGTACGAAATCAGGGCTTTGGGAGTAGAAACGCGCAGGAGCTCCTCAGACACGGACATCGACTCTAACTCTTCAGATGACTCGCCTAGGTCAAGCAGTTCTGATTTCAGAAAGCAAAAGTCCGAAAGTGACTTTTTGTGCAAACTCAGCGTTACTCAAGATATCGAACCCGAACTAGCCAAAAAGATCTGTGGCGAGTTCTCGGAAGAAACCACTCGAATTAAAAAGTCCCTTTCAGTGCTTAAAGAAGTTGCAGAAAAGGGGCTGACTGACTGTGCAGAAAGCAAAAACTACAACTCGCTCTACGAATCCTTACAAAGAAAGTCTTTGAAGTTCAGAAGAAGGCATTCGAAAGTTGTATAAATAACTTAAATATGGATCGCCAGGATGACCCTTGTACTACGCCACGGGACGGCAACGACCCTAACATTTGGTCCCACCAAGTAGGAGCAGCTCCCTATTCACTCTTAATAGGATACCCCTTCGACCCCAAATCCCCCCCTCCAACATACCTCTCTGTTGACTTACTCAACAAGCCTCGGCCCACTGACAAAGACTCTCAACTGGATGGGTACGTTTTTTACGGAGACGGAGGACTGCTTTGCACTGACGAGCGAGTGCTCAAGAACCAAAGAGGAGTCATTACGGACGTAATCAAACAAGTTACTAGCTGCTTGTTAAAAGGCAAAGGATTAGTTGGCATGAGTTTACCCATCAGGCTCTTTGAACCAAGGTCGACCTTAGAAAGAATGCTTGACAGGTGGAGTCTTGCTCCAGTGTTGTTTGAAGGTATAGAAGAACTAGGTGCGATGGAAAGGTTTAAAAAAGTCATAGCTTTAGCTGTGTCCGGACTTTACATTTCTCCAAGTCAAGAAAAGCCTTTTAACCCTTTGCTGGGAGAAACCTTGCAAGCTCATTGGCCTGATGGAACTCAGGCTTATTGCGAACATACTTCCCACCACCCGCCTGTTACAAACTTTTTAGTTAAAGGAAAGCATTTTGAGATGTTTGGACACTTAGAACTTACAGGCCGTTTCAAGAAAAACAGTTTAATTGGCGGAGTCATGGGCACTGTGAACATCAAGTTTTGGGACGGACAAATAGTTACTTATACCTTCCCCAGTTTTAGAGCAGGTGGAATGATTTTTGGAGAACGAACAACTAACTGGGAAGGCGAAATGCAAGTAGAAGACAAAACAAACTCACTAAAGGCAGTGGTTACTTTTGGACCAGAAAGAAAGAAATCACTCTTCAGAAGAGCTGTGGGGAAACTTGACGACTTCAAAGGAGAAATTTACCTAAACAAGTCCAAAACAAGCGAAATAACAGGGTCCTGGCTTAGGAACCTTTTGATTGACGGAGAAGAAATCTGGAACATTGACATGCAAAGACCTGTTTTCCACCAGTTCCCAACCAACCCACTTCCAAGTGACTGGAGGTACAGAGAAGACTTGGTTTGGCTAGCAAAGGGCAACAGAGACATTGCGCAGAACTGGAAGCACAGGATCGAGAACAGGCAAAGAGAAGACCGCAAACTGAGAGGCTTAAAGTATTAACTCATATCGTAAGTTCTTATCATTCTTGGGAGCTAAATAAATGTCAGATTCTAATAAGCGAAAAACCTCACAATTTAAACAGGAATGGAGGAAGACTCTGAACAACCCGGCACAAAAGAAATACACAAGAGAAGAAATACTTCAGAAATTCAAGCAATCTGAGACTCCAAACCTGCCTAATGAAGAAGGACTCAGCATCATCTTGGAAGAACAAGGACACCAGCCTGCCTTAAACCCCAGCGAACCCTTTTCGCACCCACTCACTCCTTTCATTAACTCCAGAAGACCTCCTCCCAAAAAAGAACGCAAAGAACAGCTTCCTGAGTGGTACGCCGAAGACGAAACAGAAGCTACTAATGCCATCAAGGAAATGATCAAGCCTTCCCAAACTCCCAAACCTTCTAAGAAACCTGAAGAGCCCACTGCAAAGACTCAGCCCAAAAAACCAGTCAAAGTCACCATCCAAACCCAGGGAAAGGTTAAGAATCTCCCTGAGGCCCTCCAAAACCTCAGCCTTGAAGAAGAGTTTTCTAAGATTGACGAAAAAGTCGAACAGAAAATCAAAGCCCAAACCCAGGAAGATGACGAAACTATGCCAGAATGGGAGGACCCTAACCCCGAAGAAGAAGTTCCCCTCAGGGCTTTGCCTATGGTGCGCTACCCCCTCAACTTGCTTTTGATGCACCTCAGCCAAGGAAATCCTTTTGCAGCTGTGATACTCGACCACTCCAAAGCAGACGAAACCGGAGCAGCGTGTCCAATTCCTTACAGCAAGCCGTTCGAGAAGGTTTGGTACTACAAGGACCCCCAAGGCCAAACCCAAGGTCCTTTTAGTAGCATTGAAATGTTCAACTGGAGTGCCGCTGGCTATTTCATGCCTGACTTGCAAATTGCCCACAGTAACACTACTTACTTCGCTCCTCTTATGCTTTATATGCGTAAGACTAAAGAGACTAGGGAAGCTGAAGGCCCACCTGCAAACGACGAAAACGCCACAAACATGCTGAAGAGTATGTTGGGTTTGGGAGCTCCAGCTTGGACTAACACCCAAAATACTACTACAAATCTTGAGGAAATTCAGAAACAGCAAGCAAGAAGTAAACGATTCTAAAGTAACTCCATTACTTGAATATTAAGCTTCTTCGTAGGACATTTCGCGTTCTGGAAGTAGGTCTTCTTGGTCTCTTCTTTTGCGTTTGTCCCAGAAAAACCTTCCAATAAATAGTATTCCTGAGAATATCACCAACACTAAGTAGGCTATTCCAATTAACGTCCAGTCTAGTCCGTGGAGAGTTGAAGAACCTGATATGTAAAGTGGCTTG
>PR_CR_10_Liq_1_inCRDRAFT_1000043_pt1 | contig 63207 bp, 61 predicted proteins | sample PRCRCaboRojoPR_3_FD_10241 | JGI IMG/M metagenome (IMG submission 10241) | reverse complement strand
GAAAAATCTCCCTTTTTTGACCCCTTAAACCCGCGTAGACCCCCAATTTTATTGACTTTTTTGCTTGACAGCGGGTGCTTGCATCTATAATGTGGCGTTAAGTGGAATTTAGTGGGGATCAGTGGTTTATTTGAACTGATTCGTGGAGAAGAGTAGGTCACAGTGTTTTTTGGAGAAACCGCCATCACGTTGGACGCGAAGGGCCGCATTGCGATGCCCACGCGCTATCGCGACGATTTAATGGCGGCCTGCCAGGGCCGACTCGTGCTGACCTATTCCGCTTTCGACAGCGGCTGCCTGTGGCTTTACCCAGAATCGGAGTGGTCTCGGGTGAGAGAACAGGTGATGTCGCTGTCGACTTTTAACCCCAGCCACCGCAGTCTTCAGCGCCGTCTGGTGGGTTCGGCGACCCAGCTCGAGGCCGATGCCAACGGCCGGCTGCTGCTGCCCCAAACCCTGCGACAGGTGGCGGGGCTGGAAAAGCGGGTGGTGTTGATGGGCATGGGGCAGCGCTTTGAGATTTGGAATGAGAATGTCTTGAGCCAGCGTCGTGCTGAAGAGGAGCGCCAAATGCAGGATCAAAGCTCTTCTGAGATGGCGCAGCTGGTGCTGTAGGTCGCATCAATGGCCCATTTGCCCGTCTTGCTCAACCCCAGCATCGAGGCCTTGGCCATTGACGATGACGCGACTTTGATTGATGGGACTTATGGCCGGGGCGGGCACGCTCAAGCCATGCTCGATCGGCTGGGCCCCAACGGTCGGCTCCTGGTGATCGATCGCGACCCCGAGGCCGTCGAGCATGCCCAGGCGCAGTTTGGAAACGACCCCAGAGTCTGGATCCGGCACGCCAACTTCGATGAGATGCCGACCTTGGCCGATGCCCTGGGCTGGCGGGGTGAGGTCAACGGCGTGCTATTGGATTTAGGTGTGTCGTCGCCCCAACTCGATCAGGCCGGGCGCGGCTTCAGCTTTATGAACGATGGTCCATTGGACATGCGAATGGACCCCCACTCGGGCGTCTCGGCAGCCGAGTGGCTGGCCCATGTCTCCGAGCGTGAGCTGGCTGAGGTGATCAAAAGCTATGGTGAGGAGCGGCGCGCCCGGCGCATTGCACGTGCGATTGTGGCCGCGCGTCAACAACACCCCATCGAGACCACAGCGCAGCTGGCCAACGTGATCGCCTCGGTGGTGTCGGGCCGACCAGGCCACCACCCAGCGACCAAGACTTTTCAGGCCATCCGGATTTTTATTAACCGCGAGCTGGAGGCGTTGGATCGCTGGCTCGACACCATTTTGCCCACGCTTGCTCCGGGCGCGCGATTGGCCGTGATCAGCTTTCATTCACTGGAAGATCGCCGAGTTAAAAGGGCTTGGCAGGCGCTGGCCAAACCGCCCGCCGCCAACCGCCGGTGGCCGACCAGCGAGACGTTCACGCCCCAACTCAAGCTTATTGGCCGCTCGATTGCGGCCTCAGATGAGGCGTGTCAGACCAATCCCCGGGCGCGCAGCGCGCGATTGAGGGTGGCTGAAAAACTCATGGAGGCGGCATGAAACGGATGGCTTTGGTCGCAGTGTTGCTTTTGGCGGTGATTGCCTCAGCCATGGCCGTGGTCGTTCTCAAGCACGACGCCAGAAAAGCCTTCAGTCAATTGCAAGCCAGCAATGAGACCCGCGATCAGGCGTTGACTGAGTGGTCGCGCCTGCAGTTGGAGTTGGCCTCGCTGGCGGAATTAGGTCGCATCGAACAAACCGCAAAAACCACGTTGAACATGGCAGAGCCTGCGCACACGCAGGTGGTCATCAAACAGTCCGCCCGAGGCGCCAATGCACATGCATCGGCGATGAATGAGCAAGGGGGGCAGCCATGAGCAAACGACGTGCAGGCCCCTCGCCGTCCAACGACAAATCCGCTCAAGGGCAGTCAAGCATTGCCATTCGGGTGTGGATGGTGATGGGGCTGGTGGGGTTGCTGGCCGTTGGGCTTTTTGCGCGTGCGGTGTTCTTGCAAGTGGGCGAGTCGGATTTTTTACAAGGCCAAGGTGAGGCGCGACACATGCGTGCGGTGGAGATCCCCACCATGCGCGGGTCCATTGTTGACCGACACGGTGAACCCTTGGCGGTTTCCACGCCGGTCGAGTCGGTTTGGGCACACCCCCTTCGAGCGTTGGAGTCACCCGAGCTGTTGCCTCAACTGGCCGAGATCTTGGATGTGCCGGCCGATGACTTGGAGCGGCGCCTGACACAGAGAACGCACGCGGAGTTTGTTTGGCTGCGTCGCCGGGTCACGCCCGATGTTGCCGCCCAGGTGCGGGCGTTGGACATGCCTGGGGTGGGCTTTCGCCGGGAGTATCGGCGCTACTACCCCACGATTGAGGCCGGCGCCCAGCTGGTGGGCTATACCAACATCGATGATCGAGGCCAAGAGGGCTTGGAAATGGCCTTTGACAACTGGCTTGACGGCGAGCCGGGGATGAAGCGCGTGATCAAAGATCGCCAGGGGCGCGTGGTGGAAGAACTCGAACTCATCCAAGCGATGGAAGCGGGGCGGGATCTGACTTTGACCATTGATCGGCGCTTGCAGTATCAGGCGTTTCGCGCGCTTCGCGATGCCATGTATCAGCGCGACGCTCAATCGGGTTCGGTGGTGGTCATGGAGGTCACCACCGGTGAAGTATTGGCCATGGTGAACTACCCCTCGTATAACCCCAACGCGACTGATCGAAGCGTGGGGGAGGGTTTGAGGAACCGCGCCATGACCGACATGTTTGAGCCAGGCTCGGTGATCAAGCCGTTTGCACTGGCCGCGGCGCTGGAGTCGGGTCAAGTGACCCCTGACATGATGATCGACACCTCACCGGGCACCATGACCGTGTCGGGGCACACCATTCGCGATGTGCGAGATTTTGGGGAGCTCACGATCACCGACATGTTGGTGAAGTCATCCAACGTCGGCATGGTGGAGTTGATTTTGGATATGCCGCCTGAGCGGCTGTGGGGCATGTATCAACGCTTTGGTTTTGGTCAGGTCACCGGCACCGGTTTCCCGGGCGAATCGGCGGGGGTGCTTCGCGATTACGCGCGTTGGCGGCGGTTGGAGCAGGCCACCTTGGCCTACGGATATGGGTTGTCGGTCACGCCATTGCAACTGGCGCGCGCGGTCAGTGCCATTGCCGATGGCGGTCGACTTCGTCAGCCGGTGCTGATTCAAGAAGAGACTCAATATCCACCCCAATCGGTGCTTGACCCGGTCACGGCTGAGCAGCTGACCGACATGATGGAGGCGGTGGTTGAGTCTGAGGGGGGCACCGGCCGGCGCGCGCAGATTGCAGGCTACCGCGTTGCCGGCAAAACCGGCACCTCCCGAAAATCGGTCGCTGGGGGGTATGCCAACCGCTATGTGTCCAGCTTTATCGGGTTTGCCCCCGCCAGTCGGCCCCAGCTGGCCGCGGTCGTGGTGATCAACGACCCCGCAGGCGAGGCCTACTACGGTGGGGAAGTGGCCGCGCCGGTGTTTTCAAAAGTGATGGGGGCTGCCCTTCGTCTCAACAACATCCCACCAGACGATGCTCAGCAAATGATGGTGACCACAGGAGCGCGGCCATGATTGATGCGCGCATTCGCCAGCTTCTTGATCAAGCCTCGGATGTGGTGGGCGACAGCCGCTGGGTGAGCCCAGGGGCGTTGTTTGTGGCCATGGCCGGTGAAAAGCGCCACGGCCTGATGGGGCTCGAAGAGGCGATCGAGCGTGGGGCAGCGGCGATCATCCACGACGGCCTGGCCGATCCGGCCGACATCGCGCGGCTGAGCCGTCTAGAGATTGAGAGCGTGGCCTGTCCCACCCTGAAAGAGGCCCTGCCGGCGTGGTTGGCTGACTTTTGGGGTGATCCAGCGGCGGCGATGAAGCTGCACGCGGTCACGGGCACCAACGGCAAATCATCGGTGGCGTGGCTGTTGGCTCAAGCATTGGGTGGGGCGATGATCGGCACTTTGGGTGTGGGGCGACCTGGCGATCACCACAAAGCAGAATTGACCACGCCTTCCATTTTTGAGGTGTACCGGCAATTGGCGCAGCTCAAACACCAGGGGTTTGAACATGTGGTGTTGGAAGCCTCCAGCCATGCGCTCGCTCAGGGCCGCTTGCGTGGTTTGGCCTTTGAGACAACGATTTTTACCAACCTCGGCCACGACCACCTGGATTATCACGGCGATCGGGTTGCCTACGGCCAAGCCAAGCAGCGCCTGTTTGTTGATTTTGAAAGCGTCCATCGATTCATCAACATTGATGATGCCTTTGGCCATGGGCTTTATCAAACGCTGACCGCAGACCCATCCCATTCAGGGGTCTTTAGCTACTCTCAGGCCGAGCCGACCCGCGCGGATGCGACCGCATCGATTGACGCGCCCGGCCAAGGCGTTGCGCATGAAAAAGAACGCTCTGGCCTGGCGGTGACCTTGCGGCTGGTCGACGACACCGAACTGAAGATCCAAAGCAATCTTTTGGGTTCGGTGAACGCCTACAATCTGTTGATCACCGCGCAGGTGATGCGCTGGGCTGGCCAGGCTCCGACAGCGATTGAGGCGCGTTTGGCGACTTTGACCCCACCGCCGGGACGCATGGAGCCGATGGCCGGCGCGTCCGCCGTGCGATTGCCGCAGGTGTTGGTTGACTATGCCCACAGCCCCGATGCCTTGAAACATGCGCTGCTGATGGCGCGGCAAGTGTGCTCTGGTCAGCTTTGGGTGGTGTTTGGCTGTGGGGGTCAACGCGATGTCTCGAAACGCGCCCCGATGGGACGCATCGCAGAATCCATCGCCGATCGGGTCGTGATTACCGATGACAACCCCCGCCATGAGTCGTCACTGGCCATCATTCGCGCCATTCAGTCGGGCATGCGTCAACCCGAGCGCTCTCGAGTTTTGGCCGATCGACGCGAAGCGATTGAGTGGGCCATCGCTCAGGCCGGTGAGGGCGATGTGGTCTTGATTGCCGGCAAGGGCCATGAGACAGAACAAATCCTCGGCGATCGCCGCGTGCCGCTGGATGACCGAGCCATTGCCCATCAGGCGCTGCGTCAATGTCACAATCCAGACCGCCAGGAGGCATGCTGATATGCCCCTGAACTGGACCACACACCAGATCAGCGAACTGTTGGGTGGCCAAAGCCGTGGCGCCGATGTGGCCGTGGCGGGCATGAGCCACGACACTCGGCTGATGACCGGCGGCGAGTTGTTTCTCGCGCTCAAAGGACAGCACAGCGATGGCCATGATCACCTGGCCGAGGCCCGCGCCCAAGGCGCCGGTGCCGCGTTGGTCAGTCATGGGGTGGATGATCCACTGCCCCAGGTGGTGGTGGGCGATGTGTTGCTGGCCGCGGGTCAGCTGGCAGCGGCGTGGCGCGCGAGCTTGGACGTCCAGGTGGTGGGCATCACCGGGTCCAACGGCAAGACGTCGGTCAAAGAGATGGTGGCCACCATCCTCAAGCGCGAGGGTGAGACCTTGGCCACTGCGGGCAATTACAACAACGAGATCGGTGTGCCCATCACCTTGTCTCGATTGGGGGCCGAGCACCGCTATGCGGTCATTGAGATGGGCGCTGCGCGTGAGGGCGATATCCGGTACCTCTCGCAATTGGCCAAGCCTCAAGTGGGCATTCTCACCAACGCCGGTCCGGCACACCTGGAAAGCTTTGGGTCCATTGACACCATTGTGCAAACCAAAGGCGAGCTCTTTCGGGCGCTTGCCGATGATGGCACCGCCATCATCAACGCCGACTCTCCCCTACGCCAGTCGTTGGCGCGATTGGGCCGCGCACTGCCATGGGGTCCACTTTGGTGTCGCGCCCTCGGCTGAGTTTCGTGCAGATATCCCTGATGATTACGCCATGGGCCAAGCGGTGCCCATTGACACCCCTGAAGGCGCCTTCGAGCTGGTGTTGACCGTGCCGGGGCAGCACAACATCAGCAACGCATTGGCCGCGATGGCCGCGGCCCACACGTTGGGCGTGCCCATTGCTCGGGCGGTTGAGGCGCTGGCAACTGCTCAACAGCGTGGCCCAGCGGCTTCAGATCCATCACCCCACTCCCACGGTGGTGATCATTGACGACAGTTACAACGCCAATCCCGCCTCCACCGAGGCCGCGCTTGGGGTGTTGGCCAACCAAGCCGGCGAGCGGTGGTTGGTGTTGGGTGACATGCTTGAGCTTGGGGATGCTGCCCAAAGCATGCACCAGGCCATTGGCCAGCAGGCCGCGGCCTTGGGCATTGATCGACTCTTTGGCCTGGGGCCTTTGGCGCGCGAGGCGGTGGCCGGATTCAATGAGGCGCGTCAGGACACTCAAGGCCAGTGGTTTGACGATGCTCAAGCGCTTGATGTCGCTTTGACGCCGCCGTGGCCTGATCGGGTGGCCATTTTGGTCAAGGGGTCGCGGTCGATGCGCATGGACCGAGTCGTGATGTCATTGATGGAGGCGGCCCGGTCATGTTGATGTGGTTGTTTGACGATGTCTTGTTTGTGGACGTGGCCTTGTTTGGCTACATCACTTTTCGCACCATCATGGCCGCGCTGACGGCCATGTTGGTCTCGCTGTTGGTCGGGCCTTTGTTCATTCGACACATGGCCCACCGCCAATACGGCCAACCCATCCGAGCGCTTGGCCCGGAGAGTCACCATCAAAAGGCCGGCACCCCCACCATGGGCGGGGCATTGATGCTGATTGCGATTGTGGTCTCCACGCTCATGTGGACTGACCTGACCAATCGCTATGTGTGGGCGGTGATGTTTGTCACGGTGGCTTTTGGCGCCATTGGTTTTATGGACGATTTTTTAAAGCTTAAAGAGAAAAACTCCGAAGGGCTTTCGGCCGCGACGAAATACCTCGCACAATCGCTCAGCGCGATCGCCGTGGCGATCTTTTTATACCTGAGTGCCGATGTGGCCGCCAATACCCAGCTGTTTGTGCCGTTTTTTAAAGACATCGCCTTGCCATTGGGGCTGGGGTTTGTGGTGCTGGCGTATTTTGTGATCGTGGGTGCATCCAACGCCGTCAATCTCACCGATGGCTTGGATGGTTTGGCGATCATGCCTGCGGTTTTTGTGGCCACCGGTTTGGGTATTTTCGCCTACGCCACCTCAAATGCGGTGTTTGCCGACTACCTTGATATGGCGTTTGTGCCGGGCGTGGGCGAGCTGGCCATTTTTTGTGCGGCCTTGGCCGGGGCAGGGTTGGGGTTTTTGTGGTGGAACACCTATCCGGCCTCGGTCTTCATGGGCGACATCGGTGCACTGTCGGTGGGCGCATCATTGGGACTGGTGGCGGTTGCGGTTCGCCAGGAAATCATTTTTTTTGTGATGGCCGGCATTTTTGTCATTGAGACCCTGTCGGTCATTTTGCAGGTCGCGTCATTTAAGTTGACCGGTCGGCGGCTTTTTCGGATGGCCCCCATCCATCACCACTTTGAGTTGAAGGGGTGGCCAGAACCTAAGGTCATCGTCCGGTTTTGGATTATTTCAGTGATGCTGGTGTTGGCCAGCCTGGCCACGATGAAGATTCGTTGAGGTGATTGGATGAGCAGCAAACGCCAAGCCCACCGTTTTGGAGACCACCCCCGCCAAGTCGGTTTGGATCCGTGGCTGGTGCTGTCCACCGCGGCTTTGCTGGCCATCGGCGTGGTGATGGTCACCTCCACCTCCATCGTGGTCGCGGAGAGTTTGGATCAGTCGCGCTGGCACTATGTGATTCGGCATGTGCTTTTCATCGGCATGGGGCTTGGCGCGTGCGCGGCCTTCGTGGTGATCCCCAGCCGCCTGCTCGAGCGGTTTGGCTCAGCGGCCTTGGTGGGAGCGGTGGTGTTGATGGTGCTGCCGTTTGTGCCGGGCTTGGGGCACACTGCGAATGGATCCACCCGCTGGATCAATCTCGGGGTGGCCAACTTTCAGGTGGTTGAGGCCGCCAAAGTCTTGGTGATCGTGTTTATGGCCAGCTACTTGGCCAAGCGGCCTCGCTTGGACCAGGCGCCTTGGCACCACACGTTCGCGCCGCTTGTGTTGGTGGCGGTGCTGGCAGCGTTGCTGTTGAAACAGCCCGACTTGGGTTCAGCGATTGTGATCGCTGCGATCGTGGTGGGTTTGATTTGGTTTGCGGGGGCTTCGATCAAGCACTTGGGCATTCTGGCTTTGTGTGCGGCGCCGCCGTTGACCTTTGCTGCCCTCGAGCCTTATCGCTGGCGGCGGGTGATGTCATTCATTGATCCATGGGCTGATCCGTTTAATGCCGGGTTTCAACTCACCCAGGCGCTGATCGCCGTAGGTCGCGGCGAAATTGGCGGCGTGGGTTTGGGTGCAAGCGTTCAAAAGCTGTTCTATTTGCCTGAGGCCCACACCGACTTCATTTTTGCCGTGTACGCGGAAGAATTTGGTTTGATTGGCATCGTGGTGGTGCTGGCGCTGTTTGGGGTGTTGATCAGCCGGATGCTGATGATTGGCCTCAACGCTCATCAAATGGCCAAGCCGTTTGCGGCTTTTTGTGTGTGGGGTGTGGCATTTTGGCTGGGATTCCAGGCGGCCGTGTCGATGGGGGTGAACCTGGGCGTATTGCCGACCAAGGGTTTGACGTTGCCGTTGATTTCATCGGGAGGCTCATCCATTTTGATGACCTTAATTGCCATTGGGTTGGTGTGCCGAATCCAATGGGAGCTGCAGACCGAGCGGTTGAGCCAGCCCAGGCGTCGCCAGAGGTTTGCGGTATGACGCTCAAAGTCATGATCATGGCCGCAGGCACCGGGGGGCATGTCTTTCCGGGGTTGGCGGTGGCGCGCTGTCTTCAAGCCAGCGGCGCGCATGTGCATTGGTTGGGCACGCCGGAAGGTTTGGAGAATCGGTGGGTGCCTGAGGCGGGCATCGAGCTGAGCGCGATTGACATCGCAGGCGTTCGAGGCAAAGGTCTGATGGGTTGGCTGCGGTTGCCGGGTCGCCTCATCCGAGCGATGCTCGCCGCATGGCGCGCGTTTCAAGACAGCCGGCCTGATGTGGTGCTCAGCATGGGGGGCTATGTGGCCGGTCCTGGCGGTTTGGTCGCCAAAGCCATGGGCATTCCATTGATCTTGCATGAACAAAACGCGATCCCGGGCTTGACCAATCGCGCGCTGGCGCCGCTGGCCCGTGAGGTGCTGACTGGGTTTCCCAACGTCTTCAAACGCGCTCGATTTGTCGGTAACCCGGTTCGCGCCGACATCGCGGCCTTGGCTCAGCCTCAATGGCGCTGGCAAGACCGCAGCGGTCCGATCCATGTCTTGATCATCGGAGGCTCTTTGGGGGCGCGGATTTTCGCCGAGCGCGTGCCCAAAGCGTTGGCCCAGCTGCCTCAAGGCACGTCGCTGAAAGTCACCCACCAAGCCGGCCGTGTGCTGGCACAAGCACAGCGTCATTACGCCGCGGTGACTTTGCCCGATGGGGTGGATGTTGACGTCGTTGAGTTCATCGATGACATGGCCTCGGCTTGGGGCCAGGCCGACGTCGCCATCACGCGCGCCGGCGCGTTGACTGTGGCCGAGTTGGCTGCGGCGGGCGTGGGTGCGCTGTTGGTGCCGTTTGCTTTGGCGGTGGATGATCATCAAACCGCCAATGCGGGTTTTCTCAGCGACGCGGGCGCGGCGTGGCTGCTCCAAGAACAAGAGGCCACGGTGGAACGGCTGACCCAATGGTTCATTGAATTGGATCGCCAAGATTTATTGCAGCGCGCCACGCGCGCCCGATCGTTGGCACATACCGACGCGGCCGAGCAGGTGGCGCAAACATGTTGGGCGGTGGCGGCATGATGGCAGCCGATGCTCAGTTGGCTGTGCGACCGGGTGAGGCGCCAGGCTTGATGCACCGCACCCGCCGCGTGCATTTCATTGGCATTGGCGGTGCGGGGATGTCAGGCATTGCTGAGGTGTTGATGAACTTGGGCTTTGAGGTCTCAGGGTCTGACCGAGTGCCCTCAGCGACGGTGGAGCGCCTTCGCCGCCTGGGCGCATCGATCGCTGTGGGCCATGCCGCAGATCATGTGAGCCAAGCTGATGTCGTGGTGGTCTCGGGCGCGGTGGCCGAGGACAACCCCGAGTGGCAGGCGGCGCTTGAGGCGAGAATCCCAGTGGTCGCGCGCGCCCAAATGCTTGGCGAGTTGATGCGCTTTCGGGCGGGGATTGCCATTGCAGGCTCTCATGGCAAGACCACCACGACTTCGATGGTGGCATCGGTGTTGGCGGAGGCGGGGTTGGACCCCACGTTTGTGGTCGGTGGGTTGATCCACGCCTATGGCACCAACGCGCGCCTGGGCCAAGGCCAGTACTTGGTCGCAGAAGCCGATGAGAGCGATGGGTCTTTTTTGAAGCTCACGCCCATGATGGCGCTGGTGACCAACATCGACCGCGATCACTTGGATGCCTATCAAGGCAGTTTTGATCGGCTGCAGGCGGCGTTTTTAGAGTTTTTGCATCACCTGCCGTTTTATGGCGTGGCGGTGCTGTGCGTGGATGACCCGCACGTCAATCAATTGGTGGGGCAGGTGGCGCGGAATGTGGTCACCTATGGGTTTCGTGATCAGGCCGATGTGCGTGCCAGCGGGCTCAGCCAGCATCAGGCTCGGATGGCGTTTGATTTGCACCTGCCCGATACCGAACCTCGGCGGGTGACACTGGCATTGCCGGGCCGACACGCGGTCCAAAATGCCCTTGGTGCGGCTGCTGTGGCTTGGGAACTGGGTGTGACGGCTGACGACATCGTCGCGGGCTTGGAAGCCTTCAGCGGGGTCGGGCGGCGCTTTGAGTCGATCGGTCAGTTGGCGCTGTCGGGTGAGCGCCGCGTGCTGGCCTTTGAGGATTATGGGCATCATCCGACTGAGCTCGATGCGGTGATTCAGGCCGCGCGCGGGGGTTGGCCCGAGAAGCGATTGGTGCTTGTGTTCCAACCCCACCGCTACACGCGTACGCGCGATCAGTTCGATGCCTTTGCGCGGGTTTTGGCTCAGGCAGATGTGTTGGTGTTGGCCGATATTTATCCGGCGGGTGAGTCACCGATTGATGGCATTGATGCCGATGCGCTGGCGCAAGCCATCGCCCAACGGGGGAACCACGCAGTGCATCGCATTCACCCAATCGATGAGGCCGTGGCGTGCATCGAAGCCGTCTGCGAGGACGGCGATTTGGTGTTGGTCATGGGCGCAGGCGATGTCAGCCGGCTGGGTCAGGCGCTGAAAGCGGGAGGTTTGATGTGACCGCGTTCAATCCTGCCCAAGTGGGCCATGTGGCCTTGGTGGCCGGTGGCGACAGCGCTGAGCGATCGATTTCTCTCAAAGGGGCGGACGCGGTGGCCGAGGCGTTGACCGAGCTGGGCGTGACCTTCAGTCGCGTTGATGGCCCCAGGCGACTGTTGGAACAGGTCGGCGCGGGGCATTTTGATCGCGTCTTCAATCTGCTCCACGGACGCGGCGGCGAGGACGGCACGCTGCAAGGTGCGCTTGGGCTTTACGGCGTGCCGGTCACCGGTTCGGGCGTTCTGGCTTCGGCGTTGACTTTATCGAAAGCACAAACCAAGCGCATTTGGCAAGCGTTGGGCTTGCCCACTCCGGCGTTTCGTCTTCTCAAGCGAGCAGACTGTCATGACGCCACCGGGGCGCTCGATGTCGACGCGCTTGCCTCACACATGGCCGGTTTGAATGGCCCGGTCTTTGTCAAACCCAACCGCGAGGGGTCAAGTTTGGGCATGAGCCGCGTCACTGACGCAGTCGACCTCCCAGCGGCGGTGACCACTGCGTTTGGGTTTGATGATGAGGTGCTGGTTGAGCAATTGATTGAAGGTCGCGAACTGACCGTTGGGTGGGTGGCAGACACGGTCCTGCCGGTGATTGAGTTGAGAACGCCCCGGGCGTTTTATGACTTTGATGCCAAATACGCCGCCAGCGATACCGAGTATCGGTGCCCAGCGGCGCTGTCTGAGCGCCTGCAATTAAAAGTGCAGCAACTGACGCAGCAAGCCATCGAGGTCACCGACGTGAGGGGTTGGGCTCGCGTGGATTTCATGGTGGATGAGGATGGTCTGCCGTGGCTGCTGGAGATCAACACCACCCCAGGGATGACCCCCACCTCCCTCTTGCCCAAGGCCGCACTGGCGCATGGAATGACATTCAAGGAGTTGGTATGGCAGATACTCAGCCAAGCCGAAATCGCCTGATCTCGGTGTCCATGTGGGCAAGCATTGCCGCGTTGGGCACGGTGGTGCTTTTGGGCGCCTGGCTCCGAATGGGCCTCATCGGCACCGCGTGGTGGCCGATTGCGTGGTTGGAGGTCTCAGGTGACTTGCAGCGGACCTCGGCCAGTCAAGTCCGGGCCACCGCCGCGCCGCTGGCCACCGACGGTTTCTTTGCGACTGATTTGGAGGCCATTCGGACCGATGTGGAAGCACTTCCTTGGGTGGCGGATGCGACAGTGATCCGGGTGTGGCCCGACACTTTAAAAATCCACCTGCGTGAGCATCAGCCATTGGCGCGGTGGAATGAGTCTGGGGTGCTCAGCGGCGCCACCGATGACGGCGGGGCGTTGCTGAGCATTGATGGCAGCGAAGGCATTCAAGGGTTGGTGCGTTTATACGGGCCCAGTGGTCGCCACAATGAGGTGTTAAAGGCCTGGCAGACCATGCGCCCCACGCTGGCTCAAGCGGGGCTCCACGTGGACAGTCTCCGCTTGGATGAGCGCGGCAGCTGGACGGTTGAGCTCACCAATGGGCTGACCGTGTTGTTGGGTCGGGAGCAGCACCATACGCGCCTGGCCCGATTTGTGGCGGTACACGATCACCTGCGTGGCCAGGACCGCCGAGCGGTCAGGGTTGATATGCGCTACGCCAATGGCATGGCAGTTGAATGGGTCAATCCCAACACGGAGCGGCAAAGACGTGGCTAAAAGATCAGAAAAATCATTGATCGTTGGTTTGGACATCGGCACCAGTAAGATCGTGGCGATCATTGGTGAGGTCGGTGAAGACGGCAGCCTGGAAGTTGTGGGTGTGGGCTCGCATCCGTCCCGAGGGCTCAAACGTGGGGTGGTGGTCGACATTGAATCCACCGAGCAGGCGATCCAGCGGGCGGTAGAAGAGGCAGAGCTGATGGCCGATTGCGAGGTGCACTCGGTCTTTGCCGGGATCGCGGGCTCGCACATTCGTTCTTTGAACTCGCATGGGGCTGTGGCGATTCGGGACAAAGAGGTCACCGACGGGGACGTCGAGCGCGTGCTGGAGTCGGCACGCGCTGTGGCTGTACCGGCGGATCAGTCGATACTGCACGTGTTGCCACAAGAGTATGTCATCGATCAAACCGACGGGATACGTCAACCGGTGGGGATGTCGGGTGTGCGTTTGGAGGCCCACGTCCACTTGGTCACCGCCGGGGCGAGTGCCACCCAAAACTTAAGTAAGTGCGTGGCGCGCTGTGGCCTGCAGGTGGACGATTTGATCTTGCAACAACTGGCCTCCAGCTATGCGGTTTTGAGCCAAGACGAGAAAGACTTAGGCATCGCGCTCATTGATATTGGCGCCGGCACCACCGACATTGCGGTGTTCACTGAGGGCGCGATCCGCTACACCGCCTGCATTCCGATTGCAGGTGACTTGGTGACCAATGACATTGCTGTGGCGTTGCGCACGCCGACAATCCATGCCGAAGAAATCAAGATTAAATACGCCTGCGCATTGGAGCAGATGACGGCCAGCGATGAGACGATTCAAGTCCCCAGCGTGGGTGATCGACTGGCGCGTCGGCTCGAGCGGCGCACCCTGGCACAGGTGGTCGAAGCGCGCTATCGAGAACTGTTCCAACACGTGGCCAAGCAGCTGTCTCAATCCGGATTTGATTCGGTGATTCCTGCGGGGCTGGTGCTCACTGGCGGTGGTTCAAAAATGGAGGGCGTGGCTGAGCTGGCCGAAGAGGTCTTGCACATGCCCGTGCGCATTGGCAAGCCGTCGGTGGTGACAGGGTTGTCGGACGTGGTCAACAACCAAAACCATGCCACCGGTGTGGGCTTGTTGATTTATGGCTCCAAAACAGAAAGCACGGCCCCCAAATCCACGGTGCCGAGTGTTGAGGGCCTTTGGTCGCGTGTCAGTCACTGGTTTAAAGGGGATTTTTAATCATGGGTCATGGGCCCATCAGTCAACCATCAACAATAAGAGCGAAAACACCACTCGCCATTGATCAACATTTAATGCAATACAAAAAAAGCGAGCAAAAAGGAGCAAGTCATGTTTGAAGTCATCGAAAATTACGCACCCGGTGCCACCATCAAAGTTGTCGGCGTTGGTGGCGGTGGCGGCAACGCCGTCAACCAAATGGTGAACGCAGACATTGAAGGTGTGGAGTTTATCTGTGTCAATACAGACGCCCAAGCGCTTCGTAACTTCTCGGGCAAGTCAACCCTGCAAATTGGCGGGAGCGTGACCAAAGGCCTGGGCGCCGGTGCCAACCCCGAGGTTGGCCGCCAAGCAGCGCTGGAGGATCGAGAGCGCATCTCCGAGATGCTGTCGGGGTCTGACATGGTCTTTATTACCGCCGGGATGGGCGGTGGCACCGGCACCGGGGCGGCGCCAGTGATTGCCCAGACCGCGAAAGAAATGGGCATCTTAACCGTGGCTGTGATTACCCGGCCTTTCCCATTCGAAGGCCAGCGTCGCCTGGCGACCGCCCAACAGGGGATTGATGAGTTGGCCCATCATGTCGACTCGCTGATCACGATTCCCAATGCCAAGCTGCTGAGCGTGTTGGGCGCCGATGTGTCGCTGCTCAATGCGTTTAAGTCGGCCAACCAAGTGCTCTCGGGTGCGGTCCAGGGGATCGCAGAACTGATCACCCGCCCTGGATTGATCAACGTCGATTTTGCCGATGTGCGCACCGTGATGAGTGAGATGGGCATGGCCATGATGGGCGCGGGCACGGCCTCGGGTGAGGATCGAGCGCTGATGGCGGCTCAGTCAGCAATTGGCTCGCCGCTGTTGGAGGATGTCGACCTCAACGGTGCCTGCGGTATTTTGGTTAACATCACCGCCGGGATGACCCTGACCATGAAGGAATTTGAAGAGGTGGGCACCACGGTCGCGGATTTGGCGTCCGACGACGCCACCGTGGTGATCGGTACGGTGATTGAGCCCGACATGGGTGATGACATGCGGGTGACGGTGGTGGCGACCGGCTTGGGTGAGCACGCTGCCAAGAAAGAAGAGCCGCCGATGACCTTGGTGCGCACAGGGACCGACGACCTGCCCATGAGTCACAGCGCGGATCACTCAGCCCCTGAGAAAGCCACGCCCAACCTGCGCGCCGGCACGCAATCGGGCGCTGAAAGCAAGCCCGAGCAGACGTTTGGTGAGCAAAAAGAGCTGGATTGGTTGGACATTCCGGCGTTTTTGCGCAACCAAGCCGATTGAGTTCAATCGATCGGTTGCGAAGGTGACCTGGGCGGCGGGCGCTTGGTGTGTTGTTTTTTGACAACAACTGTGGCGTCATCACAAAAAATCAACGCCGGGCCAGGCTCGCTGTGCTATTCTTGCCCCTCGTTACGCCCGTGGCGGCGATGGGCAGCGGGGGCGAGCGCGCTGACCCCACGAGGCATTGAGACAAAGGTCAAATGAGTTGATTCGACAACGCACACTCAAAAACGTCATCCGCGCCACAGGCGTGGGTCTCCACATGGGCCAAAAAGTGGCCATGACGTTGCGCCCGGCACCTGTCAATACGGGCATCGTCTTTCGCCGCGTGGATCTTGACCCTGTCTTTGAGATCAAGGCCCAACCTCATCTGGTCGGGGACACATCGCTATCGACCACGTTGGTTGTGGATGGTGTTCGGGTCGGCACGATTGAGCACTTGATGTCGGCGTTGGCCGGTCTGGGCATTGACAACATCATCATTGATTTGTCGGCGCCTGAGGTGCCCATTATGGATGGCTCAGCCGGTCCATTCGCGTTCTTGCTTCAGTCGGCAGGCATCTGTGAACAAAATGCGCCCAAGCGGTTCATTCGAGTACTGAAAACGGTTGAAATCCGTGATCGCAGTGAGGACAAATGGGTGCGGTTCTCACCCCATGAAGGGTTTCGGGTGAACTTCACCATCGACTTTGATCACCCCAGCATCAAAGGTCAGGCGTGCCAAGCGGATTTGGATTTTTCGACCACGTCTTATCTTAAAGAGGTCGCCAGAGCCCGAACCTTTGGGTTTTTGAAAGACATTGAGTATCTGAGAAGTTGCAACCTGGCTTTGGGCGGAAGCATGGACAACGCGGTCGTCTTGGACGACTATCGGGTGCTGAACCAAAACGGGCTTCGCTACGACGATGAGCTCGTTAAACACAAGGTGCTGGATGCCGTCGGCGATCTGTACCTTTTGGGGCGGAACCTGATTGGCTCTTTCGTGGGCTACAAGTCAGGCCACGATCTGAACAATCAGCTGCTGCGCGCCCTGTTGGCCGATGAGTCGGCCTGGGAAGAAGTCAGCTACGACGATGAGGCCTACGCGCCCATCTCTTACGTCCAACCTGCCCAAGCGGTGTAAGTCCGCTTAAGTTCACTGATCAGGGCGCAGCCTGCGTCCGGGACGTGCCGGGGCCGACAATCACCTTGATTTGGTTGATGGGTTCATCCCACGTGTCGTTGGCCACTTGAAGAATGTTGTGCGCCTCAAGCTGGGCACGAGCCACCCAGGCTGACGTGCGTGCGGCCAAGACGAGTGTTGCGTTTTTGACCTGCGCCACCTGCACTTGGCCTCGGAGCTTGGGGCTGAGCACCCCTTGAATCTTGGCATCCAAGACCTCATAACGATCACTCAAGCGCAACAATCCCGTCAACACTGAATCGGTGGCGTGTTGCCCTGAAGTCAGCGTGTGGAGGGGTTTTTCCGTTTTATCGCGCATGGACACCTCTACAGTTTAGCCCCGATAAACGCTACAATGTGGGGCTTTGATGGGTCTTCGGTGCGCGCGCCCGTGCCCAAAAGCCCTCACAACAACGGACAAGCCATGCTAAAGACCCTGATCACCAAAATCGTCGGCAGTCGCAACGAGCGTCTGATCAAGCAGCTCGAGCGTCAAGTCGAGGCGATCAATGCCCTCGAGCCCCAAATGCAGGGTTTGGATGATGAAGCGCTTAAGCGCCAAACCCACCACCTCCGAGAGCGCCATCAAGCCGGTGAGACCCTGGATCAGCTGTTGCCCGAGGCTTTTGCCACCGTTCGCGAGGCGGCGGTGCGCGCGCTGGGGCTGCGCCACTATGATGTGCAGTTGATTGGTGGGATGGTCTTGCACCAAGGCAAGATCGCAGAAATGAAAACGGGCGAGGGCAAGACATTGATGTCGACCCTGGCGGTCTATCTCAACGCCATTGCCGATCAGGGCGTGCACGTGGTGACCGTGAATGACTATCTGGCCAAGCGCGATGCTGCATGGATGGGGCGGGTGTATGCGGCGTTGGATTTAACGGTGGGTGTGGCGGTGCCGGGGATGGACCCTGAACAAAAACGCGCCGCGTATGCATGTGATGTGACCTATGCCACCAACAACGAGCTGGGTTTTGATTACCTTCGAGACAACATGGCGTTTGCCGTCGATCAACGGGTTCAGCGCGGGCAAGCGTTTGCCATTGTTGATGAAGTTGACTCGATTCTGATCGATGAAGCTCGAACGCCTTTGATCATCTCTGGACCTGCCGATGAGGGTCCAGAGATGTATGTCAAGATGAACCGCATCGTGCCGCACTTGGAACCCCAAGCCGAGGAAGATGGGCCGGGTGATTTCAGTGTTGATGAAAAAAGTCGCCAGATTTATTTGACCGAAGATGGCATGGCCAAAGTTGAAGGTCTGCTGACCGAGGCCGGGCTGTTGGAAGCCAATGACAGCCTCTACCATGCCAACAATCTCGGGCTGATGCACACTCTAAATGCGGCCTTGAGGGCGCACCACCTGTTCCAAAAGGATGTCGATTACATTGTCAAAGACGGCGAGGTGGTGATTGTCGACGAGTTCACCGGGAGAACACTGGCCGGGCGGCGGTGGTCGGAAGGCTTACACCAAGCCATCGAAGCCAAAGAGGGCGTGCCGATTCAGCGCGAAAACCAAACCTTGGCCTCGATTACGTTCCAAAACTACTTTCGCCTATACGACAAGCTCGCAGGCATGACCGGCACCGCCGATACCGAAGCCTATGAGTTCCAGACCATCTACGATCTTGAGGTGGTGGTCATTCCCACCCACAAACCCATGATNCGTGAAGACCGTGCCGATCTGGTGTTTTTGGANCAAGCCCAAAAGTTTGAAGCCATCGTCAATGACATCGTTGATTGCGTGGCCCGCCAGCAGCCGGTCTTGGTGGGCACCACGTCGATCGAGACCTCAGAGGCGTTATCCAAGGTGCTCGATCAAAAGAAAATCGCCCATGAAGTCTTAAATGCCAAGCAGCACGAGCGAGAGGCGGCGATTATTGCTCAGGCGGGGCGACCCGGGGCGGTCACCATCGCCACCAACATGGCAGGTCGCGGCACAGATATCGTTTTGGGCGGCAATCTTGACGCAGAGAAAGCGGCACTGGACGCCTCCGAGGAGTCTGAACAGATCCGCGCGCTGGAGGCCGATTGGCAGCAGCGCCACGACACGGTGATCGAGGCGGGTGGCTTGCACATCATCGGCACCGAACGTCACGAGTCACGGCGGATTGATAACCAGCTTCGCGGGCGGTCTGGACGACAGGGCGATCCGGGATCGAGTCGCTTTTATCTGTCGTTGGATGACAACTTGATGCGGATTTTTGCCTCAGATCGGTTGGGCAACATGATGCAGAAGCTCGGTCTCCAGGAAGGTGAGTCCATCGAGCATCCGTGGGTGACCAAGGCCATTGAAAATGCTCAGCGCAAGGTTGAGGCGCACAACTTCGACCTTCGAAAACACCTGCTGGATTTTGATGATGTGGCCAACGATCAACGGCGGGTCATTTACACCCAACGAAACGAGCTCATGGAAGCCGAGGATGTTCACGACACCATCGTTTCGATCAAAGAGGAGGTCTTTTCGGATCTCATCAGCCAGTACATTCCACCCGAGTCGGTCGAAGACATGTGGGATCCGGAAGGCCTCGAGAAAGTCCTGGAGGGTGATTTCGGGCTGGAGATGCCGATTCGCCAATGGTTAGACGACGACGATGACCTTGAGGAGACGGGTTTACGAGAGCGTATTTTGGCAGGCGTGGATGCCCACTTTGCGGCCAAAGAAGAGGCCACCGGCGAGCAGGTGATGCGTCAGTTTGAAAAGGCGCTGATGCTCAGCATTTTAGATCAGCACTGGAAAGAGCACCTGGCGTCAATGGACTATCTGCGCCGCGGCATCAACTTGCGCTCGTTTGCTCAGAAAAAACCCCAACAAGAGTACAAGCGCGAAGGCTTTGAAATGTTTACCGCGATGCTCTCAAGCATGCGCTACGACGTGATCAAAGCATTGGCTCGGGTGGCCATCAAAGACCAAGATGATGTTGACGCCGTTCGACCCAGTCAGCGGGCAGACTCGACCATGAAGTTTCAGCATGCAGACAGCCCCTCGGCCATGGCGAATGCCCCTCAATCGTCTGACCGGGCCTCACCAGCGGGTCAAACCACGCCAGAGACCTTCATTCGCGAGGGGCGCAAAGTGGGGCGCAATGAGCCGTGTCCATGTGGCTCGGGCAAAAAGTACAAGCAGTGCCACGGTAAGCTCTAATGGCCCATCGGGTGTCGGTGGTGGCCGCGGTCATCACTCCAGCTCAAGCAGCATCATTGCCCGATGAGGCCCATCGCCCTTTGCAACCGGAAACGCCGGTGCTGTTGTCCCAGCGCCGACCGGGCAAACATTTGGCCGGGTTTTGGGAGTTTCCCGGTGGCCGAATTGAACCTGGAGAGCGTGCGCATGAAGCGCTCGCCCGCGAGCTTCAAGAAGAGCTCGGCATCATCATTCAATCCAGCCAACCATGGTGCGCTTTGACCCACCATTATCCCGATAAAACAGTCCATTTGAGCATTCACCGGGTCACCGACTTTACCGGAGCACCCACAGGCTGTGAAGGCCAATCGATCGAGTGGGTCGAGTGGGCCCAAGTGCCCCACCGCACCATGCCCCCTGCCGATCAGGCCTTGCTTAAAGTGTTCGGGATGGCGCCGCAGGTTTGGATGAGCAGCAAGGAGGACGCGCCGGCCGATTCAGTGGAGGCGCTGAGACAGTGGCGCAATGCGCTTTCAAAGATTGAGCACACCCCCTGGGCTGGAAATGGGTGGTGGCTGGTTTGGCCGAGCGCAGCCCAGGGTGACGGGGCGTTGGCGCAGCAGGCCATGGCTTTGGCTAGAAAGGCGGGGCATCAGCCGCTGGTGGCAGGATCGCCCAGGGTGGCTCAGGCGGTGGGCGCGAGCGGTGTTGTCCTCGATCAAGCCACTGCTTTGACACTGACCCAGCGCCCGCCGCACATGGACTGGGTCGCGGTGGCCTGTCGTGATGATGTGGGGTTGGCCGAAGCCACCCGGTTGGACGCTGACTTTGCCCTGCTGATGCCTCAGTCCGATCCGCAAGGGGTGGCGAGTCGGAGCGGATCGAGCCCTCGCACGCTCGAGGCGCTGATTCAAAAGGCCGGGGTGCCGGTCATGGTTGTGGGTGATTTGGCATGCAGTGACCTGGCCTCAGCGCGACGCCGCGGGGCGTTTGGTGTGGCCGGCATTCACAGCCAATGGGGATAATGCAGCAATGAGCGAGGCCAGTTGGGTGTCATTCCCCATTCAAGACCAAGTGCGTCCCCCAAGACACTCGGTGGATGTCTGGCTCATCGACCTGTCAGGGATGCCCATGCCGGTGGCTCAGGGCCACCCATCACAAACCACAGCGCGATTGCACACCCACGTGCGCGATCGCCGAATTCGCCAGCGGTTTTTTATTCGATTGCTGCTGTCTCGCTATCTTCAAAAGCCAGGCAAAGACATCACGCTGACCAAAAATAAAAACGGCAAGCCGTCCATTGCGGGGGAGTCGATGGCCGTTAACCTATCGCACACGCAAGATTGGCTGGCTTTGGCCATTGGACATGGTGACCCCATTGGCATTGACATCGAGCGCGTGCGCTGTTTGAAGCGTGTCCACCGCCTGGCCAAGCGGTGTTTCCCATCCGATGAGGCTCACGCCATGAGTGCATTGGATGGCGCTGAGGCCTCGCGGGTGTTTTTGGAGCGATGGACCAAGACAGAAGCCCTGGTCAAAGCCCAAGGCGAGCGGTTGGCAGACACTTTGGGGTCAATCCGGTTTTCTTTTCCCAACCAAACGTTGATGCATTGTCCAGCCCATTGGGCCGCGCCGGTCAACTGGTCACTTGAGCCCCTTCAATTTGATGCGCCTTTGATCGGCGCTTTGGCAAGCCCTGAGCCCATTTTGAATGTTCGACTTTTTCAGGTTCACTGGCCCAGTTGAGTCAGCGCTTTCGCAACGCCCGCCAGCCCACGCCCAAGCCCAAGACGAGGGTCATCAGCCCAGGCACCGAGTAACCCGAAGCCAACGGGGGCGTCTCGTAGCCGATTAAGATCGCCGCGCCAATAATCAAACCCGCAGCCAGGATGGATAGGGGCACTTTGTGGTTGTGGGCATTGACATGTCGCGCCAGTGCGTTGAGGTCTTGAGTTTCGATCTGCGTTCTGAACTGCCCCGACGCGGCCAAGCGCACCGCATCAAAGACCATATTCGGCAAGTCAGGAGTGCGTGCCAGCCATCCAGGGGCTTGACGCTTAATGGCGTCGGCGGTGCGTTTGAAGCCATAACGCTCGCGGTAGGCCGCCTCAAGCTCGGGTTTGGCCACATCCCAGATGTTGAGCTGCGGGTAAAGCGATCGGCCCATTCCCTCAATGTTCAACAGCGTTTTTTGGAGCATGATCAGCTGCGGTTGAATGGTGAGTTTGAACTTCTGGGCGACGGTGAACAGCTCGACCACCAGCTCAGCAAAGGACACCTCTTCCAGCGGGCGGGTGAAGTTGGGCTCACACACCGTCCGAGCGGCTGCCTCCAGCTCATCGACACGGGTATCGGCGGGCACCCAACCGGCCTCCACATGAAGCTCAGCCACCCGTCGGTACTCTCGGTTGAAGATCGCCAGAAAATTTTCACCGATGTAGTAGAGGTCTTTTTGTGTCAAGCTGGCCACGATGCCAAAATCGAGGGCAATGAAACTTGGGTTGTTGGGATCGGTTGCATCAACCAAGATGTTGCCTGGATGCATGTCGGCATGAAATAAGTTGTCTCGAAAAACTTGCCGATAGAACAGACGAATGCCCAGTCGGGCCAGTTTCTCAAGGTCCACGCCGTGCGCTTTAAGGCCATCGATGTCGCGCACGGGCAAGCCATACACCCGTTCCATCACCAGCACGCGATTGGCGGTGAGCGGCCAGTGGATTTTTGGGATATAGAGTTCTTTGCTGTTTTCAAAATTGCGGCGAATCATTGTGCAGTTGGCCGCCTCAGACTGCATATCCAATTCATTCACAATGACGCGTTCAAACTCCCCCACCACTTCATCGGGACGAATCCGCTCGCCTTCAGGATGATAGCGACGGACCAGCCGGGCCAGTTGATAGAGCAAGGCCAAATCACTCTTGATTTGCGCCTCGATTCCTGGGCGGACAATTTTGACCACCACGTTCTGGCCATCTTTCAATCGAGCGCCGTGGACTTGGGCAATTGAGGCCGAGGCCATGGGTTTTGCATCAAATTCAGCAAACGCTTCGTCAACCGGGCGTTTGAGCTCCTGCTCAACAATGGCGCGCGCCTGCTGACTGTCAAACGGCGCCACGTCGTCTTGCAGCAAAGACAACGCCTCGGCGACATCATGCGGCAGCAGGTCTCGCCGGGTGGAGAGAATCTGACCAAACTTGACATAGATCGGTCCCAGTGTCTCCAGCGCCGACTTAAGTCGCATGCCCACCGATTGGTCAGCCACACGGCGGCCTCGCCCCGGAATCAGTCGGGCCAAGCCCGCCAGCCGCAACGGCCCGGCATCCAGCAGCAACTCATCCAGACGAAATTGCCCCAGCGTCAAAACGATGCGAACGAGGCGAACCCCATGCCGAATCATGACAGTCCCCGACGATGGGCATTGACATCCAAACGGTCAATGCCCTCTTGCAACAAATCGATCCGTTCACAAAACGACACAAACTGGCCCCGATCGACCACCCACTGGCTTTCGTCTTTGATGAAGGTCTCCACCTGCTCAACCCCCACGCGGCCGAGGTGTTGACCCGCATCTATTGCGGTCTTTAACCCCGTATAAAGCTGATGGCCAACGATGGGTCCGAAGCGCTCTTCAAAAAGCTGACCCCAGTCGGGATCCAATTGGCGCATCAGTTGCTCCAGGGCTTGTGCCGTGGCCGCATCCCCTTCGATCCGAACCCCGCTGCGGGCACCCGACCAATCAGGCACGGCCATGGCCAACAGGGCCGAAGGTGATCCAGTGATCGCGGTATCGACGATGGCCGGATCAAAAGCCGCTCGGGGTTCGGCCCGAACGGACACGCGCTGATCAACGGTATGGAGGATCAGGACAATCTCCAATTGCTCCAGACTCAGCGCCACGGATTTTTGCTCGAGCTGGGTCAGCTTCTGTTGGGCTTTGTGGCCGGCATCCAGGCGAACCAGTTCATTGAGGGCCATGCCCAAGGTGTCGGCCAGCAGGCGAGGAAGGGGCGTGACGAAATCATTCATGGCGAGGTGCTTTGGGTTTTTGGGCCCGGTGAATGGCGCAAATCCCCCCGGACAGGTTGTGCCAGCGCGTGCCCACAAACCCGTGGCGCTCAATCATTTGGGCGAGCGTTGCTTGGTCTGGGAACCGTCGGATGGATTCAGCCAAGTATTGATAACTCTCGGCACTGCCGGTCAGCCGCTCGCCAAGCCACGGCAGCACTTTGAATGACCAGGCATCGTAAATGTCTGAGAGTATCGGCGTCTCCACGGGTGCAAATTCCATGATGGCTAAGCGTCCACCCGGCTTTAGGACCCGATACATCTCGTCTAAGGCTTGATCGCGGTGGGTGACATTGCGAAACCCAAAGACCATGGTGATGTGATCAAACTGGCCGCTGGCCATGGGCAGGCACTCGGCATTGGCGTTGATCCACTCAAAGTGCTGGGTGAGGCCGCGCTGATCCATGCGGCGTTGACCGGCTTTGAGCATGGCGGCATTGATGTCGGCCACCACCGGCTTGGCCCCCCGACGGACGGCCAGTCGTGCAATGTCCCCGGTGCCGCCGGCCAGATCCAAGAGGCGTTGCCCAGGCTTGAAATGACAGCCCGCCACAAAGTGCGACTTCCAAAGCCTGTGAATGCCCACCGACATCAAGTCATTCATCACATCATAGCGATCGGCCACGGTGTCAAACACCTCGCCGACCAGGCCTGTCTTATCGGCAGGGTCAACGTCTTTGAAACCAAAATCAATGGTTGAACGATCGTTGGCGTTGGGCGAGGTCATGTGTGTTCAGCCAGTCGTTGTTGGTACCGTGCCATGTTGTCTTCCATGTTAACGCCGAGCTCGTAAAGAAATGACCACGAGTAAATTCCGGTGTTGTGGCCATCATCAAACACCAGTGTCACTGCATAGTTGCCCACGGGTTCAATGCGCTCTATGTTGACATGCGCTTTGCCAAACAACACCTTAGGCTCAGACAGACCGTGACCTCTGACTTCAGCCGATGGCGAGTGCGTGCGCAGGTAAGCACACGGCAGCTCGAAGCGCGCCCCATCATCAAATTCGATCACCAAAGTGCGTTTGGGCTTATCGAGTCTCAGCTCTGTCGGTTGCGGATCACCCATCGCCTAGCCCAGATTGTAATACGTGGGCGCACCTGGACCCACCGGCATGCCGAGCACAAACACCCAAAGGTAAAAAAGTCCCATCCAAGTCAGCAAAAAGAACATCGAGTAGGGGAGCATGGTGGCCATTAAGGTTCCGATGCCAAACTGCTTGTTGTACCGCGCGGCCCACGCCAGGATCAGCCCGAAATAGCTCATCATGGGGGTAATGATGTTGGTGGTCGAATCACCAATGCGATAGGCCGCCTGAATGAGCTCGGGCGCGTAGCCAATCAGCATCAGCATTGGGACAAAAATCGGCGCGGTGACGGCCCACTGCGCGGAGGCTGACCCCAGCATTAAATTCACACCGGCGCACATTAAAATGAAAAAGACAAAAACAATCGGCCCAGTCAGGCCGATGTTTTGGAGGAAATCAGCACCCAACACGGCAGTGATGACCCCGAGGTTCGACCAGCCAAAAAAGGCCACGAACTGAGCGGCGAAAAAAACCAAGGTGACATACAGGCTCAAGGTTGCAATGGCGGAGGCCATCCCATCAATCATGTCGCGGTCATTTCGCATGGTGCCCACGGTCTTGCCATAGGCAAAACCTGTGGTCAAAAAGAATATGAAAATCCACGCGACAATGGAGCTGAAAAAAGGCTTGGGGCTGCCCGTGCCCGGTTCGCGCAACACCCCGGTCTCTGGCACGGCCAAAAAAGCAATCAGCCCAAACACCCCCAATGCCGCCAGGCCTGCGCGGCTAAGTCCTTTTTTCTCCGAGGCCGACAGTGGCTCCATGGCCCGATCATCTAAGATCGAGGGATCGGCGTTGGATGGGTCATACTCGCCGAGTTTGGGCTCAACAACATAGATTGTCACCAGCGCACCGATGGCAGTGACCAAAAAGGTGCTCACGATCATGAAATACCAGTTCGCCGTGGCGTAAACCGAATATGTCGGGTCAATCAGCCGGGCGGCTTCTTGCGTGATGCCGGCCAGCAATGGATCAACGGTCCCAATCAACAAGTTGGCGCTGTAGCCGCCCGACACCCCGGCAAACGCGGCGGCCATGCCCGCCAAAGGGTGGCGACCCAGGGCCAAGAAAATGGCCCCCGCCAGCGGCACCAAAACCACATACCCCATTTCTGAGGCGGTGTTTGAAATGGCACCGGCAAAAACAATCGCCACGGTCACCACGTGCCGTGGGGCATTGAGGACAATGCCGCGAACCAGCGCCGACAGCAGCCCGGACTTTTCGGCCACACCCACGCCGAGCATGGCCACCAGCACCACGCCCAGCGGTGCGAAGTTGACAAAGTTGTCCACCAGGTTGCCCAGGATCATGCGAACGCCCTCTGCGTTCATCAGGCTCACCGCCTCGATCATGACCCCTTCGTTGCCCGGTCGGGGATCTGCAACACTCAAGCCCATCGCACCAAACAAGCCCGATAAGAAGACCATGGCCGTGGCCAAGACCGCAAACAGCGTCACCGGGTGGGGCAGGAGGTTTCCCAACCATTCGACGGTATCTAGAAAGCGGGTGAATGCGCCGCGGTGGGGAGGGTTTTGATTTGACATGGGCTGATCCTTGAGCACAATGGCCCCAGCATGGGCTGGAGGCGCTTACTGTCGATTGGCGCGAGCTCGCAAGAAATTTAAAAGATCAATTCGGGTGATTAAACCCAGGAACTGACCTTCGTCCATGACGATCGCCACGTGGTCCCGATTGAATATCGGCAACAGCTCATCGATGGTGGCGCCGACGTCAATCCACTCCAAATCCGTCACCATGGCCGATGAGACAGGGCGAGCAAACCGCGACTCGTCTTCATAAACCGCCACAAGAATATCAGATTCATCGATCAGCCCGACAATCTGACCTTCGTCCATGACGGGCAGCTGCGAGATGTCATAGAGCATCATGCGCTGATACGCATTGGCCAAGTTTTCATGAGCACCCACCACCACCGCGTCGCGACTGGCCATGGGTCGGGCGATCAGGTCTCTTAAGTCGCCATGGTTGCTGCCATCGATGAGGCCATGTTCACGCAGCCAGTAGGCGTTATAGACTTTTGATAAGTAGCGGTTGCCGGTGTCACAGACCATCGACAGGACGCGCTTGGGTTGGGATTGCGCTCGACAGTAGCGGAGGGCAGCCGCCAACAAAGTGCCGGTGGATGACCCGCCCATAAGCCCTTCTTTCTCAAGCAGCAGGCGCGCCATCTCGAAACTTTCGCGATCGGTGATTGAATAGGCGGTGCTGACCCGCGAGAAGTCGCTGATCGAGGGCAAGAAGTCTTCGCCAATTCCCTCAACCAGCCAGCCACCGGCGTCATCGGCCACCTGACCGGTGGCAATGTAGTCGGCCAGAATGGACCCCTCCGGGTCAGCCAACACCAGCTCAAGGTCGGGTGCGACCGAGGCAAAGTAACGGGACAAGCCGGTGATGGTGCCGCTGGAGCCCACCCCCACCACCACGGCATCCAAGTTGTGGTTCATTTGTGACCACATCTCAGGCCCGGTGGTGCGTTCGTGCGCATCGGGGTTGTCTGGGTTGGCAAATTGATTGATGAAGTAGGCACGCCGCCCCTCGGCCTCAATCTCTGAGGCGACGGTTTTTGCGAGGTCTTGGTAGTATTCGGGGTGACCTTTGCCCACATCGGACCGGGTGATGATGACTTCAGCCCCCATGGCTTTCAGGGTAAAGATCTTCTCGCGGCTCATTTTATCTGGGATCACCAACACCAGCCGATAGCCTTTGGCCTGCGCGACCAAGGCCAAGCCCAAGCCGGTGTTTCCGGCGGTGCCCTCCACCAAGGTGGCGCCGGGCGCCAGCTCACCCCGCGCCTCTGCCGCTTCAATCATATGAAGCGCGATGCGGTCTTTAATGGAGCCGGCTGGGTTGGTGCTTTCGAGTTTCAGGTAGAGCTCGCAAGGCCCCGTGTCGATGTTTTGGACGCGAACAATCGGCGTGTTGCCGATCATTTCAAGAACGTTGTGATAGACACTCATGGGACCCAGATGAGCATGATCAAAGGCCCGATGTGTCCATCAACTGAGTGAGGCGATCTTTGATGCGAAGTTTCTCTCGCTTGAGATTGTTCATTGCCTCGTCAGACATGGGGGCGGTTCCGTTTTCTGCCGCCAACACGCGTTTTTCAAGCTGGCGGTGCTCGTTATAAAGTGTCTTGAACTCGTCATTGGATTGCAGCAGTTGTTCGACTTTTTCAGGTTCTGACTCAAACATCAATGGCGCTCCTTCACTTGGGCCTCAATTCCTGGGCCGATCGTCGTGGTCTTCAACTCAAGGGGATGGTTCATCCTCCAACAAGATCACGTCCACGCGTCGATTTTGACTCCTGCCTTCCCCCGTGTCATTGCTGGCGATTGGAAAGTCTTCACCCATCCCGACCGCATCAATGCGCCCGGGCTCAACCCCCAAATTGACAAGTTCAGCCTTCACCGCATCGGCGCGCTGCTGTGAAATTCTGAGATTGACCGACTCATTGCCCGTTGAATCCGTGTGCCCCTCAATGCGAACTTTTTTGTCAGGCTCTGATTGCAGTAGCTCAACCACATCCGCCAAGTTGCTCTGCGCGTCATTGGCCAGGCGTGTCTCGCCGGTGGCGAACAGCACATCGCCCAAGGTGATGACCATCCCCCGATCGGTCTCTCTGAGCGCCATCAGTTCCAGTCGACGCCGCAGCGATTCAGCGGCCTCGGATGCCAGTTCCGCCTCGCGTCGGGCCAGGGCAATCTCGGTGGCTTGGGCCTCGCTGAGCCGGCGTGCCGCCTCAGCCTCTTCACGGGCCATGCGCTCACGCTCGGCGGCGGCCTCGGCACGTTCAGCGGCCGACATGGCCTGCTGTCGCGTCCGCTGGATTTCCTCTTGAGTGGCCACACTGCTCAAGCGCGCCTGTTCCGCCTCGGCTCGCGCCTGCGCCACCTCCAGTCGGGAGGCGTTCAATCGAAGCGCGGTGATGGTCTGGTCAATGGCCTCAGCCGCTTGTTCGGCCTCGACGCGGTAACTCTCAGCGCGCGCGATTTCGATGCGCTTTTCGGCAATCGCCATGCGATGGGTGCGTTCGGCCCCGGTCACCTCATCCGACCGAGCGCGACGGGCGGCGCGTTCTGCGTCCGCCACCGCCAAAGGCACGCGCTCAACCAGCTCGGTGTCTTGTAACAGTCGCTCGAGTTCGGCTTGTAAGTTTTGCAGGCGCTGGTTGTCCTCAGTGGGGACCGAGGTGGTGGCACAGCCGCCCACCACGGCCAAGGCGAGCANAATGAGCAGACTTTGTTTCAGTCTCATGGAAGCACCTCTGGGCCATAGAGCTCAACCAGCTCTTCCCGAAGCGCCTCGAGCGCTTGGCGTTTTTCGGCCAGGGTGCGGCGAGCGAGGGCGGCTCGAGTCCGAGCCAGGGCGAGCTGCGCCTCGATTTCGGCTTCATCAGATTGGTAGCGTGCGCGTTGCCCATCGCCCGCTTCGATGGCCTGGCGCGCGGCCTCCAGCCGACGATTGGCCAAACGAAGTTCCAAAGGGGCATGTTCGCTGCCGCCGGCCGCCTCGGCTCGAGCGATGGCTTGGCGCGCGTTGTCGAGAATCCGTGGGTCGGGTGGGGTGGTGGCACAGGCGCTGGCCAGCAGCAGGCACACGCCGGCGACCGTCAATCGCACAGCGCCTTTTGATCTTGGCTGTTTGGCCATTGAATCGGTCAACTGAGGTTGTGGCATGGTGGGTGCATTCGACACTTGTTTGGGTTGATGGCTTCATTGTGCCCGAAAATGGGCTCAATGGCACGGGCTGATGGCGATGTGCCCATCCACAGACTCGCTGTGGGGCAAGAAGTTCACCCCTCGGTGCGGGCCTGAAGGGTGCGAGTTCCGTCCAAAATGCGCGATAATGGCGGCAGCGGCACGGTGCGACTTTTCGGGGTGGTTGAAAGTGATGCTTAAACTGGATGAATTCTTGCCTTATCGATTATCGGTGGTGTCCAATCAGGTCAGTCAAGGCATCGCCATGACCTATGCTGAGCCGTTTGATTTGTCGGTGACCGAATGGCGCGTGTTGGCCATTTTGGGTCTGGAGGGCGGGCTCAGCGCGACCGAGGTGGCCGAGCGCTCAGCCATGGACAAGGTGGCCATCAGCCGCGCCGTGAAGCGCTTGATTGGCGCCGACCGGCTCACCCGGCGCGCGGACCTTCCCGATGGCCGCGCGAAAAGCCTGTGGTTGACCGACGAGGGGCGTCGCGTGTATGAGGCGATCGCGCCGGCGGCGATGGCGTATGAACAAAAATTGCTGTCGGTCCTCAGCGACGATGAGCGTGAGCAGTTCAACGCCTTGCTTGATCGCCTGCGGGCGCAGAGTGATCGTTTGAACGCGAGCGATGGCGCCGAGCGCACCGTTGATGACATCAAATGAGCCTTAATGGGCAAGGATGAGACAATGAGTTTGAGTATTCACAGCGCGTTCGACGCTGGCAACATCGAGGTTCGCGATGCCACCGATCCGACCCATGTTCGCCTCGCCATTCGTCCCGATGCGGGCGAGCGTCATTTTCAGTGGTTTTATTTTCAAGTCTGTGGGGGGCGAGGGATCGATCTCAACTTGGTGATTGAGAATGCCGGTCAAACGTCTTTTGCTGCGGCTTTTGAAGGGTATGAGGCGGTGGCCTCCACCGATCAGATCCATTGGTTTCGGGTGCCCACCCATTTCGATGGTCAGGCGCTTCGGATTGAGCACCAGCCCGATGCCGATGTGATCTACTATGCGTTCTTTGAGCCGTATTCAAACGCGCGTCACCTGCAGCTTCTGGCGGACGCGCAGGCCCATCCGTCGGTGGCCTTGGAGAGTCTGTGCCCAACGCCCGATGGGCATGCCCACACCCTGATGACCATCACTGAGGCCGTCCAGCCGAACCCGGTGAGGGTTTGGGTGACCGCGCGGCAACACCCCGGTGAGCCGATGGCCGAGTGGTGGATTGAGGGGTTTGTCGATCGGCTGTTGGACCAGACCGATGCGGTGTCCCGAGCACTGCTGGCCAGGTGCGTATTTTATGTGGTCCCAAACATGTGCATTGACGGGGCCATCCGAGGCCACTTGCGGTGCAATGCCAACGGCGCCAATCTCAATCGTGAGTGGGCGGAGCCTTGTCCCGAGCGCTCGCCTGAGGTGTTCTATGTGCGCGAGAAAATGCACGCCACGGGCGTTGATGTGGCCTTGGATGTCCACGGCGATGAGGCGTTGCCTTATAACTTTTTTGCCGGTGCCGAAGGAACGCCAGGTTGGAATGCCAAAAAGCAAGATCAGTTTGATCGGTTTAAACAAATCCTTGTGGCGCTGTCGCCGGACTTTCAAACCAAGCACGGCTATGAAATTGACCCGCCACACAGCAGCGATCTCAAAAAGTGCACCGATTATGTGGCCGAGACCTTTGACTGCTTGGCGGTGACTTTGGAGATGCCGTTTAAAGACGCCGCCAATGCGCCCGTGCCGCTCACGGGTTGGGATGGGGCTCGCAGTCAGCAGTTTGGGCGTGTCATGGTCGATGCACTGTGGGCGATGGTGTCGGATCAAAGCCTCGGTCGTTGACCGCTCCGCCGGCGCCGCGTCTATCCCGCCCGAAGGATCCGAACCGGCGGGGTGATCAAGACCGAGCGATTGCCCAGCCATCCGGCGCCAATGACGAGCGTGAACGCCGCCAAAAAGCCTCCGGCGAACAAGATCGGCGAGGGGCTGTAGCTGAACCCAAACAGCTCTGCGGCCAACACTCGGCCGGTGACGGCCGCACCGACCGTGGCCAACGCGCCGGCGATCAGGGCCATTAAGCCGTATTCGATCATCAGCCCGCGTTTGACCAAGGGGGTGTTGGCGCCCAGTGCGCGAATGAGGGCGGATTCATGCCGCCGTTCGTCGCGTGTGGCCTCTAAAGCGGCCAGCAAAACCACCACGCCGGCCAGCAAGGTCAGCGCAAAGACCACTTCTGCGGCTTGGCTGACACGCTCGATAATCATCAACACCCGCTCGATCAATCCGCCGATGTTCAAGATGGAGACATTGGGGTATTGGTCATTGACTGGTTTGAGGCTGTCTTGGCTGTCTTGCGGCCAATAAAACGACGCGATGTTTTGGTGGGGCAGATCATCGCCGGCCTCGGGGGTCAGCAAAATAAAGAAATTGATGTTAAAAGAATTCCACGCCACCTCACGCAGGCTGGTGACGGTGGCTTTGAATTGTTGAGCCCCCGATTCGAACACCAGCTCGTCGCCCAGTCCAACGCCCACGCGGTCTGCCCAGCGATTGGCGAGCGACACCTCGCCACGCGCGCCTTGAGAAAAAAATGCACCGGCGGCCAGCGCATTGGCGGGGGGCAGCTGATCCATGCGCTCCTCAGCGACCCAAGAGACATTCACCTGACCGGTGAAGCGGTCTTGGGGGGGCGGCTGACCGTTGATCTCAATCAGTCGAACAGAGGCCATCGGTCCCATCTGGAGATTTTTGGCACCGGCGTTTTGAAGCTGATCAAACACCGCTTGTTTCTGATTGGGTTGGACATTAACCACAAAATGGTTGGGCGCATCATCGGGCAGGGTGGCTTGCCACTGGGTGATCAATTCGCTTCGCACCACCATTAATAACAACAACGCCATCAATCCCAAACCCAATGCGGTGATTTGGACGATGCCTGAGCGGCGACGGCGGTGTAACCCCGCCAACCCAAACCGCCATTCCGCCGTGGCGCGCCGAGAGAGTGCATGGGTCAGATGCATGGCTGCCCAAGCGGCTGCCGCCAGGGTCAACGCCAAGACCGCTGCCCCACCGAGGACGATGAAAGACAACAAGACATCGCCCAGCTGCAGCGCGGGGATCGCCAAGCCAGCGCCCACCAGCACCAGCCAAAGCCCCAGCCCCAAGGGCCCTTGGGTATCGAGTGATCGGTTTAAGATCCGAATCGGAGTGACGCGGCCCAAGCCCCACAGGGGCGGGAGCGCAAACCCCATTGCCAGCAACGTGGTCAAGCCCGCGGCCACCCCCCAGGGCGTCCAACGGGGCGCGGGGAGGGTGCCGGTGCCCGCTGAGGCGAGAATGTCGCCAATGACATTCTGTATTGCAAACCCCATCAATCCGCCCACAACAACGGCACCTGCGATCAGCCCAACCACCATCCAGCTCAGGGCCCCCAAAATGGTGGCCGATCGTGCGCCAAAGGTTTTAAGAAGGGCAACCAGATCCCGCTGGGCGCCGGCAAAGCGAAGTGCAGACAGCAAGATGGCCACCGCCGCCAAGATCACCGACGTTAATGCCGCAACGCCCAAAAAGCGTTTCGCCTGAGTCAGTGCCTCAGCCGTCTGCGCCTGGCCCTCATCAGGGGTGATGAGGCGCTGATCATCGCTGAGCTGCTCGCTGGCCCAGTTGGCAAACCCGGTGACCGCAGACGACGGCCCGGCCACGAGCAGACGGTGGCGGGTGCGCGCCCCAGGCCCCAACAGCCCGCTGGCTTTGAGATCGTCGATGTGCATGGTCAAGCCCGGGGCAACCATAAACTGTGACCCGCCACCATCAGGCTCGTAACTCAACGCGTGGCTCAGCCTCACAGACGCCCGACCCAGATCGATGGTTTGGCCCACATCAAGTGCCAGCTGTCGAAAGCCTCGGGGCGCCAGCCACGCCTGGCCCCGGGGCGGTCCGTGTCTCACCCGCACTTCAGCCCCGTCCAAGCTGGCTTTGAGGCCGACTTGCCCACGCAATGGATAGGCAGGACTGACGCCTTTGATGTCAATCAGCTGGCTTTGGTCATTGATGAACACCGCGCTGGAGATCACCACCATCTGAGCCACCGTTAAGCCATCGGTTCGGGCCTTGTCGACAAAGCGGGCATCGATCTCTTGGCGCGATGCAATCACCATGTCCGCGGCCAGCGTTTCTGCCGCTTGCCGGTCGAGCTGGCGGGCAATGCGATCGGTGAACAGGCCCACCGCCGTCAACGCTGCCGTGGCGATGGTCAATCCCGCCACCAGCAGCAACAAAGCGCCCGATCGCCCCTGGCGTATCAAGAGGCGCCATGCCAGTCGAACGGTGCTCATCGGGTCAAGCGCCCGCCATCCATGGTGTAGGTGATCTGACAGCGTTCTGCCAGCGCGGGATCGTGCGTCACCAAAACCAAAGCCGTGCCCGATTGGGTGTTGAGGTCAAACAATAAATCCGCCACGGCGGTGCCGGTGGTTCGGTCCAAGTTGCCCGTGGGTTCATCGGCAAACAAGATCTTTGGGCCGTTGGCAAATGCGCGAGCAATGGCAACCCGCTGTTGCTCGCCACCGGACAGCTGTCGAGGGTAATGGGCGAGTCGTTGAGACAGACCGACCTGCTCCAGCGCTTCTTTGGCCCGTTGCCTGGGCTGGGGGTGCTGGGCAATTTCTAAAGCGAGCATGACGTTGTCAAGCGCGGTCAAGGTCGGCAGCAAGTGAAACGATTGAAAAACAAAGCCCACATGGCTTTGGCGAAGATCCGCACGCTCGTTTTCACTCATGCCCGATAGCCCTTGCCCGGCCAAGACCACATCGCCNTCGGTGGGCCGATCCAATCCGGCCAAAAGGCCCAGCAGCGTGGTCTTGCCCGACCCTGACGCGCCGACAATCGCCAAGGTTTCACCTGATCCCAGATCAAAACTGATATCGTCTAGAATCACCAGCTCGCCGCCGGGCGCGTCCACCCGAAACCCGACGTGTTGGCACGACAAAATGGGGTCGGAGGATGCGGAGGCTGAGAGCGGGTTTGGCTTGGGTGCTTTAAGGTGGTTTGTGTTGTCCAAATGACTGAGTCCTTGTTATATCAGCGTTGCCGTTGGTTTTGGATCGGCCTGTTTGCCATGTTCGCCCTGTTCGCTTCTTGGGCATGGCCCGCGCACGCGACCACGGTCTTGGTCATCGGCGACAGCTTATCCGATGCCTACCGTCTGCCCAAGGCCAGCGGCTGGGTGGCGCAGATGGCTGAGCGCCTACAGAGCGAGGCCGACATTGTCAACGCGAGCATCTCAGGAGAGACCAGCGCCGGCGGTGCACAACGCTTGCCCAGTTTACTTAAGGACCATCAACCGGATGTGGTGATGATTTTGCTCGGCGGCAATGATGGGCTTCGAGCCCTTCACCCCGATCAGCTCGAACGTCACCTGAGGGCCATGATTGAAGCATCCCTGGCCGCGGATGCGCGCGTGGGATTGATGCAGATTCGGCTGCCGCCGAATCTGGGGCCGGCCTACATCGAGCGGTTTGAGGCGGTGTATCCTCGGCTGGCCGCCGAGTATGGGGTGCGCTTGCTGCCTTTTTTCTTGGCCGACATTTTTGACCAGACGGGCATGTTGATGGATGATGGGATTCACCCCACGGCCCAAGCGCAGCCTTTGATGCTGGAAGCGATTTGGCCGCACGTTGAAGCGCTGCTTGCGCAGGCCGAGCACGCTCAGTGAGCGTGTCGCGATCTGCAGCCTGTCAGGCTCGCCTGCACGGGTTGAAATCAAACACACGATAGATGAAAAGGCATGACCATGACCGAGGCGGTTGAACGAGATCAGATGCACTACGACGTCATTGTGGTGGGCGCGGGTCCGGCGGGATTGACCTGCGCGATGCGGACCAAACAGCTCCACCCTGACCTGGAGGTGGCCGTCATTGAAAAGGCCTCAGAGGTGGGCGCTCAGATCTTGTCGGGGGCGGTGATTGAGACCGAGCCATTGGATGCGCTTGTCCCCAACTGGCGCGACGATCCGCCGCCGATTTGTGTGCCTGCCACCAGCGATGAGTTTTTGATGTTGACAAAGGACAAAGCCCATCGCTTGCCCACGCCGCCTCAACAAAAAAACCATGGCAATGTCATTGTTTCTTTGGGGGCCATGTGCGCATGGCTTGCACCCAAGGCAGAACAGCTGGGCGTGGATGTCTTTCCTGGCTTTGCCGCGGCTGAGCTGTTGTTTGACAATGAGGGTCAAGTGGCCGGTGTGGTGACGGGGGATATGGGCGTTGATCGAGACGGTCAGCCCAAGCCTGCGCATGTGGCGGGCATTGAGATTCGTGCCAAAGTGACGGTGCTGAGTGAAGGTTGTCGAGGGCATCTCACCAAGCAAGCGATACGCCACTTTGGGTTGGACAAAGACGCCGATCCGCAAACCTATGGCATCGGAATGAAAGAGCTTTGGCGTGTGCCCGAGGGGCGGGTGAAGCCTGGCCACATCAGCCACTCCATCGGGTGGCCGTTGCCCAACCCGATTTATGGGGGCAGTTTTGTGTATCACTTGGACAAAGACCGCGTGGCGGTCGGGTTTGTGTGCGGTTTGGATTATCAAGATCCCGCATTCAGCCCGTTTGAAGCGTTCCAACAGTTCAAGCATCACCCCTCAATGCACGCGCTGCTCGAAGGNGGTGAGATTTTGTCCTCGGGTGCCCGTGCNNTGGTTGANGGCGGTTACCAATCGCTGCCCCGCGTGGAGATGCCCGGCGCGTTGCTGATTGGCGACTCGGCGGGGCTGGTCAACGTACCCAAAATTAAGGGGGTGCACCAGGCAATGCGGTCGGGCCTGTTGGCCGCCGAGCACCTGGCCGAATCAGCCCATGCCACGCTCAGCAGCGAGGGCTTTGATCAACGCCTTCGCGCCAGTCCGGTGGTCGCTGAACTTAAAAAGGTTCGAAACATCCGCCCTGGGTTTGTCAAAGGCCTGTGGTCAGGTTTGGCCACGGCAGCGATTGAGACACTGACTTTCGGTCGGTTGCCAAGAACCCTGTCCAATCACGCCGATCATCAGCAGTACCGAACCCTTGATCAAGCCGGGTTCGACTATGACTGGGTCTCGCGCGATTTGGCGCCGCGTGATCGTTTGGCCTCGGTTTATTTTGCAGCGACTGAGCACGATGAGGATCAGCCGATTCACCTTAAGATTATTGATCCAGACATCTGTTTTGATCGCTGCGCTGAAGAGTATGGTCACCCGTGTACCCAGTTTTGTCCGGCCGGGGTCTATGAGATCGTCGAAGACGACGACGGTCCCAGGCTCCAAATCAACGCAGCCAACTGCGTCCACTGCAAGACGTGTGACATCGCTGATCCTTACCAGGTGATCAATTGGGTCACGCCGGAGGGGGGCTCAGGCCCCAACTACACCAACTTATAATGGTTCAGAGTTCGCCCGTAAAGGATCCATAGATGACCACCAACAGTTTCGGTCGGGTTTTAACACTCACCACCTTTGGCGAAAGTCATGGCCCGGCCATTGGCTGTGTGATTGATGGCTTTCCGCCGGGGATGGCGATCAGTGCCGATGAAATTAAAGCGGCGTTGGTGCGTCGTGCCACGGGACAAAGCCGTTGGACGTCACAGCGCAAAGAGCAAGATGACGTTCAGATCGTCTCAGGGGTGTTTGAGGGCGTCACCACGGGCGCACCGATCGCGATGATCATCGAAAACACCGACGCCCGCTCAAAAGACTATTCCAAGATCAAAGACCAGTTTCGGCCAGGCCATGCCGACTACACTTACCACCACAAGTACGGCATCCGCGATTATCGCGGGGGCGGGCGGTCGTCGGCGCGCGAGACCACCATGCGCGTGGCCGCCGGCGCCTTGGCGGCGAAATACCTCAAGCACCATCACAACATCGACATTGTCGGCTGGATGTCGCAAATCGGCACTGAGGTTTGCGATGAGCACTTTGATGAGGCGACCATCCAAACCAATCCATTTTTCTGTCCCGACCCTGACCGCGTCGAAGCGCTTGAGGCCTACATGAAAGCGGTTTGGAAGTCAGGCGATTCGGTCGGGGCCAAAGTCAAAGTCCGCGCCCGCGGTGTGCCGGTGGGCTGGGGGGCGCCGGTCTATGCCAAACTCGACACCGATCTGTGCAGTGCGATGATGAGCATCAATGCCACCAAAGGCGTCGAGGTGGGCGCGGGGTTTGAGGCGGTCTCACAAACCGGCACCGAGCATCGCGACGAGATGACCCCTGAAGGGTTTTTATCAAATGCGGCTGGCGGCATTGTCGGTGGCATTTCAACGGGCCAACCCATTGAGGTGGCGGTGGCGTTCAAGCCCACCTCATCGCTGCGGCTGCCGGGACAAACCGTGGATGTGACGGGCGCACCGGTCGAGGTGGTCACCACAGGGCGACACGATCCGTGTGTGGGCATTCGAGCCGTGCCGATTGTCGAGTCGATGATGGCTTGGGTCCTGATGGATCATCTGCTGCTCCACCGAGCGCAGTGCTTAGACGTGCCTGAGCAAACCCCACGGATCCCGACGTGAAGCCATCCCAGCCGTTGTGTGTTGCCTTGGTGGGGGCCACCGGCGCAGTGGGCGAGGTGGCACTGGAGCTGATGGCAAGACGTTGGGGTCGGGCGGTGAGAGTTCACGCACTGGCCAGTGAAGACTCGGTCGGCCGCGAGGTGTCGTTTGGGCGCCGGTCAGTGGTGGTGGAGGCTTTGTCGGGATTCGATTTTGCCGACATCGATTTTGCGCTTTTTTGTGCCGGCGCTGAGGTGTCGGCGGAACACGTGCCGCGTGCTGAACAAGCCGGCGCGTGGGTCGTTGATAACAGCGCTCAATTTAGAGAGGATCCAGCGGTGCCCCTGGTGGTGCCTGAGGTCAATCCCGACGCGCTGGCCGATCGTCGCTCCCAGATTGTGGCCAACCCCAACTGCTCGACCATCCAGATGGTGCTGGCACTGGCGCCGATCCACCGGTTGTTTGGGATTGAGCAGGTGGTGGTGTCAACGTATCAAGCGGTTTCAGGCGCGGGCAAAGCCGCGATGGAAGAGTTGGGCCGCCAGGCGGTCGATCGGTTCAATTTTCGACAGCCAACGCCGACCATCTTCCCCCAGCCGATTGGCTTTAACCTGATCCCACTGATCGGTGAGATCGAGGCCAATGGGTCGTCAACAGAAGAAATGAAAATGGTTCGGGAAACAAGGCGGCTTTTGGCGGCGCCCAACTTGCCCGTGCACGCCACCGCGGTGCGGGTGCCGGTGTTCAATGGCCATGCTGAATCCATTTATGTGCGCACCCAGCGTCCAATTGATCTCGACCAAGCTCACGCGGCGTGGGCCGATGCATCTGGCGTGGAAGTGGCGCCCGATGCTGAGCCTGCCACACCGCTCACTCATGCCACCGACCATGATGCGGTGTGGATTTCACGGGTTCGGCGGGCAGCGGACGATGCCCATGGTTTGATGCTGTGGGTGGTCGCTGACAACTTAAGAAAAGGCGCGGCGCTGAATGCCGTGCAAATCATCGAGGCTTTGTGGGATGCGCGTCGCCCCGCGGCTGGTGCCACGCACTGAGTTTGCCCTTTGGCGATGGGGCCTGCTGTGGGTGTGGCTGACCGGGTCGGCCTTCGGCGCGGTCCCGACGCTGATCGAGTCGGGTGGGACCGACACGGTCGGTCTGGCGAAAGTGACGATGACTTTAACCCCGGCCGATCTCGGAGCGGCGGCATTGCTGCCCGGTGCGGACCCAACCGAAGGCACTGAACCCGACAAAGGCCTAGACGCACTGGTTTGGGTCCGTGGGCCTATTGGTGCGCGCCCGCTGCCGTCGTTGGACTGGCGATGGGCTGACCAACACATGGTCATCACCGCAACGTGGCCTGGCCCCGTGGCGGCGGATGGCCCTGAACTTTGGGTGCTGCGGGGCACCATTGGCAATCAGTCGGTGGATATCGCCGCGCGGGTGGATCCTGCGCTTGAGGTGATCGGCCCGGTGGATCGGGGGACCACGCTGTGGTCGCTGGTCAATCGCTGGCCGCTGGGCGATGATGAGGGCCAGACCCCTGTGGAGGCGCGGCTGGTTCGGTGGGTTGAGGCCAATCCACACGCGTTTGTGGACGCAGACCCCGCCACGCTTCGTCAAGGCGCCCTGCTGGTGGTCCCCAACCAAGCGTTCCAAAACCGTCGGCCACCAAAGGTCATGCCGCTGATCAAAGCCGCCGCGCCCGCAAACGGCGCGCCCGATCGGGCATCGCCACCTTTGGGCGTGGAGGCGTGGCTGGATCCGTGGTGGGTTGCCGAGGCGCCACCGGCCTGGGTTCAACAACGCGGGGGCGAGGGTGTGGCATTAACCCGCGCCGCGGCCGAAGATCCGGGTCTTGGACTCGGGGTGGTGCCAAGCGATGAGAGACTGCCGCTTGGCACCATTGCCCGGTGGGGTGGGTCGGTGCTGTTGGTGCTGGTGGCGCTGATGGTGCTCCAAGGTCTGGCGCATCGGGTGTTCGGTCGGCCGAAGGGGCCCGCGCGCGCGGTGAGCCCCACGGCGGCCGTCGGGCCGGGCGCGCCGACGCTGATGTGGGCATTGGCTGAGTGGAGTGCTCAGCATGGGGACCGTGCTCAAGCGTTCCACTGGTTAAATGAGCTGCGGGCGGATGCCAGCCCAAAGCTCACCCGGCAGGCCCAACGGCTCAAGCGTCAACTCCAGGCTGAGGCCGCCGCCGATCGGTTGGCGCTTTCGGATGCACGGCGGGGTCGGACGTGATGCCGTGCGCAGTGACCCAGCAACGGTGGGCTTTGGGTATAGAGTATGACGGTGGTCCCTTCTATGGGTTTCAGCGGCAACGCCAGAGCCCCACGGTGCAGGCGTGCTTAGAGGACGCTTTGTCGCAGGTGGCCAATGAGCGCATTCGGGTGCATGCGTCGGGTCGAACCGATGCCGGCGTCCATGCGCTGGGGCAAGTCGTTCATTTCGATGCGACGCCGCACCGCGATGAGCGCGCTTGGCTTTTGGGGGGGCAAACTCATTTGCATCCTGGGGTGGCCATTCGCTGGGTGAGGCCAGTCAGCGATGAGTTTCATGCGCGCTACAGCGCGCGTGCGCGCCACTACCGTTACCGCATCTTGAATCGCTTAAGTCGCAGCGCCATCCATCGTGACCGCGCTTACTGGGTGCATCAATCGCTGGATGCCGACAGCATGCATCGCGCCGCCCAAGCGTTGGTCGGTGAGCACGATTTCACCAGCTTCAGGGCCGCAGGGTGCCAGGCCCGCAACCCGATTCGCAGCGTGGCAGCGGTTCGGGTGCGGCGTGAGGCCGATGAGGTGGTGATGGATATCCAAGCGAATGCGTTTTTGTATCACATGGTCAGAAACATCGTCGGCAGCTTGGTGTTGATCGGCCGCGGCGAGCGCCCCGAGGTCTGGCTGACCGAGCTTCTGGCGGCCAAAGACCGGCGTCAATCGGGAATGACTGCGCCGGCACATGGGCTGTATTTCATCAGCGCCCTGTACGATTCGGCGTGGGGATTGCCATCGGAACACGCCATGGACCGGGCTGAAGCCTTATCATAAACCTCTGATGACAGTCTCTGACCTCTGGGTGAAATTGTGCGGCATCACGCAGGCCGAAGACGCTCACTGCGCTCACCGCGCGGGGGTCGATGCGGTGGGGTTGGTGTTTGTGCCCCAAAGCCCTCGATCGTTGACCTTGGATCAGGCCAAGGCCCTGGATCAGCGCATGGATGACGGTCTCGAGCGGGTGGGGCTCTTTATGGATGCCCCAAGCGATTGGGTGGCCGCGGTGCTCGACACCATTCGACTGGATCGCCTTCAGTTTCATGGCAGCGAGTCGGCCAATGAGTGTGAGCGCTACGGCATGCCCTATATCAAAGCATTGGGGTTTGCCGATGTGGCCGGTGCGTCAGCGGACGATCGGCCGATGAGGCAAGCCCAGTGGCTGGCGCGTGCCCATCAGTATCGCCAAGCCGATGCGTTGTTGATAGATTCACACGGATCAGGTCAAATGGGGGGCTCGGGCGAGACCAGTGATTGGCAAGCGTTGTCATACACCGCCCGCCAGCTCGATCGGCCCTGGATATTGGCCGGCGGGTTGCGCCCGGACAACGTCGCTCAGGCACTGATCGAGGTCGACCCGCACGGCATTGATCTGTCCAGCGGCGTGGAAACGCAACCTGGAATCAAAGATCATGGCAAGATAAACGAATTGATGCGATCACTGGAGCGGGTCGCATCACACCAAGACAGGACATCCGATGATGGCTAAGCCGCTAGAGCAAATGCAGCACAACCCGCCGATTTCCGGTGTGTGGCCCGATGCCACTGGCCACTTTGGCACTTACGGTGGGCGGTTTGTTTCAGAGACATTGATGCCCGCGCTGGAAGAGTTGGAGATCGCTTGGCGCCATTACTTGAGCGATGCACGCTTCATCGAGCGTTTGGATCAAGACCTGGCGACGTTTGTGGGCCGGCCTTCACCCATTTATTGGGCCGAAAATCTCACCCGCGCGGCGGGCGGGGCCAAGATTCTGTTCAAGCGTGAGGACCTGAACCACACCGGTGCCCACAAGATCAACAACACGGTCGGCCAGGCCTTGCTCGCCCAGGCCATGGGCAAGCGACGCGTGATTGCAGAGACGGGCGCGGGTCAGCACGGTGTGGCATCGGCCACAGTGGCCGCGCGTTTGGGCATGGAATGCATCGTCTACATGGGGTCTGATGACATTGAGCGTCAATCGCCCAATGTGTATCGGATGAAATTAATGGGCGCTGAGGTGGTCAGCGTCGATACCGGCTCGAGAACACTCAAAGACGCCTTGAACGAGGCCATGCGCGATTGGGTGACCCACGTCGACAACACCTTTTATATTCTTAGGCACCGCTGCCGGCCCCCACCCGTATCCGGCCATGGTGCGCGATTTTAATGCGGTGGTGGGACGCGAGGCGCGGCGCCAAATGCTTGAACACTACGGGGCGTTGCCTGACGCGCTGGTGGCATGCGTGGGCGGTGGCTCCAACGCTTTGGGACTGTTTCATCCGTTCATTGAGGATGACTCGGTGGACATGATTGGCGTTGAGGCGGCCGGCCGAGGCTTAAGCGGTGATGAGCACTCGGCGACCCTGTGTGCCGGCCGGGTGGGGGTGTTACATGGTTCGCGGACCTACTTGTTGGATGATGACGCGGGCCAAATTCGGGACACTTACTCGGTCTCGGCAGGGCTTGATTACCCCGGCGTTGGCCCAGAGCACGCCTGGCTCAAAGATTCTGGTCGCGCGCGCTATGTGGGCGTGGATGATCGAAAGGCGATGGAGGCTTTCCACATGGTCTCTCGAACAGAGGGCATTATCCCCGCCTTGGAAACGGCTCACGGTTTGGCCTATGGCATTGAACTGGCCGCCACCATGTCGCCCGATCAGACGGTGTTGATCAATCTCTCCGGTCGAGGCGACAAGGACATCAACACCGTGGCCAAGTTGGAAGGAATCAGTTTATGACAGGGGGCATGACCAACCGCATTGATCAACGTTTTCAGGCGCTAAAAGAGGCCAACCGAGCCGCGCTGGTGCCTTATATCACCGCCGGCCACCCGCACCCCGATGCCACAGTGGCCTTGCTGCACGCGGCGGTGAGTGCGGGCGCAGATGTGGTGGAGTTGGGCATGCCGTTTTCCGATGTGATGGCCGATGGACCGGTCATTCAGCGGGCATGTGAGCGGGCCTTGGAGCATGGCGTGGGCTTGCAAGAAGTGCTCACACTGGTCGCTCAATTTCGACAGCACGATGCGACCACGCCTGTGGTGTTGATGGGCTACACCAATCCAATTGAGCGCTACGGCGCGACGCGGTTTGCTGAAGACGCCGCCCAAGCCGGCGTGGATGGCCTATTGATTGTGGATTGTCCGGCAGATGAAGCGCGCGACCTTCAAGGCGAGTTGGCCAACGCCGGCCTCCATCAGATTTTTTTGGTGGCACCCACCACCAACGATGCTCGCCTAGCGCGTGCCTCTGAACTGGCGGGGGGGTTTGTCTACTACGTTTCGCTGACGGGTGTGACGGGCGCGGCCACGCTGAACACAGATGCTTTGGCGCCGATGGTTGAGCGCATCCGTGGCCGGATTGACTTGCCGGTGGCGGTGGGTTTTGGTATCCGCGAGCCTGAACAAGCCGCGCGGGTGGCTGAACTCGCTGATGCCGTCGTGATTGGATCGGCGCTGGTCTCCAAGCTTCATGACATTGACACTGTCGATGAGGCTTGCGCCACGGCCAGTGCGTATTTGTCTAAAGTGCGCGCGGCAATGGATGAGGCACGCGCGGGCGTGGATCTGGCGGCAAGCGGATAGGCCATGAACTGGTTTCAAAAATTGATGCCCTCAAGAATTCGAACCCAAGGCAACAAAAAACGAAAAGTGCCCGATGGGTTATGGACCAAGTGCGACGCCTGCGATGCTGTGCTGTATCAACCTGAGCTGGAGCGTAACTTGTGGGTGTGTCCCAAGTGTGACCACCACATGGCCCTCACGGGCCGAGCCCGGTTGGATGCGTTTTTAGACGCTGAGCCGCGCGTTGAGATCGGTGCCGACATTCAGCCACAAGACCCGCTGAAGTTTAAAGACTCCAGGCGCTACCGCGAGCGTTTGTCCGCGGCTCAAAAAGCGACCGGTGAGCGCGATGCGCTGGTGGCGATGCAAGGCCAGCTCAACGGCCGCGATGTCGTTGCCGTTGCCTTTGATTTTCGGTTCATGGGCGGCTCGATGGGGAGCGTGGTGGGCGAGCGATTTGTTCGCGCTTGCCAGATCAGTCTTGATCGACAATGGCCATTGGTGTGCTTTGCCGCATCGGGCGGAGCGCGCATGCAAGAGGGGCTGTTTTCGCTGTTTCAAATGTCGAAAACATCGGCGGCCTTGGCACGATTATCGGCCAATGGCATCGCTTATATCTCAGTGCTCACTCACCCGACCATGGGCGGGGTGTCGGCAAGTTTGGGCATGTTGGGTGACATTCAATTGGCCGAACCCAACGCCCTGATTGGTTTTGCCGGTCCTCGAGTGATTGAACAAACCGTTCGAGAAACGTTGCCAGAGGGTTTCCAGCGCGCAGAATTTTTAATCGAAAAAGGGGCTTTGGATCAAATCGTTGATCGTCGTGAGCTTCGTGAGCGCATTGCGGTGCTGTTGGACGGTTTGATGCCCATCACCGACGTGAAAGAAGGCGAGCTGGTCGATACCAGCCCTTGAGTCTGTCGATGCCGCACTCCACTTTGGAGGCTTATTTGCAGGCGCTTGAACAGCGCGCCAGTCAGCATAAGATCGAGTTGGGTCTAGACCGCGTGCAGGCGGTGTTTGATCGTTTGTTTGATGCCCAATCATTTGCCTCCATTGACATTGTCACGGTTGCCGGGACCAACGGCAAAGGCTCAACGGTGGCGTTTGCGCAAGCCATCGCTTTGGCCGCGGGTCGTTCGGTGGCGGCCTATACATCACCCCACATCGCTCGGTTCAATGAGCGCTTGACCCTCAATGCGGTGGCGTTGCCCGACGCCGAGTGGCTGTTGGCGTTTGAGCGGGTGGATGATGCCCGTCAAGGGGTGGGACTGACCTATTTTGAGCAGGTGACCCTGGCGGCACTGGTGCTGATTGAGCGCGCCCAACCGGCGCTGGCGTTGCTGGAGGTGGGGCTTGGTGGTCGCTTGGATGCGGTCAATGTGATTGACCCAGACGTCGCTGTGGTGACCTCGATAGGACTTGATCACATGGATTACTTGGGCCCCACGCGGAGTGACATTGGGCGAGAAAAGATGGGGATTGCTCGTCAAGGGCGTCCGCTGGTCATCGCCGAGCCCGATTGGCCGGGCGGCTTAGAGGAGGCTCTGAACGCCACGGGAGCGCGCGTCATTCGGGTGGGAGACTCATTCAACTGGGTGGGAGACACATCGACGCCGGCCGCCTCCACTGATTGGACATTGCAAAGGGTGACCGATCATGGTGTGATCGAGCGGGTGCTGCCCCCACCGGGGCTTGCGGGAACACACCAGATGGCGAACGCCGCAGCGGCGGCGGTGGCGCTGTCAGCGCTTTGGGGGGAGGGGTTTTTGAACTCAGCGGCCGTTGCCGAGGGCATTGAGCGTGCGCGTTTGGCTGGCCGGTTTGAAACGGTCGCCCATGCGCCTGAGGTGATCCTGGATGTCGCCCACAATGAGGCGTCAGCGATTGCCTTGGCGGCGGCATTGGCGGCTCAGCGGCACCGCGGTCGAACCTGGGCGGTGTTCAGCGCGTTTGCCGACAAATCCATCGAAGCNATGGCCGCGGCGCTCGCCGACCACGTGGACCACTGGCATGTGGCCGGGATGGGCGGCCCTCGGGGCATGGATNCCCACGCTTTGATCAGCCGACTTCAAGCCGGCGGTGTTGCCACTGGACTTTCCGCGGTAAAATCCATTCCTCAAGCATTGGATCAGGCNTTGGCGCAGGCCGAGCCGAGTGATCGAGTGGTGGTGTTTGGATCATTTCAGGTGCTGGCCCAAGTGGCCGATCGCTGGTCGAGCAAGGAGTGAGCAACGATGGACGATGTGCTTAAACAACGCCTTGTGGGGGCCGCGGTGCTCATTGCACTGGCGGTCATTTTTGTGCCGATGCTTTTCGACGCGCCTCGGGATGAGCGCCTTGAGCGCCAGTTGGACCCGGCCATTCCCCAATCGCCGAATGCCGATGAGGATGTCCGTCGCCTGCCGCTCAATCCGGAGGCATCGCGGCTCATTGACGAGGATGCTCAACAAACCAATCGCACCGTGCCGCCGCCACCGGAGGGCCGCCCCGATCCTGACTCAGAACCTTCGCCAGAGCCCGCCTCGACCCAGCGCGTGCCCCTGAGCCCTTCCGATCAGCCGCCAAGCCCTTCGACTGAGGCCAATAGTGATGCGGCGGCGCCGGCGGTGTCCGAGCCCGCGTCCGACAACGAGGCCACCGACTCAGCGACCGCTGAGGACGATGCACAGCGTGAGCCTGATCCGGCTGACCCAGCCACAGCATCAGCCCTCGAGCCTGAGGCCTCGCCCGAGCCCGCCGGGCAATCCAGTCTGGAGGAAAATTGGGTGGAGGCTTGGCGCGTGCAGGTGGCCAGCTTCAGCGCAAAAGCCACCGCAGATCAGGTGGAGGCGGCATTGAGCCAGCGGGGTCACCAGGCTCGGATTGACCGCATTGAGCGAGGCGGTTCGGTGTTGTATCGCATCCAAACGGGGCCATACCCCAGCCGCGCGCTCGCCACTGAAGCGGCCGAGACGATTGATGCACAGGTGGCGGGCGTGGCGCCAGTGGTTCGCGCGCCACAAACCGCGACCGCGGCAGCCAATGTCTCGCCTGGATACGCGGTTCAGGTGGGCTCATTCACCCGCCGCGACAATGCCCAGCGGCTGCACGCCGATCTGACCGCGGCGGGGTTTGAAGCCTTTTACTTTGCCGAATCGATGGGCACGCGGGACATTTGGCGCGTGCGGGTGGGCACGGTGGCCGAGCGCAGCGACGCCGAGCGCTTGCTTGAGCGGTTGCGGGATGAGGCCGAGCTTGAGGGCCTGGTGGTCTCACATCCATGAGCGCAATGACCCACGCCGATTGGGTGATCGTGGGCATTTTAGGGCTATCGGTTGTCGTGAGTGTCTTTCGAGGGTTTGTCAAAGAGGCCTTTTCTTTGGCCACCTGGGTCGTGGCGGGGGTCGTCGCGTTTCGGTTTTCTGATCTGGGCGCACAACGCCTGGCGGTCTGGATAGAGACACCCTCAATCCAGCTGATCACGTCCTTTTTGGTGATGTTCATTGGCCTGTTGATCGTCGGGGGGTTGCTGGGGGTGTTGGTGGGCCAAATGGTCAAGCAAACTGGATTGAGCGGCACCGACCGCGTGTTGGGAGCGCTGTTTGGATTGGTTCGCGGCGTGGTGGTGATCACCATCGGTGTTTTGCTGGCTGGACTGACGCCGTTTGTTGAAGATCCGTGGTGGCAGGCGTCGCTGTTGCTGCCCCATTTTGAGACCATGGCCGAGCAGGTTGTGGGACAATTGCCCCCCGCGATGCAGGACCAGCTGCTGCGCTCGCAAGGATTGGAGATTTAAAAAGGCATGTGCGGAATCGTCGGTATCTTCGGTCAAGCCCCCGTGGCAGCGCGCTTATACGATGCGATGACGGTGCTGCAACACCGCGGTCAGGATGCAGCTGGGATCACCACCTTGGATGAGGGGCGAATGCGCTCCACTCGCGGACTGGGCTTGGTCAGCGATGTCTTTGTCGAAGAATCGGTCGCTAACCTCACCGGGCAGGTGGGCATTGGCCATGTCCGCTATCCCACCGCAGGCTGTGATCAGCCTGATGAGGCCCAGCCAATGTATGTCAACGCGCCGTTTGGTATCGCGTTGGGTCATAACGGCAACTTGATTAATTCAGAGTCTTTGAGTCGTGAGCTGTTCGCGCGTGACCGGCGTCACATCAATACGGAGTCAGACTCGGAGGTGTTGCTCAATTGCTTGGCTCATGAGCTTTCATTTCAACTGGGCCGTGGCACCATTCAAGCCGATGTGTCTCCCGAACAAATCTTCGCCGCCGTTGATGCGGTTCACGGCCGTTGCCGAGGCGCATATGCGGCAGTGGCGTTGATTGCAGGGGTTGGGCTGTTGGCGTTTCGGGATGTGCATGGCATTCGGCCCGCGGTCATCGGACAGCGGCAAAGTGCCGAAGGCATGGAGTTCATGGTGGCTTCAGAGTCTGTGGCACTCGACATTTTAGAGTTCGAACTGATCGATGATTTGGCGCCAGGTGAAAGCGTATTGATTGACCTTCAAGGTCAGCTTCATCGGCACGTGAGCGAACACGCTCAGCCGCACACGCCCTGCCTGTTTGAATATGTCTACTTTGCCCGACCCGAGTCCATGATCGATGATTTATCGGTCCACAAATCAAGACTCCGCATGGGTGAGGCGTTGGCTGAGAAGATTCTCCGAGAGTGGCCCGATCACGACATCGACGCTGTCGTGCCCGTGCCCGATACCAGTCGCACGGCATGTTTGCCGCTGTCGCAAATGCTCAACGTGAAGTACCGCGAGGGCTTGATCAAAAACCGCTACATCGGCCGGACGTTCATCATGCCGGGTCAAGAGGCCAGGGCGCGCTCGGTTCGGCGCAAGCTCAACACCATTCCGTTGGAGCTTCGAGGCAAGAACGTGCTGCTTGTGGATGACTCCATTGTTCGCGGCACCACGTCGACTCAGATTGTGCAAATGGCCCGGGATGCGGGCGCCAAAAAGGTTTATCTGGCCTCGGCCTCTCCGCCGGTTCGCCATCCCAATGTCTACGGCATCGATATGCCCTCTGCCCATGAGTTGGTGGCAGCGAATCGAAGTGTTGCCGAGATCCAGGCCATCATCGGGGCTGATCGATTGATCTATCAAGACCTCGAAGCGATGGAGCAGGCGGTGTTGGGAAGCAACACGACCTTGGCTGGCTTTGACAACAGTTGCTTTTCGGGGCGCTATGTCACCGGGCTGGACGATGGCTATCTTGATGAGCTGGAGCAGCGTCGGTCCGATCAAGCCAAGCAAAGCCGCAGGCAGCAAGCCTAGGCGCACTCGGGCATGTCTCAAGACACAGCCATTGTTTGGTTTCGGCGCGATCTTCGTCTGAGTGATCACCCCGCCTTGACCCGCGCGCTCAATCATGAGGCAGTGGTCTGTGTGTACATTGACGATCCAAAGCGTGAGGGTGAGTGGCCTTTGGGTCAGGCAAGCCGCTGGTGGTTGGCGCAGTCACTGGCAACGTTGGATCAATCTTTGCAAGCGCGTGGTAACCGCTTGCTTGTCTACAGCGGGGATTCAACATCGGTTCTCACGCAATTGATCGAGGCCCACCAGGCGCGGGCTGTGTATTGGAACCGGGTCTATGAGCCCAGCCCGCGTGAGTATGATGCCACCCTCAAAGACCACCTTAAAAATAAGTATGCAGGCGATGCTCTCCACGTTGAGAGCTTTAAGGCACAGCTTTTAAAAGAGCCTTGGGAGATGCTCAAAAAAGACCGCACCCCGTATTTGGTCTTCACCCCATTTTGGAGACATTTTCAAGCCACGTGGACAGCGCCATTGCGCCTGCCTGCACCGGATCGAATACCGGCTGCGCCAGAGGTCGAGGGGATGGTCCCGACCATCGACTCAGCCCAATTGGCGCCGACTCACCCTTGGACAGAACAACTTGCGCAGGTGTGGTCGCCCGGTTGGCCTCACGCGCAGGCTCAATTGAGTGCGTTTGTGGATCAAGGCCTCAGCCAATATGAGTCGGCCCGCAACCGCCCTGATCAGGCGGGGACATCGAGCTTATCGCCGTATCTCCACTTTGGCGAGCTGTCGGTCGGCGAGGTGATACGGGCCTGTGACCCCTCAGGCGAGGTGCCCGATGAAGACAACGCGGTGTCGTTCGTCCGAGAAATTGTCTGGCGCGAGTTTTCGCATTATTTGCTGTACTACTTCCCCCACATACCAAGCCAGCCGTTAAAACCGGTGTTCAATCAGTTTCCATGGCGATCGGCCGACGAGTACGCTCAAGACCTGGCGGATTGGAAAAAAGGCGACACCGGGGTCCCGATGGTTGATGCTGGCATGCGCCAGCTGACGGCCACTGGCTGGATGCACAATCGCGTGCGCATGGTGGTGGCCTCCTACTTAACTAAGAATCTTTTAATCCCTTGGCAAGAGGGGGCCCGGCATTTTTGGGACACGTTGGTGGATGCCGATCTGGCCAACAACACCCAAGGCTGGCAGTGGACGGCGGGGTCAGGCGCGGATGCATCGCCTTACTTTCGGGTGTTTAATCCCACGCTTCAAGGTGAGAAGTTTGATCCGACCGGTGCCTACGTTCGACGCTGGTGCCCGGAGCACGCTGATCGATCAGCCAAGCAGGTTCATCAACCCGCCGACCACATTGACCTCAAAGCGCAGCGACAGGGCGCGCTGGCGGCCTACGCTCAAATCAAAAAAGATCGATAGGCCCAGTGCCATGGCTCCCAGATGAGCCCGTGTGGATTGTCTGGTCCATAACTTTCCGCAAACTCAAACTCGCCCGCGTGGGCTTGTAACCATGCATAGGCCGGCGTTTGCGCAAACCCCTGCTCCAATTGTGGCGTGTTGGGCGTGGTGAGATCGAGCGCATGGCCGCTGTGGTGTTCACTGTAGCCCGGGGCGGCGGAGACTTTTAAGATGTCATCAATGCTCAAACCTTGAGCCAGTTTTCTTTCGATCAAACCGGCTTGGTAGTCGATTGAGCGGTAGGCGGACACGACCTGCAATACGATGCCATCGGCCCGGGCCGCGGCTTCCATCGATGCCCAGGCTTGGGCCGTCTCGGGCGACAGGCGTTGCGCCCGCCCGTGAATATCGAGTCCAATGTCGACCAGCGCATGGGCCTCCGCCACAGGCTTGAGTTGGTGGCGCGAGGCATAGTCGGCGGGCAGTCCCAACTTCGCGAACCATTCATCAATTCGTTGGCTGGGCGAGTGCGATCGGGTTGACATTGTTCGTTAACTGCCTTGAGGTGGCTTTGGGGATAAACCATGCGTTTGACTGAGTGTAGCCGCTTGGTTGATGTCATCCAAGCCCAGCGCAAGCATCACCAGTCGGTCAACGCCCAGCGCCACGCCGGCGCAGCGCGGCAACCCCGCCTCCAGTGCCCCCAGCAAGCGCGCATCAGGGGCGGGACACGGCCGTTGTCGATGTTGGCGACGGACCAAGTCATCATTGAAACGCCGCCGCTGCTCGTCCAGATCTCTGAGTTCTTGATAACCATTGGCCAGTTCAACGGGCCCCACAAACACCTCGAATCGCTTGGCATGGCGACCGGTGTCGGTCAGCTCCGCCAATGCCTTTTGGTGGATGGGATAGTCGTAGATGACATGAATCTCGCCGCGTGGCCATGTCGATTGCACGTGGCGCGCAAAGACATGATCGATCTGGTCTTCCAGTGGCCAGTGCCGGATTTCTTCGGGCACCCAACGTTGCCAATGGGTGGCCTCGTCGGGCGTCAACTCACAGCCAATGGCCTCTTTGCAGGCGTCTGACCAAGATTGCCAACGGGAGGGCCAGTCATGTGAGTGCGCCGATGCAATTGTGCTCACAAGGGCAAGAACTTCCTCGGCCAATGCTTGCCACGACCAATCGGCGCGGTACCACTCAAGCAGGGTAAATTCGGGCTGATGATGGCGCCCCAGTTCCCCGCCTCGAAACACCGGACCCAGCTCATAAAAACTTTTGAGTCCTTCAGAGAGCAACCATTTGTGTGCGGACTCAGGCGATGTGCGAAGGAAAGCCGGCGGCGTGGTGTTGAGCGAGATGCTCTCAATGTGAACGTCGCTGACCGCGTGGGGCACGACGCAGGGCGTGGTGACTTCCAAGACATCTCGGGCCAAAAAAAATGAGCGAATACGTTGCACGATCTCAGCGCGCTGTTTGAGGTGATCGACATTCATGCGGTGGTGGTTTCAATCGTTAATGTCAGTGACAACCTCTTAATCTGGTCGGCCTCAACCAGGAGGTCCCGATGGGTCAGTGGGTGGGCTTTGAGCCACGCATCAGGCAGTGACAGGTGCAGTGTGCGCGTGTCGGCGCGCCATTCGATGCGATCGGGCCAGTCATCATTGCGTGCACGAGCGAATGCCACGGCCAAACGCATCAGCATGAGCAAGTGCAAGGTCGTCTCGTGCAAGCGTTCGGGAATCAAATCCAACCCACCGGGATGGGGTTTGGCCCGCTGTCCCCGGGCCAGCGTGGCCATCACCTGTTGCTCGGTTTGACTGAATCCAGGCATGTCGGCGTGGGCCAAGACATAGCCTGAGTGGAGATGGTAGTGCTCGTGGGCGATGGCCAAACCCAACTCATGGACTGAGCAGGTCGCTGCCAGCAGTTCGCGGCTGACCGCTGGCAGTGACCATGCGGTTGCTGTGGCATCCCAGCCGGTCAATGCCCAGTGGCGGACCCGACGGGCTTGAGCACGGTCGCATTGGTACCGGTCGAGCATGGCTTCAATGGTGCCTTGCCGTGGGTTGTCTTGGCCTTGGTCTGGCGCCAGTCGAGCCACCAAGTCATACAACAGACCCTCACGAAGCGCGAATGGGGATGCCGACAGCACGTCAATGCTCAAAGCATCCATCAGCCCATCAATAATCAATGCGCCGCCAGCAATCACCGGTCGCCGCCGCTCAGACAGACCTGGCAAATCGATCGCATCAAGCCGTTTGGCCTGAATCAAACGCTCGCGGATTTCAGACATGCGCTCGCGGGTGAGGCCTGAGGGCATGGTGGGGTGAAGGGCATCGGCCATTGCAACCAGCGCTCGGGCAGTGCCTGAGGCTCCGATGGCCTGTTGCCACGGATAAGTCTTAATTTGTGCTGCGAGTGATTGGGCGTCGGCCATGACTTTGTCGCGCCCGCGGGCCCAACGGGATGCGCTGATGTCATGGTCTTTAAAAAACTTTTGAGTCAGGCCCACACAACCCATCGGTAAGCTTTCTAACACGCTGGGCGTGTGGCCGTGACCGGCGACGACCTCTGTTGATCCACCCCCCACATCAATGATCAACTTTGGGGTGCCCTCGTTGGCCATGCCTTGGCACACACCGATATAAATCAATCTGGCCTCCTCACGACCGCCGATGACCTCAATGGGCGCGCCCAGGGCTTTTTCAGCGGCCGTTAGAAAGGCGTCACGCTGAGCCAGGCGCCGGAATGTTTGTGTGCCCACAGCGCGGATGTGGTCGGCAGGAATGCCTTGAATCCGCTCTCTAAAGCGGCTCAGTGATGCCAGAGCATGTTCGCTGGTGGATGGGTCAAGCTGGCCTTGGCGATTTAAGCCCCCGGCAATTCTGACCATGTCTTTGAGTTGGTCAATGACCCGAAGCTCACCGTGTTCATGCCTGGCGACCACCAAGTGAAAGCTGTTTGAACCCAAATCAATCGCGGCGTAAAGGTCACGCTTGGGCATCACTGGGCCAATCTATCAGTGCCTTTTGCATGTCGACAATCGGTGCATGTCCAGTCGCAGGGGTTACCGGGGCGTAGGTGCCATCGGGTGACAACGCCCAGGCACTTTGGTTGTCTTGGAATGCCAGGTCAATGCTTTCGGTCCAGACGCGGTGGGCGTCGTCGGCGTTGAGGAGGGGGAAGCACGCCTCCACCCGCTGAAATAAGTTGCGCTCCATCCAATCGGCGCTGGCGGCCATGGTCTCGCTTTGGCCGCCGTTGACAAAATGATACACCCGGCTGTGCTCCAAAAACCGACCGAGCACAGAGCGCACCTGAATGTTTTCAGACAGCCCTTCGATGCCGGGTTTGAGGCAGCAAATGCCCCGCACCACCAGCCGAATGGGCACGCCCGCGCGCGATGCACGATAGAGCGCCTGGATGATCTCCGGCTCGGTCAGTCCATTCATTTTGGCGTCAATGCCACAGGGGCGGTGATGCTGGGCGTGGTCAATCTCACGGTCGATTTTGGCAAGCAGTGCGGTGTGGAGATTGAATGGTGACTGCAGCAAATGCGTCAGCGCTTTGGCCTGGCCTAAGCCCGAAAGTTGCTGAAACATCAGATGCACATCTTCAGCCAGCGCTGGATGTGCGGTCAATAAACTCCAGTCCGTATAGGCTTTGGTGGTGCCTTGATGGTAATTGCCCGTGCCCAAGTGCACATAGCGGCGAAGCTCACCGCGCTCGCGACGCACAATCAGCATCATCTTGGCGTGGGTCTTGTGGCCAACAACGCCATACACCACCTGAACGCCGGCCTCTTGCATGCGGGTGGCCAAAGCGATGTTGGCCTCTTCATCAAAGCGTGCGCGAAGCTCGACAATCACCGTGACATCCTTACCCGCACGGGCCGCTTCAATCAACAGGCTGACCAACGCCGAGTCTTCACCCGTCCGATACAGGGTTTGTTTGATGGCCAAGACTGCGGGGTCGTTGACCGCTTGGCGCATCAGATCCACCACCGGAGTGAAGCTGTCGTAGGGGTGATGCAATACCCAATCTTGACGGTCAATTGCGGCAAACAGATTGTCGCTGGTGATGAGCGCTCTGGGGGTGGCCGGCTGGAAGGGTGGATAGCAAAGATCGGCCCGATCAGCCAAATCACACACCGCGCTTAAGCGGTTGAGGTTGACAGGCCCATCACACTGATAAATGGCCGACGCGTCCAGTCCAAACTGAGTGGCGAGAAATTGGGCAATCGGTTGAGGGCAGTTGGCGGCCACCTCCAGGCGCACNGCCTGCGCGAATCCGCGTCCCATCAGTTCCCCTTCCANNGCGCGTGCCAGATCTTCGACCTCTTCTTCGTCGACGAACAGCTCACTGTTTCGGGTGACGCGAAANTGATAGCATCCNTCGACCTGCATCCCGGGAAACAGCTCTTGGATAAACGCATGCATCACCGATGACAAAAACACAAAATCATTTGGTCCATCGGAGTGATTGGATGGAATGCGGATAATTCTGGGCAATGAACGCGGTGCGCGCACCAAGGCCATGCCGCTGTCACGCCCAAAGGCGTCCTCACCATCCAAAGCCACTGCGAAATTCAGCGACTTGTTTAGGATGCGAGGAAACGGGTGCGCCGGGTCGAGTCCCAGAGGGCTCAGCACCGGCATGATTTCGTTTTGAAAGTGGCTGTGTAGCCAATCGCGCTGTTGGTTGGTCCACGTGGATCGACGCAGGATGCGAATGTTCTCATCTCGCAATGCCGGCGTGAGCTCTTCATTCAAGATGCGGTATTGCTCATCGACCATCTCCACCACGGTCTTTCGAATGGCTTGCAGGGTTTGACCCGGGGTGAGGCCATCACTGCCGGGCTGATTGGCCCCATGCGCCATCCGCTGTTGGATGGACGCCACGCGCACTTCAAAAAACTCATCCAGGTTGGTGCAAGAAATGCACAAGAAACGAAGTCGCTCCAACAGTGGGATGCGCGGGTCTTGGGCCAGCGCGATCACCCGCTGATTGAAGCTCAACAGACTCAGCTCACGATTGAAAAAAAGCTCTGGCGCATCGACCGAGGCCTCGTGCCAGGCGCTGATCGGTTCGGTCAGCTGACCGATACTGGGGTTCGCTGTCATCGTTGGGCCAGTCGGAACTGCTCTCGTCGGAGTTGCACAATCCGCGCATTGATTCGCGCGCGCTGATAATAATCCATCGATTCATTGTCCAACACGCGCTCGAGTTGTTCAATCGCCTCATCCAGCCCACCGCGGATGTAGTAGCTTTCGGCTTGCGCCTCACCAGCGCGCACGGCATCACCCGCTTGAGCCGCGGCTTGTGCGTAAAGCTCTGTCATTTTTAGATCTGTTGGGTGTGCGTGGAGGTGTCGTCTCAACACGGCCGCGGCCTCGATGGCGCGTTCCTGGGTGGGCTCGTGCATCAGCGCTTGGGCGTATTGTACGGTGATCATTTGGCTGCCGGCATATTGGTGGTAGAGCTCAGAGAGAATCGCCAGGCTTTGCTCAACGTCACCTTGGGCCAGGGTTAAGTCGGCGTGAAGCAGGCGATAAAGTTGATTGTCAGGCTGATGCGCCAGCAAGACATCCAAATGCGTTTTGGCCAAGTTGAGCTGACGGGCCTCGATGGCCGCCAGCGACAGCCCGTAATGCATCGGCAAAGCGGGGCGGTCTTGTTGTTCTAGGCGCAGTCGGAAATACGCGATGGCTTGTTCGGGGCGCTGACTCATCAGCACTCGAAGACGCGCTTGAACGTAATGGAACAGGGCGTCATCTTTGGGCGTGTCTTGGGCAAATTGGGCTGCACGCGCGCGCGCCTCCGCCACCCGATTGATCGTGAGTGGGTGTGTTCGCAAGTACTCTGGAACACCATCGCCCCGACTTCTGGACTGGACATTGAGTCGCTCAAAAAAGCGGGTCATCCCGTTGGGGTCATAACCGCCCCGGGCGAGCAGGCCGATGCCGACGCGGTCGGCTTCGGCCTCGCTTTGACGGGTGTGGTTGATCTGGAACTGATTGGCCAGCCCCATCCCACTCATCAAAATGGCGCCGGTGGCATCACCCCCACCGCCGGCCATGCCCGAAGCAATCGCCAGCCCGAGGGTGGCCAGCATCGTGGGCATCGAGACATTTTGTTGATTTTCCATCGCGCGGGCCAGGTGGTCTTGGGTGATGTGGGCAATCTCATGGGCCACCACGCCGGCCACCTCGGCTTCATTTTGTGCAAGCAGGATCAGACCAGAGTGCAGGCCAATGACGCCGGCCGGCGCGGCGAAGGCGTTGATGGTGGGATTTTTGAGCACAAAGAAATGAAAATCAGACTGATTCCGAGTTGAATAAGAGACCAAGCGGTAGCTCATGTCTTCGATGTAGTCGACAATGAAGGGGTCTTCAATGAGCATGTCATTGGCCCGGAAATACCGCTCAATGTCTGTGGCAAACGTCCGCTCTTCCTCGGGGGACAGGACTCGGGTGGTGGTGGAGCCCATCTCGGGCAGGCGCACGCTGTCTTGGGCAGACGCCCCAGCGCTCACAGCGAGCACCAGCCCAACTGCCCAGTGGGCAATGCGGTGGGGGCACGCTGTGGTTAACGCCATGGGTCTGATCTCATTGCTTGGGCCTTATCCATTGTCTTTGGTCGATGTGCGCGTGTTGGCTCACCTTCTGTCAGACCAATCAGTATCGCTCATGTTCCGCGTGGATTGGCGATTGCTCATAGTGGGGTCCATCGGGGCCTGCGCCGGCCAGTGCCGGGCGATGGCCGCCGTGTCATGCCCCATGCTCGGAACAATCCACATCGAAGACACGGTAAGCTATTCATGTGACCATTACATCACACACCAGTGCCCCATCACAGCCCAAATCGGTGGCCATGATTCGTGTTGACCCTGTCGATCACAGACAAGGTGAGGGTCAGGGGTGGGAGCCGGTCACCCGATGGGTTCAAAACAAAGCCAATCAAGCCGCGCCGGTCCAGGTCTTTTTGCATGGGCCAGCGGTCACGCCCGGCGCGATGGCGCCATTAAACACCCTCCAGGCGCTGGACCAAATGCCGTCTGTCACCGTGACGGTCTGTCAGGCCGCCTGGCAGCGCCTGGGCCTGAACCGTGAGCCGCCATTGGCGGTGGCCAGTTTGGTCGAGCTTTGGGCAAACTTGTCTCGCGCACAGCACATTGGAATGTGGGGGCGGGGCGAGTGGCCCGCGTCGAGTGCTGACTGGCCGCGTGTGGCTGAGCCTGCAGTCACCGAGGGCGGCGCGTGGGGCCTGATGGTGGCGCACGCGCCTGATCAGGCGGATCGGCAAAGCCTGTTGGAGTTGGCTTTGGCCGCCGCGGTGTTGGAGCTTGATGTGGTGGTGGGCTTTGGCCCCGCTGCAACAGAAGAATTGTCAGGCGAGACGGGGCAGCGCTGGGCGCAGCTGACGGACCATCGGCTGGCCGGGATCATCACGCAAGCCTCGGAGGATGATCGGTATCATGAACGGCGCTGGTTGGTGGTGTAGAGGTGGCTGGATCACGGAGATGAGCGATGTGTTGCTGACAGACGATCATCGATGGCCGTTGGATGACGATGGTCATCTGGCCGATGCCCATCAGTGGAATGACGCCTTTGCTGAGGCGATGGCCGCCCGCCAAGGGTTGACCTTAACGCCTGATCACTGGTGGCTGCTGCGTTGGGTGCGTGAGTACTGGTTGGCCTACGACAATCCGCCGTTAATGCGGTCTGTGATCAGCGCCTACCGGCTGCATCGAAACGACCCCAGCTTGGGTTCTGCCGCGCTCTACCGGCTGCTGTCCGAGCATCCAATTCGCCAAGCGTGTCAGCTGGCCGGCGTGCCCAAACCCGACTGGTGCATCTGATGGTTCGATTTTCTCTGCCCACCCCAAGCCGCCCGCCGCGACCAGGCCACTCGATCGGTGGGTCCCAACATGGGGGTTAGCACTGCAATGATCGATGCACTGTACTTAATGAACTCGAAGGACAAGCCATGAATGAAAACAAAGTCATGATGTATGGCACCAACGCGTGCCCATTTTGTGTGGCAGCGCGGTCGCTGCTGCAATCAAAAGGCGTTGACTGGGACGAGGTCTTGATTGATGTCCACCCAGAGCGACGCGCTGAGATGATCGCCAAAACCCAGCGCCACACCGTGCCCCAAATCTTTATTGGTGATCACCACGTTGGGGGGTTTGATGATTTGCAAGCGCTCGATCAGGCCGGCCGGCTCGATGCATTGCTTCAGCCTTGAGTCCCCATGGCGCCGACGGTGGCGCATCCAATCGGACGCATTGGCCCCGGCTGTGGGGAATGTTCGGTATAATAGGGGGCTTACCTAAGAGCATCCTTTAAGGCACAGCGTGAGCCAGTCAGCACAAACCATTACCGTGATCCGGGGCGACGGCATCGGCCCGGAGATCATGGACGCAACGATTGACGTCCTCAACCACCTGAATGATCAGCATCAACTGGGCTTGGCATACGACTTCCAGCTGGCGGGTCTTGAAGCCATTGAGCAAACCGGTGACCTCTTACCGGAGGCGACCTTGGCGTCGATTGATCACAACAAGGTGTGTCTCAAAGCACCGTTGACCACACCGGTCGGGGGTGGATTTAAATCTCTGAACGTTGCGCTTCGCTCGCATTTTGACCTTTATGCCAATGTGCGCCCGGCCATCAGCTTCGAAGGCTCGCGGTCGCGGTATCACGGCATTGACCTGATTACGGTGCGAGAAAACACCGAAGGGGCGTACTTGGCAGAGGGTGCTTGCACGGCGGCCGATGGGTCGCGTGCCGAATCCAAAATGATCGCCACACGCGCAGGCTGTGAGCGCATTGTTCGCTACGCGTTTGACTTGGCCAAGCGCTGTGGGCGCAAGAAAGTCACGGTGGTCCATAAGGCCAACATTCTTAAAGACGTCACGGGCTTGTTTTTGCGCGTGGCCCACGAGGTGGCTCAAGATTATCCTGACATCGAGTGTCAGGACATGATTGTGGATAACACGGCCATGCAGCTGGTGATGCGCCCAGAGCAGTTTGATGTCATCGTAACGACCAATCTGTTTGGCGACATCATCTCTGATTTATGTGCTGGTCTGGTCGGTGGCTTAGGGTTGGCACCGGGCGCCAATATTGGCGCATCGCATGCCATGTTCGAGGCCGTGCATGGATCGGCACCCGACATCGCCGGTCAAGGCATTGCCAATCCTTGCGCGCTGCTGTTGGCGACCGCTCAAATGCTGGAACACCTCGATCACCACGCGGCAGCCAAGCAGCTTCGAGGTGCGATCGCCGATGCCATTGCCGCCGGCGATCGAACCACACCAGACTTGGGCGGGCAGGGCACGACCGCGGGGTTTGCACAGGCCATCATCGAGCGACTTGCCTGAGCTCGGCCCATTCGATGTGATTTGTTGCCTTTTTGCAACAACGCATGAAAATTCGGTTAAATCTTCCCCTTAGGCGTTGTATTTTTACCAATAACCTCGCTACACTGAACGCCATGAATCGGGTGTTGACATCGTCGCGCAACGCACTGAAAAGCACCGGCCTCGCCCTGGCGTGGGTTGCCGGCACCGCTGCGGCCATGCCGTCAGACGCAGACCGGGCCCAATTCAAGCTCGGGCCTTGGAAGGCCCAGTTGGTCAGTGAAATCACCCCTCGATTGGATCGTCTCACCCAGCCCCAACCCCAAGATGACATCCAGTGGGTCAATCCGAAGCTTCTGGCGCCCGCCTTCGCGCGCGATTGGTTGAGAGAGACGACACCTGGGTGGCCCTCCAATCAGCGGGTGATTCGTCTCGCCGGGTTTGATCAGATGGGTCAGAAAGTGACCCAAGAGGCCATGGGGCCGATGACATTGGTGGACAGCCAGCGCACGCGGATCGAGCAGTCGCTGCTGATGCCCGGTGTCAAGACGCAGGTCAGCCGTGGCACGTCATGGACGGTCTCGGCGGTGCTGGCCACACAACGCTTCATCAACCCTGGCATGAACCTCATGGCCTACCGGGGCACGCTGCCTGGCAAGCCCAATGCGGGGTGGTGGCATGGCGAGCGCGTCGAGACATCGCACGGTTTGGGTGTGCGCGTTGCTGGTGAGTTTCAGCCCGTGGAAGCGGTGGCCATTGAGATGGGGTTTCGCTCGCACATTGACATGAACGCGTTGGCCAACCTCCAGGGCGTGCATGGGGCCCAAGCCCAGCTGGATATTCCGTCACGGTTTGAAGCGTCGCTCAGCTGGCAGCTGACTGAGCGGGTGGCCACGGTTCTCGGGGCATCACACATTTTTTATTCCGAAGTCGGCGCGTTCCCGTCTCGGGCGATGCCCGCCCGGTTCAGTGGATTGCTGGGTGACTCGACCAGCCCAGAGTTCAGCTGGCGTGATTTGACGGTGCTCAGCGCGGGGGTGGACATCGCTTTGAGCGAGCAATTGACAGCGAGCATCGAATACAAAAATCAGGCCCAGCCTGACCCCACATCCCAAGCCTTGTCTCAGGCTTTGGGGACGGTACTGAATAAACACGCCTGGCGGGTCGGCGTTCGCCAAGCCCTNGGCGATCGAGCCCAAATTCACNTCGGTGCCGCCTATGCACCCCCTGAGTACGCTTTCGGTGGGCACATTCTTGGCGTTGTTTCAGATCAGCTTGATCAAAGTCTGGAAGGGCAGCTTTTGTGGCAAATGTGGTTTTGATTTTTCCCCGTTATACGCAACACTCCCCTTGATCCAAAGGCCAGCCACCGGTGACCTCTCACGGGGAGAGGTCGGCCGGTCTTTGGCCGTTTCGACCAACAAAAGCCCTATAATCAAGCCATGATTCAGCGACTGAACCACTGGCTGACCCGCACCTTCAGCGATCCCCAAGTGTTCTTGCTGGCGATGTCGCTGGTGGTGGGGGTGCTGGTGATTATTTTTTTCGGCCAAATGCTCACCCCGGTGGTGGCTGCGTTGGTGATTGCTTATCTGCTCGAGGGGGTGGTGGGTCGATTGCGACGGTTGGGTCTGCCGCGGCTGTTGTCAGTGAGCGTGGTGTTTACAGGGTTTATGGCGGTGCTGGTGTTTTTGCTGTTTGGTTTGCTGCCACTGATCACGCGCCAAGTCGCAGCGATCTTGCAACAATTGCCAAGCTATGTGGCCCAAGGCCAGGCGTGGTTGGGCACGTTGCCCGAGCGATACCCCAATTTGATTTCTGGCCCGAACCCGGATCCCAATCAAAGCATCGGTGCGCGCGCATTGAGTGAGGATGAGATGCCGTTGGCGTTGATCTCCCAAGATCAGCTCAGCGCATTGCTGGAGGCCACCAGTGCGGAGCTGATCAACTATGGGGCACGGCTGGTGTCTTTTTCAGGGGTGATGGGGCTGGTGAGTTTGCTGATCTTTTTGGTCTTGATGCCGGTGTTGGTGTTTTTCTTTTTAAAAGACAAGCACCGTTTGATGGCGTGGGTGCGTGCGCACACGCCCAAAGATCGAGGCTTGGTGACTCAGGTGTGGCGAGATGTTGATGCACAGATTGGCAACTATGTTCGGGGCAAAGCCCTTGAGATCGTCATTGTTTGGAGTGTGACCTACGTGGTCTTTTTGCTGTTGGGGTTGCCATTTGCATTACTGCTGTCGCTGTTGGTCGGGCTGTCGGTCATCATTCCCTACATTGGTGCCGCGGTGGTGACCATTCCGATCGCGGTGGTGGCGCTGGTGCACTTTGGTGGATTGGGCCCAGAATTTTGGTGGGTGATGATCGCGTATGCGGTGATCCAAGCGCTGGATGGCAATGTGCTGGTGCCCGTATTGTTTTCAGAGGTGGTGAGTTTGCACCCGGTGGCGATCATCACAGCCATCCTGGTCTTTGGCGGCATCTGGGGATTTTGGGGCGTATTTTTTGCCATTCCCTTGGCGACCGTGGTCAGCGCTGTGCTCCGTGCTTGGCCGCGGGCATTGAGTGAGGGCGATGCAGCCAACGCCTGAGCGCTTTGTCTTGGCGGATCGCCACCACGATCCAGACACCGGCCAAGTCAAGCTGAACTATCGGCTGGATGACGAGCATTTCACCGAGACCTTTTTTATGCCACCGGGCCGGTGCGCCACACGCCAGCGTCAGCAGGCTTTGGACAATGCCCTCGATGCGTTGCATTGGATTGCAGGAGTGAGCTATTTCAAAGCGTTTTGTCCGCCTCGCTTTGAGGCCACTCAACGCGTGCCCACGCCTGCGCAAGGCCAGTGGTTGGATCAGATTTATCGGGAGGGTTTGGCCGAGTTTGCGCATCACCAAGGTTTGGATCGTACGCAATTTCCGCCTGCCCCGCGGTGCGCGCCGGATGGGGAGAGGGCCAATGCGGGCTCGCTGGGCTTGGGGTCATTCATCCTGTTGCCTCTGGGTGGGGGCAAAGACTCTCTGGTGGCATGGCGCCGCCTAGTGGATCAAGGCTTTGGTGGGCAGATCATGAGCGTCCAAATCGGACAAGCACCCGCCATCCAATCTTTGGCTCAAAGCATGGTGGCCCGTGGCGATGTGACGAAACACTGGGTGATTGCCCGCCAGCTTGATCCAAAGCTCCAAGCATTGAACGCGCGAGGCGCCATGAATGGCCATGTGCCGATCACCGCGATCAATACGG